>ERZ761584.60-NODE-60-length-40379-cov-6.350908_pt1 | contig 40379 bp, 53 predicted proteins | sample MGYA00512168_ERZ761584 | MGnify/ENA primary metagenome ERZ761584 (study PRJEB28899, sample SAMN03785564) | bioreactor sludge metagenome | biome: EBPR Sludge; feature: EBPR Bioreactor; material: 0.22µm filtered reactor supernatant | place: Saint Lucia: Queensland...
CGCCAGTCCGCGTCGGACCACATCGTTCGGGTTTGAATAAGCATATCGCATGGCGTCAACGGTGTCCTCTACAGACTGACGGCAAATCATTCCACGATAGTGGAAAATATTAACAGCTTCTTCTTTGAATGAAACTCCGTAGTTGCCGAGCGGAGTGAAGAATTCCGCAAGTCCTCCGTAGTTCGGCATGATTACTGGCCTACCCATTGCCATTGCTTCATTCTGACAAAGACCCCAGCCTTCTCCCCACGAAGTGCTGACTAATACATTAACTCCTCGTAACCATGTAATCCATTCAGTTTCACTGAACGCACGTTTAATGATCTTAATGCGTTTATCGAATGGATGTATTTCTGGCAATGCACAATCATCTGGAAAACCTTTAATCTGCAACTCAACATCAGTCTGCTCTGGAAAAGCTTGTGTAAACCATGAAGCAGCAGAGAACAGGTTTTTGCGTGAGGCAAAGTTTTTCATCCTGCCCGCAACACCAAAAACAAATTTTCCATTAAAATGTTGAGGTTGCCAGTAGTACTTTGATGGATCGGTACCGAGAGGAACTACAGCTTTTGCTGTTCCAATATCAAGATATTTTGCATTCCAGGCGCATGGAAAGACAGTCACTGTATTTTCTTTGTGCTTGCTTAGAGCTTCTTCAGTTGCATCTGTGCTCTCCCACATCGTAAAACGTGCGCAGCGTTTTGTTCGATTTGTAGCTTCAAGAAAGCAATCAATGTTAAGTGATGCTTTCCACTCTTCTGTATTCTGTACTAGATATTTCTCAACATCGGGAACACTACGAGCACCATACTCAAGTTCAACACCACGCGGAAAAAGTTTTACAAAGTGACCGCGAGACGCAAAACTATTACAAAGTCCACTTATGACTTTGTGATATCCTGTAATTGGATTTATTGGTGCGCTAACTTGCACAAGTTGTAAAATACTGAGACAGATTTGCTGGTGGATAGTTAGTTAAGAAGATGCTACAAGGCGTTGTAGCATAATTCGTGCCAACTAGTTGATCTGCTTCTGCAGGAATATCGAGTAGATTGATAGCAGGTTTCCATTGTGTGCCAAGTGAAATGGAGCCGCTATTCTTTACTGTCCACAGTTCTATAATTGCTCCGATAGGAATAACTTCTCCGGCGTATAATGGATAACTTAGCACTTCACCAACGTCTTCCCACAATTTGTACCGTAAGCGAACTCCACTCACGATCCAAGAAACGCACGGGCAGAAAGTCGCAGTCGAAGGTTTTCGCACTGGCAAGCGGAATTCCCACGACTGCGACAGCGTGCTGTCGATGCTCAACACGCAAGCGATGTAGCTCGCTCCAATCCATTCAGCAGGAATGTCGAACGCGTCTACAACTAATACGCGGTTGACTTTGGACACACAGTGTGCAGGACGCTGAACTCGCGCAGTTCCCTGCACTGCTGGCCGCCAGTTTTGCTTGAATGGAAACTGGTAACTCATTTAGGTAGTTCCTCTTTATTGGCTATCTCTTTCCTAGCTTCCTGTGCACTTGCGCTAAACCACGCACGAACAGAAACTGCTGTGGCAACTAGTGCGTTCAGAATGATTGCAGCAGTATGGAATCCAATACTATGCTCAGAAAACTTCTCGGCTAAATAGACACAGCCACTCGATAAAGTTGCGCCACCGCTTCCAACGATGACACACCAGAACGTTATCTTCCTCTGCTTTATGATTGCCCACTCGCTCATTTGGCAGGGGGAATAATGATTGGCACTCCAAACCGATCATTCGGAGGAGGAAGTGCAATAGCTTTAGATGCGGCAGGAGGAGTCCATCCACACTGTATCGTGAGTATGGCGGCGGCGGCCTGTGCTGCGTTAATCTGGTCCTGCGATGGAGGATTGCCTCCATTGATCTGTGCCTGCTTGTAGGCTATGTAGGCCGCCTGTGCGGTGTCGCAGGCATCCTGTTTGGTAATGGTGCTGCACCCAACCAGAAGGGCGCAGGCAACTATTAGTAAGATAGTCTTCATGCGATGATTACTGCTGCGTCAATCATGGTTTTCCAGGCGGCAACCTCCGCTTGCAGTTCCTCAAGCTTCGCTCGTTCAGTTTGTGAAAGTGCGTTGCTCTGGCACAGAAACGCAATGTTTCTGGCCTGAAACGTCTGCTCCATCATGCGGATAGCGTTAAGCCACCCTTCGATGAGGTCTTCTATAGACTGTGCTTGTTGATTTGGTGCTACCATACGCCTCCACTAATTTTGGCCTGATGTTTACTGAGAATCTCCGTGTGACTTTTCAGAATCTCTACAACGTTGCTGACTCCGATGTTCAGGGCCATCAACTGCTTATCGATCTGATGCAGGGATTCTGCCATCCTATGCTTTTCTTCTGCCTGATCCTTCTCTAGCGCGGACACACGGAGTTCAACTGACTCCGTTTTTAGTTCACCGGCGACAATCCTTTCCACAACGAATACCCGATAGGCTGATCCTATCAGCCCGCTTGCGATAACCGACGCTGACAGTACTAGTCCTAACCATCCTAGAAGATTTCGTTTTTGTGGCATATGCGTATTAGTAGTTACTTTCGCCAGTCATCGCTTCAACCTTGAGGTTGGAGATGTAGAGCGGATTGACGCTGCTGCCGGTTGTCCTCACCACGATATCAATGCTCGGAGCAGTCATACGAGAGTCCATCCACATGTCAACCGAGAAGTCTTGCCAGTTCGCGGTTGTTGGTGGTGTGAAGTACTGCCTCTCGTCAGTGATGTTGGTCGTACGCGAGCGAAGCACCACTCCGCACTTTTGCATGGTCGCTCCGTTGCCTGTGTAGCGAAAGCTCACCCGCACCACTCCGCTTGGGTACTTTGCCAGCCACCACGCAGGCAGCAGTTGGCTCACATGCGCAACGGTGCTCCCGGCGTCCGGCGTGATTGCCAGCGACGTTACTCCATTCAGCGCGGAGTCAACGACAGTTGTGCTCTGGGCAATCGTGCAGTTGTTTATGAACCACTCCGCTCCAGGAGACGCCGCGCCGGAGCCGTTGATGATCGCGTTGTACGTTCTCGGAGACGCGTAATTCGCAGCCAGCGATGTTGGAGACCCTACGCGGAACGCGATGGGTCCTTGCTTCATGCAGTATCCACCGTTGTAGCTTGCGTCCGCAGGCGTTGGCGTGGCGATGATAAGTGGGCCACGGCTGTCCGTGACCTCGTGGATCCCGATCCAGCCGGCTAGTGAATTATTTACAAGAGCGTAGGCATCGTACCGAAGGAGCTTAGCACCTTCGATTATGTTGTTGTCGGTGGTATCTATCAGGTGCAAGTAACCATATGCCGAGCTTTGGTCGAATGAGCTACTGAAGTACTCACTGGCGCTACCAAAGGCAAGTTTTCCACTGCTTAACCGGCGCATAACCCAACCTGAAATTCCGGTTGTTCCTACAAACTGGACTTCTTTCGTGGCGATGTTGACTCGATGCAAGCCGACGTTTGGCATAGAACTGCTCCCATCGGGGACCCAGTAGAGCCACTGCCCGTCCTCACTGATCTCAGGGGCGATGACCCTGTAATACTGCGATCCGTACCCTAAGTTATATGCCGCGCCGGTCGTCCCGAGGTAGTTGGTATGGGAGGCACCTTGTAGGTGCACTGCCCAGTTTGTAGCCCAAGTGGATGGATTAGCGACAAGGTCTGCAACGTTGCGGCAGATGCAGATTGCTACCTGATTGTCTGCGTCCCCGGTGCCTAGCACGAAAAGCTCTTGCCCATCAGCAACACGGGACGCCGGAAAATAGGTTGCACTGTGGAAATGCCTATATCCATCCACAGTGTCGTCGTTGTGGATCAACTCGGTCCACGTCACGCCATTATCTGCACTATGCCACAATCCGCCGACCCCAGGAGTGGTCGGCGCATACGCCGCGAGGAACAGCCCGTTTGGAGTCTGGGCAAACCCGTGTTGGTTGTCTGTACCCGCTGTTACGTAGTACCCAGGCTGGATCACTGCGCGAGCAGCGTCAAGCATGTTCGTCAAAACCGCGTTCGGCGTCCAGTAGGCACCGCTAGTCGCGCCTGTCACGGCATGCGTCGTATCCCATGTACCAGTGCAGTTCGTCATGGGCATCCATGATTTATACCATGCACTCAAGTACCCACCAGTGAAGTAGCCACGTGCCCCGCTCGTCGCCTGGACCATCTGTTCTCCTGCAATCGGAGTACCACCAGACCAGCTACCACTCGTCTGTAGCCATGTGCTGTTCCAGTCGTATCGGAACAGTGTTCCATCGGTTGCGGATAAAGTTCCCGCGTCCGTCACCGTCGCAGTCACTGTGCTTTTCCCACCAGTAATCACGTCGCTGACGGCCCAAAGCGACGCACTGTACACAATCACGCTACCTGATCGGTACCCAATTACTGTTCCGCTTTTTCCGCCGCTAGCGGTTATAGTCTCTCCAATCCAGTATGGGTGGGCCTCCCCTGTAATTGTCAATGTCCGCACGTTTGGCACACCTGCGATGGCATAGCAGTATAGATTACTGCCACCGGCCATTACCCGATAACCAGTCCATGTCAGCCCTGGAAGTTTCCCAATCCACCGACTGGTCCGTGTCAGCGGGTTCCACTGAATGATTCCGCCACTGACTCCGTTAGTCGTCACGGTCGCATCGGTTACAGTGTTCGGATTTGCTCCATACACGTAGTTGCTAATGGCCGTAGTCGGCCAATAACTACCATTTAACGCACCCTCGTCTCGAATGAACACCGGCTTGGTTACACCAACGCTGGACCTCACACCAGAGGCACTGGTTTGTTTGAGGATATTAGTAGCAACCCAACTGCTGCTTGGGTGCAATCCTACATCTGGCGCCGCCGCATATCCAGTAACGGTCAGAAGAACGCTTAGAAAATATTTATTCATGTGTTTGCTTTTATTATGTCATTACACCCAACCAGTGTTTGCTCCAGGAACTCCATTAAAAATCCATGCGCGTACAATGGTACCGCCATCACCAACCGATTCCACTTCTGCGTATGGATGACCTACAAAACATCCTGTAACAGAAGCTTCCGGCGAAGCGGCACCTACTCTTGTTATTGGCTGCCAATTCTCATCTGCAATTCCTCCAACAAGCATGTACTCAATTCCAGTGTCAATTTGCCAAACACGCATTCCAGCACGTCTGCGTGACGAGTGGATTGCAAGGCGCGCCGTCGAATCGGCTACCTGCATTGCTCCGCCCAAGACATTATTGATGTCTGCGATTGGAAAACTTGAACCAGCCGGTACACATTCTCCGGTTAAGATAGGCATAATATTCCTTAGGAGACTGCGCCACGAGTAACAGTAATGCTAATTGCCGCAGCAATTAAGTTCTTGGTTCTGTACACACGGTACAGACTTCCAAACAAGAATACAGTCGCATAGTTCCACGTGTTCTCTACTTCTGTGTACGTACCCGTGTCAGCAAGATCACCAGCCATAGTGAGTCCGCCAGTCATAAATCCTGGCTGCGGAGTATCTTGCACTGGTTGCAGGCTTTCTCCGTCATGCATCACAAGATATAGATACTTGTCCGGAGTGTTTGCACCAAACGCGTACGCAGTCGGAGAAGTGCTGAACTCTGTGTTGTTTTTGTTTGCCAGCGCGAACACAGCAGCTTGATTAAGCGTTTCTGATTCACTAGCGCCCCAGTACATACGATATGTAGCCATAGTATAGTGGTCAGTCTTTATATTGCTTGTCGTGTAGCCAGTCTTGTATGCGACAGCCTTTAAGTCAGCTGAAGACGTCAGGGTAATCTCTCCACTATACACAGTTCCATGAGAAGTGGTTGGAGTGCTGCCATCTGTAGTATACCGCATTGTTACGCCAGCAGTAGCACACGATATCGCGATAGCAACGCTTTCGTAATATGTTCCAGCCGCTTGGGAGAATGTGGGAGTAGCAACCACACTGCGAGTAATAGCAGCCACCGCCACGGCAGATGTCGTGCCGCTAGGATATACAGCAATAGCTTTCAGTGTCCAAGTAGGACTTCCTGTAACAGCAAATGGAGAACTGTACAATGTGCTGCTGGCAGTAGGTGTACTACCGTTTGTAGTGTAGTGAATACTTACAGCAGGATCAGGGTGCGTAAGCGTGATTGAAATTGGATCAACAAGCGTACCAACGCTGAATGTTGGTGGAACAGAGCTTGGTTGAATGATGGTAGTATCACCATATTCGGTAGTAATCATTACGCCATCGAAGGCCAACCGAATAATTTTATTGAGGAACGACTTCGAGCAGGAACGAGATTTTGATTTGCTCATAGAAGTATAATTAAAGAAAAGGGAGCAGGGCCGAAACCCTGCTCCCTCATATTGTGAACTTAATATGGAAGGGCTACATACTGCAAGACGTAATCCGCAGCACCAGCCGCTTTGATAGTAACACCAAACGTGGTGTTCTGCGCATTGCTTGGAGTCCAGAGAAGGGTACCACTCGCCGGAACTGTCACGCGATAAACGATACGAGCTTCGTTTGTAGCGGCAGCAACAGTGGCATTCTCGGTGTGCCAAACAGTGTTCGTGCTCGACTGCACAACACCAGCCATATTCGTAAACGATTCAACGACGTTCGTCGAATACGCCAGAACAGCAGTGTAGGCAGCTGTAACACGATTAGTAGACGCAGTACTGTTATCATAGATGGTAACCAAGTTCGCAGCAGCACTGGTGTCAGTAAGCTGCAACGATTTGATTCCAACCGACGTAGTCAGCAGACTGGCCACACTAGATGTAACACTTCCAGTCTTGTAGACACTTTGCGCCAAGCAGGCAGTGCTGAGCGCAAGAGCCGCGATGATAGGAAACAGTTTCATGTCGTTGTTCTCCTTTGATTAGGCGTTGGTCAGAGACGGGGTAAGATTCCGCCGATACAGAATTGGCACAATGTAACGCGGAGTATTAGCAATGATTCCAAGAACAGTGTCCGCGATCAGTTGCAAGTACTCACCATACTTATTCGTATCATAAACATTGCTGCCATAATTTACCAGCACGTCGTCAGTGATACGCACTTCGCCATTCCAATTCAGCGCGTTGAACCGCTTCATGCTAATACTGCCCTTGGCAAACTCAGCAGGAGGCGGTCCAACATCAATAGACTCGTATGGCTGATGGCCTTCAAAGAAGGCCCAACCAAACGGAGCTTCCGTGTACACAGGATTCGGAACAGTTTCATACTGCTTAGCAGTAGAAGTGTACGAACTGACAGTAGTGGTAACTTCCTGTTCGATTTCAGGCGCAGGGAACGTACCATCAGCAAGCATGAGCAGAGGATATCGCTCAGCTTGGAAGGTAATGTTTCCACTGATGATGCCAGAGAATTCCGAATTTACCAAGTTCATCTGCATCGGCTTGCTGTCGATGTTCAGAACATGCTGATCAAAACTCATGGCTTCATAGAGGCCAGGTTCACCAGTCAGGCAGAACTTGCCCTTCAGGATTTCATTATCCGCAGGAGTGCCACCAGTCTGCCCTTCCCAAGGAGGCATCTGAATAACATTTCGCGCAATACTGCGAACAGCACACATCTGTTTGAAGTCCAGATATCCAGTATCCGGACCAATCTTCGACGCGTACGCTGACAGCACAGCAGCAGTCTTAGGACTGGAAGTGTCTGTAGCTTCGCCGTGCACAGTAGCAAGCAGAGATTTCTCACCAGCTGTCGTATTGTTCACGATGTAACAATACGGAGACTGCTGAAGAATCTGCCACCGCACAAAGTTATCGTAGCCAACAGCAATCTGCTTAGACAGATCGTCAGCCGCGAACTTCAACTGTTTCTTGCGGAAGTCACGGAACGATAGAAGGAAGTGGAAGAGCGGCGACTCAAACAAATGACGCTTAACACGAGCAGTGTTAGAACGCTCATAGTGACGAGCCGTAGTCTTGAGAGGCACTTCCGTGATGTTGCGGGGAACATGCGACTGCGAAGCAATCGGAGAGTTCTCAGCGATAATTCCTTGAAGGATATCGCCCATATTGGTTTCCCACTTAATGGAGGAATAACGATTCCGCCAACGAGACCAATAACCAATCTTCTTGGTTTGCTGCATTGCCATCCAAACAGGAAGGCGGTGATACTGTTCTACATCCTGCTGATCCCAGAGATTGCTGCTCCGGGGCAGGTTCCATTGAACTGGCATAAGGATATTTCCTTTTGTTAGTTGTTGAACCTAGTCCTGAAGCACCTTAACGACTACACTTCTTGGAAGTGTTTTCATTCACCACCATTGATGGCGAGTGCGAACGATAACATTATAGCAAGAATCATGCCAACTAGGTGTATTATTCAAACTGATTAAAGTTTACTACTTCATCTTCTTCTTTTGTCGCAGGCCCACGACCGCTGAGTGCAGTAACACGAGGACCTCCAAGAGTACTTGCGGCCTGTGTTTTCTTCAGACGAGCGTTCTCTTCCTCTTGTTGCTTGGTGTAGTTGTACAAGCGCATAAAAGCTACATACACTTTACCAAGTGTTTTAGTCATTGGATGACCCTTAAAGCGTGCAGGAGCACTATTACGTGCAGCTTCAAACCACTGCTTCTCTTCGGGAGTTAGTGATTCTTCTTTGATGTTTGGCATTAACTTCGCTTCAACTTCTGCAAGCTCGCGAGCCGAATCTTGATACTTACTTGCGTATTGCTGCTGAATACCAGCTAGTCGTTGTTGTGCAATCTGCTGCCCTTGAATAGATTCAGTAAGATTCCTTTGCACACGAGCAGCCGCACGCTGATCTATCTTGCCATCAGCAGATGCTTTACGAAGTTCATAGACCGGCTGCACAGTCTTCTCATCGTAACGCAGCAGTTCGTACCAATCTTCTCCGCTATTGATTAGTTCAAGTTGACGCTCCCAGTGAGCAACTTCAAAATCTACTGCGCCAGCAAGTTGCTGAGTCTGCCTGTACATGGGATCGAGTAGATATGCTTCTGGTGCTTCATATGCAAATTGTGGCTCAGTGGGCCGTTCGGCAAGCTGGGCACGAAGTTTGTCAGCTTCTTGTGCTTTATTATGCCACTCTACCAATTTAGGAGTTAACTCAGCGAACTGCTTATTCCTAAAGTTTTTAGCAATCTCAGCAACTTCAGGTGGAAGCGCTGAATAGTCTCGTGCAGAAGGAACTTCAGCAGGAGCTGGCTGCTCTGGCTTAACGGGCTCAACTGGATGCTTTTTATCATATTCGAACTTGACATCAAGAGTAGGAGTTGGCTCAGCGGGTTTCTTAGTTGTCTGCTGTACTGCTGGCTTTGCAGTAGAAGCTGGCTCCACTGCTGGCTCCACTGCTGGCTCCACTGCTGGCTCTGGCGCATCGGCAGGTGTAACACTAAAGTCATCTCCATCACCACTAAATTCTACGGTCCCTTCAGTAACTGCTGCGGGCGCAGTAGTTGCAGGTGGTGTGTTCGGTGCGCCTCCATTAAGGGTGCTCATGTCTGCTGTCATTGGGATTGCTGGCATCGATGTATCCTGCCTTTCGTTAGTAAATCAACGGTGGTTCTTATTTGTTTCGCTCTAGCTAGCAGCTGGCGCAAATCCCCCGTTGAAGGATCAGTGCCAACCGCTAAATTTTCTGCTTGTTCTAAAAGTTTATCCCTGTTGCGATTTAATTCCTCCAGCAATTCCGTTGTTAGCGGATGCCGCAACCATTGATCCTGTTCCAGTTTCTGGGCTAATTCCCTGTTGTGCTGTTGTGTTTGCTGCGCCTTGAGCTGCTCCTGCCGTGGCTGGAGCAATATTTCCTTGTTGTCCATTATTTTGTGCTCCTAATGTTTGCTGCACTTGTTGTTGAATTTGTTGCAACTCTTTAGCATGAGCAGCCCATTCAGGAAGCAATTGGCCATCAGGACCGGTCACTGCTTGCTGAAGTAATACGCTAAGCGATTGTAGCAGCTGAGTAGCTTGAGCAGTTTGCGAATCCAAAATACGCATGAATCGCTGTGCATACGTTGGATAACGAAGCTGAGTGTACATGCGTAGGAATTCATCCTTCAGCACAGTAGTGCTAAAGATAGGCCAATCCTGCTGCATGAGTTGCACCATCTCAGTTCGCTGTACGAAGTCTACATCACCTGCCGCACGGATGCTACACTTCGCTTGAATCAACTGCAAGTTATTCCGGCCGTCTACTGCGCAGAACAAGAACATTTGCTGTGCAGCTTGCGATTGAATGATACGCCAGTTTGCATTAAAGAGTGCAGTAACACTAATGCTTAACATCAGCGTACTCACTCCACTCATGCTGCTAGATTTCTGCTGTGCAAGCATATTCTCTGTAGCAGTCTTGCGGGAATCATTTCGATTCTGCACTGCCCAAGCAACCTGCGAATTTTCTACCCCAGCTTGCGTCTGCATTCCTTCAATGGCTTGCGGCAGGATTGGATTAGGCCAAGGAGTAGTAAAGAAGTCCATTGGCGAATCCCAAATGGCTCCATCCTTGATAATCATATCAGTCTGCTTCGGAGCTTGACCTCCTTGATCTGGATTAGGATTCTTAGGAGCTGCCATTACCTTACTGGCACGCGAGCAACCATTGATAAACGCACTCCACAAGCGGCAAGCAGCGTCTTGTTTGTAGTAATCTTTTTGCACCTGTCCTTCTACTTCACTCAGTTGCTCGTCTTCAAGGATGCGATCACGCAAGCAGATGAACGGATACTCAGTTTCATTTACATGCGCCCAGCTAGTAACTGGTGTAGCACTTAATGTACCAGGAGCCATCTGCATTGTAGTCTGTTGCTCATCCACTCCATTGTAAAATGGCGTTGGCTCACTAACCCATTTAGTAGCCTTCTCATGATACCACGCACGCCACACCATTCCATCCTGCTTAAACATCACTTCATAGAGTGAAACATTTTCTACATTGCTACTCGCTCCTTGTTTCTGTGCAGAAACCAGCCTTCGAATATCATCAATAGCTTGTGCATCAAAACTAGGATTCTGTGCAACTAAAGCATCCAAGATTACCATAGTGAGCGGATGCCTCTGCATGACTATATAAGAATCTTGAATGTTCTTGCATCTACGATCGAAGAATAAATTCTCAGTCGAAACAAAGCGATTGCGCACAAATCCTGGCTTTGAAATATCAAACTCACAACGCATCCAAGCCCAGCCGTGCAAATCAGCAGCATCAATCCATTTTAGGAAGTCTTCTTCCCATCCTTCGTACTTTAGAACACGAGTGAACTCATCCTCACGAAAAGCAATACTCGGCAGTAGATTAGCATCTGCTGGTGCATGGATTGCAAGACGTCTTCCTTGTACAAGGTATGCAACTTTCTCTGGTTGCTTCTGCGCGATTGCAGTATCAATCATCCGCATAGCCACATACGTTTCGTCAGGCTTGAGTGCGCCCTTCTCACGTAATCCAAGAACGTCTGCATTGGCCTTGCGAAGAATGCGATTCTCCTCAATCTTTTTGTCAACATCTCCTTTCCAGCTAGAGATAGTATTATTCAAAAGGTCTTGAATCTGCGACAGTTGTCGCAAGTCCTTGACACCTTCAGGTACTACATTCTGTCCATCAGCCATATATCCTTTCTGCTCGCATCTTGGTCTATTCGACCTAGTTCACTGCTCTTGATTCGACGCTCGTTCGCTCGCTCGCTTCGCTCGCGCGGCTCACTCGCTCGCCTTTTCCCGACGCGCTTCGCTCGCTTCGCTCGCTCGCGCGGGCTTTGAATGTGAAATAAATGTGGGCTACCGCAGGTTATTCATCCAATCCAACAGTTTCATCGCTTTCGCCAGTCACCTTCTCTGCGTGTGCGGCAGGCTCACCTTCTTCGTTATCGTTATCAAGATCCGTGCCAAGTTTCTCTTCAAGCAGTTCTTGCAATTCCATACACTCATCCGGCGAAAGCTTAGCAAGAAAATCTGCAAGCTTGGAGTTGCCTGCGACAGGAGTTTCGTCTTTGATCGGTTTATCATTCATTCCAGGAGCCATTTTTGTGCTTTTCATTTTCTTCCTATGTTTGTGAACCGAGCATTCGGTTCGTTGTTTATTCCGAGCATTTCGCGCAGATCACCACTCATGATCCGCCCAAAAAGTGATTTCTTTTCTTCACGTCTTGAATGCTTCACATTCCGATAATTCTCTACAGCATCCGCAAGTTCTTCTTCTGTGAGAGGTTTCTCACCCGCACGATTCAATCTATCAACCCATGCAGAACTTGGAGCAGCAGCCTCTGTATTCTCTTTATAGCCAAGTTCGGTAAAGTAGTTGGGCGGCGTGTTTGCCCATGCAAGAATCGTAGCATCCGCTCGGTCTGGCGAGTGGTGCCCATGTGCTTTTGCCTCACGCTTACTCTCCAGGATAATCTTCGCAGTCAGATCACTCTGCTTATAATAACGTGAAGCAAGTTGATTCTTACGAGTTTGGTCAGGCAGCAGGATCAGCCATGGCAGCAGACGCTGAAGTGTGAACCACATTTCAGTGCCACGATTTCCATAAGCGAGCGGCCGAAAAGCACGTGCACCAAAGCGAACTGGATTGCAGACAAATCCTTTATCTTTTAGGTCAGCAATAATCTGCCTTCCTACGTTTCCATCATCTATGTTAATCTCGCTGCCTTTCAATCCATACTTGGCAAAGAGTACAGCCAAGTGTAGAACAGTAGCACGCCCATCACTAAAGCGAAAAGTTTCTAAGGCTATCTCTTTGTTTCCTTGCCATACGCTCACTACGTTCTCATCACCGCCGCCAGAAAGGTCTACGCCGCAACGTTTGCGTTTATCATCAATGTATGCAGGAGGTGTGCGAAAGTGCTTCTGTATTTCTTCGTAAGAAATTACTACCTGTTCATCTATTGATGTAAATTCTGCAAGATACGCACTTCGGAAGAAAGCACTAAACTCTCCGTAAATTTCTTTGGCTTCTTCTATCTCATCTTCTTTGATATGCGGACAATCATATGCTGTCACCTTCATTGTGTCATACTTACTACTAGTAACAAAGCGATAGAATAGTCCAGTTGGCTTGCCTGGACTGCTTACTGGGCAGAAGTGACTCATTCCGTTGCAGCGGCTGATCGGCTCGAAGAGGTTGTCTGGAATAGATTTAGCCTCGTCTGGAAATACTGCAAACATGCCACCCGTACTGATCGGGTGGTAGCCTTCTGCCTTTCCTGGCTCATCAGTAGCATACATGTCTATTACGCTACCAGTTTCAGTATTCTTATACTCTCTGTACTTTAGTTCCCAAATCTTTCTGCCATGCACTGCATTGATCTGCTGACAAAGCGAGTTGATTGCACGTCCAGTCTGCCGATCGAGCTGCACTCCAGATGACGAAGTTACTACTGCGTGTGCTTCTGTATAAGCCATGCCGAGCCAAACAGTGCATGGAGCAACAATCATTGCTGATTTACCACTACCGTTGTTAGCTACGAGCGGAAGACGTTTGACTAGTTTTGTGTAATCAAAGTTACGATCAGCAAATTTCTTATGATATCTAGCTTGCCATGGATGAATAAAAACCCTTTGCTCACGCACGTCGCGATTGTAGATCGCAAGGAGCATGGTCGGATCAGCTATCTTAAAAGGTTTGTATTCCTTCAGACTCATTTAGATGTCTATAGTATTCCGCTTGTATGCTTCAGTGGCCTGCTGAATAATAATGTTCATTTCATCCACCTGAAAAGTACTCTCTGTGCTCTTTGCATCCTTCAGCCCAGCAGCAGTCTCTAGCACAAACTCAGCAGCCTTGAAACGGAGTACATCATTATCTGGATGATCCAGTAATTCACCCATCACTTCCGCTGCCCGATCGGTATATTCATGTAATAACGAGCGGAGTGGATTAGTTGGCTGGACCGTATTTGTAGCCTTCTGGAGTCCGGATGAGATTCCCGTGCTCATTACTTGGGAAGGAAGATTCTTCTCCACCAGAGCGAGCGGCAAACTCAGTGCTTGCGAGATTTGCTCCACTGACAGCGCATCCCGCTGGAACATCAGCCCGATCTGCTTCCTGAGTGCCGGGCTGCACGTTAGAGCGGCTGCCACTATAGCTTCTGAAGAATTCATGTAGTTTGCTCCTGCTCATAGTATTTTGTTATCGTTAACTGCACAGTAGTAGCTAAAGCAGCTATCGTGCCAGGATCAGGTCACTAGGGTGAGCGGATTAATTTCATTTTGTGACAATAGTGTTTCAAATTTTGAAAATTTGTGGGAGATTGATACAGTGGGGGCGCGACCACTCTTCTGGGGCTACCCTCCCACCCTCCCGTCCACTACTATGCGAAACAAGCTACTATGCAATGCAAGGTAGCTAGCAAGCGTGCTAGTTACTTAGTAAACCTAAGTAAGTAACTGGCAGAGCCTGCCAGCCTGACTTAATTAGTTAAGCTAAGTAAGTAAAAGCCACGCTGGGCGTAGCATTTGCTGTGCCAACTAATCCTTAAAATGACGAATTAAGCACACTTAATGAGAAGTATTCTGCATCTTTATTGTCTGTCTGGCCCCGTTCTCCGACTCCTCTTGTCACAACAGGGGATTAATTAAAGTTAAAAGAGGTATAATACAGAGTAATGAGGAACTCGCGGAGGGGGAGGTGACAAACTATAATTAGACATATTCATCTATATAAACCAGCATTATAATCTCATTATGCACGCTTATTCCTCCCCTTAGTTGTGGTAATCCTACTCTTAGCTGTAACACAAGCTACATATTGCAGTCCTGCGGACACTTGGCACGAAAAATGTTTCTAGCAGTTTTTGTGCCAAACTCTGCACAGCATAGCAAATAAACTCATTTTCATTTGTTGCGCTCACATGTGCCTGTGGTACAGTCCTCCCATCGGTGACAGTCAGGTTCGCAAAGGAGGGCGAACCAAACGAGACAAGGCGGTCTCCTTGTCTGGCGTAACCCGGCAGAGCGCATTGAAACCAAACTTGGCCGGCAAGCTCCCATGAAAGGGTAATGCTTCTTGTGACATGCAGTTGCTTTGGAGCATTCTACAACTTCTCTTGGGTATGTCGTTGAAAGCTCACCTGCTTTCCATACCCAAGAGGCAATCAAAACCAAGTCAAATGAAGATCGAACGAACTATCCTACATGTCGCGGTCGTCAACACTGGCGCACTCCCTTGCGTTGCGCAAGCGGATGAACTTGCGACTAGGCGATTGTTGGCAGAGTTACTGGCAGCATATTTGCCAGAACCGGAAGTCAAAACCGACGCCCAGTTAAGCGTCTCATCCGGATATCTGAAGGCCGGCTCTGTGAAAACGCCGGTGCAAGTCAACGACTGGCGCACCATTCTGTTTGCCTTCTGCGCGCAAGCGCGAAACATCGAAGTCAACAGCGGTGCACCCTGTCGGCTCATGGCGTTGCCTACGCCTTGCGTCGAAGCATTCAAGCAATGGCGGGCCGGTCTTGACGCCAAGCTGATCGAAGCCACCACCAAACGGTTGGCGGATGAAGCTGCTGAAGCAGCGAAAGCCGCTAAGGCCAAGTAGTGACCACCGGGAGCTTGAACACAGTCCCCCGCAAGGATTTACCCTTGCGGGGGACTTTCCTTTTCAGTTTTGTTCTTTGGAATTAGTCTAAATAGAAGTTGATTCGATGGCAACATTGAACCGACTTTGAAGCGGACTCCGGACAGAACCAAGCCGAGCCAGTGAAAACTGTCCGCGCCTTGCTAGGTAAAGTCCTAGACTCGCTTGAAGTTAATCGGGGCGAAAGCAACGAGAAATGCTAGATTGACAATAGGGTTGTGCGATTTATTCCACCAAAAAGCGTACCCTTGCCCAGTGGACACAAAAGCGAAAGATTGCCTTCCGCACGAAGCTAACAAGCCATTCAACGGTAGCTAGTACCTACCGGGCCATTATGCAACGTGCAAGTGATTATGTCACTTGGATGGTATAGTGTAACTTGTGCTGCGCGCAGTACTGCGTCAGTTGCCACACAAGCTCTGCATGAATTGCCGGAAGTTTGAGATTGTTTATAGAATTCAATCCCGCACATTTGCGAGCTTGACTTCTATGAATAGACTCGAATTCAAGCGCCTAATGGCGTTCTACGTTGCAAACAAACGACGCCCGCGCGCAGTAAGTCACGCGCCTTCGCGCCGCACGAGTAAGCATCCCGACACTGGGAGAATGGAGATCAAAGTGTGGCCTAAGATTATTCCTTCCCATTTGATATGAACTCTAAATGGTTTGGAAATCCATCCAGTATGCGCATTGTTTACGATGCATTTTCTGGTTGGCTACTCGAAAAGCATGGTGGAAATTTATCGCTCGTGATAAGCGAGCGAATCGCGCTTCGTTTGATTGGCGCGCTGAAGCGCCTACAGATTGACGACGTAACACAAGCCGGGCTGCGTATCATGGAAGCGCGCGCGACTGACTCAATAAACCATTGCGAAGAATGCGAACGCGAGCGTGATGCCGATCTCACGCTTGCCGATCTGTTTCTGAAAGAGTAACAATTTCTTAGTGTGCCAAGCGCACTAGTCCTGCCATAAATCTGCCAGATTAGTGCCTACCAAACATACGTTTAGATAGCTAGTGCGCTTGGCACACTAATTGCTTTGGGCAACGGAAGAAGCCAAGAATTCTTCCACGTAATAAGGAGTAATATGACCGGAACCAAGGGTCCCTACGGATATAAATTCTTCTTGAGTGAGAAGAACTGGCTCAGTTTGGCCAGTTGGAATCACGTTCACGCCTCTGGCCCAGAGAAAGAGCCCAGCGAGAACGTAGAGATTGGGTTGTACAATGGAGAGCTGACTTGTTGGCGTCTGGACTGTAAGGATGTTGGCGAGTTGTTGGTTATCTGGGGACGAGGGAACTTCGTTGAAACGGTAGAATATCTCGAACAGCACGGAGAACTGATAAGCTAACCGCCGCCAGAAGAAGCTTTGATGGCTGCAAATTGATTTGTGGTGAACAACCATCTTTAGGGACTCGCGTAGGAATAAAGTGCAACCCTTGCGCTGGTAACGTGGGCCATAGCCTATGCAAACAGTGACACCAAAGCTGGAGTCCCTACTAATTCCCCCCCCTGTGCGCACACTCAGGGAAAATGATCTGGCTATATCATAAAACTAGCCTATGAGGATTAGTGCTGTATCTAATCCAACCGACTACAGCGGCGGCCTAAAGCATATGTCGGCAAAGCATGTGCTAAAACAAAACCGCTGGCAATTTCTTTGCAGTAAACCACAACCATGACTAAGTTATGAAGCTGATATGTAAAGTTGAAAATTACCGGTTGCTCAGACCGGTGATCCGAATCGGGCAGGCCGAGACTTTCGTCGGCTTGCACTGCGGGAACCGTGTGGAAGGTGACCGCGGTACCATCGGATTGTGGTGGCGGAATCGCTACCACTATGGCCGCCGAAATGAGGGAGAAATCTCCCCCAACTCCGCGTCTTGGGCACGGCAGTCGCGAAAGGATTTCTTTCCGGCCCAGCACGGCCGGAATTGGTTTGGCCCGCAATGGAAGTAAACATTAACCACAGTAACTAGTATGAACTACTCAAAGCAACAACCGAATGGTCCGCTTGCAGTGGCGGACCAGATTGCGTTCTGCAAACGAAACAGTGGCACGCGCCTTATTGGTGCGCCTGACAATGATGCGGATCATGAAGCGATTCGCCTGGCGAACTACGGGCGTTGGAGCAAGCGGGTTAAGCAGAAGCTTGCTGTCCGATCAGACCTTCTGGCGAAAGGCTACAGTGTTCTCACGGTCAATCGCAATCGAGTGAAGAAAAACCATAGGAATTAATATGCCTAACAACAGCGCCCCCAAGAAGCCATTCTCCCTGGATTGGCTGAATAAAAAGCGCCAATCCTCGCTCAAAGATGCCAAAGTTATCAGCAACAGCGAGCGGTTCGCTGACAGCCGCGGCACCAAATACTTTCGGCTGCCTAGCGGCCAGATTCGTCGGATGACGGTGAAGACTTAGCCCGATAAGGGCAAATCAACCGCAACTCAACAAAGGAGGCACTCTTATGCGCGCAACGTCGCGAGACGTGGCTTGCGTAACAAATCATACATAGGTACATCCCATTTAGAAATACGTTCTGGCAGCTTCACACGTTAAAGCTGCCTATTGACTTGAATCTTGGTATCATCCAAACCAAGGACTAGTGGCTTGTAGCCCTGGAATGTAGGTTAGGCTAATACCTATCAATCCTACTGCCAAGGTTCAATTCAATATGAGCGCAGAAACGAAATACCGCAAGAAAATGTGGCACATCCTCGACACCCTACAGCGGCATGGGTGGAAAGAATACTGGCCACCCAACCCAACGTGTTGGTTCTTTAAGAATCCACGAACAGGGCAAACTCTGAGGGTAAACTGGTACACTGCTCAGTGTTTTGTTGATCGCCCATGAACTTCTTCTGGCAAATGATTCTCGCCTGGAACTATAAGACGTTCTGGGCATTTATCGATAGTCTGGCGCGGCCCAGTACTCTGCTGGTCTACCAAGCGGTTCGTTCCCAGATGATTCGAAGCTGGGAGTATGGCTAGGGAGCGAATGCTAAAGCTTCCTAAACAACTGAGCGCCACCGACTGGGCGCTATAACATAAATACAGTCACCTTCGATCCCAATAAAGTCCTCTTGGCAACATAAAGAAATCAGTAACGTCATTCTAGATCAACACGTTTGATTTCTCAACTCCTTACTTGAGGCTAGATTGCAGGTAGTACACAATCTGCGTGGTACATACTAAACCTACCGCCAAGCAAGTGAAACAGGCCTTGCGTAGAAAATTGGCGGTAGCCTAGTCTGTACAACAACAACAATTATGCAGCCTACTACACCAGACCCACGCATAGCGTGGCATCTGCGAAAAAGTCCACAACTAAGCGAGCTTGCCATAAAGCTCGCTATCGCTATGGACGAAAAGTGGCCGTCAGATACCACTGGCGAGTGGGAAGCGCGCAACGCTGCCCACTTTCAGGTCGTGCTTGAGGAGGCAGGAGTAGTCTCGTCTTACCCTGTGATTAGGCCGCGCGGATGTGATAAGGTTGAATGCCAAGGTGACAACACATGTGGTCACATATGCCCAAATAGCTATCTGATATGCACTTTGCCGCAAGGGCACGCGGGCGACCACATAGCGTGTGGCGAGCACGAGCACAACATCGGCCGTTGGCCGAACCGTCACCACTAATTTCCACCGGACAAGCCTGGCGCATTACTTTCCTCAGCAAGCCGGACACCAATGTGGACAACTCGCAGACTACTGAGGCGTTCCGCCCACGAAACGGGCGATTTGATTTATGCCACAAGTAACACACGATGAACGAGAAGAATATTTCCAACTGCTTGCACGAATCGAACTTGGAGGTAATGATGGCGCCGACATTTATGAATTCGAGCAGTTTGCGCGTAACTTAGAGCTGAAGTACAACCTTCCAATCGAACACATTTTTCCACCGGACAAGCTCGGCGCGGACGGGCCGGTATGATGGACGCTACCACTTAGGCGGCAGCCAAGTCCAAAAAGATGATAGCGTGGAAGCCAGAGATACGCACTGGCTCCGGTGGTAAAACTCTCGTCATGAGTGCAATCCGGTCAACGAGATGAAATAAATGACCGATAGCGATTTACGAGCGCGTGGCGGAATTGGTAGACGCAACCAAACCGATGCCCGAATCCCGATCATTGGTTAAGACATCGGAAGGTGAAGTCGGTGGACCGTGCTGGAATGCACAGGCCGCAAGGCGGCAGCCTAACTAAGCTACATACGGAGCAACCTGTGAAAGCTCAAACCCGACAATGAAGGTGGAATTCCTTTGCAGGTTCAAATCCTGCCGCGCTCACCATTTCATACGAGTCGTAACTGACTAAAAGCCGGCGAGTTGGGACGCAACTAATATAACGATCCCGATGTGTGCATCGTATGACAAGAGTCACTGAAATCGAGACTATAAATGTCAGCGTAGCCGTACAACGACAACGGCAGTTACTTTGTTAGTAAACCTCAACCAAAGGAACCATGAAAAAGAACCAAGGCTTCGCCTCGATTGAAGCCATTGCACTATTATCACTCCTAACTATCCTTTACGTCTTGGTGACGAAGGATGGCGTGCCCGACCAGGGGCCACTCCCATATCCAATCCAGACAGGAGCCGGACCCTTGTGTGTAATTTGCCACGTGGCCTGGACCGAGGGCCACAACTGTATGAGGTACTAATGGGTATCTTCATTATCGGATTCGCCCTCGGATTTGCTCTCGCAATATTGGTGGTGGACACCCTCCTGCGAGAGCACGGAAAGTAGTTAGATAGGTTGCTGAATTTACTTCAGCAATCTAACTTCTGCTCACTGATACTCAGTGGGCGGAATTTAGATTATGAATAGCGTACTCTTTGCTCACGAGACAATGTTCTGCATGGAGTTTGCTTGGCCCTGGCAAGCAAGCTTCTATGATCGATTCACACCTGAAATAGAACCTCCAGACACACTGTTCAACAGTGTGCTTATCTCGCCTTGTTCACTTGCTCCATGTGGCGACAACCGCATTCGGTTTATAGCACTCTCTGTAGGAAAGGATGATTGATGAACACCCGACTGCTCCGTTGTATAACAAGAGCTAAGCCAAGCTGCGTTAAATGGCACCAACTTCGCGATGCCGCATTTGGACACGTTCCAGACTTTGTAGATGTAAGAGGGCAAAGGATTAACCTATCTGTGCCAATGGCACATTACAATTATCCTGGAACAAATCTTCAGTTGTCCTATCATAGCTTGAACACAAAGATTATTGGTCTTCCGCTTGACGTTGTCAGAAAGCTTGAAGATATTGTTAGGATTCATAACATGCGTTTTGGATATCTGATGATACAAAGATGAAACTCTATGTCTATGCAACAATCCTCGCCGTTGCTTGCGTCCAAACAATTGGCGCAACAGTTACAGCCTATTGCGCCTGCCGTAAGTGCTGCGGTAAATGGAGTGCGGCAGGCATTACGGCTCGTGGAGCTAAGCCGCGCGCCGGATTTACTGCCGCAGGCCCGCGTAATATTAGACTCGGGACTCGAGTCTATATTGAAGGAATTGGAATGCGTGTTGTTGAAGATAGAACAGCACGTCGCTTCGATGGAACGTGGGAGATATTTTTCCATAAGCACAGTGAAGCCAAACAATTTGGTAGACAGCAACGCAAAGTAACTATACTCAAATGAACAATACATCTCTATATTATAAGTTGACTACGCAAGATTGCAAAACACGAGCAGGGTGGCAGAACGAAACTTTTTGGGAGGAGGGGGTAGAAAAGCATGCTTTCGATTTTGATCTTAATAACCTCTGTTCTGCTGGATGGATTCATTTTTACCGCAGTCCGTTGCTTGCTGTGTTGCGGAACTGTAGAGATGCAGCTATCAAAAATCCTCGCCTGTGGCTATTCCGCAGTACAGGCGAGGAAAAGCATGAACAGTTGAAAAGTGGAACACGAAGTGGATATATTGTAGACGAAATTCCAGTTCCAAAGATTAGTCTCACGCAAACTGTTGCTTGGGGGATTCTGTGTTCTCTTGAAGTTTGTGAGGAAAGACTATTTGTCAAGTGGGCAAAGAACTGGCTGAGTGGAAAAGATCGTAGTTATGCTTCTGCTGCTGCTCGTGCTGTTGCTTCTGCTGCTTCTGATGCTGCTGCTGCTGCTGCTGATGCTGCTGCTGCTCGTGCTGTTGCTTCTGCTGCTGCTTATGCTGCTGATGCTGCTGCTTATGCTGCTGCTTATGCTGCTGCTTATGCTGCTGCTACAAGTAAAATTAACTTTCACAAACTTGCAGAAAAGGCGCTAACATATGAATAAACAGATAGACAAACTCATAGTAAAGTAAATTTACATCGCTGCCTATGAACTACAAAGAACCAGTAGTTACGTTAGTTAAGTACCAACAGCTTGAGCAGCATCATGAGGAGCTGCTGAAACACTTATGTGTCTTAGAGGCTGCGCTTGCTGATTGGATCATGATGGTACTCGCACCTACGGATGCGCCAAGCCCATCAGGAATATATTATCCGCGCAAGGTTTCTCCGCAATGGAAACAACTGATCCAGTCTTATTCCTGCTGGAGTAAGATAGTATATCTTGAAGAATTTACTGACGAAATCACGGGTGAAAAGGGTCTTAACTTATGGCGTCTGATTGACTGGCAAGCAGCAGAACCACAGAGGAGAGAGAAAGTTGCACAGAATAAGTTGCGTGGTCAGCAACTCACAGAGCGACGCTATCGTGTATGGCGCACGCAACAGCAACTTTGTAAGCTCGGCATGGGGCGTAAGACTGCGCTTGACATGATTAAGAATATCTGCTCACTCGAAGGCAAGCTCCCCAACGCACTGGTCATGCTTGACCAATTGACTCCACTCCCTTTCAGTGCACCGATTGATCCTGAAGAGTTCGAAGAATTCAGCACTTTGTGGCGCACAGTTGCAGGACATGTTTATGAAGACGAATACGATTTGAAAGGAAATGAAGTATGAATGAAACACAACCACAGTTCGAAGAGTTCACAAAGATCGCACGCCTGAGTAGGGAGTGTGTTATCACAGAAAAGATCGACGGAACTAATGGCCAAATCATGATTACCGATAGCGGTGACATGTTTGTTGGCAGTCGCACCCGCTGGCTTACTGAAACCGCAGATAATTTTGGCTTCTATAAGTGGGCAATGGGTAATAAAGAAATGCTGCTAGCTCTCGGGCCAGGTCGTCATTATGGCGAGTGGTGGGGAGCTGGCATCCAACGTAGTTATGGTCAGAAAGAGAAACGATTCTCGTTATTCAATACATCTAGGTGGAATAGTACCACTCCACCGCCAGCTTGCTGCTTGGTTGTGCCAGTACTTTATACTGGAATCTTTAACACAGCAGAGTGCGTTGGGCGTTTGCTAGATCTTGAATATCAGGGCAGTTATGCTGCTCCAGGATTCATGAACCCAGAAGGAATTGTCATCTATCACACTGCAGCACGTATCTATTTCAAGAAGACTATCCTTAAAGATGAAGCACCAAAATCATTCCAATGAACTATGTCTCACCAGTACTTCTTGCGAAAGCAAGACTCGCTGCCAAAGTGGCAAATCAAAAAGCAGGCTCGATTGCAACGCAGTTCGCATCATGCGTTAATGCACCGATTGAACGAATCAAAGAAATCCCGCACACGTATGTGTGGGAAGATGATGGAGGAAGATTAAATGATAACATACAAATACCGAGGGCAACTCGAAACACATGGCCTGTATCTGTCGTGGAGCTCTCTGACTCGAGCAACGCGGAAACCTGTGTGGTTGAACGCTGCACAGAAACGTCTGATGCAGCGCGAGGACTTGTACAATCGGTTGCCCTTGTGGTTGATAACACGCAGGTACCGACCCTATCTGGGAATGTGCAAGAAGATTGTGCTGGAATCCAAACAGACCTTCGCATCTGCGGAACCGAACGCAGCAATGAAGAATCTGTTGTGCGCCAACTCGATTTACCGGTTCATGAAGCCACTCTCTCAGTGGCTGCCACAAGACAGTCTAATACAAACGAAGCACAGCGTATCCCCACAGTCGAAGAAGTCTACGCAGAAATGCTAGACTTGCGTGCACAACTATTCGCCAAGTTACGCACGTCTCAGCGGTGGAAACACCCAGATGAGTTTATCGACGAGAAGCAGTTAATGGCAGCGGCAATTACTTGCCGCTTCCTTTGCCATGATCGTGAACCGTCTGGCGCTCTGCGACATTCAGTACAGTGCATTGCGCCAACTGGTGCAGGTAAGACAGTGTACTATGCGATGGTAGTGTACTACTGTCGTACTAAATGCCCAGAGCATTTTCCGCCAGGTAAGTACGTTATTGTTTGTGCACCGAAAGCGGTAATCGACAGTAATCAGATCGGCATGGAGTTCGCTAAGTTTGGCGACATCATGCTGAACACGTTCGTCACGTCACTGCCATCGTTGCGTGCATCATTAGGAGAAGCCTTCGTAGAATGGAAGACTGTTATCGTTAACGAGCAGCCAGTAGTTTATCCATTCTGGCGTCCCTACATGTATCCCTGTTTGCTGTTGATTGACGAGTCTCAGCAGCTAAAGAATGAGGAATCAGATCAGAGCAAAGTAATCGAAAGCGCAAGCTGCGCGGGCATTCCAGTATTAGTTGGTAGCGCAACTCCATACTCACGCATCAAGCAAGCAAAAGTAATTGCTTGCGCATTGCGTCCGTACGTAGAATTTGGTGGCAACAAACGTTGCCAACTTGATGTAAACATCTGGCCATCGTGGAGTAAATCTATTGCACATCCAAAGGACCCAAGTGAATGGAGTCCCAGCGCATTGCGCAGACTGCAAGCATGGCTTGAACCACACACTGTGCGCTTTACCTGTACATATCCGCACAAGATTATTGTCAAGGCAAGCCTGGCTAGCTTTGCGAACAGTGACGAAGAGGACCGTTACATGGCTACGATGGCAGAGCTAGATCGCATCCGTGCCGAGCGTGGCAAGAATGAACTCACAGGATTTGCACGTGAGCTAGTAGCAATCAACAAGCATTGCCAAACAGCGGAGGAGATCGGCGCACCGCACATGGTAGATGCAATGCTCTCACTCTTCTCTGCACGTGAGAAGGCACGCACAAAGGCATCTTTTATTCTGGGATTCTCTCACCGAACAGCATTAGAAATTGCCGCAGAGTATCTACGTTCGCGTGGAGTTTCTGATAACGAAATTGCTCGCATTCATGGCGGGCAGCCAGATAGAGCAAAGCATGTAGATCGTTTCAAGAAAGACCGTGCTCCATTCTGCTTGCTCACCATTTCTGCTGGCGGCGCAGGTCTAGACCTTGGGCACAATCGTTTCAATAGACGGCAACGTATGATGATTGCGCGTGCTTGTTGGAATGATATTCAATTCGCTCAGCTAGCCGGTCGCTGTCATCGGCGCAATTCGCTTAGTGCTACCTACCTCTATATCGTTGCGTTTGAAGGTACTGAAGAAATGCGTAGGCTTAACAAGCTGCTACGCAAGACACGTTCATTGCGTGAAGTAATCACCGCTGTAGATAACAGCAGCACAGAAGCGAAAGGAGCTGCCTCATTCTTTGAGGCAAGCGATGATCTTGAAGTCGAACGGCAGGCAGCAATGATGGTAACTAATGGTGACGAGGAGAGCGAAGACGCAGCAGCAGAAGCTCTCATTGGTACACCAGCATCCCTAGAGTACACAACAGATGAAGACGAATGAATAATCCACCTGTTAAAATCCCAGACATTAAGATTCCCTGGTTGTCAGCAACTGTCTACAATCAGCTGGCAGAAGTGCAGCCTGGATTGCTAGAAGCAACAGGTTTAGCGATCACAAATCATCCGACCTTCCGCTATCTGTGCGACAACTTCATTACATGCGACGAAGGAATTCGTGAGTTGTTTGCGCGCGCCGCGTTGATCGCAGGTGAGGATGATCCAGCAATTATCTATGGTGAGACTGGCGTAGGCAAGGGGTTATTTGCAGAAGCAATTGCCGCTGCACGAAGTGGTCCATTCATGACATTGAATGTTACCAGTCTGCCAGACTATTTAGTAGAGAGTGAACTCTTCGGGCATGTGGCAGGTGCATTCACAGGAGCGGTGCGCGATAAGCAAGGATTGCTTACGGCTGCTGCAAAGGGTACAGTATTATTGGACGAGATCGGTGATATGCCGCTCACATTGCAGCCAAAGATATTGCGTGCAGTACAACAGAAGACTGTGCGCCCAGTAGGCAGCAACACTGATACTCCAATCAGCTGTCGCTTTTTGTGTGCTACTCATCGCAATCTTCCAGGCATGGTAGCAAACGGTAGTTTTCGTGCAGACTTGTACTGGCGCCTGGCCGTGCACGAATTACATATTCCTCCATTGCGCGAGCGGCCTGGAGACATCGTGTTAATTCTAAAGAAGCTCGGTATGGCTGTAGAGTATTCTACTCTGCATGGTAATTATCGAGAACTTTATACACGTGTTAAGCGTGCTCGACTAGCAGAAAAACTTGCAGCACTTTATAAGCCTGTTAACGCTAACAGTACAGTACAATGAGGTTGGCACGGCTCTTGCATTATACACTTTCATACAGAACATCGGTGCTGTTCTGGATGAACAAACAAACCCTGCACCAAATTGCAGAACTACAGAACATATGAATACTGAGTACGTAAAAGATCCCTCTACTGGCGACGAATATATCGCGCGCGACGGCTACAAGGTCGTTAAGACTACGGTCACGAATGAGAAGTCTCCTCTTAAGGGAGCGGTCTATCACTTCGTACAGTTTGAGTCTGTTGAGAAGGCCATCGAAAGCTATGGCGCAGACCCTGTGTTGGACGCAGTGAATGCTGCGGTTGCTGCTCGCACTTGGCTGAAGATTGCTAACAAGTGCAAACCGGAGTCTGCTGACCCCGTCGCTATCAAGCGGCATTACGAAGTGCTGTTGGCTACCGATCCTCTCATCGGTACTGTCGAAGCTGCTGAGCAGTTCAAGCTTGGTTCTCGTGAGCAGTCTCCTGCTGCGATTGGGCGAGAAATTGCGAAGACGTTCAAGGAGATTCAGAAGGCTGCGTCTGCTGGCGACCTTACTGGCATGTCCACGCTTACTGCTACGCTCAACACTCTCATGGTGCGCATGGCTGCGTTCCAGCAAGAGGCTCTCAAGGCGCAACAACTGTTGGAAGCTGCTGCGGAATAGTTCTTCGGTGCGCACGAAAGGGAGTGGAGCGGGTTGCTTCACTCCCTTTCTTTAACTCTGTAAGAGTAATCTAACTCTTTATGCCAGACAAGATTTATGATCCGGTAGCTGCATTGGAAGAGCATCGCAAACACTTACGCGCATCGCGTTGGAAACCGCCGAAGATGCGTAGCACACTTACGGCGTCTACAGCCGAGAGTATTCTACCATACATCGAAGTAGCTCTAACTGGTAAGGACGTGCTCGTAGAGTTTGGAGATTTCTATGTCCGGCCACTCACACTGTATCACAAAATATGTGATGCGTTCCAGTGGTACATTCGCTACGATGACAAAATTGGCGAAGAAAAACGTACAGCAATTTCAGCACTTCGTGCTTTAGTTCACTTCCCATATGACGAGGGGCAGAAAGGTGTATGGATTCGTCATAAGCGAAGCTCTGCGCCGCCCACTGTTTCAGGCAGGCCACCTGTTGAGTCGCGTGAAGTTGTTACGAAATTACAACTTGATGCACTAAAATGGCGGGAAGATTTTATGGCCTGGGTAGAGTCAGGTAAGCCAGGAGAAATATTTTCTCGTACTGAAGGAGTGCTCCTTTCTGCTGAAGATATGGAATTTATCAAAGCAGTGGCGGGCGCGCTTGAATGCAAACAAGTTGAAGTTACAACCACAACAATATTATGCTCCCGATAAAGCCAATGCTTGCCTGCGATGCAGGCCCAATAGATGAACTGTTTACTGGCAAACATCAATGGCTAATGCAGCCAAAGTTAGATGGCGTACGCTGCTTGATGTATAATGGAGTGCTGAATTCACGGACAGGAAAGCTGATCCCAAACCAGTGGCTTCAGCGTCATTTGCACAGCGTGGCTGAATTGTGTGCTGCATGGAATCTAATTCCTGATGGTGAACTAGTTATTCCTGGTGCAGACTTCAATGCGGTTCAGTCAGTTGTGATGTCAGACTGGCAGGAGTGCCACTCTATTCAGTATCATATCTTCGACCGAGTGGAAGATGGAGTAGCCACGTACCGTCGGATCGAAATGCTTGGCCCGATGAAGGATCAGCGTGAATGTCATCTGGTTCCTACTTATAAAGTGGACTGTATTGAGGATTATGAATACATGCATGAATCCCAGATGCAGTATGGCTTTGAAGGTAGCATCCTACGGCGGCGTGATTCATTCTACAAGCACGGACGCGCAACACTAAGCGGTGGGCAGCTTCTACGTTGCGTTGATTGGGCACGTGATGAGGCGACATTGATTGAGTGCACAGAAAAACAATTCAACTTTCTGCCAGGAACAAAACGAAAAGAAAACCTGCTGGGCACAGGCACTCTTGGTGCTATGGTTGTAAAGCACAAGGGATACGACACGTTTAATATTGGCACAGGCTTTAGTCAGCGGCAACGTGAAGAGTTCTGGCGAGCTTGGACACTTCGCACACTGAAGCCCGGTACGCAGATTACGTTCAAGTATAAACCTTCTCATATGAAAGACAAACCGCAAGGTGTTTTTGTTGGTATCAGACTGGAGGAACTAAATGACTAAAACAACATTACGTTTCACCATCGAAATTCTTGTAGATGTTGAAAGAACAGAAGAGAAAGAAATAAAAATCATCAGAATGCAAAATGAAAACAAAGAAAGAAATCCGGTGGGTTAAGCTGTCGCCGAACGGCGCAGTAACTGTGTGCGGCGAGCCAACAGTTGGTGAGCTTCTTACTCTAGCACAAAACAAGCTGAAGAATCCAATGACTCGCGCACTTGCATCGCTTGAGATAAAAAACTTTGGAATGCACAACTTTGATCAGATTCATCAACTAACGGCATGAACATCCTCATCCAAAAAGCAGTGGATCATTGGGAAGCAATCCCAGCACGCTCAGGTCTGGTCACTGGAGTTGGGCAGACTCCGGCTGAAGCACTGGGCACTGTCATGCTTTCCAATCCTGAGCACTTCGGAATTGATGCTGTTCGTTTCGATCTCACGCATCCAATGACACGTATGGAAGTGGAGCGCCTCGATCTTCCACGAACGCTAGCATCTCGCACAGGCATTCCTGTGCCTTTTGTGTTCCAAAGATGAATCCGCCTATCACTACAATCGAAGAGTTGATAGACATGGAGATAGAGCAGTTGCGTGCTCTAACCCCAGATCAGCTTGACGATCTGTTTGCTCCAGCATTGCAAAAGCAGGAAGCTATTTTTGCTGTGCTTCCTGCTCCTAAGAGTGGTCACGTAAGTCTAGGTAAACCAACAAGCAAGAGCAATGCAGTAGCTACTGCACTCCTGCAAGAAAGTATGGCCAAGTATGGAATTAGTGCGGACATGCTTGCTAAATTCGGGATTAAAACGAAATGAAGCACAGAATAAAGATGAAGCGCCCACCGACGGTGCTTAGGTTCCATAAGCTCAGAAGGCTACTGGCCAAGTATGAGTCCCACATTAGGGACGTGGCTTTCGTTGGAGCATATCCTCCAGAGGAAGTTCCAGATATTGTTCGAGATTATAGGGAAGCTAAAAGAAACTCTACGATGAACTCTATAGTGTAGAGTCTGACATGTCTGAAGCATACATTGAATTAGGAGGAGAATGAACCACGAATCACAAGAAGAGATTTCAGCGCCACGACAACGAACGCTGGGAAAGGAAACAAACAACTATGACAACAGAACAAATGATTGAAGTAATGACTGCGTTTACCAAGGGAGTAGCCATAGAAGTATTGAGGAGTAATGGCTCCTGGGAACAAACAGCGTGCCCAATTTGGAACTGGTCGCACTGCAAATACCGCATCAAACCCAGCAAAAAGCTAGTACCACTCACGCCTGCGGATATTCCACCGGTGTGTTGGTTAAGGACGCACACAGATTTTTCTCGTGCATACCTTGTAGGTCTGGTGGCTCAGCTGGAAGTGGCCATTACTGATTATAGCAGGAATGAAAGAGTTTCATACGACCGTTTGTTTGAAACTCATTGGGAATACAGCAGCGATCGCGTGAATTGGCGTCCATGCTGCAAGGAGGTAGAACAATGAAACCCTGGAATTGCTTGGTCATCTGGCAGTTCATGCAGCTGTTTGCTGCTGCGAATCTAGTAATCAACGGGATCACTGGCAACACTACTAGGTACATCTTCCATGCAGTCTTCTTGTTTCTGTTCACTTGGTTCTATCAACAAGCAGCAAAGCTGAGTGTGAAAGAAAAGGAATAACATGGACAAAGAACTACAATGTATTGCAATAGCAAAACTGTGCGGATGGGAATTCAAGCGATGCTCTGATGGCACAGGCCCAGAATGGCACAGGCCAGACGGAAGTGTTGACCTGACCGGAAATATTCCGAGATACGCTTATGATCTCAATGATATGCATAGGGCGGAGACAACGCTAAAAGCGGAAGAGTGGTTGGATTATATTCAAACATTGTCGATTATAGCTTCTGGACTGACGGGGCATATGTTCTTTACTTACCATGCCTCCGCCGCTCAGCGCGCAGAAGCATTTCTGAGAACCTACGATAAGTGGGAGGAATAGCATGGACAAAGAACCCACAATATGCTATCGTGTCAACTACTGTTCTAAGCAGAACGGATGGAGAACAATCTTAAGTACATACAAGACACTCGAAACTGCACGGGATGTGGCCAGGCAGATAAACGAAGTCTATGGTGATGCCACTCAGGTTATCAAAATAAGCTATACAGCAGAAGTAGTTGAACAATATGACAAAGCAACTAATCAGACTCGATCCATCTTCTCTTGCACTTTGGGGTTGCCCGCGTAAGTTTGAGTTTACAAACATTCACGGATACGTTAGCAAGCTTGGGAGTGCTCCACTTGACTTTGGCCAAGCACTTCATCGTGCAATCGCTGCGTGGTCACGAGATCGTCTTTTCAATGCACTTGAAGATGAGCAGAAATACATTGATATTGCATTAGAATATTACGGTCCGCGCTTGTGTATAAAATCGCACCCTCGTGATTTGAGTAATTTGCGCGCAGCATTGCATGATTACTTTAGCAGTTGGTCACGAGCTGATGATTTTACTCCGCTTGTTAATGATAGAGGCGAGGCAGCTATTGAAATGCCATTCGCTTTTGACAACTTTTATGAAGACGACACAATCACTGTTACACTCTGTGGAGTGATTGATGCGATTGGAACAATGGGCAGCACTAGCTTGCGTGTATTCAAAGACATCAAGCATACGTCCAGCGAAAATGTTAAGGCATACTTAGATGCTTACGCAAATTCGCAACAGTTTCAGTTCTACAGCTACGCACTCAAGCGCATTGGCTGGACTGACTACTATCCACCATGCATCGTGGATGGAGTCTTTATAAGTAGAAAATTCCAAGGAGCGAAGTGTGTGCGCAGCAACATTCTTGATATGCAAGACTTCTTAGTTGAGCGAACAGTGCAGCGCATCCAAGATGTTTGCTTTGAGATCTCGCGCATGGTGAAGCGTGGCGGACCTTTTACGCATGACTTTACACAATGCGATGGCAAATACCGCAAATGTGACTTTGATCCTGTGTGTCATATTCAAGGGCAGTTTCAACAAATGGGACTAAATACAGCGTTTACAAAACGTGTGTATGACCCTGCAACGTTTGGAGACTAATAACTATGCAACAACCTAACTATCTGATTATGGTGCGTCACAATTCATTTCAGCATTGCGCATCTGTTGCTTATTCTCGTAAAGAAGCAATCGAAAAAGCAGAGATTTGGTTGAATCGTTATTGCGGATATTATGAAGCACGACGTGCACGCAGTAAATACCCAGGTGCTAAACCTCGTGTAATGGTTTATGCTTTAACTTCAATTGATGTTGGCCCAAAACCTGCTTAACCAAGAAACCTCGATGCAAATTCAACATCCCTCACAACTCATCCCTGCATATGCACGCAAAGCCACGGAAGAAAAAGAAGAAGTGCTGAAACGCATTCTTCTGATTGGTCGTTCTGGCCATGGCAAGACAACATCTTCGTGTCTCGGCACGAAGAATATCATGATTGCCGACGCAGAAAACAATATCCCGCCTGAGCTGCTCGCGCGTGAGGATATTTATATCCTTCCATTCCATGATCCTGATTGGATCAAGAAAGCATTTCCAGGCAGCGCAAACGCATGGGATGCGATGATGCGCTATATCGAGTTCGACGGTGATGGCCGCAAGCTCACTCAGGATTGGACTCTTGTGCTAGATTCTCTTTCTGCATTTTCTGACATCCTTGAAGCGAAGTTGACCCCACTTATTCCAAAAGGACAGTCAGACAAAGAGAACGGGTTCTGGTTCTGGAAAGAGTGGGCGAAGAATCTCGCCGATTTTTGTGGTCGCATCAAGCGACTTCAGTGCAATGTAGTGCTCACTACTCACGAGCACGAATTGATTGAAGTGGATACTGGTAAAGTCTTGGCTGTTCGTTGGTGGCTTCCAGGCCAGCAGTTCACTCCGCGCATTCCTCAATTCTTTACTGATGTGTTTCGCCAGATTCGCAAGTTGAAGCCAGGTGCAGCTGGTGTAACTTCAGTGAATTATGAGTACGTGTGGCAGATCAATGCTACTACGCAATTTCCTTCCGCAAAAACCACAATCAAATCTAAGCTACTTGAAGTTCCTGCTACTTGGGAATCCTTTAAGTTACGAGACAAATAACCAATTTCCTTCGCTATCTAAAGGTGAAGGGATAAACAGAAACCATAACCATAATTAGATAACATAATGAACCTAGATCAAAATGCTCCTGCTGGCGCTCCTCGTTTCCCGATGGATAACTATCGTTTCCGTATTGTTGCTGAACCTGAATTTAAGGTCAGTAAGAAGGGCAACGATATGTACGTGTTCACGTACGAAACTATCGGCAAAGTGTTGCCTGATGGCACGATTGCTGAAGTCATCCGCGTAGACGGTGCCGATCGTGAAATCGCAGGTTGGGAATTTACGGATTGGGCCACGTTCTTTACGAATGACGACGGCGTGCTTGTGAATCCGAAGCTCGTACAAATACACAAGGCTACTGGTCTTCCGCTTGAGTTTGAGCGCGATGAAACTACTGGCCTTCCCGTTGGAATCACATACACTGGCTTGGAATTCTTCGCGCGAGCGAATAGCCAAGAGAGCAACGAGGTTGGCGAAGACGGCAAGCCAATCATCAATCCGGTTACTGGCAAACCTGTCAAACGACAGCAGCGTCGGATTATTGAAATCTACGCCTGAGCGCCCTAACAAAAGGGCTGTGTTGACGGCACGCAGATGAGCTTTGTGGCCCCTGTTTCTCATGGCCAACTAACCGGGGCAATTCTTTACTCACCATATGAAAACCCTACTCGATGGATTGTTTACATACGATTGCGAAATTGATGGGGAGTGCACATACACAATTGTGTGTGAGGTAACCTTCCAGCGCGACTTTGGTCCTTGGAAAAATGGGCAGAAAGTCGACGAGATTGGTATTGATTGGGAACGCTGCACACTTTATGAGTGCAAAGAGGAAGGTGGCCGCTCACAAGAAACGAAGTTTGCTATAACCGCAGCTGGTCCTGCCTAGCGTATGAACCCAGAGCAATATCGAGCACGTAGCGATGTTACAGAAAATCGTACGTCTTTTGCTGGCTCTTTGAATGCACGCTCAGATGCACCGAAGAGTGAGTTGCAGCTACGTTTCTTTGATCTTCGAGCGCAACAAGAGCGTCTTGGTTTTGCGCTAGAGTCGTTGCAGACAAGACTTGAAATAGTTATGCGTGAGACTACGCCTCAAGAAGCTAAGGGAATTGGCGTCAGACCGCCGAACTCAGTCCATGTTCTGCGTGAGCTTGAACACGCTGTTGATGAAACTTCTACACAAGCTGCACGTGTGGAGAACTGGCTTGAAAGACTCGCATTATGAGCAACAGTTATAGACCACTGCACATTCCTGGCGATCCAACCCTGCCGCCAGGATGCACACAAGCAATGATTGACAAACATTTTGGGCCAGAGAAGCATCTCTGCGAGTTCTGTGAATCTGGACCTGAAGATGTACGTTTCTATCAAGGACAGTGGCTCTGTGCGGAGTGCTGCGCAATGATTGAAAGCGATCAATGAGAAACAAACCCAGGCTCGCCTACTCAGGAATTACAATGTTGCTGTCCCATAAGGGACGTTTCGATGCAACTGATAAGCGATTAGAACTTGCAAGTGGCCCCGCAGGAAAACTTTTTGCGCAAGCCCTCGCAGGTACAGGTTTCAGTCGCTACAACATTGATATCCGAACAGCAGACGAGCCTGGGCCTTTTCTTTCTGGGACACGCGTTGTGTTACTCTGTGGTTCTGCGACACTTGGCACAGTAGGACGTAGACCTGAGCAGCTAAACGCGCTGCGTGGCAGCCCAGTAGTAATTGAGAATCAACCAGTTTATCTTCCAACTTATCACCCGCAGGATGCTTGTGATCGGCAAGCGTATGAACAACGTCTTAATCCAGAATACAACGATGGAGAAGACGCAGACGATACAGATGATGAAAGTGTTGGAAAGGACCACGGAGCTACCTCCAGAGCTAACTATGCTTTCTGGTTTTATTCAGATATCCGCAAGGCAGTAGCAATTTCTAAGTCTGGGCTTCGGCGCAACAACTGCAACTATGTTGTTTGCACTAACCCCGAGGATGCAATTGATGCACTTGAAGTAATACCGTGTGGCACTCCATTCTATCTCGACATTGAAACTGACTTAGAGACTGCACAAGTTACTTGCCTTGCATTCTCCATCGATGCACGAACAGTTTACTCAGTTCCAATCTACGATTGGAAGGGACAGTTGGTTGGTACACAGATGTTACAAGCACTAATGCTTCGTGCACTAGCATCCGCTATGCATCGTGCATCTGTAACAGTGTGCCACAATGCACTTTTTGATCTGTTCATTTTGTTGTGGAAGTATCGCATTCCACCGCCGCGCTGCATCTACGATACGATGCTTGCGCATCACAGAATGTACACAGGGCGTGAAAAATCTCTAGGACATTGCACAGCGTTCTACACTCAACAACCATATCACAAAGATGAAGGAATCTTTCACCCTACCAACTATACCCAGTGGCAACAGCTTCTTCTATACAACTGTAAAGACGTGGAGACAATGGCTCTTATACATTCAGAACAAGCCAGTCATGCACGTCACTTGGGAGCCGAGCAATCTATCGCTGACGGTAACAGACTTATCAGACCACTTCTCCTTAAAACGTACAGAGGTCTTTTACTTAACGAGACCGAATGGTGTGCAACTATTGACGAACTGGGCGCGAAAACAGAATGGTTCGAGGAGAAGGTGCTTCCTCGCTTGGCAGGCAAAAATCTCAATCCTCGATCCCCTGACCAAGTTGCGCGCTGGTTATACGAGGACCATACGTTTCCAAGACCTCTTGGAAATGATAGCCTTACGGGAAAAAGAGCGCTCTACAAACTGCTCAACAAATACGACCTCCCGCTGCTGCGTGTAATTCTTGCGTGCCGCCGGTGGTCCAAAGAAGCAGGGCAGCTACGATTTCGTCTTTGGCGTGGTCACTATGCTACTTGCAGTTATACATTGTGCAAAGTTAAGACGCATCGTTTATCTAGTCGTGCGCTCCTTTCGCAGCGCGGAAAGAAAGGCTCTGGCTGGGGTACCAATCTTCAGAATTGGAACAAGAAAACTAGACGCCTCGTCATACCACATCCCGGCAATGTTTTTGTGCAAGTGGACCAAGCTGGTGCAGAAGCAAAGATTGTGGCCTACTACTGTCCCAAAGGATCGCGCTATCGCGACTTGTTCATTTATGGAATCAAACCACACACGTATCTTGCTTTGTTCCTATTTCGTCAAGTATGGGAAACCGCTCTCGGAGAGTCGTTGGAGAGATTCCTTTGTTCACCTATTGCAACTCTCAGGGAGCAGCCCCGCTGGAAAGAACTAGAAGCTTTAGTAAAAGCGTCTGATGATGCTCCGCCTTCGCAACGCTACTACTTCATGTCGAAGTGCACATGCCACTCAGGAAACTACGGAGTTGGTGAGCGTGAGTTTGTCATGTCAATACTTGAACGTAGCGAGGGGCAGGTAGTTATTCCACTTCGCGAGGGTGAGCGGTTTTTGGCCACGTACCGCAAGGAACTATTTCCTGAAATCGAGACTGGATATCAGGCATATGTGCGGCAGTGCGTATATCGTGATCGTGTACTACGCAATGCGTTCGGCTATCCGTTCCACATTATGGTGGACGCGATTGATGACCGCAAGTTTAAGGAGTATCTAGCCTGGATTGCTCAGTCAACAGTTGGCACTATCACTAATCTAGCTGATACTGAAATGCAGGAGCGCATTGATGACAAAGAATATAAAGACTTTGCAATCCTCCAAAATAATCATGATAGTCTTCTGCTAGAGACTCCTATTGGAAACGAAGTGAATGTTGCGCGTATTGCACAGCAGCACATGAATCGCAGGATGGTAAACCCGTGGGGCGAGGAATACTTTATGGGAAGTGAAGCAAGCGTTGGTCCAAACTGGTATGAAATGAAAGGTCTTAAGATATGAAAATATCAATGACAAAGAAGCACGGAAAAGAATGTTTTGAATGGGGCGGTTTATTGATTACAGCAGAGACTCCAGAAGAAGCAGTGCAGCTGGAGGATTTTCTTACTGCTCCTCCTTCATTAGAAGAAAGAGCGTCTCGTGTCTATACTCTTGGAGGTTCTGGTCGTAATAACAGTTTGTTTATTCGTTGGTATCCTGCTGATGTCATTCTGGCAAAACTAACTTTAGAACGTAATTCTTTATGATCAAATACTACTGCGATGGCTGTGGAAAAGAGATTGCAATGAGTGAAGTACTCTCTCATGTGATGGCTTGGACAGTACAGCCGAAGCACTTTTGTTATCGCTGTGCTGCATTACAACGTGAAGGTTATCCGCTTCCTGCACAGCAAAAATGTTCGACTCCCGGTTGTGTACGTGAAGCAAATCATCAAACTGCACACATGTCTGCTGACCATCTGGTTTGGGAATAAGTTGTTATGAAAATAGCTGCACTCCTTCGCACTAAAGACGCGCTCGAAGCCATGGTGTATGTTAAACTCATGGACAATTTGCAACCTCCTCCAGTTATATTGCGGCCAACGGCTTCACGTGGTGCAGTTTTTGGACTGGACTATGCAGAGAATTTGCCACCAGAAAATATACGCACGTATAAATTAGAAGGCTACAGGAAAACCATTCATTCTATTGCACCTGTTCCGCAATACGAAGAACAATGATATGTCTCTCCTCGATGCATGGCATACATACTGTCAAGACCTGGAGGCACCAGACCTGTTTATTGACGCGACTTTCTACACAATGATAAGTGCTGCACTTCAGCGGAATATCTGTTATGAAGTGCAACCGCACATGGCCACGCACGGTGGCATTTTTTCAAACATTTACGTTGTGTTTATTGGTCCGTCACGAATAGGTAAGTCTTCTGCTGCTAATCCTGCAAAGGCACTTTATAAATCCTTTACTGGATATACAAAGGCAGAGGACGCAACAGGCGGCAAAATCAATCTAGCTCCTGATAGTATTACACTAGCACAACTCTATAAGTACATGGAGTTGAAGTTTAAGATCAAGACGCTGCCTGCTTCTGGTGGTCCTGCACAGGTGTACTTCAGTTCACCCCTTGCATTCTTTGCAACTGAAGAATTAGAAAATCTACTCAAAAAAGATGATGATGACATCGTACCATTTCTCACTGAAGGATGGAACTGTGGTGATTTCCACAGAGAAACTAAAGGTCAAGGAATCAACTTTATTAAGAATATGTGTGTCACTCTTCTTGGATGTGCCACAGCAGACTGGATCAAAGTTGCCTCCTCAAGCGGTATCCTTAGGCGAGGTTTTGCTGCCAGAACAGTGTTTATCTTCGCTGATAAACGCCGCAAGCGAACACTTGTCTATAAATTCGACCGTCCGGAACAACTAGTTGCATGGAATTCTATTAAGGACTACATCAGCAAGCTGGTCAATCTCTATGGTGCCGCCATTCCATCGCCTGAAGCAAGTGCTTGGCTGCGCGAATGGTATGTTGGTGGCGGTGACAATCCAGTAAACAAGGATCATCGCTGTCAGCACTACTATGATAACAAGAAATTGCATCTAATCAAGATGGCAATGGTTGTTCACTTTAGCCGTTCGTTGGATTATACCATTACAGTGGAAGATTTCAAGGATGCTCTGCAATTTCTTTCGCGCTGCGAAGTAGACATGCATCGTGCGTTAATGGGCAGCGGTCAGAATGTAGCGTATGATGCAGCGATGGCAATCGAGGGGATTATGCACACCGAAGAAGACCGCTGGTGGCCAGCACCTACACTTCTTGCACGCGTGTTTGGTGATCATTGCCGCACACGTGAGGATTTTGATGCAGCAATCCAGTATCTTACAGAATTGCGAATAGTGCGTGGCGAACCAATTGATGGTAGGATGAACTACAAGCTACGAAAGGAGGGACAATGAGAAATCCGCTGATTGCAACTGTTCGTTGGTACAAAGTAAAATCCTCAGGAGAACGTTATGAAGTTCATCCTGAGGATCTTCGTGGGATTGATTGGTCAATGACCAGTCTAACGTTTGTTGACCGCAAGAAATGCAAGCCTCGCCGTGTTGCTCGTAAGGCTAAAGGCTAGGCACCATTGCAGTCTTTGCTTGTCGCAAGGCATTGCTTTCATAGTACTGACGAAGCAATGCTTTTGCTTTTTCTGGACCCTGTGTTTTCTCAACAAACTGAACGTATTGTGCGAAACGCACAGGATCATTCTGTTGCGAAGGCATCGTCAGATTGGGAGCAGTACGTAGACGTCGCAAGTTGCTACGCAGAATCTCAGGATTTCCTTGTGCATTGGTTAATGCGCGTTGAATAAGTGCGCGAGCCATTGTGCCAGCACGCTGTGGATCACGCTCTTTATCAAACGCACGTTCACTCAGTGTCTTGTACTCAGGAAACTCGCGCGGAGACTTATTCGCAGGATATCCATAGAGTGAGTTAAACATGGATACATCACGTCTTTGATTCTTGTACGTGAGTTCTTGCCCAGCTGGTCCTTCAGGAGCTACATGTTTTGCATATTGATTCGCAAGAATGCGCACAATTTGTATGTTATTCTTCGAGATATCCTTTGCATATTGCATGGCAACATTTGCTGGGTCTTCTCCATCCTGAATTGCAGCATACGCACTTGCTCCGCGAGTGATTACATCTTTCGCTACTCCCCACACAGGATAGTTGAATCCTTGTGGCGTTTTTCCAACACTTGCGTCATACGCTTGCCGCAGGAATTCTCCCACGATTCCAAAGCTGCCTGTCACATTCGCCGCAGCAATCCAGCGATAAATGTTTTCTTTGTTGTATCCAGGGGCACCAACAGCTTTTGCTTGCGCGAGTTCTTCATCGCTCGCAATATATGCTTTCCGCCCGCTCAGCTCTTGACGTATCGCATTAAGAACAGTGCCACCAGCAAGTGCACCAATCATTGTCATTGCCATTGGCGTCATGTCTCCACGCTGCGCAGGCTCGACAGCGAAGTTGCGGAAGTTATTCCACTGCTCAACACTCCAGCGCATCATGCTGAAGAACGGAGCGAATGGACTATTGCGCATCCAGCTTGGCAGGTTGGTCGCATCATAGCGTCCCTGCATCAGTTTGGCAACACGCGTGCCAAGTTCCTCCGGACTCGCAGTTTCCCAGTCACTGCCAAGCTTCTTTAAGAACTCAATTGCATGAGTGTTTCCATTCAACGCAAGTGCTCGCTGTGTCTTGCCAATAAAATGACCCATTGCCTGCGCAAGTCCGCGCGAGAGTAGTTCTAGCTGTTCGCTGCCTGTAACTTTCGTTACAAATTCAGCTGCTCTGTCCAGTGCCCGAGCGGCTTGCTCATGTGCGCCAAGAATTTCAGTGGCAAACACCAGTCCGCCACGCCGATTTAACCCAGTAGTAAATGCATCAACATATCCTTGCCGCCAGTTGGCCATCGAAGCCATCAGGCCAGGAACATCTTGCGGACGCACGTAGCGCAGTGCATGAAATGGTACACTGCCAAGGTCAGTGAGCTTAGTGATTGGGCCACCAAGAATCAGTGAGTTGACAAAACGCCCAAGACTTGAATGCAGCGGCTCTCGCACACCCATATCTGCACCTACATACGTAGCTAGTAGCGCACGTACTGACGGATCGCCAGCAATCTTTAGTTCACTAGCATGTTCTGCTGGAATTGCTGCACCATTCGCCATGTGATCTGCACCAAGCGCGCTCATTAGTCGTGGATTCTTCTCGATCTGATCGAAGAATGCACGATCTGTCGCAAACCTGCGAGTGTATCTACGGATTGCACTTGCAAAATCCTTCTCAATCCAGCTGTCTGGCAGCCCTACGCCTTCTGGCGTACGCACTGCATTAAATTTAAAGTTACTCTCTAGATTCTTTGCATCATTGAAGTGGCCAAGCAGCGTGTTGAACTTCTTTTCCGCAGCCTCTTGCGATAGGCCACCATCCATCGAATGCTTGATGAAATCAGCGCGCAACGCATCATACTGCGGAGTTCCAGGATGCTCAAGCAGAATACGCATTACGTCACGATCAATCACCTCAAACATGCCAAGT
>ERZ761584.61-NODE-61-length-40294-cov-14.753622_pt1 | contig 40294 bp, 50 predicted proteins | sample MGYA00512168_ERZ761584 | MGnify/ENA primary metagenome ERZ761584 (study PRJEB28899, sample SAMN03785564) | bioreactor sludge metagenome | biome: EBPR Sludge; feature: EBPR Bioreactor; material: 0.22µm filtered reactor supernatant | place: Saint Lucia: Queensland...
ACAGCTCCTCGCCAGCGTCGTTGAACTTGTTTTTCACCAGATCGTCGTATCGCCAGTTGATGAATCCTGGCATCTCAGTTGAATACAGCGCGAACGCGTGCAACTCGTAATCTTTCCACGTCTCCACTGCGAAGCGACGCCACGGCACGTTCGACGATCCATCGTATCGCGCCTCCTCGTTGAACTCGCGAATGGCCGCCCGCCACGAGCTCTCGCCCGGCTCGACCTTGCCGCCGATTCCATTGTACAGATTGCGCTGCCAAGATGGCTTCACCTTCTTGACGAGCAGAACTTCCTGCTCATGCGTGTCAATGCAGAACGTCACGACCATCATCGGCCTGAACAGATCCGTCCTCATATCTCTTCTCCTTCCGTGCTCGGTGTGTCTAACTTGGGAACTGGCTGCACCTTCTCGGCCTTCAGCATGCAATAATTCGTTCCGGTGCCCTTGATGAGCTTGAAGTGAGTCTTAACGTCGAGGTCCCTGAACCGTCGCGAGATCTGACCTCGAGAAAATTCCTTCACTCCTTCGCGCTTCAAGAACGCATCGAAGTCCTTTCTCCTGAACTGATAGACTCCCTTCTCCTCGTCGAAGAACGGCCTGCCAGACAGCAGATCCTCGAACCTCTCGCCGCGCGTTCTGTTCGTCAAAAACTCCTGCAAAAGGTCGACGAACACGCTGTGAGTCGACGCGTCTTGAGGCATGTCAACCTCGTCCAGTCCAGACCTCATCGCGTCGCCGAGTATGCGCACCCAGTCAGTCTGCTTCATCGACGAGAACACCAGCGAGTGCTGATCGACCATCGCGAGCTGAAACCGCGTGTACGTGAGCAGCTCCAGCGAACTGACCTCCACTCGCTTCCCCCCGACTGTCAAGAACCAGATGGCTGGCTCAGTCTTCAGCTTCGTGATGGCCGTTATCTCCGGAAACTCAGACGTGCTGCCAACTCCAAATTTCCTCGTTCGACACACGCCACTGTCGCAGTGACTGGCCATCGGCTCGTTCTTGCACGTGTACTCGTAGTCCTTCTTCTCTAGCTGCTTCCTGACCTGCGTCACCTCGTCGCTCGTAAGCGGGGGTTTCATGAAGGTCTGATTGTCCTCCTCGAGTTTGCGCTGCCAATCCGCCGGAAACGCCTGCTTCAGGTAGATGCCGATCATGAACAGCGAATTGTTTCTGCTTCCCTCCGGGAATCCACCCGTTGCCATGTGCTGGAGGCACGGCGGTCCGTCGCCGAACGGTCCCTTGCTGATCGTTCCGTGGCTCTTGCCACCTCGCTTCTTGCCTCCAGCGATAGACGCGACGCCGTTCCTCAGAGTCGACTGAGCGAGCTTGTCGAACTCCTCCTTGCTTATGGTCGCCTTGGTGGCAGTCGATATGAACTCCTGCAGAGTCATCTCGCCGCCATTCTTCTTGATGCCGAACTGGTTCTGCAGCTTCCCGTCGAACGTGTCACCGTAGTACGGCATCACCATCCAGTTTCCCATGTCGCCGCGCTCTGTGAGAACGTGCGATTGCTTCGGAAATATCTCGCATCCGGCCAGACCCATCGATGCCGCCAGCGCCCTGAGCGTGCTGAGCATGTCGCCCGCAGGTATGAACTCTCCGACGAACATGAAGAAGTGCAGACCCCCACTCTTGCTTCTGCACGGAACGAGCGGCAGCTTCTCCGCCCTTCGAACCATCTCTATCAGGTCTATGTCGTACTCGTCTACGTCGATGCTGCCCCATCTGCACATGTTCTGCTCGTTGATGGGAATAACGCCGAGCGGCCTCTCACCTTCCAGGTGCTTCTGCCACAGCTCAACGGTCACCGGCTCCCTGAGCGTCTTCGCGGTGGTCTTGATCTCCCACTTCAGGCCGTTTCTGACCGGCTGCTTGTGCGTTCCACTGGCACTCTTGTTTCCCTCGAACAGAGCCAGCATTCTCTCAGCCTGCTGCCTCGTACTCATTCCAGCTCCTCAGTAGCTATCAGGTTTAGAAGTTCAAGGGAGCAGCGACAGGAATCGCTGCTCCCTCATCACGAGCTCCTGGAATGAACCTCAGATGTCGCCGTCGCCGGTGTCGTCTGCTTCGTCGTCGTACTCGTCTGCGGCGCGCTTCTCGCCGCTCTCGAACGCCTTCTGCAGCACGTGCCCTCGCGTGAACGCGGCTTCGTCACCGCGAAGATCTTCACCCTCGTCGACCTTCACGATGTACCAGTCGCCCTTGTCGTTGGAACGATACTGCGTAGTCAGTCGATAGCTGAAGGCGTAGCACGGCCACACGAAGCCGTCGTCCGGATCGACCTTGTTGCGGCACGTCGTGTTCCAGGACTTGGCGACCGTGTGACCGGAGCCCTTGAACGTGATGACGTACGGCATCGGAGCGCCCATGCCGAGAACGAGACCAGCGACTTCGCGCGTCTCCTGCACGATGTCGCCGTTCGGCATCTCCCACTGACCGTTGCCCTTCTTGTCCTCGACCCACTCGGCCTCAGCGGGCTTGGTGGCGTGCTTCGCGACGAATCCACCGCGTTCGGGCTTCCACTGGATCCAGCACTTGCTGAACGACACCGGCTGGAACTCGAATCCCTCGTCGGCCTTCACGATCGGATCCGGCGCGTTCTTGAGCCAGAAATCACCGGCCTCGGCGCCTTCGATGTATGCGGGGTTCTTGGGCAGTGCGACCGGCGACAGGGATTGCAGCACGTAGATGAATGGAACGATATTGTCGGAGGCATCGGACGACGTTCCCGCACCAGCGTTCTTCTTCGCCAGTTCGAGAACCTTGTTCGAGACGCCCTCGCGCGACAGCGCACCACCAGCACTCGAAACGCGAGCCGGAAGGTTGGACTTGCCAGCTTGCGGCTTGTTTGTCGGCTTCGAGTTCTGAGGCTTGCTCTTCTGAGGTGTCTTTGACATCAGTTCTTTTCCTTCACAGGTTTGATGGTGACGACTTGACCCACTACTGCACCAAGCAAGTCGAGGGGCGGGGTCCGATGCTTCTCCTCGATCTGCTCCTTGACGAACGCCGTGAGAGTGTTCCACGGAACCGTCATCTTCTTCTCGTACTCGATCTTCAACTTCTTGAGAGCCGCCTCGAGCTTCTTCGCCTGTCCGACGTCGCCTCTCCCGAGATTTATCGTGAACTGCACCTTGATCAGGTCACCGTGTCCCTCCTTGTCCAACCACTGAAATCCCCTGCTCCTCAGATCAGGGTCCTCCGGCATGTTCGCCTTGTAGAACGGCTTCAACTGAGTATCGTACGCGGGCAGGTTGCCATCTGCTTCGATTCCAAGATTTCGAATGCCCGCCTCACTGTACAAGTCAGGAAGCTCCTTGAACGTTAGCTCGTTCTTGCGAGTGCCGAGCTGCTTCATCAGCTCTGCCCCGTTCTGCATCCTGACCTCGAGGTCGCGCGCCTCCTTCACCATCTCGCGCGCCCTCTTCAGCAGATCGGCTCGCGGAGCCTTGGCCGCCTCGGCCTTGGCCATCGCGCGAACCTGCGCACTGATGTTGTTCTCTGGAATCTTTCGCTTCGGCGCGACTCTGCGTGCCATGTGATGTCCTTCCGTTGCCAGTGTGTGCCTTGCCACACCATGATGCTCCAAGCCGCGGACAGAGGCAACCCGCTGCCGGGGGCCTGGAAACAAGGGAGCCGCCACGCTCCCTGGAAACGTGACGGCTCACCGAGGCTAGGGCACTGGACGCTGAACCTGACAACAGCGCAGCACGTCAACAGGATAGTCCGAAGAGCGGACAGACGCAATCAGCGCGCTCGATATTGGTTTATTGGTTTATTGGTTTCCACGCGCGCACACCCGCGCGTGCCCGCGCCTGCGCGTGAGGCCAATAAACCAATAAACCAATAATTGCGAACGCATTCCAAGCACTTACTGCCAATAAGAAACGCGATCAAAACCAATAACCAATATGATGAGCGCGAGCGCACACCCCCGACTAACCCATTGTAGCCATTTGCGTATGTCCATGTGGTGGAGCAAAATAGTAGGCCACTAGCTTTGATGCACCCCGGAGTGACACACAAATGACCAGACTGCTCAAGACCAAGCCGATGAAGCATCAAACGCGAGGACTCAAACGCGTGAAGAGCAGACCTCGCACTCCCTCTGACGAGGATGTGTTTGCGTGGCTGATGGAGATGGGAACGGGAAAGACGTGGTGCGCCATAGCCGAGTTCGCCGAATACGTGGCCGGGGGTGATATCGTGGACATGCTGGTCGTGGCACCGGCAGGTTCGTACAAGAACTGGATAGTGGACAAGGATCCAGATGACCCGCAGTATTGGTGCGAGTTGCGAAAGCATCTCCCCGAGAAAACGTTCAAGTCGCTGTCGACGCATCTGTGGGAGAGTGGCAACAGCGCGAGAGCCAAGAAGCAGCGCGAGTTATTCCTCAGGAACCCGGACAGTCCACGCGTAATTGTGATGAACGTCGAGGCGCTGTCGAAGGCTGAGGCGGCGATGGACATGGCCGTGGAGTTTCTCAGACAGCGCCCAACGCTGATGATCGTCGACGAGTCGACGCGCATCAAGAATCCAAAGGCCAAGCGAACCAAGAACGTCAAGCGACTCGGAGAGATGGCAGTAGCGCGTCGCATCATGACTGGATGGCTGACTCCACAGGGTCCGCTGGACGTGTACGCTCAGTTCGAGTTCCTCGACTGGCGCATCCTCGGCTTCAAGTCGTACTTCGCATTCAGAAACAGGTATGCAATAACGAGGAAGGAGTTCTTCGGCAGCAATCCTCGACCGGTCGAGGTGGTCGTTGGATACAAGAATCTGGACGAGCTGAGGGACAAGATAGCACCGTACAGCTTCAGGGTGCTGAAGGAGGAGTGCCTAGACTTAGACCCGAAGGTGTACACCACCTGGGAGGTGAAGCCGACTGAGGAGCAGCGTCGCCTCTACAACGAGATGAAGAACTTCGCGATGACTCAGATAGAGGAGGAGGCTCACGCCAGTGCGAGCATCGTTCTGGCTCAAATGATGAGGATGCATCAGATACTTTGCGGACACCTGACCGACGAGGAGGGGAACATCCACGAGATTCCATCGAACAGAATCAACGACCTGATAGAGATACTGGAGGGTCATCGCGGCAAGGCAATCGTGTGGACTCACTACGTGCCAGCACTGAAGAAGATCGTCGAGGAACTGGAAGAGCACTTCGGGGAGGGATGCACGGCGCAATTTCACGGCGAGAACAAGAAGACTAGACACAACGATGAGAGGAAATTCTTGACCGACAAGAAGTGCCTGTACATGGTCGCGACTCAAGGAGCTGGTGGTCTGGGAAATACTTGGGTCAACGCTGATCTGGTCGTGTACTTCTCGAACGGCGACAACCTTGAACACAGACTGCAGAGCGAGGATCGCGCTCATCGCAAGGGACAGCTGAGACGAGTGACATACGTGGACATGATGGTCCCGAACAGCGTGGAGGTGAAGATAGTAAAGTCCATGAGGAACAAGATCAACATGTCAACGGAAATAACTGGTGAGAACTACAAGGAGTGGCTGGTGTGAACACGCTGACGAACAAGAAAGTCAAGGAGATTCTGAGACTGACAAAGCTTGGAGTGTCACAGCGAAAGATAAGTGACCTTACTGGCGCGGCTCGCGTCACTATCGCAAGGTATCAAGGAGAGATGGACGACAGCAAGAAGCTGAAGTGCGGCTGCGGCAGGGACTACCATCATCGAGGGAGGTGCGAGTTTCGGCGCAAAGAAAAAGAGGAGGCCTAATGGCCTCCTCTCTGATCAGAACTTTATTCTGGTCGGGGTCTAGAACAGAATCAACACGCCGAGCGAGAACGCCAGACCGAACGAGATGAGTGCTGATCCGAAGAGAAACAGAGCAGCCTCAGCGTGAGAGACGTACTTGGCCATGAGTGAATTCCTTGATGAGGTTAGAAGACTATCAATCGTAGCCTCAATGCGTTAAAGAATCGTTAACGATACGAAAAGGGCCAGCACCCGTTAGAGTGCTGGCCAAGTCACACGGACAGGGAGTGTCCGCCTCCAACTATCGAGGCGAACTTCAATCTCCGTTCTTTCCCATTATTATGTCTTCCTTGTCGAACGGAGGTGGTACTAGGCCCGCATTGACGATGAAATTGTGAAATGAAGTCGTGATCTTCAGAAGCCTTTCGACGCGAGCAGTCAAGTCCATGATCTCCTTGTCCTGCATCAGGACCATCTCTCTCATCTCGTCGTACTTACGTTGTATTTCGTTTCTCTCCGTTTGCAATTCTCTTCTTTCCTCTTGGAGTTCCTGGATCAGCGAGTTGAATCCAGAGTTCAGAGTGGCCTGAACATTAGTCTTCGTCTTGCTTCGAATGCCCAGAAACGTGAAGAGTCCAGTGAGAAATGCGGCGACGACTGAACCGACGATGGTCAGCGTTCCCATTTCCATCACAGCACCTCACCACCACCTTGCTGACGAAGAATCTTCTTAATCTTATCGAACGTGTCATTGATGTCACGCTTCGTCTCCTGAGACTGCCATCTGGCGAACAGCCACCCACTCAAGGCAGCACCACCCATCAATGCTGCCATGAACAAGAATACTGTCAATGCTCCTGCGTCCGTCATCGACGCCTCCTGGAATCGTGGTTCATCCAGCACGTAACGGCGAGAACTGATGCGATTCCTGCCGTGGCACCCCTGAGTATCACCTCGACTCGGTACACGGCCTGAAAGATGGTGACCACATCAAACACAGAACCGACGGCTATCAACACCGTGATCAGCGCCACCATCTTGCACTGATATGGAAAAAGATAATATCCAATGTGCCTGAGCATGAAGATTCGCGTTCCAAACGCGATCATGCTGACGGCGAGCAGTATGTCTGATATGACGTACAGAGACGTGATCGTCGGATCGTTCGTCAAGCACGAAAGCGACGCCACGTAGCGCGAACCGTCAATCAGCTCTCTTATCAGGTTGAGCATCTGCCTTCTCTCCACTGTCAAGCGGCATTCCACTAGGCACGACAGTCACCACAAAATTGGCTAGATCATCGAATCGTCTTCGCGTCGGACATCTGCTGTCAACTCCCGTTCTGACCCGCCACCTCCCCGGCCCAACTCCATCCGGAACCGGCCTGCGAATCACGAGTCGAGGAGGCGACTTGAAGCCGGGGGTCGAGAACGGAAACGTGGTGGATATGACAGATGCTCGGCTGCTCTCCTCGACTCGCTGCCACGCGAACGTGACCGTGCCAGGACAACTCTCAAGTGATTCACGCCAGACGGAGAACTCGACGTCTCCGTCTGGATGCACCACTGGAGTGTGAACGCGAACGTCCGTGACCCTGACGACGGGCTGATTCTGCTCGCTCGATGCAACGTGGAGCAGCACGGTAGACATTATCCACACCACGAAGAATATTCCGGAGAACGTTGCATATACTCGCCAGAACATGTTCAGTCTGGATCCGGCTCTACCGATCATCGTGCTACTCCACCAGATTCTTGATGACCCAATAGTCACCTGCTCCAAGTCTCGACGAACTGACGTATGTCTCGGGAATGTAGCAGTATCCCCTGTCACCCCACTTGTTGCTCCACGAGTTCTGGACTATGTAACGTCCGTTCTTGTACCCCAGAAGCAGCATGCAGTGACCACCAAGCTCAGCCTCGCGTTCGGGGTCTGGCATTGGGATCTTGCCGGTGCGCGCGACAGAGTCGCTGTCGAAGCTCTCATACAGCATCACGCCGAACACCACCGGGAATCCCTCGGACAGAGCCGACTTGATGTATGCATTCTGCGTTCGCACCCGTTCGTAGGTCAAATTGTCCCACATCTTGCCGAGTCGCTGACAATCCTTCGGTGGTTCAACCTTGAACTTCGACACGTCGTACGGCCACAGTTTCTCGTCGCAGACACCATACTTCGTGACGGCCTTGATTCCGTCGCGAATCTCGAGACCGCTGTCCTCGTTGACACAGTTCTCGATCACTCGTCCGTAATAGTACAGCATGAGTCGCGACAATTCGCGGTCCACTGCACCAGAACGACGAATGTGCCACCGAAGAGCCATCGTGATGGCGTGAGCCACGCACGATCCGAGGTCGCCTTGATCCTCGATCTCCGGAACGAACCGCCTCAGGTCGACCTCCGGCAGAAACGACGGGAGTCGAGTGAACGCGGCCAAGTAGCGGTGATCGCGCGTATCCGCGCGATCCCGCTTCCATCCAAGACGCTTCTTGATGTCCATCAGCGAACGCGAGTGCCCCGAACCGGCACACCGGCCACGGTCGGAACGCCTCGACGCGCCTTCAGTGAGCCGGCTGGTCCAACCGCAGAGCAGATCTGCGTTGCGACGTCGGTGAGCTGAGACGCCGACGACACGCCGAGCGACGCGAGGATGTTGGCCACGGTCTGAGCCGTCGGAACGAACTTGCAGATCTGAGCCGTGGTCGACTGCACCTTGCCGATGATGGCGGCTGCCTGCTGTCCTGCGGAAGTGGTCGGAGTCGGCGTGGCGGTTCCACTCCCGGTCCCATTCGTCACGCATCCAGCGAGTGCGAGCGAAGCGGCGAGGACGCCGATGGCTACGATTCTACGCATTGTATTCTCTCCTGTCTGAGACGTTGAGGGTTCAACCACCTGCACCCGGATCGGGTGGAGGAGGCGTGACGTCCTTTGGAAACGCCACTGGATTCGGCGCCGTGATGACGCCAATCTTCGCGATGATCTTCTCAGCGATCTGATCGCTGTCCAGATCGAAGTGCTTTACAGAATCAGACGCGGCCTGATTCACGTACTCGACGGCCTGCTTGATCACCGGCGAGTGAACGTCGAGATTGACGTCTCGAAGCCGATCGCTGAGCTGCATGACGGCTCTGCCCGCCGCATTATCGAGAGCGACCTGTATCACCTTCATGTAGGTCTCGTCGATCTGAACGTTCGTGCGCTTCTTGACCCACTGGCGAATCAGCTCGAGCAGCGCGAGAATGACACCCATGACCGCCGTCATGAGAATCGGCAGCCAAGGTGCGAGGATCTCGTTGATGTTGATAACCGTCTGCGGAACGGGAACCTGAGACGGCACGACCGGAGCCACCGTCTGACCGACAGCGTTGTACGCCGTGACTGCCATCAAGACGCACGTCAGAGCGGCGAACACTTGAGCTACGCGAATGAACTTCACAGCTTGACTCCCACTGCCTTGCGCACCTCGGCGATGCACGTCTTGTGGACGATCGGAGCGTTTGGCACCAGCAAGTGAGAGTATCCGGTGCTGATAACGTCCAGCTTGGTCTTGTTGTTTGCACCCGTCAGCGAGATGAGCTGCCTCGAGAACGGGTTGAAGCCGTCGATGGCCCACGACGAGAACTGCACGATGCGACCCACGTTGTTCGCCACCGGCACGGGCTTGCAGTACATCGACGGAGCCATGCACGCGATGAACGGAACGGGACTCATCGAGTCCTCGACCGAACCCATCGTGCCTGTTTGACACCCACACGAGTGACACAGAACGACAGTCGGATCCTTCCACTTCTGCATGAGCCGAATGGTGGTGCTCTGCTCAGTCCAGTCGACGATGCGCGGAACGTACAGATACTTCTCGTATCCATTCGCCTTCGCATCTGCCTGAATGGCGGCGATCAAGCTTCGAAGAGCGGCGCCGAACAGTGCGTCATTTCCGGCACCGTACACACCGAGTAGATTGATAGTCTGCATGGTAACTCCCTCACGATGCCAGCGTCTTGGCACGAGACCGAACGCGAGCAACGCGAGCTGACCATCCGCGTTGATAGCGACTCCACTTCTTCGGATCCCGCTGCATGTACTCAAGACGAAGATCGCACAGCCTGTCGATCTGTCTCTCGACAGTCGGCTGCTTCAGCGCCTCCGACAAGAAGTCGTCGATTCCGATCTGATCAACGACCGAAGTTCCGCTGTTGACCGCGAAGTCGAACGCGGCATACGACAGACCCGCAGGAAGCTTGTCGGCTCCGATCGCGTCCCAGTACAGGCTGCGGTAGATCGACTTCGCATCCTCGACACTGAGAGCCTTCAAGTCGTCGAGCGTCTGATCGCGACCTCGCGCTCGCTCCAGAGTCTGAAGCGAGATGCCCATGTTCGACGCTCCCCCCGGCTCATCCGAGTGAATCGTCAGACCACCCTCGTCGTCGAGAACGTACTCCATGACTCGATCGAAGTTCGACGGAGCCGGGGGTAAGAAGTTGAGGGCGGTGGTCGCCGAGGCAGAAGCTTTCGCGGCGCGAAGCGCTCGCCACGTCGCGGGGCCGACGACTCCGTCGCTGACCAGACTGCGCTGAGTCTGAAACGCCTTGACGGCGCGCTCGGTGGCCGGTCCGAAGTCTGAATCGGCGGTGATGCCGAGCATGCGCTGAAGCTCGGCGACCTTCTCACCCTTCGATCCGCGGCGAAGGACCGGATCGTCGGGAACCGGCTGCACCGGTCTGTCGCCCGGAGTTGGAACGTGCGCTAGGCTGCCGATCTTCCACGGTGCCTCGCTGTCGTACAGAGCAGGTGACTCGACGACGCTGACGTGAACGTGGTGATCGTGAGGATTCGAACCATGGTAGGCTCGCCACGGCTTTCCTGGATTGGCTATCCTGCCGTTCGAGATGATATAGCTGATTCGCTTGTCACCAGACTGTCGAAGATTCTCGGCCAGCACATAGCTGTCCATTCCGTTCTTGGGATCGTGAGTGAAGTCGCGAGCGCGAACCACGCCGTATCCCTTCTTGTCGACGATGTATGGATTGTGATCGGAGGTTCGCGATGCGTGTGCGGCGTCTCCGATCCAGCCGTCGCTGACTCGACTGCGATTCGGCACTGCGGCGTCGATCTGCTTCTTGAGCTGAACGAGCGCGAGTGCCTCGCGATACGGTCGAGTGACACCGAGCTTGACTGGCGACTTCGCGGTCGCAGACGCGCGACGCGCCGTTCTGACCTTCGACTGCTTCTTGGTGGATTTCTTGCGTGACGGCGCGGCCTTGCGCACTGGCTTCGCGGTCTTTCTTGCCTTCGCCTTCTTCATCTCCTGTCTCCGTTTTGCTCGTTGTTTGTGGACCCTGCTACGGTGTTTGGTGATGCCAGCGCGGCGCACAGGACGTCGCGCTGGCTCGCACAGCGATCGCAGGGATCGCTCCGTTCAGCATTTGGCAGGGGTACTAGCCACCATTTTACAAATACTGAACGAAAGTGGCTTCACTGCACCGCCTGCAGATGGTGTGACGTGATAGCGGGCGACACGCCAGCGGCAGAGGCGTGCCGCGTGCGCCTGGAAGCAGAGGCGTGGCGCGAGGAACCTCCGGTCCTCGCATGCGCGAAGCGACGACCCCACTCAGCGCCTCCCGGACCGTACGATATGTGAACGTGAGGAGTGCCGGGTGCAGAGTAATAGTCAGTCGAGTATCCACCCGGCCAGTTTCGCAGGCGTGCGTAGATGCAGGATGGGTTTCCCTGCATGTCGACAGCTCGCCCGAGAGCATGCTCGCTGATGTGACCGTTCGGCTTGCGAGCTCCCTTCCTGAACGCTGACACGACTCTCGAGCCGCACGCGGCCTGAATCTCTGCTACCTTGTTCGCCAGAGCACCTGTGCCGTGACCGAATCGAACCTGAGCCTCGGCCAGAGACACTGAAGCAATGAGGAAGACGATGACAGTGATGAACTTCATTCCGTTTGGTATCCTCTCGTTGACAACACCGATGTCACACGGTGGCGTAGCGATCCAGTCGCGTCACGAAACCGTACGACGTGATCCTTCTGTGTATGTTGATCTCTACGAATCCTTCTGTTGTTGCTGGTTGAGACTGAGGAGAACCGGAAAACATCAGCGCCCACCTTAGGTCATTCGACTGTCCAGCCACCGAGTACGTTCCAAAGGCCGCGTCGATTCTGCCGGTGCGTCGCATGTCGTTCGCCTGACCGGAAAGCACGTATGATCCCTGATCTGCAATCGTCGTGCGACCCCGCAATGTGCCTGCGGCCTGACCCGTCGTCGAATACAGGCCACGTTCAGCGGTCATTGTCTTACCGTAGAAGACCGTCGCGTCCTGTCCACTCAGCGAGTACGAACCCTGATCAGCGTAAAAAATACGGCTGCGAGCGGTGATGGCAGCCTGACCAGACAAGGTGTAAGAGCCTTGATCTGCTACGGTGACGCGGCTCCTCAGGAAGAACGCCGCCTGTCCAGTCATTGAGTAAGAACCGTTGTTGGCCGTCAGCGTCTTGCCGTAGTAGCCGTTCGTGTCCTGACCTGACAGCGAGTACGATCCCTGATCTGCGAACAGAATCGGCTTCAGCAGCAGATTCGCCGACTGACCAGTGATCGCGTACGATCCCTGATCTGCGAACGTGACGCGCGTTCTGATTGTAGACGCGGCCTGACCAGACAGCGAGTACGAACCGAAGTCAGTGGATGGCTTCCACCCCTTATACAGACCAGCATCCTGTCCAGTGACGTCGTAGAGTCCACGACCACCGAACAGTGAAAGCTGAACCAGAATCGACTGACCGGTGACATCATAGCTGCCTTGATCAGCAGCGAGAATGCCGGTGCGGGTGAGTCCAACGTCGTACCCAGTGATAGAATAGGAACCTCCGTCCGCCGTAAGTGCGAAGGTCGATGTGAACGACGTGACCCAAAGTCTCTTGAAATAGGACATCTATTTACACCAAGATTGGGGTGTTGTGAGCGCGAATGGGGTCTGGAGCGTCAAACATCGGTGAATTCGGGGCCACCATTCTGGGAGAACCCTCTGGTGAAAATACGAAATTGTTGTCGTACCCCGACTGTATGAGTTGATCGGTTCGTGATCCTCCCGGCAGCACCCATCCATTTCTGAACGGAGCCATGAACACCATCTTGGATCGTTGAACGTACGGATTGGCGAACGGCCCTCTTCTAGCCATCAGCCACGTCATCTCCCTAGGCATGGCTCCCGCGTCTTCCGGCCATATTCGATCGTTGTATATCCAAAAATCGGAAACGTACCCATTGTCATTTTGAGCGCCACCGACCGAAGACCAACCTATGCGCAGATTGCTCTGTGTCGGCAAGTTACGACTGGTGGTGTTGGTGGCAGCCCCCGGACTATCTCCCAGATGCTCTGAGCAAAAGTCCATTGTCCTTCTTGTGGTACTGATAAATCGCATCGCGATAAAATACCATTTGCTCTGGAAGGCAGACACGGCAAATGTGATAGAGGCGTCTGCGTTGCTTCCACCCTCACGTTGACGCATGACCAGTCGAAAGTTCCCACCTCCCGGATTGGTATCGTGAAACAGGGTAATGTAGTTACTACTGTTCACGCCATCTATGGCGAACGGAAAGCGGGTAGTTCCGTTCACCACGTCGTTCTTGATCCACATGCCGATAGTGAACGGCAGCGTAAGCTGTGCCCCGACCCACGGCGCAGAGAGGTGATCAGAGGTAGTGGGAAAATACAAGGCCATCGTCGATCAGCTTTCAATCTTCAACGGGGTGTACTTCACCTCGTGGTTTCCAGCGGTGGAGTTCAGCGCGACGCCGGTATTCTGCACGACCCACAGACCCCACTTCTGCGGCAGGATGCCATCGAACACGCGGGCCATGGAGACCGGACCCCACTGATAGCCATAGTTCGACGTCGCGGAGGTCGGTATGATCGTCACGAGACGAAGAAGCGATTTCTTGACCAGTGTCAAATTTCCATCCGTGCCGGTGCAGACGTGAGAATACCTGCTGCCGCCGTCCCACGTGCCATAAGCCCAGACCTCGATCTGTCTGTCGGCCGTTGGCGACGTGCCGGTAGTTATGAGACCACCTATGATGGCATCGATCGCGTCGTCGCCGCTCGGCCCGTTGTCAACGACGGTACTCTCACGTCCAGCGAGCAGATTGGTGTCACTCGCGAGAGACGCGAGTGACAGCGTCATGGTGACTGGCGAACCAAAGTTCGGTGTCGCGGTCGGCATTGATCACTCCCTGTTCTCGGACATGGCGCGACCACCGGTGGCGCGCGCCAGCCGAGAGATCTCCTCGTCGAGCTCGACGAGTCTGCCGTGAATCTGCTGGCGAATCTGAACCATCACGCGGTCCCTCGCCTGCTGCACCTGTTCGACCTGCGAGTTCAGGTCGTCGAGCTGCTTCTGCAGCGGTGCAACGCTCTCGAGCAGAGCCGCCTTCTCCTCCTGCATCTCCTGCAATTTCTGACGGAGAAGCTGATCGGTGGAATAGCCCTGAGTGCTGGTCGGTGTCTTAGCCATGATTTGATACTCCAATGATGAGGGCATCGCTGCCCGCGTGTCTCTTGTGTTCTGCGAATCCACGGCTGAAGTACATCACAGCCATGGTGGCCTGTCCCTGATCCTCGATGATGTCGCTCAGAAGCTCACCAATCTCCTTCTCTCCCCCGATTCTGATGTAGTAGAGCTTCTTGCTGTTTGGATGCCACTCAAACCGGTACTGAGGAAGAGAACCGGTCCTGATGTGCATGATCTTCGCATCGAGTGGAACTGACACTGTATTCATGGTAGTCTCCCTTCCGTTGTGGTCAAGATCAGGTGATCTGCAGAATTCCGTTGGTGGCGTCGAAGTCAACGGTGAAAGTTTCGCCGGTCGCCAGCGAGATCGACGAGCCGTAGTCCCACCACGCGATGAGTGGGTCAGCCGGGGAGGTGGGCGTGTCGTTGTAGAGGTCGGCGTACCTGAACGGACCGACCGCGCCGGACGCGGTGAACACCACGTCCGTTCCGGTGACCTTCGCCGTTGCCGTGGCGATGGAGGTCGAGATCGTTGTCGCCGTGCCTCCCGCAGTGTATCCGTTGCCAGCCGAGATCTCAGTCAGGTTCGCCTTGACGGAGTTGGTGGCGAGCGGCGCGGTGTTCGTCAGCATGACCTTGAAGGTGTGCGCATCGAAGTCGTGCACGCCGTCGATCAGGTCCTTGACGAACTGATTGTGCTTGTTGTACGTGGCCATGGTAGTGTTATCCTTTCATCCTTTATACTGGTGCTGAATAGCTGAACGGATTGATGCCGACTCGCTGGCCAGAAGCGATGGTGACCGATGACACGGTCAGGTCGCCTCCGCCACCTGTCACGGTGACAGTTCCAGACAGAATCTGCGTGCCGTTTCGATCGCGAGTGACGAAGTTCGTCGCCGTTCCAGTCGCAACGGCGTATACCTCGATCGGAACTCCCAGGAGTGCGACGGTTCCGCTGGACGCCGCGCCAAAGGCTGGGTTCGGCAGCGGAAACTCGACAAGAACGACGTTCGAGGCGTCCCTGACCTGCAGAACGGCAGTTCCGCTTCCGACGTCGTGCGCATCTGCGGTCGCATCAGCGAGTGTGTTGCGCGTAGAAGCACCGTGGTTGATCGTCATCAGCGGAGCCCCAACATCACCATTGAAAAGTCTGCCATGGTCGCGTCTCGTGGATTGGGAAACTTGACCCAGATCTGAGAGCCAGCGTCGATGTTGACATCGTCCGCCAGCGCGAAAGTGCCCTCCTTCTCACCGGCATCGAACGTGACTGTCAGCAGCACGGCAGGAGAGTCAGTCGCGTTCGCGCGATACATGACCTGTATGATCGCCTGAGACGTCGGCGCAGTTCTGGCCCTCGCGTACCATCCTACGAAGTCATCGTTCAGAAGCTTGATGTCCAGCGGAACGTCGATGGGAGGAAGCTCCTCTCCGACGTCTGGCTTGTTGCTCGCGGCGAAGAACATTGGAAACGCGAACAGCAGGTCATTCGCGTCATACTCCTGCGCAGTTCCAACTGGAACGTATCTCCACGTGCGACTGAAGGCACCCTTCACGGCGTCGATTCGATAGCGCCCGCCGACTGCGTGGAAGTACACGAATCCATCTGCGTCCGACGTGAGTGGATTGTCGATCTGATTCGCTCCGTCTCGATCGCCGTATAGAACTGCGGCAGCTCCAGTGTCCTCATCGATGACGGTGACAGAGGCATCAGCCTCTGTGCCACCGTCCTGATTTTGAATCTGAAACTGCTTGCGAGCGAACTTTATTACGCCCATGATGAATCATCTCCTAGTTGATCTGCGGTCCGAGGATGGATCCATCGTTCTGCATGACCGTGATGAACGACGCACCGTCGATGGCCGCTCCGGCAATACCCTCATCCCCTCCGGGGATGTTGATGCCCAAAACCTTCCCAGGTTTACCGTGCTCTCCGTTAGTTCCTGTGGCACCACCATCACCGCCTCGGCCTGCGTTAGCACCACCACTCAGTCCAAGTGTCGGGACTGTGTAGTTACCGCCGACGTTTCGACCGGCACCGTCACCTCCATTACCTCCCTTAGTGTATGTTGATATGCCGATAGAACCACTTCCACCACCACCACCACCGCCGCCACCACCACCTATCAAGGCACCAGTCTCTAGATACAGATTAATCGGATAACGAGTGTAAATGGCCGATCCACCGCTCTCGCCGGGATCTCCTCCATTACCATTCCCTCTACCATCGCCGCCTCGACCACCATATCCATGAATGACACTGAGTGGACGAAGTCTGATATTAATGGTCACACCATTAGGCCAATCTCCAATGACTAGAGACGGACCGGTGCGAACAGATGAATACAGAGTCTGACGGTTCTCTATGTAGAGGTCAACAACGGCACCGGCAGTTGGAGCCGGATAGACTTCGTCATAGTAGTCTCTCAGGTTGATCTGGTCCGTGTTGACTTCAACGTACAGAATTCTGCTGTTGAAGTCAGAAGCAACGTCGAAGATCATCTCTTCGGCTTCAATCTTCACCACTGACTCAGTCTTGTCGACGCGAGTGACCTGAAGAGGCATCGCCTCCAGAATACCGCGAGGATCCTGTATCTTACGGTGCCAAAGTCTAGCGCCATCACCGGGAAACATCTCCTCCTGCGCAGACCTGAACAGTGCGAACGACACTCTCCGAGGCGCATTCTTGAATCTGCCGATCTGAATGCCGTTGAGTCGCTGAGCGGTGGATCGAGCACCAGCCGCGATCCATCTGGCAAAGATGATCTTGGTGGCGGGGGTCTTGTAGTCAGTCTGCATCTGAAGATCGAAGTCCGCAACCGCCGACCGATAGTTGCTCGGATCGTCTACCGAGTCGAGAGGATTGATCATGCCATAGTACGTCCAGACCTCGTCGATTCTCTTGTCAGGCTGATCGACTACGCTGAGCGTTCCCTTCATGATGTTGTTTTCGTCGACGCGCTTGGCAGACGTAGGTATCTGACGAAGAACCTGCAACCTGATGAGCTCGTTCTCGTCGTCCCACCACATTGCCAGAGCCACCTGCTCGATCAGCTCGTCGACGAGCTTGCGAACAGAAGTTGGCTCAGCTATCAGTGCAGAGTTCACTCGCTGGTAGAACGCCGCCGTCTCGAACTGCCAGCTAGAAAGCGGGATCAACGCTGGATCGACGTCGGCGTAGTTCACCATCAGGTCATACAGAATGTCGGCTGCATCAACGCCGTCATACTGCAAGCAGATCTGAAATCTGTCCTGCTCGTCGTGCGCCTCCGCCTCAGTGTTGAACTGAGCGCGCGTGATCGTGATGATGTCCCAGCTCTGCTGATTGTACTGTGCCGTCGGTGGTGCAGTCTCCTGACCGCTGCCGTATCGAGCGACGTTCGACGAGAAGCGAAACTCGTCTATGTTGCCCTGCCAGTTAGCCGCACTGTTCGTCGATCCGAGACGACCTAGTCCCAGCGTCTGAGTCGAGTCATTCACGTCACCGGTGAACGTGTCTGTGTCGACGACCACGCCGTCCACGATGAGGCTGATGGTGTCTCCCTCGCGCTCGAGCGCCACGTGATGCCAGCCCGTGTTCAGCGCGTCGGTGTACTGAGTGGCTCCTGTGAGCACGACCCAGCTAGTGCCGTTCGACACGCCAGCCTCGATGAAGTTGCTGGCATTGCGCCTGATGTACCACGACGACAGAGCCGCCGTGACAGACGAGTCGGCCTGACCAGCCAGCTCCTTGATCGAGCCGCTGGTCGCTGTCGTTCGAAACCACAGATCGATCGTGAAGTCCAGGCTCAGCAGAGTCACGTCAACATTGTCGTTCAGGACGAACGCCTGCGTCGATCCGTTGAACAAACGCGAAGACGCATTGCCAGTCACTGGAGCAAAGTTAGTGGTATCCACGTTGACTGAGTTGACATTCGTCCAAGTGTGAGTGACAGATGCGGCCACGCCCAAGTCTGTAAACGGATTGTTCATAGGAGTATAGACACGAGTATACTGATCGTTCCCGACTCCCTCCGCTCTGGTGAACGTGACGATCTCCTTACCACCTATCGCCGCGATGCCAGACGTCGGGTACGTCGACCCGATATCGGTTGGGCTCAGCGTCAGAGTGGTGGCAACATCAGTGATAGGCTCCCTGAGGAATCCCTCAGACAGGTTAGGAGCCTGCGCTCTGTCGCCGTCGAGCTTCTTCAGTGGATCCTTCGCAACGATGCTGTAGACGCCGTCCTCGTTTGGACCGTCGAACGACTCGACAACGAAGTGATGAGTCTCCATCTCCGACGTCTGCAGACCGAGAAATCCACGAAGCAGTCGAAGAGCCTGTCCAGTCAAGAACTTCTGACGCGCGCGAAACTTTCCCCAGAACGTGCCGGTCTGAATCGGATCGTACTCGCGCTCTGCGACGTACTTGTCTCCCCCCGGCCCGGTGTCAGGCGATGGATGATCCCTAAACGTGGCCCTGATCGATGAGCGCGTGCCTAGACTCTTTCCCAGATCGATGGTGCCGGGGGTGTGCGATACTTCGAGGAGATTGGGAACGCAGTCGATGTCGGTCGGCAGATATCCGGTGTTCTTGCCGAATCGAGTGGTGATGGTCTCCTCGCTGAAGTTCACTCTGTCTTGACAGGTCGCCTTGGTGTTGAAGCACTTGTAGGTTCCGGTGACCTCCCTGTCGTTGCGAAACGACACGACCTGAAGTCCCAATACTGTCGTCGAACTGCCGTGATTCTCGACGGTCACGTCGTACGATGCGACGTTGTTCGCGGCGAGTATTGCTGCTCCTGATATGCCGTTCGTCGTTTCGCCCATCATCTGAAAGACGCGGTCGATGCCCGTCCACGTGAACTCGCCGTTGCTGTCGAACACGTCGACTATCGCAAGAACGAGGTCGTTAGCGTCGACGTCGACGGTGACCGTCGCCGGACTCGCGGGGGTCGAATTGTGACCGGCACCTGCAACCTGACCAGTGACGTCCGACTTCGAGTAGATCGCGCCGGACCAGACGTAGCAGCGAGACCGACCAGTCGGAAAGGTGACCACCACGTCAGCGGTCTCTCCGACCACGGCCTGACCGTCGATCTCGAAGAACTTCGTCCTGAGCGTGCTGGTGCCAACGCCTGGAACCAGCGTCGCCGAGACACCACCGATCGTCATCGTCGTGCCGCTCTCGATACCGTTGGTCGCGACGCCGATCACGATCTTCTTTCGATCGACGGTGTCCAGTCCGATGAACACGTCGTCGAACGTATAGACGCTCTGATTGACTGGATCGAGACGAACCTCTCCGTGCACGAACTGTGGAGCCATCGCTGCCTGACACGGAGTTTCTCCGTAGGTCAGAGTGCAGTAGGGAACGTCGATCTCTACGTATGTGAGAGCTTTCACTCGTTGTAACCTTCAAGATTTCCGAGAGCAGACGTGACGTAGAAACTGATTCCTGAGATCGTGAATTCGACCTGCATCATTCCATTCGGTCGCTGATTGGAGGGTCGAATGTCTCCCGACACCCAAGCATATCCCATCTCGTCAGGATAGCTCAATGGACGCCATCCCCAGAAAAACGGACGCTCGCGGGCGAGCTGAGCGAACTTGACGTCGAACACCTGACGATACCAGTCGGGAGTCACGTTGTTCAACGTGATGGTGGACGACAGTGACTCATTCGTGACGATTCGTCCGAGGAAGTGACCGCTCTCGCTGTTACCGGTCTCAATCTCTGTCACTCTGCCGAGAGGAAGTGGAGTGTGACCGACGTAGATTCGTCGCTGCAACACGACGAGCTCTCCGACGTTCAACACTCCGAGTCGCGGGGGTGCACTACCGGCCTCGAACTTGACGCGAATGCCCGCGCGTGGGCCACCAGTGAACCTGAAGACGATTGGCTCGTTGCTGCCCGGCAGAATCGGTCCGGCCAGATGCACGAATCCAGATCCAGTGTCCTCCTCGATAGAGACGGAGATGCCAGCCTCTGCGAAGTTGTGATTCGCAAGACCAACATAATCTATCGTATCGCCATCAGTGTCCACGGTGAGGTACTGAACGGCGGTCGTCTCTGCTCGCCACTGCCAGAACGTGGCCGTGGCGAACAGGTTCTCGAGGGGATACAGAGCGTTCTCCTCGTCGACTGTCGTGTTCTCTATCGTTGCCACGCTGTCGATTCCGATGATGGGATTGTTCAGCGTCGGCGTGACACCACCGATCGACGGATTCGCAAGCTTCAGCTCTTCTGATATGACGATCACAGCACCACCACCTTGCCACCGTCTCTCTGGAACTCAACGAGCTTCTGCGCGAGATCACGAACGGTATCGTTGTCGAAGAGTCCTCGCTTGTCGAGACCACTCACGAAGAGTGTTCGATTGGAAGACTGTTGCGAGGCGGCAGACTGTTGTGCTCTACCACCGCCACCTCCACCTCCACCTCCGCCACCAGTCGTGGACGACACCGTTCCCTTCGAGTTCTGACCGACACCGGCGAGCTTCGCGATCACGGCAGCCGTACCGGCTGCCGCGATGCCCGCCATCACGGCACCCATTCCAGGAATGCCAGTCTTCTCACCTGTGGCCCACGCGCTGACGACGGCCTCGTATCCCTTGACGAGAGCCGTGGCGTACGCGATGGCCTTCATGATGGTGAAGCCCTTCTCGGACTCGTCCTGCATGATGTCCTTGATCTGACCCATGGCCGTGTCGACCACACCAGCAACCGCGGACCACGTCGACGCGAGCAGCTGCTGATACTGCAGAGCATACTTCTGGCCGATCTCCATCCGCGCCTTCTCTGCCTCCTCGCGAGAAATGGTCTGCGAAGCCTCGAACTCCTCGACCTTCTTCATGAGCTCTTCGTTGCGATGCTCGAGCTGCTCGAACTCGCTCGCGTATTGCGAGGTGATCGAGTTCCATATCAACTCCCTTCGCTTCTGCTGGTAGTTCTCCTCGATCTTGAGCTTCATCTCGTTGTGCTGCTGCAACGACAGAGCTCCCTTCTCGTAGAGCTGCTGCTCCTCGAGAATCTGCTTCTCTCGAGCGATCTTCAGCACCTCGCTCTCGTCGGCCATGGCCTGCTTGAGTGCGAGCACTCGCTTTTGCAAGCCCTCCATCTCCTTCGAACCGAGACCGAAGTTTCCCTTGTTGGTGCCCATCAGCGCGTCGCGATCCTTGATGGATTCCTCGGCCGCCTTCTTGGCCGCCTCGCGCTGTGACTGCCACCACTTGCGAATACCGTCCGCGTCGGGGGGCGTCTCTAGCGTCTTGTGCAGATTTCCGTAGGTATTCTCGATCCTGTCGATCGAGAAGGAGATCTTGCCGAGCGTCGCGTTCCACGCGTCTGCAAACAGATTCAGTCCTCCTATGATGGCGTCCATCATGACGTCAAACGCGATCCGCGCCGAGTACCATATCGACGGCAGCACGCCGAATCCAACGACGATCTCCTCGACAACCTTTGCCACGATATTCTGCATTCCACCGGCATCGCTGACGAACTGCCTGAATCCATCGGCCGTGATCTTCATGAGAGTGCTGACCTCGACGGCCAGCTGATTCGCGATGCCGGTAGCGGCGAGTTTGAACACCGTGACGGCGTCGTTCGCCATCTCGACCTGCTCGCCCTGAACCTTGTTAACCAGCACGCCGAACAGCTCAAGGTCACTTCGCGCATCGTTGATGGCCTTGCTACCATTCTCGAACAGCGCGGCTATCTTTCCTCCGCGAATGCCGAACTGACCGAGAAGATCAGCGACCTGCTGAGTAGTGAGGCCGAGTCGCTTGGTCGCATCTGCGATCGCCCCCATGCGCTTGTCGACGTCCATCTTGGACAGCTCGCTCACGCTGAGACCGAGTCGACGAAATGCGTCAGCTGCCTCACCCTTCGCGTCGCGAGCAGCCTCGCCGAGCTTGCGCTGAACGCGCTCGAGAGCCTTGGTCAACTCCTCCTGAGAGATGCCAGCCAGATCAGCAGTGCGAGTCAGAACCTGAATTCCCTCGATCGATCCGCCGAGCTGACGAGCCAGCTTCGACTGAACATCGATGTTCTCGAGGCTTCTGGTCGTGAGAAGGACGATGCCGGTCGCAGCGGCGGCAAACGCCGCTGCGACACCGACCTTGACACGATTGGAGATGTTGGAGGCGACTCTCTCGACGCTCTTCAGGCTGGCCTCGGCGTCCTTCGAACCCTTGATGAGTCCCGACGCATCTGCCCGCAGCAGAACGGCGACAGTGCCAACAACGACTTGATCAATCATCAGAATGATCTCCACCGGGTCCGTACGTCTCTTCGTAGATTCGTCGAACCTCATCTTCAGTCATGCTGCCATACATCTTCTTCGGCATGACACTCAGCTTGTACTCAGCGAGCCACCAGAACGTCACCGGGTGGAGTGACCAGAACTCACTAGGCTGGATTCCCCAGAGACCGACTGCGACTTGGAACGCCGCCTTGACGAGTCTCGGTTCTGGGGCTTCCGTTCCCCCGGTTGCACACTCGCTGCGACAGAATCATCGGACTTCTGCTTCTGCGCTTCCTCCATGGCCTTCTTTACTTCAGATGGAGGCACCATCATTCCCAGAAGTCCGTGAATCGCGATGACCAACGTGCTCTCCGATGGAACGGCCTTTCTCGCGAACATGGAGACGTAGACTTCCTCGTCCGTGATGTTAGAACCACAGAACCGAAGAATGGAGCCATACGCGCGGCTCAGTTTCACTAGCGATAGAGACTGAGTCCGCGCGAGGCCCTCACTGAGGTCGCGGAGCGTGATGTGCTCCTCGATAAGAGCGATGGCTCTCATGACCTTATCAGACGGTATCGTGTATGTTTCTTTCTTACCGTCCCTGTCCCATACGATCTTGACGTCTTCAAACAGTCTTGGAGCTTCCATCGCTCACCCTCCTTAGCTGTATCCGGTGTATGTCACTGCACCGGTCGACTGGAACGCAGCCTCGAACGTGGTGGCACCGTTGTATGTGCCAGTCTCGTTGTACGAAGCCATGAAGAACTCGCCGGCGATGACGCCTCCGTCAGGATACGTCAGAGTCATGGCCTTGGTACGAGTTCCTGCATACCAGTCGGCACGCAGAGCGTTCGACTTGGTGACGCCAGAAATCGTCACGTCGAGCTGGTTCTGTCCAGCCTCGTCGTGAAGCTTGCGCCAGCCATCGTCATCGTCAGATGTGAGGTCAACCGGTTCGCCGTTCTGGTTGATGCCTTTCTCGCGGACACCGGGAATTTCCTCGTTACCCCACTCGAAGATGACCTTTCGACCAAGAAATGCAGCCATCTATTTCTCCTTTCAGATCTCTCGAATTGCTTGATAGTTCGCCGTCAAGAGGTGACGGTCATTGTCGTCTCGTCCGATGCCGATGACGTCTGATGTCATCGTGACACCCACGAACGTGCTCGTCTCCATCACGATCGGAGCGGGCAGTATCAAGAGATCGCGAATGATCTCGTGAATAGCGTATCCCTCGTTGTATGCTGCGCACCTGACACGAACCTGAAAGTTCACGACCGAGATGTCCAGCTCATCAGTATCGGGGCCAGTTCCACCAGAATCGTACACGGTGACAACGTCATTCGGTTCCGCTGGCTCCCAGACAGCGTTGACGCACCACCTGTCCGATCCACCGAATCCACCGAGACCGGTGTAGTCGACGCTCGCCAGATACTTTGCTATGTCGATTGCAGGAGAATTCATCTTCGCACACCATCCCTCGCGTGATTCGCAACGAGCTCGAGGACTTCCTCCTGATTGCGCTGCAACGCATTGGCCAAGAATCTAGGTTCGCCCTGCGGACCCCAATACACTCCGCGACCGCTCTTTCTGGGTTGACCACGCCACTTGGCCTGAAGATTCTCGTGAACGTAGATGGCGTACGACGCGGTGAATCCTACCTCGACAAATGGATCTTGCCTAGTCGATCGCTGTCCCTTGCGAACGTATCCAGACTGCCGAAGCGTTCCGTACTCGACGGGCACGTGAAGCTGAGCATCGCGCAGCACCACGGCTCCACCGGCGAGCAATCCACCGTACGACACATCACCAACGCGAGCAAGCTTCTTGTTGATGTTCGCTATCGCCTTGTCGATACCCACCACGTTCTTGGCCACGTCACGCTCCCAGGTACACCTGACGATAGAAGCTGCCTCCAGTGTCCTTGTCGGCGAATCCGGAGATAGACAGAACCTGCCGCTGCGAACCATCGGGAAGAACGAACTTGTCGCGTGGATCAACACTCACGTCAGTCAGAAACGTAATCACGTGAGTGCTGAGCACCTCCTCCCCCGCCTGCGTCTGAACCAACTTCTGCTTGGTCTCGACGATCGCCGAGCGAGAAACGGGGGCAGAGAAGGACTTGCCTCCCATTCCGTCGTTTCCGCTGTACGAATAGTGCTGCACCGATGGCTGAAGGTCAGCCGTCAGCGAGTTGGCCAGCGCCACGCCGTTTCTGAGGATGTCCGCGAAGCCTGCCATGTTACGTCACCACGATTGGATACGGAATGTGATTGTCCTCGTTGAGATACCATTCCTGCGGTATCAGCGACATGACGTTGTCGGAGATCGCTGAGGTCATCTCGATGGAGGACGAGAAGCCGATCTCGACCGGACCGGCCTTGATCTTGTTGATTCCCTGCGCAGAGACGCTGTTCTCGGCGAGTCTGTCGCCTGACAGCAGACTGAACGCCGTCTCGATCTGAGCCTCCTTGATGGCGACTGGGATCTCGTCGTCTGGAACCTCGCTGCCGTCGTGATAGATCATTCCGGAACGAGGCCACTCCATCGACTGAGACTCGCTGGCCTTGCTGCCACTCCACCGCACGGTGCGATCGAGAAGCCGCGCTGCCCAGAGCAGCGCGGAATTCTTCGTGTCGTTGGTGGCCGCAGTCCATGCCGTCGTGTGAAGACGGTCACCCATGTACGTGTTCGCCTCTGCGAGAGTCACGTACGAATTGGAAGACGACCCTCCAACCGTTGCGTCGATAGCCGATGGCATGGTCTGCTCCTGTTATTCCTCGCTCGCCTTCTTGCGAAGAGCGGACATGATGGCGGGACTCTTCGGGTTCCCACCGGCAGCACCACCACCCGGCCAGTCGTCACCGAGAATGTGCTTGGCCGTCGCGTAGTAATCGTTATATTTGAGCTTCTCGCTCTTGATCTTGTCGAGCAGCTCCTGTGCACTCGATGCGATGAAGTCGCCGCGATCGTCGTCCTTATCCTCGACAGGATTCGTGCTGACGGTCTCGTCTTCACCGGCCTTCTCGAGATGAAGCGTCTCGCTGTGCTTCATGGAGTTCGAGGCGCGCTCGCTGAGAAACACGACGACAGATTGACCCGGTTCAAGACTCACCATCTTGTTGGACGAGTCGTAGAACACGCGAGTCCGCCGCGAGACATTCTTGACGAAGAACTTGCCGTCGTCGTCGGCGGGATTGGCCTTGGCCATGTTGATTCACTCCTTTTCCGTTCTGATGTGTTCTCTGTGAAAACCGAGGCGCGACTGTGCAGAGTCGCGCCTCGGCTGAGACCGATTACTCGTACGCCGTATCCAGGATGTGGTCGACGTAGCGAACGGCCTTCGGGCGCCGAATCTCGACACCGGCGATGCGGAAGATGCCGGGAACGTCGAAGATCAGCGGTCCACGCTGCCACACCGGGAGGAAGCGGTGAGGCATCGGGATGTGAAGCTTCACGACCGAGGGATCGCGACGATACGCGACCATGCGGCCGGTGCCGTTCTCACCCGCAGTTTCCAGGCCGCGAACGGCACGGATCGTGATCGGCTGACCAGTCAACGCCGTGAAGACGTTGTTCTGCTGAATCCACTGCAGAACGGTCATCGTGGTGTTCGGCATCTGCTTCGTCGCGATCTGAGTCATCGCCGCGATCGGAAGCAGAACCGTGTCCGCCATCTCCACGGTGAGCGTGGAGGTGTAGATGCCGGTGAGGGCATCGTTGACGTCGGTCAGAATCTGCTCCGCCGTCTTGTCGGACCACGCCGGCGAATTGCCGGTGCCGGAGTATGCCGCATCGGCCTGCGTGACAGCCGCATCGTTGATGAGGCCAGTCATGTTTCGCGACGTGTCACCGGTCATGGCGACGCCATCGACGAACTCTTCGTACGCGCGACGAGCAGCCTCGGCCTTCTCGGAGGTGAGATTGGTGCCCGGCACCATCATCGCCTGACCGAGCTCTTCGAGCGTGTAGCGATAGCCGATGCCCGCCATTTCGACGGTCTGCTCGTGCTTCTCGCGCACCACGTCAGCGAGACGCATGTCGGTCGACATGTGGTTGAACCACGCTGCCTGACCGGCCTTGTCCATGCTGAAGTAGGTGATGGACTTCGCCCATTCGTTGGCCGAAGTATCGACCGGAATGAGCTGAGGGTACTGAATCTCAGGATAGCGGATTCGAGCCACCTGAGCTTCGATGTAAGTACCCTGACGGACGAGGAAGGACAGTGCCTGCTGCACCGCGTCCGCCGTGTAGAGATTGAAGTTGGGGTGCATCTTGGAAAATCTCCTTTGATTGATGCTATGCGTTCACGTCAAGCCGTCATGCGGACGGAAGGTGACCGCTGAGGCGAACGCGAGCAACGGCGCCAGAGCTGACCGTGTCGAGCCAGCGTGCGCCGGAGATGGCGAACTGAGTACCACTCGTACCGGCAGACGAAAGAACGCCGGTGGTGGAGGCGAAGGTGACGTCGGCGCCGTCGGCGACGTCGCCGCCAGCGGTGACCCAGATATCACCGCGAACGAGCACGCCCATCACGGAGTTCTGAGCGTACTCGTCTCCATCGTCGTTCATCAGCGTGACGTCGCGAATGGAGATGCCGAGGAAGTCAGCAGCCGCAGCGGCACCGAGAACGGCACCATTGTCGGCAGAGCCGCGACCAACGGCGAGGCCGAAGCCGATGCCAGCCGCCGTCTCGCAGATACGCGAGTCAGCATCGTAGGAGTGCATCGATGCGATCTGACCGGCGAGACCACGCGGCTGATTCGCCGAGTAGGCAGACTGAACCGCCATCGCCGAGTAGAGCAGGGAGCCGCCGACCGCGAAGTCGTACTGCACCATGCCGATAGCAGCGAGCACGGCGAAGAGCGCGATGCCAGCCGCAACGATGAGGAAAGAATTGGGAGTCATGATGACCTTGTCTCCTTGTTGATGTTCCCAGAATCTCAGAGCCGGCGATCAGTTCGCCTTCTGATGCTTCCAGGCATTGTTGTAGTAATCGTCGCGCTCCTTGTACGCGGCGTCAACCGCATCCTGGCCGACGATCGGCTTGTTGTCCACGACGTGCCGAAGCGTGTTCGCCAGCGGATCAGCAGAACCGGCCGCAGGCTTCACGTCAGCGGTGAGAGCGTCGAACGCGGCCTTGGTCGCATCTTCGCTGTAGTTCTTGGCCACGTCACCCATCTTGGCATCGACGACTGCCTTGCGGATATCGTGAATGGACTTCTTCGAGACGTCGCCGAGCGAGTCACCGAGAACGGCGAGCGCCTTGCCCACCACCTCGGTGCGATCCTTGACGAGAGCCTCGAGCTTCTCCGGAGTAATAGCCGCATCGGCGACCTGCTTCTTCAGCACGTCGATCTCGGCATCCTTGGTCTCCGTGACCTTCTTCGTCTCGGCCTGAGCCGCTGCGAGTGCGGTCTGTGAATCGGCGAGCTGCTTCTTCAGCCCGTCGATGTCGGCGACGTACGAGGCAGCCTTCGCGGCCGCATCGCTGATCGCCTTCTGCACCACCTGAGCCGAAGTCTCGTCCATGTTGCACGAGATGCCGTCGACCGTGATGACCTTGAACTTGGAATCCATGTTGTCAGTCTCCTTGATGTTGTCGTCACCGATCCGAAGGTTCGGGCCACCTCTGGCAGCGGTGACGACTGCCAAGTGATTCGCCCGAATTTGAGTCTGAATGGCGTCATACTTGACACCATCCTTCGTAACCCCCGGCTCCCACTTGAGCTCGGTGGTGTATCCGAGGCTGAGCTGACTCTTGCCGTTCTCAACCTCCTTGATTGCATCCGCGTCCATGAGAACCATGGGAACGCGAACGAATTCGCCGTCGCGCTGCACTTCGTCACCGGTCATGCCGATGCTGTACTTGCGCCAGTTATCCGCGGTCACGAGAACCGGGGGATGGTTGCTGGTCATGGGTCGATGAGCGTAGGTGCGAAGCGAGTCCTTGTTGAACACCTCGCTCTCGGGACGATAGACACGAACCTCAGCGAGGTCTGGTCTGCCGACCTCGACTCCGCGATACACCTGAATGCCGGTGCGCGCACATCGCACGTTCGCCGCGATGTATCCGTCGTTGGTTCGCCGCACTCCGTCGAGCGCGACCGTGTCGAACATCTGTATGGTCATGGTTTCAACGCCGTCGATGACGGCCTCCTCGAGCGCTGGAAAGGTTACTATGCTGCACTCCCAGATGCGGAGTGAGTCTACCACGTTTCTGCCGTCCTCGCCGACGTGATCGCGCTTGATCTCGTATCCGAGCGACAGACCGTTAGCTGCACCGCTGCTGATCAGGCTCGCTGCCTCGCGGCCCTTCTCAGTGTTCATGTCGAGCCTGCCCTTCAAGAACAGGCCGCGATCGTCGACGCCGCACTCGAGCCACACGCCGATAGGTTGCTCCCAGTCGTGCTGCCACAGGAGCTTCGGCAGCTTTCCCTCTGAACTTGTGGCCCACTCGAGCCACTCGTTGAGTGACTCAGCGGTGATCACCTCGTTGGCGTATCCAACTTCGTGGAGATAAGCGTATCCGGAGAATGATCCGTCGCTCGACACGAAGGTTATCTTGCTGCCGTCCATCACAGCCTCCAGTGATCCTTGATCCAGTCGGCGCGAAGCTGAACGTGATCGTCCCACGGCTTCCACTTGCCGTTGAAGCTCACGATGCGAGCCAGACTCGGAAGAGCGTTGCGACGCGACGGCTTGATGTCTCTGCTATACGAGAACATCCCGTCGGCCAGCGACCAGCCGGGTGCGCCTCCACGCAGCGAGTACGACAGCCATCCCTGATCGCTGCCGAAGAAGCGACTCGCGCTGACCAACGCAGGTGACTTATCGGGATCGAACCTGTCGTAGAGATGCTCTACGGATGCGGCCTTGAACTGCACCATCGTGCCGTTGTACACGACAGGATTGTGAGCTCCCTCGCCCGCCCATCCGATGAAGTTCGCGTCTTGGCCGTAGAACAGGGGCCTCACGTCCCTCACGAACACCACGTCGAGGTCGATCCACACGACGTACGAACCGTCCGCGATTCCCATGGCGCGAGTCTGCTCGCCGGAGAACAGCTTCAGCCTTCGATAGCACGACGGCAGATGCTTGCCGCTGGGATTGTGCAGGCCGCTCAGGTCGTTCCACAGCGGAAACGTCTCTATGTCAACGCCTCTCGGATCGTCCGTGACGCAGATCATTCTGTGAGCGGCACCGTTCAAGTGACGACGCAGACTGGCGGCCCAGACGTTGACGTGCTCTGCGGTGAAGTCCTCTCTGTACATCGGAGAGCGCCACTTCCAGCAGACGAACGTTATTTCTTGCTGATCTCCCTCCTTGCTCGGAGTATAGCGCCGTATAGGGGCAGCACGTCCAACTTGACGCCGACGCCGAACGAGTTCGGGTCGAACATCCTCAGATCGACTATCATCCTTGACGCGGCGCCGAAACTGGGAAATATAGCCGCGATGTGTGGGTTCACTGTCCATTCGCTGATTCCAACCATGTAGCTCGTTCGATAGTCGTTTACCTGCCATCCGATGATGTATGCGTTCTGCTCACGGATAACTATTCGGTTCTTGTTTGTCGAGTAGAGCTCCACTCGTCGACCGCGTGGTATGGGAAGGTTAGAACCGTCGGCTTCCATCGTGACGTTCTCGCTCTTATCATCTTCTTTGCTGCGGCATCTTCTGGCTGCTTGCGCTTGTAGTGTGTCGTAGAGCTGTCGTCGACGTACTCGTAGCGAACCAGCTCGTCGCGCATGATGCGAATCTGCGCCGTGGATGCGCATCGCCTTCTGTACTCGCCGTCGGTGCCGTAGTGACCAGAGAGAGCCTCATCGTATCCACCGACGCGCCAGTACATATTGCGAGTCATGAACCACGAATTGGGATGCGGATGTATCTTCTTGCCGCTGAACTCTCTTCGAGAGAACCTGTATATCTTGTCGACGTCGAAGGCACCGTTGACCAGCGTGTTGAGTGTATTCTCCTCGAGAACGTGGTCCATGTCGGTGAGCATTATCCATCCCTCGTCGGCGTGATATGCTCCTATGTTGCGCGCCGCGAGCCAGTTCCACCTAACGTCGATGTCGATGCGAAACAGCCGGATACGCCCATCATCTCGCTTGCCAGCGAGAACGCGTTCAGCGGGGTAATTCGGCGAGCCGTCGTCGACTACGATGATCTTCATCCTGCTTCGAAGGTCATCGGGATAGCTCAGCCACGTGCCGATCTGCTTCGCGAAGAACCGCGGATTCTCATAGTACGGAACGACGAGCGTGAACCTTCTGTTCGCACCCACCATCGCAATGTCGACGACCGGTGCGTCGTCGCATCCTGGAGCTCCCATCACATCAACTCCACAGTTCTTTGATCCACGGATGCATCATCGCCGCGTCCTCGTTCTTCGGCTTCTTCGACAGGACCACCTTGACGGCGCGAGAGCGCAGCTCGGAGAGCGCGCTGTCGGTGTTCGCACCGCGCAGGTCTGCGAGCTCGGACACGCGCGGGAACCAGCCTGCGGGCATGACGTCCTCGTTCGGCATCATCATGCCGATATAGTCTTGGTCGCCCCACAGCGACTGAACGTGATTGGGAGTCCACAGCTCGTAGAGCCTGTGAAGATTCGGACCCATGTCCATGACCATCACGCTCGAATTGTACTTCTTCACGACGCGACGAGTACCGCGTCCCTCGAACGTTCCAGCATGCGGAACTAGAGCGAAGCTCGAGTCGTAGTGCGCTATCACCTCGATGCTGTCGACCACGACTGAATCAAGGTCGAGATACACCACTCTGCCTTCCAGCCCGTTGCGCGGATTGAACAGTTCCATCTTCGACCACCATCCTGGCATCACACCTGGATGCGGAACCGCGATCGCCTCGCACTCGTCGACGGCACCCGGCCTGTCGGTGAGACACACGAACCTGTGATCGAATGCATAGTTCCGCATGACCATTCTGCGGAGGCGCCGAACGTACTCGACGTCGTACGGAACGTTTGCCTGCACCCAGACGCACGCGAATGTGACCATCGTCAGTTTCCTTCCTCGATTGCTCCTACGCTCGGTCGCTCGTGGGTCGCGATGTAGAAGCCTCAGCCGTTAGGCCGAGTTGCGCACACGTTCCTCTCCCGGCCACAGCCAGAAGTTACCGTGCGCCTGCTGGTCGCTGCCGTGCATGACAGACGTGTATTGCTTGTTGGTCTTGCGACCATAGTTGTCCGTCTGACTCTCATCGTCGACGACGTACACGAGGTTGATGCACCGAGTTCCCCACACCGCCGTTATCAGTGCATCGTGCACCTTGCCGGTCGGATCGTAGAACTCGACGTGCTTCCCCACGTCAGCCTGACTTGCTTCTCTCAATCTTCTCACCTCCTCTCGAGAATGGCGTATCCTCGATCTGAGTTCAACCACAGATCGATTCGCTTGTAGTCGCCGGGGATGCCATCGACTGCCTTCGACACCCCCGACACCTGCAAGTCGTCGCAGACGATGACGTCTCCACTCTGCTGACAACCTGCAAGTCCCTTGAGCTCGCGTGCCACCGCCTCAAACGTGTGCTTCCCGTCGACGAACGCGAAGTTCACCCTCTTGCGATTCACCACGAACCAGTTCTCACCCTTGCCCCACAAGAACTTGATGAACGACGCCTCGGGCCACGGAAGCAACAGATCGTAGAGCGTCACCAGACCATTGACCTCGCCGACGGTGTTGCGCACCACCTCGGCACTCGGATCGATCACATCGATCGACGTCACTTCGCCGTCACTGCCCGACTCCATGATGGCTCGCTGCATGCACAACGCGCTGAAGCCCTTGGCAGTGCCGATGTCGAGCACCCGAACGGGTGCCGCGTCCACGAACGAAGCGAGATAGCACCTGAGCGCGCTGTACAGAACGCGACCGTGCTGCCAGTTAGGTGGATTCTTCTTGACGGGACACGCGAGCACGCGAGCCGCCTCCTCGAGCCAATGCCTGTCGATGCTGTATCCAGTCTTCAGCTCGAAGTCACTGACCATGGGGTATTCGCGCGCACGTTCAGCCTCGAATGCCTCGTCGTACTGCCGCTTCGTCGCAGTCACCTTTACCACGTGAACACCTCATCAGAGCCTATCGTGAAGGCATGCGACATGCCCTCCATCCTGAGCAGAGTTCGCACGTCGTCGGGCCGCAGACCCTCCAGCATGCACTGCTCGTTGACCTCGACCACGACTGTCGGCCTACATACCTTCAGCGTGTTTATCATGCCGAGCAGTGCATAGTACTCGTGTCCCTCGACGTCAAGCCACACGAGGTCAACGTTCTCGAGACACAGGTCGTCGAGTGACAACGTCGGAACCGTGCCCGGTCCACTCACGTGAGTGAGTCCATCGTGCACCGGCAACCTCTTCGTGTCACGCCTGGAACGAGACGTGCCGACGAGGCGAGGCCTGTCGCCGAGGGCTGCCTGCATCGCCACGACGTTCGAACTGTCGCACGTGTTCTGCATCAACCTGCAGAACATGTTTCGGTCAGGCTCGAACGTGTAGACCGTGTCGAATATGGCGGCGAGCGCCTCGACGTACACTCCGAGATTTCCCCCGGCTTGAACGCAGACGCGGCGGCCGGGGGTGTGCTGAAGCACGCGAGGGAGTGCTGCTCCGAGATCGCGAAGCGCATACTTGACAGTGAGCGCGTCTCCGTGAAACTTGCGCATCGCTGCCAGCGATGCGACGTGATGTTCAGCCTGCTCGATACTCACAGCTCGAAGTTTCCCTGATAGTGGCGCGAGGCATGGTGAGCGTGCTTGTCGAACGTGCGCTTCTCCGCCACCGGTTTCTTGTTCATCGCCTGCTGACGACGCTCCCACTCAGTTCTGCTGCGAGGCTTCTGCAGACCGTTCTCCCTGCGCAGAGTTCCGCAGATGTCCTGAACCTGACGGAGCTGGTAGTCGTGCCCCATGCCGACGAGCTTGCGGTGTATGAACATCGGCTTCTTGCCGGACTTGATCAGGTCCAGAATCATCTGCTTTAGGGCAGGAGTGAAGATGTTGGTGTTGTTCACGTTCATGGCTCAGATCTCGTAGATCTTGTGGATGCGGCGCCAGAGGCTCACGTCTGGAAAGAACCGCTCGCTGAATGTCGCGCGAGGGAACACCTCCATGTCTGTCTTCTTCGAGCTGCTCGACGCCGACCTCGAGATCGAGATGGCCACGGCCAGCACCACGAGCAAGAACATCAGCACCCTGATAAAGTCGTACGTCCTCATCTTCCAGTCTCCCTTCCTTACTTTCCCACTACTGGTATCAGCGCGCATCTGCAGTTCGGATGAACCGGAAGCAGGCCGCGCGCCTCCTCGATAGAGAACGTCTTCCCCTCGAGCGCTTCGCACTCTGGACACACGACGTCGTCTCCCGCCGTGGCAACCTCGGCCTCGACCTCGACTCCCTCGACCTCCATCTCCTCGTACGAGTTGAGCGTCGCCTCGGCATACGCCGCAGTCATCTCGGTCCGAGCTATGAGTCGACCACGCGTCACGCCGATCTTCTCTATCTGCTCGCCGAGCAGCGATCCCAGCTCGTTGGCGTTCATCCCCTCGATCATGCCCTGCGCCAGCGTGCGACTGATCGAGGTCGACATGACATTGGTCACGCCCTCCAGGGCCTCGTACGCGCGAGTGTAGATAAGACCCGCCGCATCAGCGTGAACCGGCTGATTGAACGCACCGCCGATGCCTCCAGGAATCTGCTGACCGACTCGACTGTACGCGTCGCGAATTCCCTTCTGATAGGCGCTGTCGATGTAGACGTTCTGCCACGCGGCGGCACCAGCAATCTCGCGATCCGTGCCCTGCATAACCTCGAGAATGCCCTCGCTCTGCGCCTGTCTCAGCCATCGCATGAACGCGTTCACCTTCTGCGAGCTGCGCTCGAACGCGAACTCGCCGGGAGTCGGAACGGGCACCGCGTCGCGCGAGGGCAGAGCACCGCCGGCGAACGCCGAACCGAACAGCGTCGACGTGAGGTCAGGCCGATTGCTCTTCTTCAGTCCCAGCACGTCGAGCCGCACCACCGCAGCCATCACCACGCGCTTCAACTCGCGGAATCGCCGCACCATGTCTGACTCGTATCGACGTCGAACCGACGTGAGGCCCGTCGGATCGGCGCGTCGGCGCTCGTCGACGACGAATCCGCGGTGATCTGAACAGGAGCACACCTTGATCAGCATCGATCAACCTACTCTCTCTAAAGAAGTTGGCGGCGAGGCGAGCCAGTGGGGGACTGTTGAGCCTCGCCGCCTCGTACGATGCAGCCCGGAAGGGGGAAGCTGCATCCTACCTGCGATAGACTATCGACGCCATGAATCCTCGGATGCACAGTGGCCACAGAACCAGCATCATGGCGAACGCCACGAGCATGATAGGAAGAGAATAGCCTCGCACCACGCTCCAGCCCCTGGAGCGCAGCATGGCGATGAGCATGACCGCTGCACCGACGTTGAAGTAGAGCATGACCCACTCGTATGACGTCATGACACCTTGTCCCTCCAGTTCTCGTCGATCTCCTCGAAGATCTCAGGCCCGAAGCGCAGCTCGCCTCGCCACGGCTCGAGCTTGGTGTGGTCGATTCGAACTTCGCTGTCCCATGCAACGGTCACGTGAGGCTGATACTCATCGTAGTCGAACGAGCACCCCTCCTCGCGCGCCCACATGTGACGCGAGCTGAGCTTCGCGCTGGCAAACTGCAGAACCACGGCACCACCGTCACCGAGCCGCTCCATGAAGCGAGCACCACCGGCAACGACGGTGAGGTTGCCATTCTCGTCCTGATACCAGTCCTCGCCGACCTTGATCCAGTCGACTGGTGTCTTGCTGTACACGACAGTGACGTGCCACTTGGACGGATCCATCAGCAGACCGCGCGCCTCGGAGCTGAGCTGTCTCGAGAAGTGCGCGTGAACCTCACCTGCGTTGAGCAGGTCGCGCCTCACGTACAGCGTGCGCGGAGCAGCGTCGACCGCAACGCGAGTTCGCTTCCTGCGACGACGAGAACGCGAGTCGCCGACAGCCTTCTTGCTCGACTCTTCAGCATTCTCGTTCGCAGGTTTATTGCCCGTCATCTCCTCGAACTGAGACTGCACTTCTGGGTCGTCTTCGTCCACGCCACCACCGCTCTCCTCGAAGTCCTCGATGGCGGACTCGATGCCCGGTATGGTTCCATCCTCGATGAGCATGTTCTCGAGACCAACCTTCAGCACCTCCGGCTCTACGAGCCCCGTGTCGCTGATGACCTTGACAGAGTCGACCTTGATCTTGAACAGCTCCGCCTTCTCCTTCTCGGTCATCTGCCATAGTGGAGTCCACTGATAGTAGATATCGCTGCTCTTCGCGTCGCCGAGCGCACTGCGAACGATGGCCTGATCCAGTATCGTGAGAGCCGGGGAGAGCACGGTGGTCTGCTCGCTGGCGATGTGGTCGTAGTAATTGCGGATGTCACCCTCGCCCGTGGCATTGAGGCCCTGCGCTGACTGACCTAGAAGACGCGTCGCAGGTATGTCGGCTGCACCACTCGCTATCAGAAGGTACAGCTTCATCAGATCCGGAAGCGCAGTGAAGCTAGTCGTGATGCGCTGCCACTCCTCCTCCTTGTCGAGGATGAGCGTGCTCAGCATGGATTTCGCCAGATTCGCAGTGCTGAAGCGCTCAACGAGTCGCGAGCGATACTCGGCGTTGCCCATGTTCGCCATCATCTGCGGGATCTTGACAACGTCGATTTTGCTCTCCTGAATCAGAGCCGCGACGCCCTGAGTGCTTGAGGCCACGTTCATGACAGCATCGTAGATCGGCTGCAGAACGCTGTCACCCCAGCCCTGCGCTCCAGACGAGACCACTGAACTCATCGACGGCAGCTCACCGCCTACGAGGCGAACGATGCGAGACCTGTGAATGCGCGTGCCGGTGGTGGTTACACCACCAGCCAGCCCCGCGTTCAGGTCGTAGAACATCGGAAGGCCGAAGTATTCGCTGTGAATGTCTCGCTCGATGTCACCAGCGGTGAGGTCGCTCTTGGAGAACACGTGCAGATACTTGAGCCCACCCTTCTTGATCTTCTCCGGATCAATCGGCTGAGACGGATCGTCACCGAACCCCATGATGAGGCCACCACCGCCCCACAGTCGAGCGCGAATGAGAGCGTGCTTCAGCTTGTGTTGAACGCCGAGCTCCTTCTCGAGCGCCTCAATCTTCTCGATGTCGTCCTTGTCAGCCTGCCACGTGCGCCACGCGCGAGTCGAGTCACCAGCCGGAACGTTGACAACCTTGCGCGCGACCCAGTCACCACGATACGCGTACTCGAGCTGCGAGTCGTCGAGGAAGTTGAGGGCGAACTCATTCGCCGTCGACTTGTCGCGAGACGTGCCGAGCATCGACACGAAGTTGACCATGCTGTCGCGCATGAACCGGCTCGCGTGCTTGTAGGCGATCATCTGACAAACTCCAGGGTGTATGTAGACTGCTCGCCGAGCATCAACTCGGTGATCGCCCAGATTGCAGCGTCAGCTCTGTTCGGCGAGCGATCGCCCTTGTAGCCATCAGTCGCGAACTGACACAGTTCGTCTTCCAACTCGGGGAACATGCCAGCATGCGTCACCTTCCCCTCTTCGTACAGGGCGGCCACCGGCTCAGCCCTCACGTGCTTGCCGCGAGACGCATTGACCAATTTCACCGGAACGTTCGGGTCAACTGCCTGTATGGTCGACTTCACCATCGCTCCACCGTAATTCGCCTCAGCCACGATTAGGTCTGCTCCCCATCGCTTGTATGCGGCCACGGCAGCGCGACCCCAGTCCTTCGGACCACCCTTGATGGTGTTGTCCTCCAGAATCACGGTCTTCGACATGGTGCGCTTGCCCGCAACGCAGATGCCGATGTCGTCCGACTTGATGTCAGCCTTCGACAGCGCACCACTCGGGTCGACCGCCACGGCAACGCGCTGAAACTCCGCTAGGCGACGGCCATTGTCCGGCTCGATCGGATCCTCGCGACAGACCTCGATGAGGTCGGGAGTCCACAGAGCATTCTCGATCGAGTCAACGTACTTTCCCTCGTAGAATCTCTCGCGATACGCCTTCGGCATGTTCTCGAGAGACTTGATGTACGACGGATCGAGGTTGCGCTCGTTGTCCTTCGGATTGAGGAAGAACCTGTCAAAGTCCTCCGGATTGGCGAGCTTGAGCTTACCGATTGGGTCGCGCTTCTCGCCGAACTCAACGTTCGTCCAGTGCAGCTTCGTCGTCGGGTTCAGGTCGTAGAAACCGCGAAGCTTGAGCTTCGTTCCCGGCTGCGCAAGGCGAGTGCGCAGCACGAGGATGGACGAGTACGGAATCTGCGAGCACTCACCAGCGTAGATGGTCGCGAATTCCATGCCGAGAATCTTCTCAACGCGCTCGGCCTCGTCGAGTCCGCCGAACCAGATCTCCGCACCGTTGCTGAACTCTTCGTAGCCGAGCTGCTTCCTCTTCGACTTGATGCCCGGAAACGCGAGCCGCATGACCTTGCGGTAAGTATCGGCCCACACCGAGGCGTTGACTGCGTTGGCACGATAGCGACAGATGAGGTGGCGCGAACCGGGAGCACGCAGAGCACGCTCGATGATGCACCGCACTATCAGCGAGGTCTTACCCGAGCGCGAACCACCGACCAAGCACGAATGCTTCTGCGGACCACGCAAGAAGTTGAGTGCAAGCCTGTGCTTCCCGTCCATCGGGAAGTCTGGATTGTTGTCGAACTCAACCTCACGCGTGTCTGGCTCGCTCCCTTCCAAGAGGTCGAGCATGAGCGTTAAGGCTCCTGACCCTTTGGCAGAGTGCCGAAGATGAGCGTGACGTGCCCGTCCTCGTCGCCCTCGCCTCCACCGAACTTGTGCTGCTGAGCCACCTTGCCGACGAGGCGATCCATGACCTCCTTCATCGCCTGCAAGTTCGGCTCCATCACGAATCGCTGACCCTTGATGTTGATGGTGCCGCCGATGGCCATCGTCACGAGCCGATCGACCAGCAGATACTTCTTCTGCTTGCCGGTCTCCTTGTCGAGCTCGTTGAGCACGCTGATCAGCGTCTGCTGAAGCTCGGTGCGCAGATGGTTCTTGTTGCCCTGCGCCAGCACGCGCGTGCGCGCGTCGTGACCGCGACGAATGCTGTCGTGCTTGACGTTCTTCGGAGGCAGCACCTCACCACTGAGCGGCGACGAGGCCTTCTTTTTGGCCGCTGACATAGGATCTAACCCTCTTGTTTTCCCTTGCGACTGCTCGGAGAATAGCTGCCGCTGGCAGCGTCACTTGCGCCACTGGCAGCTAGAACCGGTGCGGAGAGGCTGTTACGCCTCGATGAGCTGGAGCTCTTCCGCGCTGAACTCGGCGCACACGTCGCGTCCGAGAATGCTGTAAAGAACGGTAACGAAGTTTCCAAACTGCGACTCGACGATGCCGAGCTTGCCGAGAAACGCACCACTCACGGCAAAAACGCTCTCACCCCCGGTCAAGGATAACCGGGGGTGCTGCGTGATGGCGTCGTCTTGAGTCTCAGAGTTGGCGTCTGGAAGCACGATTATGCCGCGCTTGTTCTCCAGATGCTGAAGCCCACGCACGAACGCGTGAGGAATGATGCCCGGCATGCCCGCAGTCCCCATGACCACCGAGTCGACGCCGCGCGTGCTCGCGACCGGACCCCACTCCTCGGTGAACCGAACGAAGAAGTACTCCTCGAACATGGGAACGATGCGATTGCGAAACGGATGCTTGATGAGTGGCAGATACGACTGGAATCCCTGACGCGACACGTTGATGTGCGCGACTCGCTGCTCGCCGCGATGTGCGAGCACCGGAAACCATGACCATCTGCGGAACCTGTTCATGGACATCGCCCGTAGCACCATTCGCGTCGTGCGAGCAAGCGACGTCCTATTGGTTTATTGGTTTATTGGTTTTCCGCGCGCGCACCCGCGCGGCCGCCTAGGCGCGCATGTGAGGCCAATAAACCAATAAACCAATATGAGCGCGCGCAATTCTAGTGTTTCAGCTGACAACTAGTTATTGGTTTTCTTATTGGTTTTCAGTGTTGCGCTGATAACACACCCCCGTTTGTATGGATAACTTCAACCTCTGTGCTCTGCAGTGCACAGATGCAGCGAGTCACTTTTGAATCAAAAGTGTCGCTAGTGGTTTACTTTGCGACTCAATTTTTTGACCAAAATGGACTAGTGGTATACATGTTTTTGTCCAAAAATTTTTGCTTGCGGGTATGTTTTTGGCCAGCGCGGCACCCGCCGCGCCGTGCTAAAAGGCTGCCTAGCGGTAAGGTTTGCGATACCGCCTGCACGCCAAACTAGAAGGAAAACCTGACATGAAGGCAACGCTTGTGGAACATCGTCGAGTGCTCTCGAGAGTGAACGACGAGCTGAGGGAGTTGATACTGCGCTACTTCAAATTGCCGCGACTGCGAGCCAACCTCGCTGACGTGCTGTCGTCCGTTGGCCTGTATCAGGCCGACCTCGTCCTGTGTCTGCTGAGGATCAACACGCGCTGTGCGCTGCGACTCGCGGAGCGACTCGTCGGCAGGCGCATAACGGTGTGCCCGCCGTGCTTGAGGGGTCGCGCCAAGATACTCAAGACGCGGCGCTTCATCACCAACGAGCGTCGCGTGACGTGGGTCGGCAGGAACAAGTTCCTGGAGGGCACCGGCCGCCACCAGCGGTTCAGCATGCTGCGACCCGGGATGCTGGAGAGCGAGTTCGTGGCGCGAGGCGGGCTGCGCCGCGACCTGCGCGCCGCGCTTCAGATCGGCATCGTTCGCGTGAGGA
>ERZ761584.62-NODE-62-length-39895-cov-9.212098_pt1 | contig 39895 bp, 53 predicted proteins | sample MGYA00512168_ERZ761584 | MGnify/ENA primary metagenome ERZ761584 (study PRJEB28899, sample SAMN03785564) | bioreactor sludge metagenome | biome: EBPR Sludge; feature: EBPR Bioreactor; material: 0.22µm filtered reactor supernatant | place: Saint Lucia: Queensland...
AGCTTGCATACCATACCCATACCCCGTACCGAAGCCTGAAACTTTTTTTTGAAGATTTGTTTTCGAGAAAAGGTGAGTGGCCTTCGGGTGGGGGAGGGGAGGGAGCAGAGCTAGGCCCGGGGGTCCGATGGAAGCTCCCCTATCCCTATAATTGATAATTGACAAGGACAATAATATGACTACAGTGAGTGCGGCCCAGATGAGCAGGCTCTATGAAATCATTAAGGATGTAGACTTCGTTGACCGAGAGTCTTTAGCTCCTCACGAGGTTTGTGAGGCTGCCCGGGCAGTTTTAAGGCAGGTCTTAAAAACTCGGTCGTATATGTGGGCCCGGATGTATATTTCCTCATGGCACAACGAAAAGCTCGTGGACTTTGTTAAAAAAACAGCAGCAGGTTATTTAAGTAATTCCTTAAAAGTAAAAGTATGAGCGCAGAAAAAAAAGCCATTATCAAAAAGCCTAACATCACTCAACCTCAAATTGAGCTGATCAAAAAGACGGTGGCGGTCGGTGCCACAAACGATGAGCTGATGTTGTTTTTATACACCGCCAATAAAGTTGGACTCGATCCTCTCACTCGTCAGATTCATTTTGTGAAGCGGGGCGGCAAGGGTGTCATTCAGACTGGCATCGACGGCTATAGAGCTATTGCAGAGCGTACAGGACAGCTTGCAGGCATCGATGACGCGGTTTTTGATGACGAGAGCCTGCCTAACCCTCATAAAGCGTCTGTGACCGTATATCGCCTTGTAGGCGGTCAACGCGTGGCTTTCACGGCCTCGGCCCGGTGGAGTGAGTATTGCCCCCCAGCCGGTAATGATTTCATGTGGAAGAAGATGCCATACCTTATGCTCGCCAAGTGCGCTGAATCTCTAGCCCTACGCAAAGCGTTTCCTAACGATCTCTCGGGGATCTATACCAGTGAAGAGATGAGCCAGGCGGGATCTGCAGATGTATCAGAATCGAAACATTCTGATATGCCAGAGCCCGAAGTGGTCAACCCTGATGTAGTTTATACTCCCATGCCACCGGCCGAGCCCACCGCCACCGTCGGTGTCACGACTACAAAGACTGGCGGTAATCTCAAGACTTGTGAGGTGTGTGGCAATCAGCACGACGGTCCCTATAAAAAGTGTAAAAAGTGCTGGAGAAAAGAAACGTTCGGTGAAAAAAAATAGTATGGAAAAGTGTCAGCGTTGCAGATTCGAGTACCCGGACGGTTTCACTGCCTTAATCCATGGCACGCTGCGGCCGCTCGTTGTCTGTGGTATCTGTGCCCTAAAAATTTCAAATAAAATCCTTAAGGCCAAGCGTAAGAAATTTGATGGTCCAGCTGCCGAAGAGATGCGCCTTAAGGCCGTAAAATATCGAGATCAACAAAAGAAAAAATAAAGCTATGCACATCCTCGAAAAAGTCATGAAGAAAATCCGTCGAAACAAAAATGAATCGCCGACTCTTTGGTATCTGTCCGGTATGTCGATTGAAGAATTGAATATTGCCGAGTCTGATCACGATTGTGATCGTGGCACTCATGGTTACTGCGGGACCTGCGAGCTCATTTTTATTGCCAAGATGCGCGTCCTCAATCGAATGCGCCAGGAAGAGAGAACGAAGGAGGTGAAAACATGACGCAGAGACAATTTGTTGCATACGCTATCATCGGATCAATCGCGTTGGCAGTAATCGGAGCTTTCGTAGCTCCAGAGAATCAGGATGGTTTTTACGCCGTAGCTGGCTTAGGAATGATGGGTTTTGGTATCTGGGCCTCGGTGTTACTTTTAAGAGATAAGTAAAAGCTATATAATATCTTAGATCCCCTGTTTGGCTCCGGCTGGACTACGGGACAATTTCAGATGGCTCTCTTTGAATCGACAAGGAGGCTACGCGTGGGAGGCCAGCCGCTGAAAAACTTTACCCCTATGAAATCTAAACAAAGCCTCGAAACATTCATTGAATACTGCATCGATCATCCGGAGCAACGCTTTTGGCAGGCGTTACGAAACTGGGCCAAGGCTGGTGCCATCATCTTCATCGATGAGAGAGACTGGAAGAAACGAGATCTCTCTTGTACCCAGGTACCTAGCACCATCTTAAGAGACACGTTTTATCGGGAGTAATTCCCTACCCTTGACAGGGATAGTAAGACGTGCTATACTGCCTATAGTATGAAAAAACGACGCAATAAAATGTACCTGGTCTGGAGAATTATTATGGCAATTCTGCTATATAATCTCTTCTATTTTCTCTGTGTGGGACTATCCTATGCCTGGATGTTTATGCAAGAATACGGGGCCCTGGTATCGTTTTACAGCTCTCTCGTAGCCCTCATTCTCTTACTTATGATTAAATATTATGAATATCAAAAATAAATTTCAGTATCTCGGAGCCAAGGCCTTACTCCCCCTGGAGAATGGTCTTAGAATCGAAATCAAAATCATCGACTACAAGAATACCTACGGTCGCGATCGCTGGCTGGTTACTCCAACTACAGGATCTGGTGAGGCCTGGGTAGAAAATGTAAAATTTTATGACGCCAAAAAATGAGCAGATTATTATCGCGGGAATGATGACCGGAAAAAAGTATATCTGCGCATCGTGCCAAAAAGAAATTAAGGGCTTTCGTGATCGGCCTTCTGCTCGTGAGTTTGCCATCACGCATCTTTGCCAGAGTTGCCAAGATAAAGTCTGGGGATCTGAAAAGACCAAGTCATGAGGGAAGTTCTCTCGTGTGGTCTTCGACAGGTTCTTTACCGAAAGGATTGCGTCATGCAATCAATCATCAAGGAAGACTCGACAGTCATCACCAAGCCCGAGGACGATTTCATCGATCGTCTGATGGATTGGAATCTCACCGTCGCGATGGCGCGCGTTCGTAAGGAGCTTCGGCTCCCCGAGAACGAGTACGCCGAGCTGGAGCTCGAGTATAAGCGCTACATGGCGGTGCTAGTGTCCAACCCAGGGCTGCGGATGACTCCGTCCGAGCTGATCGACGAGGTCTGGCACGCCCACATTCTCCACACGGAGGACTACTTCGCCTTCTGCAAGGCGTTCAACCGTGGGCGCTACGTCCATCACCGGCCTGAAACGAATCAGGCCATCCTCGTGGTCAATCAGACCGACAACATGATGCCCCGCTACAGGGCCATGTTCGGCGAGCCGAATCGAAAGTTTTGGCCCGTCGCCGATCTCTCCATGTGCGATGGCAATGGTACGGGGTGCGAAGCGCCTCGGAGCATGCCTATGCAAGGGGACACATCCATGTGCGATGGAGAAGGTGGTGGTAGTGATGTCGATGTGTCGACTGGCGACCGAATGCGAGCACTCTCCATGTGTGATGGAGATGGGGGTAATCCGGACGCTGGCGACGACCAGTAATACAATAGGGGGGACGAGAAGCAGCTTAGTATTGTCCCCCCTTCTTTTTTAAATATATGGACCCAATTTTCAACCCAGCTAAAATTGAAGACTATCAGTATATTGCTGATCTCTATAATGACCCGAATAATTCTCGGTATCTTCTGCGTGGCTTCGTTACCCCAGCCCAGCTTTTGAAGGTGGCCGGACGACTTGACTTTATTGTTAAGGGTTGGAATAATGATACGCTTGGTTGGGTTGGTTTATTCCCGCAGAAGAATGATGGCACGGTGCGTACTGCTTTGATTGTGGAGTCACATCTTCACGGCCAGGGTCTCGGTAAAAAATTTGTTGACTTCGCTATCAGAGAAGCCGCACGTCTGGGCTATAAAAGAATTGAGCTTGATGTTCACGAAGAGAATGCTGCGGCCGTTCATATTTACAAAAAAGCTGGATTTAAAAAACAGCATGCCAGCGTGCGGTACCAAAAAATAATCTAATATGAATTTTTACAAAGCCATAGCCAAAAAAGATTTCGAGTACATAGCAAATCTTTATAATCCTAACAACAATCAGTACCTGGCGGTTAAAAAAGTGAGCGCTCAAGCGATTGAGCATTCACCCGCTAACCACCATCAATATATAATTTCTCACGAGGATAGAATGATAGGCTTCTTTGCGATCGTTCAGAATCGTAAAGATGGCACAAAAGGGCACTTCGTCATGATCATTGATCAGCCCCACCAAGCCCAAGGTTACGGTCAAAAAACTATAGATATAATCATTCAGGAAGCCAAGGCTCTTGGCATCAAAGAGCTTTCACTGGGAGTTTTCTCAAAGCATTCTCACGCCCAGTATCTTTATGCAAAATTCGGTTTCAAAGAGAGTCACGAGATCCTTTACATGACTAAAAATATCTAATAAAAAAATAATTTAATTCTATGGGTTTAGTACAAACTTGGCAGTGCGATATGTGTGGAAAAGTTTTGTCGGGAAAGGTGGGGACAGCGTTAGTCAGAGAGAGATATTTATCACTTAGGGGAAGTTTAACCGTTCAAGACGTAGATACGGAGACCAATAAAAACATTTTTACCTACATCACACCATCAGAACGAGATACTCTTACCTTCTGCAATTTCGAATGTTTCAAAGACTATACCAATATGCGCGAGAAGCAGAATCAAGAAGCAGGTTTTTATTTCGAGGCTGGCTCAAAGCCTCACGGGGGGGGGGCAGCACTTCCGGTCAAATTACTAGAATTTATTTTATGCCAAAACAAAAACATTGGCGTCGTATCAATCCCTACACCTGCGAAGGCTGTGGCAAAAAACGCTTAGCCTTTCGGTACGCTCGCTCGGTAGCGAAACTCTGCCGAGTCTGCGAGAAGAATAAGCCTAACGAGAATCAACTCAAACTTGTATGAAAAAAGAGATTGACTATAGACATTGAGCTCGATATCCTAAAAAATGGTGTACTTTTGGGTGATAGTGTCATGTTTAAAAACGGAAGAGTGACGCTCCTTGGTGTTGGTGAAATGGATGGCAACCCATACTATTCTCGTGAAGAGATACTGCTCTCAATTAAGCCACCTGAATTAAACGGGCTCTTTGTTTACATGAAAGATACTGGGACCAAAGATCCGCTCCCATGGGACAAGGAAGCATCTGTACTCAAATATCCAGTCACCAGTCTAAAGAAGCCAGTCAAACCAAATCGATTTATTAAAAAATAACAAAAACCAGCGTAGTCAAAGCTTTCACTGGTGCTGACGTGTCAACGGCTACACTTGGGCAGTGTAGGCCGCCAAGAGTCAGTTAAATGGATGAGGTTAAATTCCTTGATTAAGGGTGGAGCCCCCAGCCAGCGCCCAAAAAGACCCCCGCGATCGGGGGTCTTTTTTTATTTGTGTTTTTATTTTTTATTCATCACGAGCAGCACCAATCGAGGTGCCGAGTTTTGTGGCGACACTATCGAGTGTACCGATGCCTACCACGGCAGCTCCCCACGCAGCGAGAGTATTCCAGAGAAATGAAAAGTCAGGGATGTAGTGTCCGAGCAGGACGAAAACTGTGGCCCCGGTAATCTGCCAAAACCGTAAGCTGTTAAGAAGCTGTTTAATTTTATCGATCATAAAGCGTTGCTGATTTTATTAAACTGTTCCTCTGTTATCGGGACCAGTCGACCTTGGGCTTCCAGCTCTTTGAGCACGAAGTCAACGAGCGGAATGTGCCGGTCCGGGCCTTTTTCACTATCGAGGAATTTAATTTTATCATTTGAGATGACTGCGTAAGCCGCGCCATGGCCCGCGCTCTCGGTGCGGAGTAAAACTTTGTTTTTATTGGCTTTCAGGAAAGCCGTATCAACTGGTAGCGGATCGCAGAGTAATGGCTGCGGATCAATGCGGCCCTTAAAACCATTCGCCAGATCAATCACCCACTCGTAATTCGAGAAGTACATCGGCACCAGATCAAAATGCAGGTGCGGGCCGGTTGAATACCCAGTGTTATCAGTAATACCGATGCGCTGACCTTTCACTACGCGATCACCATTCTTTACCTTAAATTCTTGTAGGTGAAGATAGCGGATCTTGAGCTGGATTCTCTGGCCATCGATGTTGTACTCATTGCTCGTAAGCTCAATCACCATACCAGCTGTACCGCCGGCCCCAGTTAAGACAGTGCCGTCGCATGCAGCGAAGCAGGGCGTGCCGGTTGGCGTATCGTAATCAATCCCGTTATGCAGATCGCTCTCAATACCAATCTTTTTGTAGAAGCCTGGGCCAATCCAGTTTACACCGAAGGGCTGGGCGATCTTAATTACAGAGAGCGGTGGTGCGAGTTTAATGTTCTGGGCTAACTGTAGGGGTGTTAAGAATGTGGGCATAAATTTTAATTAAAATATCGGGAGAATCCTTGTGGGTTGTTTGGGTCGTAGGGGGGATTTTTGGTGGGAGATTCCCCCGATATACTATCACGACTTTTCTAAAGAGCTACGCGGAAGTTACCGCTTCCGCAACCGAGATGTGGATCACCTCATCTTTCTTCGCTTGCGCCTCTTTAATCAGGGCGTAGGCCTTGACGGCTCCAACTCTGCGAAAGCAGATGTTGCAGATCACCGCGGTAGCGATGTATCGAGCTCTCTTGAGCTCACCCTTCTCGTGCACGACACACAGCCTTTCGACCATTAAAACACCTCCTATGGAAGCGGATCAATCAGCCCACTTAAGGGGCCTCTACCACATGAATTGATGATTTGGACTGCAAACCAGTAATGAGTGCCGTTGGTAAGATTTGTAATTTCTTCGCCGCCGTCGTTTGTTGAGATCGCGAGTTGATCAAGAGTATTTTCATCCACGCCGTAATGAATTTCAACTGTTTCATTGGGAATAATCGGACCATCTTCTCTCCAAAGTACGAGAATTTTTCCATCTCCCACGATGCCAGTTAAAACCTCAAAGGTTTCAATCTTTTTTGGTAGTTCACACAGCAGAACATCCGGAGCTCCACCGCCCGGAATAATAACCATCGGAGTCGATGGCATATTCGTATATGGCAATCCGGTAGTTGGATTATAGATTACGATCGGACCAATCGGGCCATTACCTCCTATGGGGCCACCGGATCCTCCACCTGACGTGGAAACCGTATCGGTGGGTGTTTCAGTCGGAGTAGGCTCTGGCGTATCACTGGGGCTAGGTTCTGGGCTATCGGTAGGGGTTGGAGATGGCGACTCGGTTGGCGTTGGCTCGGGTTCTTGTTCGACGAGCACGCATGTCTCGGTTTCATTTTCAAAAACATAGCCTTCTGGGACGACTTCTTGGGTACCATCGAGGTTCACGCAGACGTCGATAACTGGAGTCTCACTGGGGGTTGGCGTTGGCGAATCAGATGGCGACGGAGTCGGAGAGTCGCTTGGACTTGGGATTGGACTATCCGAGGGTGTTGAGCTTGGAGATTCTGATGGTGTCGGCTCCTCATCGTCATCACACTCATCGTGATGCTCGTGCCCGTGTTCACAATCATGATGACCATGACCATGTCTTTGTCCGGCCCAGGCGGTCAAAGCAATGCTCGATCCGAAGACGAAGGCCGTCACAAATAAAGCGAGTAGGTATTTTTTCATAAATTACGCTTTGGTTAATAAGATATCAATTTTCTTGCCTAAATTTTCAACGTTCGTGACGAGCGTCGCGAAGCGTTCCATTGTTTTAAAACCCATGTCCTGAAATTCCTGGGTGCGCTTATCACGACCCTGGAAGATTTCAACTAGCCGAGCGTTCTCTGATTCAAGATGGCCCACACGTCCAGAGAGTTCTTTCACCTGCTTGGTTAATTCTGGGATCTGCTTTTCGTATTCAGTAACGAGCTGTTTTAAACGAGTAATGAGCTTCTCATCATATTGATCGCCCAGGTTTCTTTTTTGGTTAATCACCTTGTCCCAGCCAATATAGACGATACCAATAATCACTACGATCATGGTGACAAGGTTATAAACACCTTGATAGTCTCCGAAATTCATAATTTGTTAGTTAAGTACGGATAGTTGGGCCCGAATTTTTCCTCATAACGCTTTTTGTTACGATCGAAATTTTCGCGCATCTTCTCATCCGACCACACCCGCTTAAAGGTTCCCTGGCTGCGGTGTGTCACAAAAGTATTCTCGGCAATGCCGAGGGTTTTTCCTGCGTTCATGGCGCGCATGAAAAAATCAGTGTCCTCAAAATAGCTGCCGTAGCCTTCATCGAGTATGCCAATCTCATCCACGAGCGCGCGACGAAACATAAAAAACTCCCCTGCCAGGTGCCTGATCAGCTTTCCCTCACGCTGGTTGTAGATGCAGGGGAAGACAATATCGTACTTTTCTAGGGCTTTGAGCATCTGCTCACGCCAATCGGCCGGTACAATATCGTTGTCTGATAATAGTATAACATCATTCGAAGAATGTTTTATCCCCCAGTTCCAGGATCCCGCGTTTCCCAGGTTTTTTGGTGTCTTGATTTGATCAAAACCATACTTAAAAGGTCGTGGAGAGTGATCATCCACGACCAGTATGCGATCGTCAGTTTTTCTAGTCTCGATAAACGTTCTTAAGCACTCAAGGGTCATGTCCTCGGTCTCGGCATCGACGTTATAAATTGGGACGATGATATCAATCATAGGTGAATGCCGCACTCGGTGTTGCCACCGCGTTCGTGCGATAGGCCCACATCTTCGAATTTACTCTGGGCTCCCTTGCCTTCCCGAAATCCCGCCTCGGTGCAAGGCTTGCAGCCAAGGGATTTGAAGCCTTTGTCGTACATCGGGTGATACTCAAGACCTTCGGTCTTAATGTAGTGCCAGATATCTTCGAGGGTCCAGAAAATAATCGGATTGACCTTTAAAATATTGCACTTGGCTGTCTGGTAGATACCGATGTAACGGCGATTTTCGGTTTCATCAGAGCGCAGGCCCGTGATCCAGGTATCATGGTTACCATTCACCAGGAAAGACTCAAGCGCTGGCTCTTTGTGCGCGCAGCAGTACCATTGGCCATCTTTGATATTTTCCCCGGCGTAGTATTCCATAATTTTCTCATGCTCGAGTGTCGTCGGGATGACGTACTGAAAATCAAGGTTATACTTTTTAATCATTCGGTTGGTAAACTCAATCGTTTCGGGAAACTCAAAGCGTGTATCAATACCGATGACTTTAAAGTCGCTCGAAACTTTCGAGACCAGATCCAAAAGCACTGTGCTGTCTTTGCCCCCTGAAAACGTCATGAAGATGGTTTTTCGGGTATTGAAGAGATGGCCGATGATGTTTTTGGAGAGATTAACTTTTTGTTCGTAGGTAAGGGACATAGTTATTTTGTAAGTTTAAATTCAAGAATGCCGTGCTCATTCACGGAAGTAAAGATCTGTGACCAGCCTTTGAGACCGTAGTTTACGCCAAACTGTTTGTAGGCGTTCTCGCCTTTGACCAGATACTTAAACGTATCAGGTAAAAAGAAGCGCCGGTCCATCGGATCTAAAAATAGGACCTGCTTTTCGGTGGTGGGGACGTAACCCGTCATCGTGCCTCCTGGTTTGAGCACGCGCCAGCACTCATTCATGACAAAAATAAATTTGTCGTTGGGCGCAATCTGTTCAATCACGCATCCGGCGTTGACCTGCTCACAGCTCTCGTCTGCCTCTTTGAGACCTTCGGTGATGTCATAAAATTCATCAGCCTGGGCGGTGGGCGATTTATCAACGTTCTTGAATCCCTCGAGCGGTAAATTTCCGCATCCGATGTTCAATTTTAACATAGATATTTCTTAAGAATTAGGTCTTTTATTATACAACGAAATGCTGTTTGTTGAGAATCAAGCGCATGGATCCGTTCTTTCGGCTCTTAAAACCCATCCGGCGATAGAAATCACGGGTTTTAGTATCAGACAGTCTATAGGTCAATTCGACGCAATCAGCCCCCTGTTTTAGGGCAATAGCAATGAGTTTTTTGACCATCTGGGCTCCAATACCCTGTTTTCGGTACTTTTTTAGGACTACCACCTCCTCAATGACTCCTAGCTTGCGTGAGAAGAGCTCCACTACATAGAGCCCGGCCATGCCCACAGGTTTATCGTTGATCGTAAAAAATGCGTACCAAACATTTTGATGGTTGGTGATTCGAAAAATATCAACCGCCTTGAGGCTATACTTTTTCTTTCCCCGAAACAGCTCCCGGAGTAAGCGGTTCACGGAGCCACCACTGGGTACAAAATTCTTCATACCATTTAAAATAATTTAAACGCATCTCGCGATTTACGAAAAAAGTCTGGGCGTGCATCATTGGTGGCAACTGACGATCACGTAGGGTATCTTCGAAATCCAGATAACAAATCCCATGAGTAAAGAGATGCAGGTTATCGTGGAAAGAGACAATCTTGTAGCCTGCCATCAGGATATAGTGTTGCCAAAAGAGTTCATTCACGCCCGGCGTGATATCCCAGCTCTCTGGGTTATTGGGGTCAGTCAGTTTCATCTCGGTGATCTGGAGCCCGCACTCTTTTAAGATCTTCGAGCTCGTAAACATAAACATCCCGTCCAGATTGCACTGACGAAACTCTGGGTTGTTCCAGTATTCGCCAACCATACCAGGATGAAAGATTCCCCATTGCTCAAAATACGCTCGACCGCGGTAGCCTGTCATGGGTTCACACAAGTTGCCCACTGCTCCCGTGCCAGGGTATTCGAAAAATTTAGCCAGGATATCCAGGAGCCAGTTATCTTTAATCGGCGCAATATCCTGCTCATGAAAAAGATAGTATTCAAATTGATCACCGAAAGTCTCCCAGGCGTACTTATAGGCTCCAAAAGAAAAGCCGGTGTTCGGCCGTTTCACATACAGCGCGTCATTCTTGTTGCAAAAACTAACAATCAGTTCGTTGATCTCCCGATCAGGGCTGGAGTTATCAACGAAGATCATCTGATACGGTACGCCAGGGTTGTAGTGCTTGTGAGCGGCCAGAGAGAATTTAATTAACTCGAGCTTATCTTCGAAAAAAGACGTCTCGGTTTCTTTTTTTTCTCCTCCCCGATAGCGGCCACCAACTTCTTCTTTGTGGCCTGGGACAGAAAAAATTGGGATCACGACAGCGATGCGTTTAAAAAACGCTTTCTCGGGTAGATTGTAGGATCCGATCATCATAATTTTTGGAGTAAGACATCAAACGCCCCAGCGCAGTTTTTGCCGTAGCGTTGTTCCTCAAAAAACCACTCATCAATTCGAATGTCCGGTAGTGTCCGGCAGTATTCGAGAAACTCTTGGTGTGGCACGAGCGCCCAGCCAATCGTCTCAACCAGATGCGGCTCATTGCCTTCGGCACCAAAGCAGATCGCGCAGATTCCTCCCGGCTTAAGCCATTGGAGATTGTGCTTAAGTGTTTCCTTCCAACCCAGATCATGCTCAAAGACCGAAAAGATGGCGAGCGTATCAAACGACTCTTTTTCAAATTCCGTCTTCTTTGCGTCAACAACAATGTCGACACCGGGCCCCGGGTTCTGATCAATACCGATATAATCGCAATTAACAAACTCCGATCGAATGGAGCCGGCGATATCAGCCGACCCAATCTCGAGGACCTTGGCGTTCTCAAAATTATTGGGAAGTTTCTTTTTCAGATCCCGTAGCCATAGGATATTGTTGTGGTGCATAAAAAATCATTAAGTAAAATTGGTCAGTCATAGTGCCTTCGGTGAAGGTGAAACAAAATTGAATCGCCCGCTTCATCTTGGGGAAGTCTCGATCGCCCTGACGGCGCCCTAGTACAATTATACCCCGAAGACTGGCAATCATGGCATCCCTGACGGCGATCTGATTCCACAGGTAATATACATCAGCCTTAGGGGGATCCGTCTCGAGAACATCTCCTACTACAACATCAAGATCTCGAAGCATCGCTCTGGTAGCTAGGGCACCAGGAAGTTCAATGCCACACACACTCTTGGCATAACGTTTGAAAGCCTCCATCAGATCGCCATCATGGCATCCGATGTCACAAACACTTCGACCGGTTATGATGGGAGCGAGATATTCAGCTACGACTAAAGGGCTTCGGTTGGGGAATGATGCCATAGTTTAAAATTTCAAATAATTGTAAAAATCTGACCCGGTAGTTGTGGTGCTCTTTGTTCTGCCGGTACGCTGCGACTTTGGTTTTGAATCGCGCCTTGTCATCTTTAAGCAGCGTCTGAATAAGGTCCGCAGCTTGGTCCGGAGTATCAAAATACCACTTGTGAATAGTGTCATAATAAAAATTATCACACCCAGGAAAACGCTTGGTAACGGTGCACGCCCCCAGACCTGCAGTATACCAATAACGGCCTGATGCGTAACCATCAAAATCCCAGAAGTGACTGATGTCAAGGACCAGTTTCGATGAATGGTAGATCTTTGGCATGTCCTGCCAGATCTTATTGCGACCCACCGTGCCGTCACCGTTTAAAATGTTGATTTGAAACGGGAGTTTGGCTTGAATCTTTTGGATCAGTTCAATGCGGTGATTGAATGGATGCTCGGGAATCATGGAGCCAATAAAGACGACGCCCTTATCGTAAGCCTCGTCAAAGACCATCTGATCTGGGACATAGCAACCGTGTGGCCAAAATGACGCCGGTACTCCGAAATCCTCTGACCACATTTTCAACTGCGTGCGGTTTGAGAGCAAGATATGGCTTAAGCCCTTTGAATTTTCCGTCCACTTAGACCATTGATGATAATGCTCTTTATCCTTGCGCAGATCTCCCATGAAAAAAACCTGATCGCCAGCTTTGATTTCTGGGATTATTCCAAGCGTTAGGGAGTCGGTGTTTCCATGGACCACGAGATCGGCATTGAAGTCGTTGCACTGACGCACCACTTCGTCTGGCTTGTTGAGGATCGGGTCAACGATTTTGAAGTCTTTGATGGTACCTTCTTCTTTGAGCCACGTGAGCCCCTGGATGATACCTTTGTGGTCGGGAGCATCGGGGGTTCGGATAAGTTCTCCAACATAAATAATTTTTAACGCCATAAGGTTTTGGGCTGGATTACGCCTTTACGAATGTAGCGGCGATACTTGTGAATCGTAGAGAGTAAAAACCCAATCTCCTGAAACATCGGCTTCACCTTAAGACCAAGAGTTTTGAGCCGCTTCGCTTCGAAAGTAAATTTATTTTTCTCCATCTCGGCCCGGGGATTCTTGATTCGTTTGACTCCGATGTCTTTGTACTTACGGACCATCTCGGCGATCTGATTGATGGTATAGGTTTCAGTAAGTTGGTGAATAATCCGATATCCCTTGGCGGGATTTAACATAATGAGCTCAATCGCCTCAATCGAGTTTTGTAGATTGATGAAACTGCGCATCTGATCGCCGGTGCCATAAATTGTCAGGGGAATCTCTGCCATGGCCTGCACACAGAATCGATTGACCACAGTACCGAAGTATTCGTCGTAATCGAGTCTGGTGCCCTCCCGGTGACCGTATACGATGCCCTGATTGATGTCAGTCGCGTTCAAGCCCCAGATCCGACAGGCGTAATCGATATTGAATGAGTCAAACAGCTTTGAGAAGTGATAGAAGCTCCCGGCATAACGAGGCGTTGGAATCTCCCAGTTCTTACCCTGATATTTTACTTTGATGCGCGGACCTTCCGGCACCTCGATATTTTGATATAACCAATCTGGGTACTCCCCGGCCGTACCGAGTTTAATGAGGTGAATCTTTGGGTTGACCTCCTTGATCGCCCAAAGCACCTTGAGTGTTCCAGAGACATTATTGATCTGCGTGCCTGCTGCAGTACCCACATCTTTCATGGAGAACGGCGCCGATGGCTGCTCCGCAAGATGCACAATCGTATGTGGTTTAAACTCTGAAATTAAATTACAGAGCGCCGGGTAGTCGCCAATATCCAAAGAGACGCTGCCATTATAAAACACCGGCACGAGACTCTTACTCCCAACACCTTTGACTAGCTGCTCCCGGCTGCCATTATCAACGCCCGCGACAATATGCCCCTTCCCCTCGAGGAAGGTCTTAAGCGCACGTCCGATGTAGCCTTCGGATCCAAGGATTAAGACTCGGTGTTTCATATAAAGAAGTCAGATACATTTTCCTCCACCCAAGCCCTCGTCTCCGGATGAAGCTGCATATTGTTTTTATTCTTTTCGTACCAAGTGCGGCACCAGCCTTTATAGCCTAGCGCCATCGAGGCTCCCCACCAATCACACAACATCTCGAGTCGGTACTTATGGGGCATCGGTAGAACGACAAGCGTTCCATCATCGTTTGGCAACACCCAAAACTGCCAGTGATGCTTATTTCTTTTCTGATGTAGAAGCCACGCGTATTGAAAGGCTGGGTTCTCGGTGATGTTTGGATTATAGAATCCAATCACGTTGCGCTTAAAAGGTTTCTCCCCATAGAAGAAATCAGCGTAGGGAATAAACTCATCCGGTCGAAACTTCGAGAGATCATGAATCAAACCCTGCCAATACAGCCCCTTCTTCCAGCACGCCTTACGGACGTACCAGATGTGAATCAACAAGTATCGTAAATACTTGAGGTACTTCATACGCTATTTATTCCAGGTAATAGCTTTAACTGCCCACATCTGGGCTCCCTGGGCTTCCGTGATAGCGATTGAGATGAGTCTGTTTTTTTCGCTTGGGCCTGGATTTTCAACACGCATCGAGTTTAACAAATCGATAACGTCAGCGTAGAGTTTCTTCACCGCCTGCACTTGAGGGTCACCGGACGGATTGAAAGACAAACCGACTGCGGCCTCCCCGTAACTTAAGCCTTGATCGCCTTTGAGCTCGTTCATAGATTTTTAAATTATGGATTATTTTTTTTAATCATGCGCTGTTCTTTTTTCTGGATCCAGAGAGCTTGGCTGTACTCTGAATCAGCGCGCTTGTTAAAGACACCAGCCTCAACAGCCCGATCAGCTGACACCGAAGGTTTACCGGCAATACCGTGTTTCACCCAGGCCTGGCGAGTAACGAGTACCTGATATTTTCTCTCTTCGAGAATCTTCTCAATCCAGTCACTCTCCTGACCATAGAAGACGAAGTCTTCATCAAAGTAGCCGACCTTTTCAAAAATACTCTTACGAAACAGCATGCAGTAACCGCTAATATGTCCATCAGTCAAAATCTCGGGGGCCTTCTCTTTATAGGCCATACTCTGAATCGTCGTAACCGACGGCTCACCAGCCACCGGACCAACCACTGCAGCGTCTGGGTATTTTTCCAAGAGCTTAACCATGGCCTCGAGCCAGTAATGATTTTGTGGAAACGCGTCAGAGTCAATTACCATTACATAACCGCAGGTGCTCTCTTTGATCAATTTATTCCAGGCCTTTGAAGTATTGCGAGTATTCGCGGTATTGTCGTAGATCGTGATTTTAAACGGGTAGGGAGAGAGCAAAATACCCTTGATGCAATCGATCACAATATCCCGATCATTTTGAGTGATCAGGACAATAATCTCAACGCGCTTCTCATCAGTCACCAGAGGCTTGGCAGCCTCAATTTCAATCGCCCGGACTGCGGCTTCCTCATCTTTGATCACCTGCAAAATAGGTTTTCCCTTGGTGTCATGAGTCTCGTTTCGAGCGAGATACTCTTCGGCATTCTTATGTGTTTGAGTTTTTATCATGGTAGTAGAAGGCATTAACTGTCTTACAAATAAATTTCACGTCTCGAGGTTTGAGCTTGGTGTTGAGCGGCAAGTATAGGTATTTATCCTCGATATAGTTCATGTTTTTAAGATCCAACCGGCGTGAGCCAAAGACTCGAAAGATATCATTGCGTAGATGCACCAGGTTCGTTTCAATGCCGCGCTCTTTGAGGTAAGCTGCCAGCCCATCTCGGTTCTTCACCTGGATGCCGAAGAGCCAACAGTCTCCTCCCCATACCCGATGAATCTTTGGAAGGAGAAGTTTATTGTAGAGATTGCACAGTCTCTTCCGGTGATAAATTACATAGTCAAATTCCTTTAACCCCGCGAGACCAAAGCTCGCATCGATGTCAGTTGGCTGGTATTTATAGCCTGCTTCTTCGATATCAAACGTCATCTCGCGGCGCTCCCAGGCCTGCCAGTTCTTCTCGGCCTTCTTCTCCCGATCAATGCCAAACCAGCGCAGGAGCTTCGCCCGTTCGTAATTTTTCTTATCCTTACAAACCAAAACACCACCGTCTCCGGTGGTAATGTGCTTAATGGCCTGAAAAGAATAACAGACGAAGTCTGCCTGCGGAAAGGTCATGCCGAGACTCTGCGCAGCATCAACAATCAGGGGAATCTTACGGCGCTTGCAGAAGGCAATAATGTTTGGGTCAATGTCAATCCCTCCCAAGGTAACAACCACCACAGCCTTGATACGCTCCGGGCCCGCGGCCTGAAACTTGAGATCCTCAAAGCTCATATTCATTGTCTCCCGATCGATATCAACAAACGTGATGTTGGCGTTGCGGCGCGCCAGCGGAATATTCGTAGCCGTGCAAGTTAAGACTGGGACTAGGACCTTATCGCCTCGTTTAATTCCGAGGATGTGATAAGCGAGCTCAAGCGCGGCCGTGCATGAGTTTAGAAACAGCGCATTAGGCAGGCGAAACTTCTTTGTGAAGGCTGCCTCAAATCGATTAACCTTGGGACCCTGGCCAATCCAGCGCGTCTTGAGCGTATCGTTGAGCTCCTTGAGAATCGCGCGCCGTGGAATGTGTGGCCAGAAAAGGGGATATTCTTTTTTCATAGAAAATAAATTAAAAGCGGAAAGATACCGTCCTCGTGTTCAACATCAATAATCAGGTTCGCAGGTACAGCCTTCCCTGGCTCATCCTGCATCGGGTAATAGTGAGAGATTAGGATCCCATGCCAGTTATCTTTCCGGAGCTTCTTAGTGAGGGCGTAGAGACCAACAAAACCCATGAAGACATAGAGTATCTCGGCCTTTGAGAGATCAATCTTCATATAGCTTTGCTGAATGGTCTCAAGGCCTGCCCACTTACATTCTAGCGCTAAACGAGGGTCGGTCTCAACTGCGACCACTCTCTTCGCGAATCGTCCCATGGCCTTTGCGAATTTACCATCACCGGCTCCCAGGTCATAAACCACCTTGCCTTTCAGCGTCTCTTTGAGACGCTCAACCGCAGCGACTGGTGTCGGTTCGAAGATGGCGTATCTCATATAAATTTTGAAACATCATCAATCGATGTGGCGAGAAGACCCAAGCCTCCATGCAGATTGACCTCGAGTAAAAATTTATCTTGTTCAGGGGTCATCTTGCCGCCAGGGCGCTTAACCTCAATGGCGAGGAAACGACCGCTTGGAAGACAACCAATAATGTCAGCGATGCCTTTATCGCCATATCGAAACGCACGAGCCTCGCCATCCTTCATGGTAAAACCAGTCGAGTGATGTTTAAAGACTAGGCACTTTTTCAGCCGTAGGTAATCGATGATCGCTTTTTGGATGTCTTTTTCTTTTTGTACTTTCATTTTTTTTCAACAAACCCGAGCTTAGGGTCTTTTTTGTGGTCAGCGATGACTGGAGCGGTGCCCTGATAGAGATATATTTCATCTGGCTTTTTTCCTTTCTCCATTCTTCGAGCCATATCAAGTGATGAGGCCAGGATGTATTTTGTGACGACATAGATCCGTTTCATACCGGGATGACGTACTTGGCATCCAGGTGATCAATCTCATGCTGCCAGATTTGAGCTGGAAGCCCCTTAAGATCAACGGTTTTAATTTCTGACAATCCCTTGTTGGCAATGGTTCGATACTCGCAGGTGATTCTATAAAAGCGCTCCACTGAAACCTTTGGCACGTCAGGATATGAAAGACAGCCCTCCTGCTTAAGCAACCCAAAGCTGGTGTGCTTAATAATCTTTGGGTTGATAATAACCTCGTTGGTTGCCGTCACAAAAAAGCGCAGCGGATCTTTATCATCAATCTGCGGATGAGCCACGGCGTAGCCACCTTTGTGCACTCCACGAGGTAACATGCAGAGAAGTAAAAGCCGTGGAGCATCCTCAAGGACGCGCTTCATGTCGTAAGGCGCTACCTCACGAGAGACCTTCGTGTGTGGCTTCACATAGATTTTCTCAATTTCTTCGGCAGTGTTCATATTTGATAGGTAATGTAAGTCGTGTCCCGACCATGCTCATCTTTGCACAGCTCAATCTCAACATTCTTTTTATCGCCAAACAATTCCTTCACATAAGCATCGTCGTAGATACGAATGTGCTCCCCAGAATCATCAAGGTACTCATGATTGCGCGGTAGGTTGATAAACATCCAGCCTCCGGGCTTTAAGACGCGCTCCGCTTCGGCCAGGGCCTTCTTATCGTCGAGACAATGCTCAAGGGTATCGAGCATCACAACCGCATCAAAAGATTTACTCTCATAACCAAGATTTTCAGCGGTCGCCCAGGTAAATTTCATGTTTGGCCGCTTCTTGTTCCACTCTTTATTCAACCGCGCCATGAGATCCTTTTGGATATCACAGCCATGGCAATCATAAAATTCCTTACCGCTTTTCTCAAGCGATAGGTGACGTAGAAAATATCCAGTAAAACAGCCAATATCAAGCACGCTCTTAATCTCCGGGCGCTCTTTGATTTTCTTCATCGTCAGGGGAAACTTAGGAAACTGGTCGAAGGATAATGGATCAGCATAGGCCGACGGCTTGCCATCCTTGTTCCACTTCTCAATCTCCTTAAGGCGCTCTGGTGGGAGCTGCTGATTCATGAAGGTTTTGTGCCACATCTTTGCAATACGTTCCCAGTTATAGGTTCGGCGAGCCCAATCCATCTGTTCATCAATAGCGCCTCGATAATTTACCGTTGAAATCGCGGCCTTAAGATACATAACCGTATGATCGACAAACTCATCAATCATGGCTTTATTTTCCACTGAAAAATCAAACTGATACGGTCTAGCCCAGTCATCTTTTGTTTTTCGAGAAGTTACTTTTACACCGTGTCGAACGGTCTCATCCAAAGCACTGAAATTGGTAGTGATGACAATATCGCCAGCTGCTTGAGCCTTCACAGCAGAGATGCAATGGATCTCTGCAAACTCGGTTGGATAAAGGAAAATATTGGCGCGTTCATAGAGTTTGGCCACCTCCTGATGATTGAGACGTCCCAAAATTTCGATACCAGCTTCTTCCATCTTTTTAACCGTCTCTTCCTTCCAGGCCATGCGCTTAAGATTCCCAGCATGGACGTTGTCCCAAACATCCCAGCCGTATGCCCATTGGGCTCGAGCGGTTGGTACCTGCTCTTTGACACGTTTAAAAATCTCAATGAAGGCAGTGAGACTGCGTTCAGGAGATGAAGTATTGATAATAAGATTCTGATCTTTAGGTTGAATCTTCTCGTTGAATAAGCTGATATCAATGCCGTTCGGAATGATTACAAACTTTTCATCAGCTACATGAGGGTAGAGCGAGCGATGAAACTGGGATTTAACAAAAATCTTTGTCACTGCCTTCATGCGCTTTTCGTTGAGCTCTCCCGGCTCAATCGTATCGTGCATATCGAGATATACGCGAGGAGAATTGATCGGATAATCGAGCGGTAATGGTACACGCCAGATCACCACAACATCCTGACGATCACGAAAATTCCAAGACCAGAATGGTCGATAAGTAACTTTACCAAACTTCTGCTCTTTGTAGCCACAGTTATTATAAACCGTAACGTTCCAGCCCATATCAGCGAGTTGTGCGGATAGATTGATGACAGCCTCCTCGGAGCCGCCAATACCCTTCACCTTCACTGATTCAGGTGTCCACTCTTCGCTCTGCGGGCCACAGTAGAAAACGAGATCACGGCCAGTCGAGGTCTTTTTAATCAGTCGGGTATTGCGTAGGTTACAAATTGCCGGGTGCATCTTAAGCTCATCCGGGACTTTGGCGAGTTCCTCCAAAATCTTTTTCTCGTCGCGAGTGTCTTTGAGCTTTTCAACAATCTCCAGGACCTTCTCAAATTTCACCGACTCCTCCTCCATGAGCTTAATAAGATCCTCGAGGTGTTTATCCTTTGGGTAGATCTGGGCGCAGGCCCGAAGACAATCGAGCGATAACGTGGGCAAGGATAGGGCAAAATAGGCCTTGGCGAGGTTATTTAAGGGCACATAATCATAATCCCTTGGATTGTAGACAATGATCTTATAGTAAGGCGCAGGCTTCGTCAGGCCCTGCTTGTAGTAATCGACTGCCTTGGCATATTCCCGCATATCGTAGTGCAGCGATCCCAGCAGGTTATAGGCATCCGGGTATTCAGGCTTTAAGCCCAGGGCGTAACGCCCCTCATCGAGAGCCCTGGGCTTATCTCCCAAAGCCCAGAATGACTCGGCCCGGCGAAGATGGATAATGTACTTTTCGTCATCTGATTCGGTACTCTTTAAAAAATTATCCAGCGCCTCAATAGCCTCCTTGTTTTTGCCACATGCCTTAAGCGCATTGCCGTAGTTCCACCAGGTGCGCGGATCTTCGGGCATTGTCTTGACTTCATTTTCAGCAATGGCCAGGTTGCGCTCCTTGTTTTCGTTCACCCGTTTTTCGTCAGTCAGATGCAGGACCTCAATATCTTTAATGTGCCAGGTCTTGAGCTTACGATTCTCTCTGAAATCCTCGTGTAGAGAGCCGGCCCATGAGACGCATCCGTCGTTTTTTAAAACACGGGTCTTGTGATGGACCACGTCAGGATTATTATATTCATCAAACGAGTAGAGATAAAACATTGAGAAGGCGTCAACGTCAGGAAACTGCTCGATTGCCGACCGGAGCTTCTCCATGCCGCGTACGACATCGTCAGAATCAAGCCAGAAGATGTGCGTATAGTCTTTTGGCACCTGGGAGAAATTGAAATTACGGGCTTTGGCAAAGTCATTGACCCACTCAAAATAAGAGACGTGAGCGCCATAGAGTTTCGCCATCTGCTCAACCCTCTCGTTAGGCTGCGTGATAGTAACAAAAACGCCGTCCACAAAAGACGCCGTATATTGCAAACACCGACCTAAAAGTTCAGCCTCCTGGTCGGTGCCCTTAACGATTAAACATAATGCCAACTTTACGCTGGATGGTTTTTTTTCCTTGGTCATACTTTAAATTTTTTCAGGTACACCAAACTCCTTTTGAAATGCCTTGGCAAACCAGATGGAGCCAGGGCGAGAACGCCAGAAGTTGATCTCGGCTGGAGAGAGCCTGCTTAGTAAAATAGTATACAACGTTTCAGGAATCTCAAAAAGCTCCCGCTCAATAATTTCTGACCCCTTGGTTGATGCAAACTTGTCTCTTAAGTTGCCCCGCTTGGCGAGAAGGCCAGTGTGAAACTGTGAATATTCTGTGGAATAGATCTCGAGGTAGGTTTTGACGATGCCTCGAATTTTATCTTTGGTCTCGCTTTCAGCTTTGGAAGTAGAGATGATCTGCATACCGTTAAGCGTTCACTCGCTGAATGTGCTCGGACGCGCAACCAGAACATAACCAGATCCGATATCGGCTGGTTTCGTTGTGATCAGTACCATCTGGCTTGGTACCAGTTTTGACTGTTCGATTTTCAACCGGTGGCACGAAGTCACGTCGGACTTTAGTGCCGCAAGGACAGACAATCGTGTCCTTACGATAGCTTGGAGAGATTACATAAACTTCTGGCATAGTAGTTTTTTTTAAGGTTGTTGACTTTCACATTGTCGCCCCCTGCAATGTGAATACAGGGGACGAGCCAACAACACCATTGAGTTATAGAGCTGGTGTGCCACTCCGGACCTTAGTCAATGTCGAATCCGTCAGCGTACCAATTCGAATCCTGGTTGTTGACTTCGAGCGTGAGCTCGGCATCAACAGCGCGGAAATCGTAGGCACCCGAACGAGCCAAGCCAGTATCGATAAACGGCCGATTCAAGTAAGCAATCGCGAGCTTCTCTGGGCGTAATGCCAAGACACGACCCGTCGCGTCACCAGATTGCTGGATATAGCGATGAGTGTGGATCATGACAGTGCCAAAAGAGGTCTGAAAGGATGAAACGGTGCGAACAATCGATGCCATACCATTCGGGGTGTTGACCACCACGTTGGTTTTCTGGGCGAACAAATCGGTCTGTGAGCGCAGGAATGAGCCCATAAACAGATCGGTTGCGACATCGCCGTTGGAATTGTCCCAGTTGCCCTTCATCAGGCCATCCAGGATCGTAGCACTCCAAACGGTGCCAGAATTATGACTCGTGTGATTCGTTGACTTCGACGTGGCTTCAATAAGCCCAGACATCTTAGGCGTGGTACCGGATGCGCCTGATACGAGCGTTGACCGTACAAGGTCAAACTCGGCTGCATTGGCCCAATCCATGAGCGCCTTACGGGTTTGCCGCGAGAGCTCATTTTCGCCGTGATAGTGCTGGACATACTCCTGCGTCTTAGCGACCTTAAACGGGATGACGATTTTTTCCACGATATTGGTCAAACGCGTAGGCGTTGACAAATCTCGGGCAGTGTAATCGGCAGCCTGTTCGACGGCAGCGGAAGACGGGGTGCGGAGCGTATCGACGAGGAAGCTGTGTACAGTATCGATTGCAACGGTCTTGCGCAGGAGATTCATAATTTGAGTCTCACGTGCGGTCAAGATTTCGACTGCATTCAATACGACATCTTCTTTACGAGATACGTCGCCGTATGTGCGAAGTGAAAAATCTGTAGCCACAAATTTTCCTCCACTCTTCTGTGACTATTGGCTGCTAGCTATTGCTGCGGTTGCCCGCCAGGAAAGCTCTCGATAACAGCATCGACGGCTGACGCCGCGGCTGCATCGTAGTTTCCTGCCCGTAATGACTCGCCAGCGTTTTTGAGCTTATCGGGTACAGCACCCAAACCAGAAGAGGGTTGAGCAACTGATTTCTTCTTAGCTTCGGTGTCGTGGGCATTCGCCTTCTCAAGAAGCGTTGAGAGGGTCGGGTCTTTTATCACGTCGTCGAATTTCTGACCTGGCTTCCGCATCGCCTCGATAATAGGACGATGTGGCTCATATTGAGGATTCCGATCAAAGAATCTGTCAGCTTCATACTGTTCGCGACTGATTGTGCCACTTTCATTCACGGGCAACGGTGCGGGTGCCGGAGCAGCAGGAGCTGCTGGGGCCGCAGGGGTCGCCGGGTTGGCCGGTACTGGGACCGGTTGAGCATTGATTTCAGACATAATGGTTTTGATTGCTTGGTCTTCGCTGACGCCACGAGTTTTCATGACGTGCTCGACCACCTTAGAGTATTTTCCTGCCTTACCGACGTAGTCGAATGTGTCCTTGACGGATTTAATAGCGGTTACGTCGTCGGGGAAATCACGCCCCAGAGCCTCGGATAATACCTCGTGAATAGTTACGACTTCTGCTTCGCCATTCCCTCCGCCGTCTGGTGGAATAACGTTGTTTCCATCAGGTAAGGTGTTAGGGTTATTGTGTTCTGCAGACATATTTGTTTTTGAAGTCTTCAGCGGTGATCTAGCTCTTCGACCTTTTTTCAAGAGCTTTGTGCACGCCACACGGAAAAACACCAAACGTGTGGCGTACTCAAAAATCTTGAGTGTTAATCTTCGTTTTTGTTATCGGGTAAACTTACGATAAAACCTTTATTGCGATTCTGGTTTAATAATTCCTTCTGGGTGTTGACGCTCTGGGCATTCCCCTCAACATCGCGCAACCATTGCAGAAGAATTTGTGTCACGGTCCGATTGACCTCGATGATTCGTAACTGTTTGTCGGCTGGAAGAGTCGCATCGATGTTGCTGATTGAATCAAGACCAGTGATATAGTCGATCAGTTTTCCTTTGGCAACTGCCCAACCATCGCTCTTAACCAGACTCAAGAGCTGCTCCCCCTCGGCCATGATTCTCTGTGTTTCCTTGTCTGGCATACTACAGCGTCGTGAGATTGATAAAGAGTTTCTCGATCATCTGTTTGAAGAGAGGATTTTTAACAGCCTTGTCGAGACCTCCAAGAGTCTTAATCATATCAGAAACCATGGCCTTAGTGAATTGATCAGGACCTGTATCGCTTAGTGTGCCCATAACCACAGCCGTCTTTCCGGCCGGAGTTTTAGTCAGTTCATGTGATAGATCATGGAAACTCTTAGAGTATTCTTTGGGAGTAATTCCCGTCACGGCCTTGGCTGCCGTAGGTGCACCAGGAGTTACCGGCGCTCCCGGCATAGCAAACTCGGGACCAATAACTTTGGTCGTAAATGCTGGATCAGTAATATACATTGACCAGCGAGTCTGGACGTGATTTTTAATCGTATCGACTGCGGTTGGATTGTGCTTTACTGCATCAGTCATCTTAGAAAAGAGATCGCCCCATGATTTAATAGTCGTTGGGTCAATCTTATCGAGTGACGATGCCAATTCTGGATTATTCATACCGGCGCTCCCGGCCACCTGCTTTTTTGTATCTTCGATAATGCCCGCGGCGAGCTTGGAATTGAGAGTCTCGTTAAATGGATCTTTGGTAATGTGCTTTGCTGAATGTGGAAAGAGCTCATCGAGCTTTTTAAGCTGGGTGACTCCAGCAGTTTTTCCGCCATCCATGGCCATTAGACCCTGAATACCGGCTTTGGCCACATTGATTAAAGAAAAAATTGATCCGATACCAATCGCCGTCTTCGTGGCATTTATGGCACCAAACATAATAGGATTTTTTTCAATCTCTTGGACTAGCGGTGGAGCAGAATCTTTTGGTAATCCAGCCTGCATGGCTTGAGCCTTTTCAGGCGTGAGTTTACCGGCAGCTGCCTTATCTTTAATCTGCTGACGGAGCGCCTTGTTCATAACTACCGTCTGCTGGCGACGAGGCTCTTCCATCATCAGGCCAATACCCGCTGCAGTCTTTCCAAACGCTTCGCCTCCAGCACCGGCTGCCTCCACCATGTCAGATGGAAGGTTGACAGCCCGTTGGATTGTGTCCGCGGCAAACTCACCGGTTCCCTGCACAATGGGACGGACCTGATCACCAATAGCGCCGACTACCTTTTTGGCACCATTGATAACGTTATTGAATAGCGGACTTTTTGGGACGAGTTGTTGTAATCGATCGAGCAACATAGGGTTAGACTTTAGTGTTCAAGGTAGGAAGATTCGCTCCCTGATAGATCCGCTGCGCGTTTGAGGCAGCGGTACTAGCTGGTGTATTCCCGGCATCAGGAGCAATCGGTCCTTGTGAGGGGCCGGCCACCGGTTCAGTTGGGTTCGGCTGACCCGGGATGGCAGCGGCAAGATTCTGACGACGGCGTAATTGATAGGTGGAAAGACCCATCATGTCAATGGCTTGAGTAACCAGAGACGCTGGATCAATATCAAGGCCTGGGACTGCTGGGACAATCTTGAGAATGTCGAGCAAGTTTTTGATGATAACCGACTTGTCGATCTCTTCGTTGGTTACGAAGACCTGGACATCGTAGTCAGTTAAATTGACCTTCTGGAGCATCTCAACGTAACGATCCTTGCCCATCGATGCGAGCTTGGACATGGCGCGATCGCGTTCAGCCTGGACCTGTAATGGATCCACGACCTTACCTTGCTTGTTGAGCTTCTCAAGCTCTTCATAGAGAAGTTCATTGACGATGCGCTCATCAATCTCGCGCAGTTCTTCCGGATCGCCTGTTAAGCGAATGATGTTTTTGCGAGTGAGATTCTTTTGGATAATCGGGATAAAATGCCGTTTCATCCAGCGCTGCAAGAATAACCCAGTAGATTCTTTAAGTAGAGTGAATGAGCTCTGGGCATTGGTATTCTGGATAACGGCGTTCGTTGCTGGAGTTGAGGATGGAAGCTGCTCACCTGTCACGACTTCGAATGCAGACGTAGTGCGTTCGGCCCATGACCGGACATTCTGCTCATCGTTGTAAGAGCCGGGGCCTGCCTCCTGCATCACAAACTGCTGGATGTCGTCGACATCTTCCACGAGAATGGCTCCATTTGAGCCCAGGCGCTTTAACATCTGCGCGGTAATGCCTCGACCCTTCTTGACCTTAAATAGGCCAAGCTGGGCGATATTATTGCGGTTAATGCGAATATTGATAATCGTGTTCATCCACAGCTGCAACATGATGAGTTTTTCTCCCACGCCACGGCCATCCCAGCGACCCGGGACTTTGATAAACCAATCCTCCTCATAAGGCTTGAGCTTAATCTCTTTAACGAGGTGGACGCGTTTTTGTTCGTTTGAAAATACTCCAGACGCAACGATCTGGCCCTTCACCTGGATTTTCTCATCGGCTGGATTAAACGTAAGCCAGCTCTTTGGAAACCAACCCCAGTATTCGAAAATCTCACAGCGTCGGGATGATGTCTGCTCCCCGGAGAATGGACCAAGATCTTTATCGGTCGGATGGAGATTAAGCGTGCCCTGCATCTTTTCGGTGTTCTTCCAGCCATCCATGTTCTCGACTGCTTGCGGCGTCATGATGACGCGCTCGGCGAAATCGTCCTGCTGCATGTTATCTGCCATCGCAGAGATGTACAAATTGAGCCGATCCACTTCGTAGACACAGGCCCGGTACATTTTCTCATCTTCGTCATACTCTTCGATGGTTTTCCAAACACCCGTACCGTTAATCGCCTTAGTGCGATTATGATTATCCAAAATCTCTCCGAAATTCATATGATCAAGCTGGTTGCGGACCTCGGCTCGGACAATCGATGTTAAGCCAACGGCCTCGGGCTTCTTGGCACGCAGGTTGATATCCTTGGTATCGATATCGGTATTCTTAACCGTCGCCTCCACCATGCTCTCGGTTAAAGGGACCCAGATCTTTTCACGTCCAGTAGTCGGATCAGTCGGGTTGTCAAAGACTCCCCAGTAGTTCTTACGGACCTGACGAATCAGATCGCGCATTTTAAAAGCAACGCGATCAGTCACAAATGCGATCGAAACATCGTTTTCTGCAACGAAGGTCCGGATCTTATTGATGACGAAATCATCGCGTTGTTTCTCTGTATAATTCTCTGGCATAGGAGTGTTTATTTACTCTTATCGTAGCACAGTTGAGATGCTGCGTCTTGTTGATAGTTTTAGGCGTAGCTTTTATTGTATAGGCCAAACTCCTCGTTCTCTTCTTTAGCTGGTGGAGCAGCGATCTGGAGCTGGTAAGCGGCTGCATCCAAGACATCATCGTGGACTCCCCGAGGGAAACGGATCTCTTCTTCCACCAGATCAGCACACTCACCTTCGATATGGAAAATGGAATTGCTCTCGTAGCGTGGAATCAATCCTCGGATTCGCAACTCCTTGTTCTTTTGCTGGTGATCCAGTTCAATAACGGGGAGAAACTTGTTGCGCTTGCGCTGCTCTTCGTCGAGGAATGGCTTGAGCGTCTGGAGATAGATCGTCTTTTCAATGCCAATCTTTTCCGGCCGATACGTTTCATAAATGTGGAAGAGATGATCGATAAACTCTTTCGGATTGATGCGCATCTTGTAGGCCTTGAAGTTCCAGATATTCTCCTGATCCACCCAGTTGATACAGATTCCCGTATTGTCCGCCTCGGCTTCTTTTGAAATGGCAGTATCGCAAGTAACGAAACATCGTGTCGTAATTTTTTCAATCTCTTCTCTCTTGCGGGGGCGAAACCAGTGATTTTTAAACTCCTGCAATTCAGATGAAATGGGTTGCTGCTGGTAGAGCGATGACCATTCGTATACTCCCACGTCAGTTTTAATACTCATAAGCTCTGACACTGGATATTGGGCTGGCCAGAGCGCTTCGCCTGTTTTTCGAAACTCCTCATCGTGATCAGCAATGGCCGGGATTGATAACACCGTCCACTCGTGATTCACGTCATTTTGTAAAATCATTCCAGCGAGATCTGCGTCATGCCAGCGTGTTACCACAAAGACAATGGCAGCTCCCGGATTCAGACGGGTACGAGCCGTTGAGCGGTACCAATCCCACTTGCTTTGACGCACGACTTCCGATTCAGCCTCCTCACGGTTTTTAACTGGATCGTCAATTAAGAAAATATCAGCGCCTTTACCCGTGATCGCACCGCCTGCACCAGTCGCTTTGTATGACCCACCGATATTGGTATTCCAGTTACCCGCGGCCTTACTATCTTCTGCGAGTGTCGTGTTTTTAAAAACATTCTGATACTCTGGACTTGCGAAAAGATTACGGGTTTTGCGGCCAAACTCGACCGCCAGATCCGCTGAATAGCTCGAGCAGATCACTTCTCTGCTTGGGTTTTTTCCTAGATACCAGGCAGGGAATTGAATCGAGCAGATTTCTGACTTGCCATGACGGGGCGGCATGAATACCATCAGCCGCTTAAGCTCTCCCCGCTCAACCTTCTCCAGTAAGTTGATCAGCATCCGATGATGCCAATTTACCTTATAATTTTTAAAATTATACTGGATGAAATTCAGCAGGTGTCGCCGGGCTAACTCCCGCCGCGCTAGTTCCTGGAGCGCTGCTACCTGGATCTGGCGCTGGGTTGCCGACAGCTGTGGCTTCTGGGGCGGCTGGGGTGGTGGTGTCGGGACCGGCTGGTCCTTGGGCACCTCCGGCTGGACTGGTTGTGGTGCTTGGTTGCTCATTGGCTTTGGGTGGTTCTTTTATCTCTGCAAACTCTCCCTCGATCACTTTACCGCTGGCGAGTTCGGCCAGCATCTCGTCTGGCATACCTCCAATTTGATTTTGGAGTAACTCGAAAGCGATAGGTGCGTCGGGATCACCAGCATGAATCATTTTGTCGGGGAAAATCTTATGAAACATAGCCAGGATAAATTTCTCGTTGCCCGCAAAAGCCTTTGAGACAAACAGCTCCTTGATGGAATACTTGCCTGTCTTGAGCTTCCTCGTGATCTCCTCCCGGGTCATGGCCGTGAAGAACATCTCATGAAGAAGTTTAGCGTCTTTTCGCTCTTGGTATGCGGACTTCCGGCCCCCGCCCCTATTGCCTGGGTTTCCGTTATAGTTGGGCATACTGATTAAACTTTTGATTGTTCTTAGTTAAGCAATATTTTAAAGATTTTGTCTAGCTCTTGTACTCAATATCTGACTTCTTGATTTCAATGGTCTTACCGCAGCTGTTACATGGAAAACTTGAATTTTCTGTCTTGCACTCTTTGCACTGAATATACGAGTCGGCATGCACGTGTAGGTTGTCATCGAGGAGCTTCCGAATATCCTTATCGTCGAAACCCACGTCAACCAAAAAGTTCTTGTCAAAGCTCGCCAGCACATCATAATCCCACTCACCGATATTTCGATTCAGACGCAAGTTTAATTCCTTCTCCTCCTCCGGCGTGAGTTGTCTATCTGGCACTCTCACCTCGACTGTGCTAACGCCCTGTTTCTTTAACACCTTGCATCGCATGTGGCCACCGATAATCGTGCCGTCGAGATTGATGATGATCGGATCAACCAGGGAAAACTTCTCAAGCGACGTATTCAAATCCTTGGCCTGCTTCCTGCTCATTTTGCGAGGATTATATTTTGCTTCCGCCAGATCCTCAATATTTCGAGTCTCATTTAACCATTGCATAACGTTTCCCTTTAGCATTTAATGAATGAATCTGCCACCAAAAGCCTGAATAATCTGGGGCTTTTTTAAATTTTCCTAGCAGGTTTCCGCCGCCAGTGTGCCGATCATTTAAATACGCTTGACGTTTTAAACAAAACTCATATAAAATTTCAGCTCGTTGTTTTTTACTTACTAAAAACGGTATCAATAATTCCAAAAACTTCATTGCCGATTGATTTTTTGATATGCCAATCATGTATGCAACCGACCACTTTGGATTCCTCTTTTTTTCTGAGCCATTCCAAAAAGAAAACGTAATACCGTGAAATTCCAAAATTTCTATTACCTTGGTGAGCAAAATCATGTCAGTATTGCAGATCTGAATCAGCGGAGAATATGATACAAAAGATCGATTTTTTCGAGTATCAAAAGCTCTTTTAATACCGATAGATCCTTCACCATCAATAATCCCAGCCAACCATGCAAGATTTTCATTATTAGTAATCATACTTGACAAATTATCATAGATGTGCTATACTTATATATTAAGTAATTATATCACAAATATGACTATTTTATTGATTATTCTTGCCTTACTGGTGTTCTCGGAAGTGTTAGCGGCCAATAAACGCGGTAGAAAAGAATTTGAGCGAGACAATCCAACCGTAAGAGATCCCTTCGAAATAAAACAATAATTACTGTTCGGGTTCGACATTCTGAATCTGCCCAGCCTCAAACACCGGTGCGGCACCTTGCTGTATCGGTGTTTTGATATTTTCTGGGATCTGCGGGACCTTAAATTTTGTCTGGCCGGTCAGGAATTTTTTGCCAGCTTCCGATGCCAGAAACTTACTGAATAACAAATCTCCCACAATCACCTTGATTGCAAGTAACGGATTTGAAAACACGAGTGATGCTTCGAAAGCGATGCGGCCGATGTACGCCGTCTGTGAGCCTTCACTGATCTTTGATCCGCGCTCAAGTGCCTTGGAGAGCTTTGAGATCTCCTGGATATGATCGAATGTTTCGTTACCCAGAAACTTCCGGAGCGTACTCTCCCCGTAACTAGCGATCAAATGATCCAGCTTTGTCGCAGAAAACCCACCCTTTGCCAGTGTAGACTTTCGAAACATATCTCGAATTAAATTGGCCTTAAGACTTTCATAAGCCTGGGGACCTACCATTTTTCGAATACGTGGCAGCTCTGATTCAGTCAGTAATCCTGGGCGTAAGAGTGCTGGAGCGATAATCTCTGGGTTACCCGAATCAATCGCGCGCTTGATAACATCGCCCGATTTTGAGAGCATGATTTTAATATTTTCCTTATAGAAATCATTGGCGGCCTTGATCGCTTCGGCAAGATCTGGTTGTGAGCGGACCACGGCCTTATCACGAATCTCGTCCAACGTGGCCGAGAGTTTCTTTAAAATCGCCTCATCTGCTACCGCCACAAAGTTTCGGTCTGACATCTTGTTGCGCAGCTCCCGAATGGCATTAGTAATATCGGCGGCGTTGAGATCCTTTGAATTGGCCAGGTTATCACGGATAGTCTTTAAAAGTTTCACCTCGACAACTGACCCGCCTGGGAGAATCTTTAAGGCGCTCTCTTTTTTCTCAAGCACGCTGTTTAAAAATTCAACCGCAGGCTTGATGTCTTTGACCTTCACCGGCACCACACTCTGATCGAGATCACTGAAGAGTTCCTCTTTGGTTTTAATAAAACTCTGCTTAAACTTTGTTGCAGCATCAATCGCTTCTGTCCCAACATCAAGGTTGCGCCGGGCTCCCCCGAAGCTCTCAACAATACTGTCTGCTTCACGCTTGAGAGTCTGTAAGGCTTTAGCGAATTTATCAGCCACACTCTGACCGAATAAACCACGAGCGGCGAGTGCCTCCGCGGCCTGCACGGCCTTTGAATCCGTTAAGGCGGTTGATGGGAGGTCGATCTCCCGAGCCTTGGCCAATTCATCAATTTTAGCGGCATCTTCGGCCAGATTGTTACGTAATGGAGATTTTACCGTTTCGGCTACCCTGGATGTTACTTTGCCAATACCCTTCCCGACAATCGCGAATGGATCAACGGCCCGGCCGACTTCACCAATAGTCTCGCCGACCCGAGCGATCTCGGGCACCTTTGCGAGTCTCCCACCGGTTCGAACGGCAGCGCCCGTGCCTCCCAAAAGTACCGATAAGTCAAGAGCGAATCCGATCGGATCTTCCAGGGCTGTTTTTTTCACATTCTCCATAGAGCCATATCGGTCCTGGAAGAATTTTTTTACAGCATCGAATTGTTTGGTTGATGGCGTTTCGGGACCCAAATCGCGGACGTATGGCAAAGATTCAGCGGCGCCGACAGCTGTTTGAAGTATACTCTTGGTCGTTTGAATCGGATGTGCCACGGCCGTAAACACGTTTTTTAAGACGTCACCGCCCGAGCGCAGCAGGGTTTCCACCGGGTGATTCAAAAGATTTGAGCGTGGAAACTTACCGTTATTTTGCGCCAAGGCATTGATATCTTTTTGTGTCAGGCCCTTTGCCACAAGGGCTTGGACCTGTTCTGGCTTGAGTGAAATGGCCATAGGTAGAAATTAAAATCCAAAGAAGTTCATCAGGTTGGTACCCAGATTCTCCCAAAATCCCACGATACCGCCTTCGCTTGAAGGTAGCGGACGATTCGCGTTTGAAGTGATACCTCCCGTAATCTGATTGAAGATGAGCTCCTTGTCTTCTGGTGAGAGCCCATCGAGACTCGAGTTGTTGATCACGCTCATGGGGATATCATTTGGATAATCCGAGAAGTTAATACCGAGCTGGAGCTCGTAGCGATTCTTTAAGAATTTGAGAAGCGCCGTCATATTGTCGCGATTAACCTGCGGAGTTTTCTTTTCGGATGGCAGAGCCTCGAGTAAAAACTTACGCTCATTGTCAGAGACCTGGACACCGGAGAGAGCCTTAATATAGTTCGCCGTGAATGCCGTGGCCGAGGCCTTGAATTGGTTAAATTCAGGTGACGTCGGACCGCCGAATTTCTGTAAGATGCTCTGGGCCGGACCCGAGACAATACCCGTATCAACGCCCGTATCAAGTAGAGTTGCCAATTCCTCGGCGTTTTTGAATGAGGCAATGGCGCCAAACGCTCCATCACGAGACGAGGCATCGGGAAGATCCAGGATTCTCTGGCGTAATTGGTCAGACTGTAGAGTTTCAATCGGCTTCACAAAGCGCGTGCCGCTCTCTTTCATGGCAACCGCGGCAGCCAGGTCATCAACATCGATCTGCGATAGAGATGTTCCACGTGGAACACCGAGCGCCTTTTCCATCTGGGAGATATAGAGCGCCGTGTTGTTTTCTGATGGTGGAGCATACTTGGTGATGAATTTCTCCAAAGTTAAACCACGCTCTTGATCCAGACGGATCTGATTTTTAAGAGCGCTATAGCCTGCCTCGGGAGTTGAGAATTTCGCGAAACCTCCGACTCCCTGGGTAGCGCCGGTCTGACCCACAAAGCGTAGATTGCCTGGGTTATTGTTCTGGAAAGCCAGTGTCCCCTGTGGGATTAAGACTTGTCCTAAACCACCGGCGTCAATGTTTGAGATGATTGCCACGGCATCCTGGAGATTACCGGCAAGCCCGGCATCAATAAGATCTTTGGAAAGGCTGATGTAGTCTTTGGTACCCAGCCGATCATCAACCAGCTGCTTATTTTTCTGGGCATCAAGACCTTCGAGCACGAGATTTAATGGCAGGCCGATTTTAGCGGCCAATTGTCCGAGCTTCGTCTGCATATCAGGGGTAAGGTCGTCAGATCCCACGCCATCGAGCATCTCAATAATCGTGGTGAAGTTCGAACGGGCCTCATCAGAAAGTGCTTGAGCGCGTTCAAATACCCGGTCTTCATTCGCCTGGACCCGGTCATAAACCTTAAACGCTGTCTCAATATCCTGCTGTAAAAAGCCCTGCCCGGCCTCAAGAGCCGCCAGGTTAGTTTTGCGCTCGTCCTGGGCCAAGCCAAGACGTCCCAGCAGGTTCGCTTCATCGCGCTGGAGTGAGCTTAATTTGAGATTGTAGCGCTTTTCAAGCGAGGCAGCTTGACCAGTAATAAACGACATCGGAATCGCCTGATCTTCGATATTCGCGACCCCTTCCTCGAAGGATTGGCGCAGAGTATTCGCGTCGTCTCGGATTTTCACTAGGTCAGATTGAATCGTGCGCTCATCAGCAGAAGGTTCAATCTGTTTTAAGATATCGGTTCGGAATTTGTTGTTTTCCTCAAGGAGTTTCTGAATGTCCTGGGCAGTAGTTGCCAGGGTATTATCTCCCGTAAAAGAATCAGACGTAAGAGTTTTTGGAAGTTCAAGATTAACCGGCGTGGTTGGAATATCGGGAATGAGTGGCGTTTGTGCCGTTGGCTTTTTGAAGAGCGCCTGAATCGCCGGATCTGTAGCAAGACCACCAACCTGCTGTCTGACCTGTTCGGTTGGCAGTTGAAAATACTTATTGAGCTCTGCCTGGGTGGCGTCACGCCCTAAAAAGGCCTTATACACGCCATTGATATAGTTATAATTTGATTTTAAGCCCGCAGCCGTCCCCATCACTCGATCAATTAGGGTCTGATCGAGTTTCATGGAGCCAGTAGCCGGTGCGGCGGCTGGCTGGTTCTGGATTGGAAGAGTCGGTAAGGGTTGGGTGGGTACAAGCGGCGCCGTATTCACAGCAACCGGAGCGGCAGCGGGTGCCGCAGGATTGATCGGCGCGGTACTCCCCTGGCTCGCCCAGTAGGCCTTCGCTTGTGCCACATCAGTAAATTTACCGCTGATCTCGGCCGGAATGCCAAACCACGGATTGTCTGGATTGGGTTGTGTAGCCATATAAATTGGTTAGAAAAAATTTGCTTCTAAAAATTCAGGGGAAGTAACGACCGTGCCGTCGGTGGTGAGGGAGATTCGAAACTGCACATTCTCAACTCGGAGAGAGAAGTCAACACCGATGTTATTGATTCCAGAGTAAGTCGCGTAGTCAATCGTAACCGCGGTGGTCCAGGAATCATTCTTTTTGACTCGATACTCGATTTTAATACCTTCGCCAGAGATCAGATCGCGCGCTAGTTCAATTTCAATGCGCCGGAAGGTAAACGGCTCTTTTTTAATCGCGACTCGGAAAAATGGACACTCGAACGAGGCGGCGTAACTGGTGGCCCGAGTTGCTCCCGAAACCTTGTCGATGCCATAGGTTGAAGCGTCGCGCCATCCGATCAGGTAGTTATTGCCGGATGTTGCAAGCAGGGCAGAGATTTTAACAATCGAGGATGTACCGTCAGATCCCGTCGAAATCGTATTTTCCAAAAGTACGCGTCCTGTCTTAATATTATACGAATACACTCCGCATGAATAGGTACCATTCGTTGAAGAATTGCCCAGTCCAAAGAAAAGTTTGTCGCGCATGAGCATAATGCCCCCGGACGTCATCTTCACGTCTTCGCCAGTCGCCACCGTCATAAACAGGAAGCGGCGCAGGAGACCAACTTCACGGCCATTAAAGGCGTAAAGGCCGCCCTCTTCGCCTTCCACGGTAAAATACATAAGACCACCATCTGTCAAACAGCTGGTGATTTTTTTGGCGCTGCGTAATTGCGCGGGCGTAGTAAAAGAATCGGATATGGTGTCCCAGGGAAAAATCTGGGCTGATTTCAAATCGCCTAACCCGCTCGAAGGCGGTAGGTAAGCGCAGGCGTTTAAAAGATCACCGAGAAAATCCATGGTCGTGATCTCAAAATTCTCTGACAGATCAAGCGCCTGATTATTAAAAGTGTAACTCCCGGTTGAAGTCGGATCAAAATTGGTATCTTCTTTGAGCGATGCGATGTAGCGTTGATTCGCAATGTATAAAATATCGTTTGGACCGATCACCATCTTGTGCGCTTCGGCCGTGGTGAGCGCCAAAGAATCTGGAGTCCAACCGGTAATAACCCAACTGGGCGATCCGGAGATTGGACCGTAGGCCGCCATCTGGACGGTGCCGCAGGTAATCACGTAATCCTTCCAGAAAATAATGCCTTTGCCGCAGTCAGTCGATCCCATGCCACCACCGGTAATCGCTGACCAGGTAGTACCGTTGTCGGTTGATTTATAAACCTTGGCTGCGTCATCGGTGCAATAAACATTCCCGACATTATCGTAGCAAAAGGCCACGATCTGCCCGGTTACAGTTGATCCGGAAACCTTCCCGGCTTTAATGTTGGCCCGGACAATTCCCTCGACGTACTCAATATCAATATTTTTAATCAGGCCAAAACCAACATGCGGGCTATTTGAAATGCCCTTAAGTAGTTGGGAGCCTTTGATCGTGATAACCGGCTTATTGCCGACAGATGTGGCCATAGATTTTTATTTTGGTAAGCGATATTGTCCGCGGGCCAAGGGCCGAAAGACAATGGTAATTACAAGTTCAGTCATGGTGGTTGGTGAATCGTTGCCTGCGATAATGTAGCGATCGAGCCAGTCATCCTCAAGTAACACAGCGCTGTCTGATACGATGCCTTTTGTTTGATCGCGCTTGTAAGTGTGTACCGTACCTTGCCCTGAATCCAGCGGATGAGCGGCCGTCAGCATGTTTGACGCAGTGCCCGCCCGGACTCGACGAATCTGGAGATCTTCCTGGGAGCCTGCGGCGTTGGTGTAATACAGTTTGATTTTTAAAACCTCGCAGGGGAATGGTGCTATAAAAAATCCCGTCATAATCGTGAAGGCGTTACCGGTATTCGCCTTCTGCCAGTAAAACGTTTGGGTCAAAGCATCGCGATCGGAAGTTTCTGTGTCTCGGGGCAGCGGGATGTCGGGCTGAAATGTTTTTAAGCCAGGAGCCTCTTCTGGGGTTGGCTCGATAGGTTTAAAGACCGGTTCTTTTACTTCCGGATCGCCTGGTTTTGTTTGAGCATCCATACTTTTTTATTTATGGCATCGCCTCGGGACCAATATCAGATTTGACGCCTTCTTCTTTAGCACCTTCCTCTGGCTTAGCTGGCTCTGGTTCAACCGTCGGCATTGGTCTATCACCAAGCGGCGTGATTTCTGGAATGGCCGGCGGGGTCTGGAGAATTACTTTTTTCTGTGGTTGTGGTTTTGGCTCGACAATAATCTCGGCCTGCATCTGGGTACCGCGCAAAGTGAAGCGCGGCGTCATCTGGGCCAGCGGATATTTGAGCAGTAAGAGCTCAATTTCTTTTAGCAACATCGTTGCCTGTTTGGCAGCTTCGCTAGACATAGGTTTTTTATCTTAAGAATAATCCTAGTAAAAATGTGAAGAATCCAGCCCCGATCCATTTCGCGCTGCTTGCGGCAACGCCTGGCTTAAACGACATGGCCTGGAGCACCCAGTTGTCATTACCTGATGTGGTCGTTGCTCCCACGGTAGTCGCTCCGGCTGGCGTTATCGCGGCGTTTGTATCGAGCGCCGAATACGAAGCGCCCACATCAGTTCGAATTAAGGTGTTGGTTCCAGAAGTGTGAGCACGTCCAGCGGATGATCCAGTGCTTAGGAAAATCCAGCAGTTGTTTGCTACCGTCGTAACACTGATATCGGCGCTTGAGCTGGCTCCGGCTGGGGCATCTTCGTTACTGGCATCAAACGGACTCGTCTGGTCAACTCCGGTGTAAGATGCCGATGCGCCCCACATGTTCACCGAGTTACCCGTAGTGACCGATACCGTGTTTGTTCCGGTGGCTGGGGCTTTCAGATAAAATAGAGCGATACGAGCGTTTCCAGTTGCGGCTTGTTTTAAAGTACCTACCTGGGTCATCGACACACTGTTATAACTTGCCGAGATACTTCCCGGATCAGCGTAGAAAACCACACCGACAATGAGAAACGGTAATGATCCGGTAATGGTGTGAGACCAGGTATGTCCCGTACCCGCACCACCAGTGTTGTTGTAATCAGTTGTGGTATCAAAGCCGATCGCCATACTTTAGTCTGGATTTACGTAGCCTGAAATGGTGACGGAGAAACCATCAGCCGTAACTGATGTCACCCCAAAATTCTTATTCGCTGAAATTCGAATCGGTGTTTGAAAGCGCAGATGTGCGCCGCCGTTGGCCGCGAAATTTAAGCGCTCAACTTTAGTCACTGGCGTACCGCCAGTGTCTTCCACGAATTTAATATAGCCCGCCGTAGCGCCGTTCGAGACAACGATATCCGTAATTTTTAAGCAAAGCCCAGCTCCCGGAGTCGCCTTAATTTCAGTGTTGGTCTGGACCGCGGCATAATTGGCTGCCACCGAAAATGACCGGGGATGATCGCTTGATGTGAGTAGGATGCCCATCAGGTCAGTTAAGAGATTGGTCCGATCACCCTCAACTACCGTAATACCCGGATCAGAGCCATCCATGGTAACTCCCCAACCACCAACCTTGACGGGATTACCGGAATCGACGCCATTATGAGCGATGTTACCAACTACCTGGGCATTGAAGTTTGAGGCTGTCCCCTGATCAACTGTGAGCGATCCGGAATTATCAGTGACCGGCACCGCAACACCCGAAGCGTCTACCTGGAGTAACCCACCAGCCGTAACAAGTGCCACATCGGTGCCATCAGTAATCTTCACGCGACCAATAGTGTTGTCCCCCGCCGTAATCGATGCGATGTCCACATCGCCAATATTATTGTTACCCGCGGGGATCGCGGTATCAATGACCGCGGAGACCCAAAGCCGTCCACCCGATACCTGCAACGGCTCATAATCACCGTTAGTATCAGATAAGTTCGCAGGCGATGACTGCCGGACGGCAAGGAGCTGCACGCCAGTGTCCCCTGATGCGTGAGCGGCGTCTTCGGCTTTACCGAGACTGGTTGCCGCAACACCTGGGACAACGGCAGTAACCGTCACCGATCCGATCGCGGCTGATCCTGCGCCGAGCACAACCGCCTCACCATCCAGAGTAATTTTTACATCTGTTTGATCCGAGGCCAAAACAACCGGCAAAGAGTTCGCCATCGTCTGCTGGCCCGAATCAACCAAAATATCGTGCGCACCATCAGCCCCAAGCGAAAGTTTGGTTACGGCGTACTGCACGCCACCGACGTCATCGGTACGGATAGTGACGCCGGATCCTTGAGTTACTGTAATATTATCGGCCATAAAATTTAAGATTTATTTTGTTTGGTGTAAGTGATGCCTGACGAATACATAATCGTATTCGCATAGGTAATGATAAAACCAACAATCGGGTATGGCATCCCTTGAGGAATAATGACAGTCGTTGCCGTGCGCTGCTGATTGGTGTAGGTTGGCGCGGCCGACTTACTCGTATTTGAAAACGTAGTGCTCGGTCGAGACGCGTTGGTCCAGGTAGCCATAGTTATCGGTAATTGGGCAGCTCCGGCACCATATCCAGACGCCGGTCAGTCTGCTTGGATGAATAATGTTTTTTGAGCCTGACTTCGTACTCATCGAGTTCAGCCTTTAAGGCGTTGCGATTATCTTTTGATTTCGCCAGGGCATAATCAAACGCGACACCAAGCGCGATCATCGGATGAAAGGGAGTATCGAAGCCCGGGTATTTTGTCGTATCTGACATATCACCCGAGGTAAATTCCTGAATCTCGCGTGTCCACCAGACTTTTAATCCACCGGTGACTGATGTCGAGGGAATTGGGTAGAGAAAAATACCATTGGCGTTGAGATCGTAGCGCGGTGAATCTTTAAAAAAACGACCAGCAACAGACGTCGCATTGGTCGGGTCAGAAATTTCATTGATATCAATCGGCTCAACCTTTACCCAGTTTGAGCCATCGTAGGTAATCTCGAGACGCTTGATTTTTAAAACGCGCTCGGAAAAGGGAATGACGTAATCCTGCTGGTTTGCTACCAGGTCAGTTGTTAAAATCGCGTAGTCGGTATAGTTGTAATCGTCAAAATCCCATTCGTCTTGAGACTGCAAAATCATGGTGACAATCCGGTGATACCATTTGTTGATGGCAATAAGCCGTGAGGCGTTGGGAAAATTCGTCGTGTCTGCCTCGGTTAAAAACGTGATGTGCGAATTGATGTCGGGGAGATTCATAGATTTAAAATTAAACAAAAAGCCGTACTACGCATTGCAGACGTAAGTACGGTCTTTTTGGAGAAGAAATCGCAGCAGATTTCTTGGCAGTGGGGACCTTTTACCGACTGATGAGAAAAGCGAGGATGGGTCGCTGATCTCTGCCAATATTATACAATAGTTCAAAATGGCCGTCTATAGTATTTTGCCCACCCGACTTATCCACGTTTTATACACTAAACCGTAGATCAGACCCTTGCGAATCTACGATACCGCGCTATAATAAAAATATCATTGAAAATCAGGTTGATCACACCGACCCGAGATACTTGTCTCTGTGTGAGTGTGATCCGCAGAGACAGATATTTCGGGTTTTTCTAGGACCTTACGGACTATTTTGCAGGCCTAGCCTTCATAATGGTCACCTTGCTGGCAACGGCACGTAAGGCCTTAAAAGCACCTGAAATTCCGCGCCCTCCACGTGTGT
>ERZ761584.63-NODE-63-length-39813-cov-12.387796_pt1 | contig 39813 bp, 54 predicted proteins | sample MGYA00512168_ERZ761584 | MGnify/ENA primary metagenome ERZ761584 (study PRJEB28899, sample SAMN03785564) | bioreactor sludge metagenome | biome: EBPR Sludge; feature: EBPR Bioreactor; material: 0.22µm filtered reactor supernatant | place: Saint Lucia: Queensland...
GCATGTTTTCTTTGTTAATCGAGAGATGAGACTTAACCATTTAAAATGGTATGAAAAATTTTGTACCCAGTGGTGGCTCCGTGAGTCGATTACTGAACCAGTTGTTCGATAACAAGACTAAGTACAGACTCTCTGCTCTCGATATTAAACGGGTGCGCAAGCAAGAACACGTCTGTTATGTTTTGGCCATTCGTAATAGAAAGTTAATTGGTATGGCGGCGCTGTATCAAGTGGATCTCTTTTCTCGTCGTCTTGGCGTCATTGAAGAGGTTGTCGTGGTTAAAAAGTGGCGAAGCAAGGGTATTGGACGTGAAATGGTTGAAATACTCATCGCCAGAGGCCAGAAATTAGGCCTGGATTGCATTGAATTGAACTACAGGCTGTCTGATACCAAAACAGCCCGATTCTACCGTAGAATGGGTTTTAGGAGCCGAAAAAACGGCTCCATGAGGCTTATTCTCAATAAAAGCCATTTTATTGTATAATAAAAACATAATTCTTAATAAAAGCGTATGAAAATCAATCTTGGCTGCGGCAATCTACCACTGGAGGGATTTAAAAATATCGATAGGTCAGAGACCGCGCAGGCCGATGAGTTTTATGACTTTTCTTTGGATGGAATCAAAGAAGGTGACGAGACTTGTGATGAGGTCCATGCAGGATGCTCACTTGAGCAGATTGAAAAAAATGCTGACTTTGTATTTGTTCTCAATGAATGTTGGCGCGTGCTTAAGCCGGGAGGGATGTTGACTGGTTATGTACCGACGACGGATCCGCGGGTGATGTTTCTGGACCCAATGGATCGTCGTTTCTTCTTAGCCGATTCATTCAAGTATCTTGTCTCACGTGAAAACTCTTATAAACAGTTTGGCAAAAATTATGGTTTCAAGGGCTGGTCCGAGGCGGAGACCACTATAAACGAACATGGAATTTTATTCTTTAAACTCAAAAAATAAGTATGCTCACATACGAACAAAAGGTAAATTTATCAAAAAATATTATCGCTCATCTGTTTGACGAGCGAAAGAGTATTTTCATGACCTTTTCTGGAGGCAAGGATAGCACCGTGCTCCTGGACCTGGTGAAGAAGGTCACGTCTCGAGATTTTAAAGTTATTGGAATCGACACGCGCTTTGAATTTCCTGAGACCATCGCTTTTACAAACAGCATAATCAAAAAATACAACCTTGATTTTCAGTACGTCCGTCCTACGGAAGAGGATCACGAAAAGATTATGGCCGATTATGCTGGAGAGAATATGAAGAATGGCCAGTGGTACTGCTGTGCGCACAAAGAGCCGGCGCTGGAATCGTTTTTGGTGAACGGCAATCATGAGACCTGGATTACTGGGTTACGCTCTGATGAGACTGAGAATCGACGCTACATCGGAATTTACCAAAACGCCAAGTGCAATATTTTAAAGGTGAATCCAATCATTTTCTGGACCCTGGAAGATATCTGGCACTATATTAAAACCGAGGGCCTTGAGTATCATCCAATGTATGACAAAGGCTACAAGTCGCTGGGCTGTAAGCCCTGCACTGAGGCAGGGTTTCGGGAGGGCAAGGGCGCTCAAAGTAAGTTTGAAAACGTCGGGCTCTCGCATGAGCGCGGCGGTAACACCGAGTGCGGCATACACCTATGATTGATATCATCGTCCCAATTTATATTTTGGACGACGAGACCGAGCAGATGACTCGAGAATGTCTCGAGGCATTTAATGAAACAATCAAACCAGGCGATCGAATTCTGGTCGTGGATGATCATTCTCCACGACCTTTCGATTTTGGCGGTTTCGAAGTTATTAAAACACCAAAGAATTTAGGAAATGCTGGCGCCTGGAATTGGGGGATTAAAAATTCTTCGAATGGTGTTATACTATTATCAGATAACGATATTGTGGCCGCCAATTGGCGCGATCAGATGTTGAAAGCTCTCGAGACCCACGGTATCGTGTTTCCCTGTATTTATAATCAACGAGAAGGGAAGGTGATCCGTCATCTAGCAGGAGAATTTTTCATGTTCAAGCGCTCTCTGGCTGATAAGATTGGTGTTCTCGATGAAGATTATGGGAGCTATTTTGAAGACACTGATTTCTTTATGCGCGCAATGAGATCAGGTCGAAGTCTTGGCATCGCTGAGGATACTTTTGTAACTCACCGCAGCCAAGCCACTTTTAAAAAAGCCTGGTCGGATGAAAAAATGCGAGAGAATTTTGATCGCAATAAGGCACTTTACGAAAGTAAATACGGCCCCAATTATCCCTTTTTAAAAAACAAATTATGAATTTTGGAAATTTTCAAGGCATCTACAATATCATCACAATCATTGTAATGGTTGTTGGGGCGATCTATATTAGCTGGGATAAGGTAATCAATCAGAAAAGAGATCTCGGTGATCAATACGATGAAAAACTTATTAAGCGTTTAAAGGATCTTGTGGTTGAATACGAAAAACAGATTCCTGAACTTACAAAACAGGTAAAGGGTTTGTCTGAACGCGTTGGCCATCTTGAAGCTGAAAATACTCGGTTGGTTGAGATCTTTCAAGGTCGTGATAAGCGCACCCAGGAATTTCAGGATACCGGATTCAAGGCAATGGAGCGCTTCGGCACACTGGTTACAAATGTTGAGAATCTTGGAAAAAAAATTGATATTTTATTGACGAAATCATAAAGCTATGAAAAAAATTTTATTTCCGCTGTTTGTAACAGCGTTTGTGATTGGCTCAAGTGTTGCCATGGCAGCCTGGGCCGGTCAAGGAGGTCATGGACACGGTCATCATGACTGTGATAAACATGGCCATTCTAAGCATGAGGAATGTGACGATGACGAGGAGCCAACGCCATCTGAATCACCATCACCTAGCGAATCTCCATCTCCGACTCCGAGTGAAATGCCAAGTCCGTCCCCCAGTGAGTCGCCCTCACCTTCACCCTCTGAGATCCCAGAACCTTCACCTAGCCCTACTCCGAGCGAGACTCCAATTATTGATTTGTGCATAAACCTTGAAGGCACGCAAGAGATTATTCCAGATGGCTACGTATTTGAAAATGAAACAGAGACTTGCGTACTGGTAGAACAAGAGCCCGAGCCTACGCCGACTGAGACTCCGTCACCCACACCAAGCGAAAGTCCATCGGGAGGCGGCGGGGGAGGATCCTCTGGTCCGACTGGAGGCAATGGTCCAATCGGTCCAATTGTAATTTATAATTATACTGCTCCAGTTACGACTTCGACACCAATTTCAGCTGGTGGATCAATTGATGAAATCTGTGAGCTTCCACTCCAGCCAAAAGAAGTGATTGTCGATACTGGAGTCGTTGGTGACGGCAAAATTAAAGTCTATTGGCATAACGTGCCCGGATCTGATAGCGTAATTATCCATTACGGTCCTGACGTAGCCAATCTTGATTATGAGCTTTCAATCACTAATGACGGGGAGGTAGAAATTGAAAATCTTAAGGTTGGCCAACACTACTGGTTTGGAGTTCAGGCGGTAAATACTTGTGGTTTAGGTCCAATCAGTGAATTGATCGATCCATTACCCTAAACATATGCCAATTTTTCTTACGGTCGAGCAGCTTGCGCAGTACATTAAGCTCGCTCCACCGCTCACAAAATTAAACATTCTCCAGCCATTTGGAGTAAACAATGTTTACCCTGGCTTTTATAAGAAGATCGGGATTGAAAACGATCTGCATAATGGCCTCGATTATGAAGCGCCATCTGGTACGCCATGCTTTGCGGTATGTGATGGTCGAGTCTTAACCGGGGCCGGCGGCACAGCGGGTATGGTGATTGAACTTGAGAGTAGTGAGTATATAATCAATGGTCAGCGCATTAAGCTCAAAATTAGGTATCTCCACCTTCAAAAGTTTGCAGTAGCTAATGGTGATTCTGTAAAAAAAGGACAGCTCTTGGGAGAGTGTGATAATACCGGGTACTCTACTGGCGCGCACCTGCATTTTGATATCGTGCCGCTTTACTTCTCGAACTACGAATGGGTGGCAGACCTAGCCAATGGATTCAAAGGGCGCATCAATCCGGCACCGTTGATTTCTCCGGTTGAGAGTATTGATATCGCCTTTTTGAAGAAGAATATCAACAAGGTGCTTATGCGTACTGAATCCGCGGGACACGGTGCGGTATACGTTGTTTTGACAGATGACAAGATTAAATTCCTTGATAGCGAAAAAGGTCCCGATCGGCACATTCCGCTCGTCGATTTCGTACTCGAGGAGCTGAAAAAACAAGGTCGACTGATCGCAATTACCGAAGAACAGTATAATAAAATTAAAGCTGCTCTATGATTGATAAAATCAAACAGGTTTTAAATAGTTTACGATTCTGGCAGGTAACAGGAGCCATGGTGTTTGTGTTGCTTGGACATTATCTCCCAGATCTGGCTTTCCTTTGGAATACTTTGGCCACATGGGCTGCCACGGTCGCCGGTATCGGCACTGTTGACAGTGCTGCCACAAAACTCGGATCCGCAATTGGCGCTGCGAGAGAAGAATAGTTATAATAAAAAGCCCCCTTGCTGCAGGGGGGCTTTTTATTTTGATCTTTTGTAAAGCTCGATACTAAAATTTTTTAGAGGATCTTCTTTTTCCTGAGTGATGACGCAATGGACGAAGATGCAGCGCCGGTCATGGAAGATGATCTCAGCGCGGGCCCAAAGAAAAAGCAAAATTCCGCCGTAGATTAAGACTGCCATCGCAGCCATGCCCAGGAAGAATTTTTTATCGCTTGACATCATACGATTCTCATTTGTCGTTCGTCGATTTTGTCTTTTTCGCAGACGCGACAAAGTTTATCAAGTGCCCGAACATAGCGAAACGCTAAACGTTTTTTACCGCAGGTCCGGCAGGTATACGGATTGATCCGTCGCCAGTGCTTTGATTTTTTATCCGTCGTATTGGCCATTTTTTGTTTTGTCAATAATAACGGTCAATTGTCTGACCAATTCCATTTTGGGAGCATCGTATTTCTCGCCGTCGAAATCTGAAAATTCTTTGTTCTTGGCTTCAAAATAGAGCTCGCCCAGATCGTTTATAAGATCAACGTATGCCATAGTGCATTTTTATTTTTTAGGCTTTTCATTTTTGAAAGAGAGAAAATCGACAACTGATCGCAACGCTTCGGCCGTCAACTTGTTGATCTCTTTTTGGTCAGCATTGATTTTTGCCTGAATGTGAAACATTATACAAAAGCCAATCAAAACGCCGTACAAAAGAAAGTTCTCCATAGAAAACTTTTAATAATTAGTACCCCCCCCATTTTGCCATTGTGGTCTGCTGCCGGAGTCAAAATATTTTCCCGTATCGGCATTAAGTTTTTTTCGCATATCGATATAAGCTCCCATGCACTTATAATTGCAAAATGTCATGGTGTCTTGCTCGGAGCGAGAAGTGTATGTAAAAATTTTTCTTTTAGTTACTTCATCTACGTCTTGAATGGTTAAGGTTCCCCTAATTGAGATGTATTCTTTTTCTATGCTGGCGGTCCCCTTCTTTCCGGAGAGTATCTCTCCGCACATATCGCACAGCCACTGGTGCACAATTCCCATAAGATTATTTTAAAAGTTTTTCATATCTATGTAATGAATATTGTTTTTCAAAGCCCGCGGCTTCGTAGATGTGAATGGCCGCGGCATTGTCAGAATGAACATCAAACTCAATGGTTTTGATGTTGGCTTTACGGCATTCAGATTCAATAACTTTTAGGGCAAACTTTCCAAAGCCACGACCCTGGAAACTTGAATCAACGATCACGGCAAAGCGAGCCCGATCAACACCTTTTTTAAAAATTCCAAACCAGCCAACTTTATTGTCTTGTGCGTCATATAAAATCCAGTCTTGACGCTTCACTTTCTTCAAGTCTTTAACAGTCACTTTGCCACGCAAAAGATACCGATTATTTTTCGGGTCATTATATAGATTCGCAACATACTCTAGGTCAAATTTTTCAGCTGGTCGAGCTTGAAACATAAATTTAAAGTGGGAGGGATAGCTTCATCGTCTATCCCTCCCGATGAGTTACTGGTCGTCTCCAGCGTCGGGTTCGCCTCCTTGTCCGTCGCACATGGACATGGCTCGCATTCGATGCGGAGTTTCGCCATCGCTTCCGTGGCAAGACGCTAGGTCCTGCATACGGCCGGCCGTAGACGTTTCGCATCCGGTGCCACCTCCATCTCCGTCGCACATCGACAGAGCACTCTGCCCCATGGATCTCGGGCATGATTCGCACCCAGTGCCTTGGCCATCGCACATCGAGGCTTCGTTCTGAGGCCAGAACTTGCGGTTCGGCTCTCCGAACATGTCTCGGTAGCGAGGCATCAGGTTGTCGGCCTGGTTGCTGTGGAGGATCACAGCGTTCGTTTCGGGCCGGTGATGAATGTAGCGGCCAGAATTGAACGCCCTGCAGAACGAGAAATAATCTTCGGTGTGCAGGATGTGCGCGTGCCAGACTTCGTCGATGAGCTCCGAGGGAGTCATCCGCTGATTCGGTTTCATGACAACGCAGGTCATGTAGCGCTTGTACTCGAGCTCAAGCTCGGCGTACTCGTTCTCAGGAAGCCTGAGATTTTTTCGTACGCGCGCCATGGCGGTCGTCAGATCCCATGCTAGCAGACGGTCGAGGAAGTCGTCCTCGGGCTTAGTGATGACAACAGTGTCATCTTTGACAATAGCTTGCATGATGCAAAGCTCCTATAAAAAGGTCCTATCGAATACCACACGATGAAACACTCATCATGAATGGTATTCCTAAAACCTTATTTTTTAGGATCGTAAAACTTAACATTTTCTACCCAGGCTTGTCCAGCCCCAGAGACTGGCTCTACGAGCCAGCGCTCCCGGCCATAGACATTTTTGAAATCAAGCACCTTGACTTCAACCTTAAGACCATTCTCAAGTGAGATGGTAGCTTTGCGGCCAATATACTGATATTTATTTTTTATCGTCATAGATTAAGATTATTGGTTTTTAAAATAAAGATTCTTGACCATTGTATCCGGCGAAAATGCTGGCACTGAAATTGCGTTGCCAATAGTCTTCATCAAAACTCGTCTTATAGAACTCAGAGATTCTTACGAGCTTGTGGCCCTTTTCAACAATATGGTTATTGAAGACAAAAACCTCTTTGGGAATAGCTAATTCGTTTCGTAAAAATGATCCGCCATTTCTGGTTAAAAGCCAGTAGCCCGGCTGATCCTTAACTTTATAAACTAATCCATGGTAACGGAGCTTCTGAAAATTATTATACTGGTTTTTAGTCAGGTTGACCTCTTTTTGCAGATGGATTTTATTTCTGCCTTCCCGGCGCACCGCGTCGGCAAAGGTTAAGAGAGTGTCTACTAAGCCTTTTGACATACTCTCATGGCGGATTGTGACTTTTTGTCCGCAGGCTTCACAAGTCCTTGAGATACCCATTGTCATGGTTTTTTATTATTTTTTATCTTGACACTCCGGGAAAAATGCCTTGAGTTTTTCAGTTCGAGTACAACTCCATTGGCACATATCACCGTTTTTTTGAATCACAGTGATCGCTTCGTTAAAGGCACAGTACGCATCATATACACAACGCGGATCAAGATGGCGGTACCACCAAGAATTAAACTGCACTAATCCACGATCCCACGTTTTGCCGTCTGGGTTAATTGGGGAGTCTTTGAATTGGTCCCATCCCGGATTTTCGCAGTCAATGACCTTAAAGAATTTATTCGTATCCTGGGGCTTCATGCCACGATTGGAGGCCATTTCAAACAAATCTCCCTTTAAACCATCATACCATCCCCTTTTGGCCTGTTTTTCAAGCTCCTGGAGGCTCAATTCTTTCGTTTTAAGCGCCTTCTGGGCAGTTTCAATAGAAACTCCCAATACCTTGATTTTAGCCTCTCCAGCGACGTTTTGGGCGTGCACGAGCGTATTGGCCAAACAGACTGAAAGAATAATGGCCGTACCGTAAAGTTTAATGCGCATTTTGATTTTTCTTTTTGTTTTTGGTTTCATAGTCGTTGAGTTAATGGGTCAGCAAATAATGAAGTTTGCAAAGGCGCTTATACTCAGCGCTATTGGTTTTTCCTTCAATAATCAGCTGATCGATCTTATCGTTGACCTTTTTTAAAGATTGTTTTTTAGTCATATTTTTGTTTTTATTTGTTATCTATAACCATTATAGCACGTCTAATTATCCCTGTCAAGTGTAGGGAAAAGCAGTGAGAAATTTTCAAAGGCCGGCATCCCGGGTGTAGCCCTCATGTCAATTCAAGAGCGCCAATGAAACAGCCCTGTCATCTAGCCTTGGCCGGATGGAGAAGCTTATATATTATAAATTATTTTTTAAAAATCACAATTGCGCTTGGGAATGGCGCTGAATTTTTCTGATCATCGAATTTTAAACGTCCGCGAATGAATCGAATCTCTGTGGCTTTCATGCAATATTCATGCCACCATTTTGTATCTGCATTTCCTCTCTGACAATATCGGGTAAATTTACGTGCCACTTTTCTGCCCATTCAAAAATTTTTCTCATATTAAAAATATCAAGTGCGCCAAAGGCTTCGTATCCAATCTTGAGAAGGTACGTTTTTTCAAGTATATAATCTGGGTGTTTATCAATAATGCCCTGCCCATTTTGCATCAAAACAAGAAAGCAAGCCATTGCAAAATCTTGGGGTGAAATTATTTTCTCTTGATCCATAAATTAAGGTCTAAGATTATTCGCGCGCTGCAGTCTATTCAGAGCGCGCATCTTGGCTATAAAAATAAGCTCGCAGGTTCCACAGTATCCGTCATCTTGATATTTACAATCATGATCTGCCTCGGCCATATTGAGCTCCTCAATGGACATCCCGGTCAGATACCAGAGTGTCCATGGCTCATTGCGCCGGGCTCTAATTTTTCGCATGACTTTTTCTAAGATGTGCATAGGTTTATATTTTACGTTTTTGTTTTCTATACAAAACTGCATTGACTCGCAGATCCTCGGCCACTGGATCATCAAATGATTTTCGTTTGAAGCCAGTGATCTGGTTTTGAATTTTAAGAGAGCAGATTCCGCAGACAATCAAGGGACGCAGTGTTCCGAGAATTCTTGAAGTATAGCCGTCAGGATAGTCTATTTTGCATCGCTGACATTGTTCCATATTATTTTTTGAATGTTTCAGCTTTCCAGCATTCCTTACATTTTTTATAGGGACCGTCATGGCCCTTACCACATACCTCGCAAATCTTAGATCCGGTCTTTGCGGGCGGAGTAACAACCTGCGCCACTGGCGTATAAACTATATCAGGGCTTGGTGTTTCGGCCGGAATTATATCAGAATCTTTTTTTTCTGATGCGATTGGTTCGGCTTGAGACATTTCTTCATTGGTATAGATACCCGATAAATCATTTGGAAACGCCTTGCGAAGCGCCAGTGACTCAGCGCACTTGGCAAGCATAAGGTATGGCATCTTCTTCCACATAAAATCATTTGGTGCAGCTGGGCAGTATTCGGTCCAGCGGGCCGAGGCGGTAAAGGCTACGCGTTGTCCTGCGACCATGCGCCAGACAGTTACCGTGGCCTTGCCTGGGACTGGCTGTGTCTCATCATCAAATGTGGCATCGTCGATACCCGCGAGTTCTTTAGTGCGCTCAGCAATAGCCCGATAACCATCGATACCGGTTTGAATAACTCCTCGAGTGCCGCGTTTAACAAAATGAATTTGTCGAGTTAGGGGATCAAGCCCTACCCGATTTGCTGTATATAAAAATAGTTTGAGCTCATCGGTGGTAGCGCCAATCGCTACTGTCTTTTTAATGAGTTCTATTTGGGCCTGGGAGATTGATTGCTTTTTGGCCAAGGCCAGGGTTTTTTCTGCACTCATACATTTATTTTTAAAGAATTATTTAAATATCCATTGGCAGTCTGATTGATAAAATCAACCAAACTGTATTGATAGTAAAGCGAAATGTAGAACGAGGCCCAGTTACGTGACTTCATTTTTAATACTGCATTTAAAACTGATCGGGCGGCCAATGATCGGACTTGGGTGACCAGACCATTACGTTCAGCGTAATCGATATCCCGGATTATATCGTAAAGTCTACTCATTTGTGCTGCGCTCATCTCTATCATATACTTAAGGCTAATAATTATCAACTATAGGGATAGGACAACTACCATCGGATCCCCTGTATACATCGCTTCCCTCGGTGATACCAGGGAAAAGCCTGGATATCATCACCGACTATCATTGTGAGCTGTTTTTAATTGCAAACCCTTAAGGGCAAACAGACGGGTAGGATAGTTCCCCAAAGCAATTCGGGCGGTTCATTTTTTAGACAAATGAATCCGGAAACCTTAACAAAAAAACCACATTTCTAGGTGTTCCCCGCAAAGGAAACACACGGAAATATGGTTTTGCACTGGTGTGTTTATTTTATTGCGGGGAAACTTAATTGTATTGTACAGCACCCGAAAATAGGTGTCAATACCGGCAGGGATTAAACTAATCTCAGGTGCTTTAAAACCCAGCGTGTGAAGGGAGGACTTCGCATGGAGATCCAATCTGGAGCTAGGCTCAAGACCAGATCCGCTGGGTCATGAAAAAACCCGAAAAGTCTGTCTCTGCGGATCACGCTCACACAGAGACAAGCCTCTCGGGTGTTGTGCGTGATTATTGATTTCAAAGATTATTATAATTATACCTCCGGCCCGGCGGCGCTTCAAGCCCCAAAGGTGCACAAAAAGTGGATAACTTGGTATAGTAAAACATTGTAGACACTATTTTTAGAGTATTGTATAATATTATTAGGTCGCAGGGCCACCATTCCTCCCTACGATCTCCAGTTCGTGAAAGGTCCCCCCTTTTTTAGAGAATCTGCTGTGATTCTCTCTCCAAAAAGACCGTACTTACGCCTGCATGTCGTAGTACGGCTTTTTGTTTAAAATAAACATTATGAATCTCTCTGAAATCAATTCACACATTACGTTTTTAACCGAGGCGGATACCACAAATTTTCCAAACGCCACTCGAATCGTCAATCTGAACAAGTGGTATCACCGGATTGTGACTATGATTTTACAAGCTCAAGACGAGTGGGATTTTGATGATTATAATTATACTGACTACGCGATTTTAACAACTGATTTGGTGGCTAATCAGCAGGACTACGTGATTCCATTTTCTGAACGCGTTTTAAAAATTAAACGCGTTGAAATCACTTGGGATGGGACGACCTGGTTCAAGGTTGAGCCGATCGATATCAATGAAATTCCTGATCCGACAAACGCTACTTCAATCGCCGGAAGATTTTTTAAAGATAGTCCGCGTTATGACATGAACGCGAACGCGATGTTTCTCTACCCAATTCCCGCCACCTCAGTCTCCGGTGGCCTAAAGGTTTGGTGGACACGTGAGATTCAAGAATTCGCCGCTGCCGATCTTTCGGATACCACAAAGTATCCTGGCTTTGACACGCCGTTTCATCCAATGATCGCTCTTGGTGTGGCGTATGATTATGCGGTTGCAAAAAGTAAAGACAATCGAGCGGCACTAAAAGCTGAGCTTGATGAGTATGAGGTCAGGCTCAAGAAACATTATTCGAGTAAGCAGACGGACCGGCGCCTTGATATGGTGCCAGATCTGCCTAACTACCGATAGCTATGGCAACATGGACAAACGTATCGAGGCCGAGCACAAGTTTTTCAAACCAAAGTAAGTCGGCATCTCCTACGTACACAAACCAACAGCGTACGGCGACGACTGTAATTATTCCAGAGGGTATGCCTTATCCATTTGCGAGCCTTGCAATAACTTATGCCGTGACGATCATGTATTCGTCAGGTATCACATATACTAAACAAAGTAAATCATAATATATGGCCGATAATATTACAGTCACACAGGGATCCGGAGTGACCATCCGGACCGATGATGTGGGCGGCGTTCAATATCCTGTAACTAAAATTGCTCTGGGCGCCGATGGCGCGTTTGATACGCTCGTAGATTCGGGCCAGCAGACCATGGCCAATTCTGTGCCGGTGGTCTTGGCCTCAGATCATACTGATGTAAAAATTACTCTCGACGGCGAGGCCGTTGTTTTGGGAGCAGGTGCGGCCGCGATTGGCACGGTTTCAATCACTGCCGTCGTGCCCGGCACGTCTGCGACTTCTTTGGGTAAAGCCGAAGATGCAGCTCACTCGTCCGGTGATACCGGAGTTCAGCTTCTTGCGGTTCGGCAATCTTCACCGGCCAATTTATCTGACACCAATGGTGATTATGAGCCACTTCAAGTGTCAGCTGGCCGTCTGTGGGTGAGCGCGGTGCTTGATACTGCTATTCCAGCTGGTGGAAATACAATTGGCGGCGTTAATATTATCGCAGCCCTTCCTGCCGGTACCAACGCGATTGGTAAACTGGCTGCGAATTCCGGCGTTGATATTGGAGACGTAGATATCACCTCACAAATTCCGGGGACTGGTGCCACGAATCTTGGTAAGGCGGAGGATGGAATTCACGGATCTGGCGATACGGGAGTTATGGCTCTAGCTGTTCGTAAAGACACCGCCGCAGGCATTGCCGCTGATGGCGATTACCATGTACTTGAAGTCGATGCGAATGGTCGCCTGCATGTAATCAATTCTGCTGGTGTCGCAGGTGACGTGGCGGATGATGGATCAGATTCGGGTAGCCCCGTTAAGATTGGCGGTAAGGTTGTCTCTAACGATGGTACGGATCCAGGTAAAGTAAGCACGGAGGGTGATCGGTTTCATTTTATCGGGGATACGAATCGTCGAGTGTATGTAAATACCATGCACCCACAGGCTTGGATGGTGAACGAAAATCACTCGTCGGCTCAAACAAACAATACTTTGAAATCAGCCCCGGGCGCTGGTAAGGCCTTGGTTATTACCGATGTAATTATTTCAAACGGTGCCACGGCGGGAACAGTGAAAATTGTTGAAGACGAAAGTGGTACTCCGGCCGATCTGATGGGGCCTTACTACTTGGCAGTAAATGGTGGTGCCGTTATCAATCTTGAATCACCAAAGCGTTTGACGGCAAACAAAAGTCTTGGATTCACGAGCGCAACCGTAACGACTCATACTATTACCATTTCTGGTTATACTCAGGATGACTAAACTATGCTAACGGATTATAAAATAAAAAAGATTGTTGATAGCGGGACGGGACGCGAGATTCTAATCGATGTTTATGAGGGTGAAATGAAAGACGTGAAGGACGCGGATGGAAAAATCGCCTTAACCTATGTCCGATCAACTAAATTAAAATCATACACCGAATCGTTTTCCTTGGATAAGGGTATAGCTGATATTACGACTAAGGCGAATGTGGAGCTTGCCAAAGATGTAACGCGAACACCAATTGATCAGCAGAAAATAAATTTAAGCGATGCCAAAAATTTTTGACAGACCAAATTCAGAGCTTGGCTTTGGTGTTCGGCGTATCAACGAAGACATTTGGTTTGTAGTTCAACAAAAGCTCCTATTGTGGATGGCAAACACTCCGGAAGGCCGAGCGCTCCTGTGTATCCCCAAGGAGTATCCGCGGATCATTGAAATTTCAAAGAAGCATATCAAGATGTATCTTGGTACTTGGGGTGGACGCGATCACTTCATGTCAGATTTTCGTATCGGCGCTAAGTGGGCGAATACCATTCGTCATCGCTGGTTCGATTTTCAAAAGATGGCCCAGTGGTACTATTTTATGAACAGGATGACTCCGATGATGCCTGTTGCGCCAAGTCACTCGCTTCGCTACACGACGACTACGGTATATCCGGATCCGAATCCAGAGACTACCACAGTGGATGGCAAGTGCCGCGATGCGTCAGCTGACAATCGAAGCTGGGCCACGGTTCGAAACGCTGCTGGAAGTGACAAAGACGATTCCTCTGCGTTTGAATCAGGAGTACAAATTGGCGCTGGTACCACATCAAACACCTGGGAGTATATTGCCCGTGGATTTTTCCTTTATGATACGTCATCTATTCCAGACACAGACATGGTTGACTCGGCCACACTTTCACTTTATGGCCATGCGAAATCAGATACTCTGGGATCAACGCCCAATATCAATATTTATACCTCGAATCCAGCAAGTAACACGGCGCTTGTTGCATCGGATTATGCGACTGTAGGTGATACGGCGCAGTGCGATACTGCCGTCACCTATGCTGGCTGGAGTTCGGCGGCATATAATGATTTCGCCTTTAACGCAACGGGTCTTGGAAATATCAGTAAGACTGGGGTGTCAAAGTTTTCGAGTCGCAATGCGTCGTATGACGTCGCAAATTCAGCACCAACCTGGGCGAGCAGTAATCCCTTCTCAAATATTCAGGTTGAAATGGCAGAAACGGCAAGTACCACCAAAGATCCAAAGCTCGTGGTTATCCATTCTGCGGCGGCTACTGGTCAATATATGAGCCTTAATAAAAGATTTTGGTAACTAATAAATAAGAAAAAATCTATGCCAGAAAAAAATCAGGAGGTCCAGTTATTTTTAAAAGAGCTCGAGGTTTTATTACTTCGACACCCAGGAGTAAGAATGATGCCGGAAGTGGTTATTCGAGGCACGACAGTTAGCGCATCAATTGTGATTGAGCCTAGACCACAGGCCAAGATAAAGCCGGTGGAGAAGGGGGAAGGCGTTGAAACGCCAGCTGAGGCCCCAAAAGAAGAGTCTAAGGAAAATCCGGCATCTGAGACTGCAAAATAAATTTTATGGACGCTGGAACAAAACCAGGACAAACCGATGTAAAAGATCCCATCTTCAAACCAATTGAAAGGGGTGAGGATGTGCCTGGATTAAAAACGTTTCAGCCAGAAATTCCTCTCCAGCGGCAAGTGGAAGAATCTGACAAGGACGCCTTGGTACAAACGTATATTTGGCGCAAGGCAAATACCGGAGCTACCTTTACACTTTTAGTTAAGTTTTTTGTAGCGCCGTTTCCTTGTGAGGTGTTGAAAGTTAAGTTTTTTTACACCAATGCCGCTGGATCTCAAGCAGACCTGCAGATTCGGCGCAACAGTTTAGGCACCGATTCAGATATGCTTACTCAGGTGCATCCGCTTGATTCAGGCGCCGGTACGGTTCATACCTATAAGCGCAATCAAACAAAAGGTCTTACACCATCCAACTGCGTGCTGCTTGAAGATGATACGATTGATACGTATATCGTGACCGGCAATGACTCACCAAGTAACATGACCGAGCTCGTGATTGTAATAGTTTTCCGTCCACTGGCTCGAGGACAATATCGATTACCAAAATAAAATATGGCCACTTCACCCGCCAATAAACCAGTCATCACCATCAGATCGCGAGACCTGCTTGCAGGTATCGCCAATTCACCGCACCTTGGTTTTGGACTGATTAAAAATATTGACCTTGAGTACGTTGAGGGAGTGATTCGCGCAAACATCAGCCCGACAAAAGTCTCGAGCACTACGGTTACGGGCCAGATGGCGAATTTCTGCTACGACAACGTCGGTAATATGTACGGCACTGACAGCGCGGGCAAGGTTTATAAGTCAACAAATAATGGAGGTACTTGGTCTGATATCACTGGCGGCGGGATGGGAGCAACCGACTGCGGCCGCGGTATTATTTTCTGGAAAGACTACGTCATTACGTGTGGCACAACTCAGATGGCAGCCTATGGTCCAATCTCAGGCTCTCCTTCCTGGGTCATTACTGGCTGGACGCCTGATTCACTAGCACTCACCACAGCCGAAAATCACAAGATGGTGATTGGGCCAAACGACATTTTATATATTGCGAATCAGCGCTATGTAGCATCTCTGAAAGAAGACACAAACTTTGATCCGACATCTACAGGAAGCTACACCTTCAATAACCAGGCGCTTGATCTGCGGGAGGATTTTGAGATCACGACTATGGATTTTTTAGGAGATCTCTTAAATGTTTTCGCCTACCTACCGCCCAGCAGTGGGATCGGAGATCTAAAATCGGGTCAGATTTTTCCCTGGGATACATTATCCGATTCTTTTACAACACCAATTCAGATGCGGGGAGTAAGAAAAATCGCTTCCTGTCTGTCAGTGGGAGGGCTAATGTATTTTATTACAGAAGACGAGGAGGGCGCTATCTACGCGTTTAATGGCCGTGAAGTAGGACTACTCCGCCGGTTCTTATTTTTGACACTTGCCACCGGGGAGACCTCGAAGTTTTATTTTGGTGGCATCATGCTCATGCGCGATAAAATTTTCTTTGGTCTTGGAAACTCGTCGGCTAATGGCACCTATTCAGTCGGAGTTTATTCGTATGATATTAAAACAGGGCGAGTCATACTGGAAAACCTTATTTCTACGGGAGCAGACGGGAGTGCCTCGAAAGTCGTTATTTCCGCCCTTTTGGCCACCGGAGGCAGCAATTACATCATTGCCTGGAATGTCAGTGATACAACGTATGGCATTGATAAGGTAGCGGGCACGGCTCGCGCTACTAGCTATGCTGCATCGGCCGAATCACCCTTTTTTCGGGTGGCTATCAAAAAAGAGCCATTTACCTTTCGTCGTGTTGAGATCGAATTAGCTCGTGACCTGGTTTCGGGTGAAGGAGTAAAGATTGAGTATAGGGCCAGAAAAAACGATTCATGGACGACGGTCGCAACGATTGATTATGCAACTTACGGTGGGATTAACAACATCGGCCTTGATTTCTCAGCCCGAGTGGAAAACGTTCAGTTTCGAATCTCTTTGACGACGAGCGGCTTAGTCACAACTTCCCCAGAACTTATTGAAGTAAATTTCTTCTAATCATATGGCAACACAACCTAACGCAGACAATCCGTGGTTTGGTATCCCGGTCGATGTCTCAAGTAAATTCACCGACGTTGCTCAGGCGAAAGCCTATTGGGCTAACCAAGGAGGAGGTGCGACTGTACCAACTGCGACAGCGGCTCCTGCGGCCGCTCCGGCTGTGAATGTTGCGCCGCTTGTACCAAATCAAACGCTTCCAACTCTACCCATTCAAAACCAGCCAGCCGCCGCTCCGGCTACTGGTTCCATGGCAAACCTCGATCAAACACTTATTGACCGAGTCATGGGGACGGCTGCAGGGTTAAAATCGAATTACAACTACATCAATGGCGTGTATAAGGCCTTTTTGGGACGCGATGCTACTCAGGCTGAACTCAATAAGTATTTTCAGAAGCCAACTGAATTGGTGCGCACCGAGATCGGTGGTCTTGCCACTGATCCGCGCGTCAAAGACTTATTTAAAAAGCCCACTGCCACCACTCCACTTATTCCGGATATTCCAACAACTCCGGTCAATATCGAAGTACCTAAAAAAATTACCAGTGATTCATTTTCCGGTGATAACAATCTTGCAACTACCGCTCAAGACATCCAAAAGCTCCTCGAGCAAAACAATACTTTCCGGGAAGCCATTTTGAAGCAGATTGAGCCAAGCGCTGATGAGAGAACAATTCAGTCTGACTTACAAAAGATTCGTGAAGACGCAAACACACTCCAGCAGTCTTTTGAGGAGGGTGTAGCTAACATCCAGGATCAGCCAATCCCGATGTCATTTATCACGGGTCAGGCTGCTTCACTCGAGCGCCGGTTCAACCTTAAGCTCTCAAAATTTCAGCGCGATGAGGCAAACCTCCTGGGACGCCTAGGATTAGCCCAGGATGAACGAAAGACTAACCTTGCGGCGCTGGAAGCCGGCCAGGGTTTTTTACAGCAGGATATTGATACTGCGTTTAAAGTCTATGATCGGGTCCAGGCTAATGAAGACAGAGTATTCGAGCGCGCTCAAGCTCTCTCAGATGAAGCCCGGCAGAATTTTGCGACCATTATTGAGATGCTTGATGGCGTAGGTTCTGACGATCTTACTCCTCAGATGCAGGCGAAATTGGGAGATCTAGCGCAAAAGATTGGATTACCCCTGGGGCTTGTTTTAGAGGGCCTAGATGCTCAAAAGAATAAGCAGCTTGTGGATGACCGCCTTGGTACCAAAGATTACATTGACTTAAGCAAGGATCTGATCGATTCGGGCCTTGCTTCAAACCTCCAGGATGCGATTGGAATCATCTCAAACATTGATGCCGGAGGCTTGGGTCAGGTTCTCATCCCGCCAGGTACCCTGGCTGCCAAAAACAATAATCCTGGTAATCTGCGCTTTGTTGGACAGCCTGGCGCTACCCAGGGAGAAGGTGGATTTGCAAAGTTCGCGACTCCCGAGGCCGGGTATAGCGCTCTCAAAAATCAGATCCGACTTGATCAGGACCGCGGACTAACGCTTGAAAAATTCATCAATAAGTATGCTCCGCCATCAGAAAATAATACCGCTCAATATCTTTCCCAAATGGAGAAAGCACTGGGTGTTCCACGTGGAACACCGCTATCACAGATCAGTGTTGATGATCTCGCGGCCGCAGTCGCTATGAAAGAAAGCGGCACTCGGTTTATTACTCCAGCACAAACACTCTCCAGCGATCAACTCCGCCAGAGAATTCTATCCCTTCCAGATGCTACTTCTCGAGACGGCGCGTTTGGCGCAATCGCATCGTTTAAAAACGCAGAAGATCTTAACACTTTACTTGGAGCAGGCACCGATACTGGTCTTTTGGCCGGACCGACTCAGAGTGTTTTGCAGAAATTCGGGCTCTCGTCTCCCGAGTATAACCAATTCAAGGCAGCCGCTACTGCGTTTACGGCAAACTATATCAAGGCGCTCTCGGGCGTGCAGGTCTCAGATAACGAACGAAAATTCTTACTCGCTGCACTTCCCAGTGATAGCAAGACTCCGGAAGTCAACCGCGACAATATGGTTTCGCTGCTTAAGTTTCTCCAGAATCGTTATGAATTACAGCTGGGTATAAAATTTAGCGATTATCCAAATGACATCCCAATGACCGTTATCAATGAGACCAGCTTGGGCGGTCTTTCAGATGAACAAAAAGAGCTGATCTTTAATCAATACACTGGTTCAGTAGCTCAAAATACACCACAACGCCCTAAGTCAACTGAGGGCGGCGTTGTAGGGTTTTGGGAGAATCTTGGATCCAGTGTTATGGATTTCTTAGGCCTATAATAAAAATCTATGCCGGTTACACTCACACAAGACCAGATCAATGATCTGATGTCAAAGGGCTTGACAAAAGATGAAATTACTACCCTGTCTCAAAATAATGGGCGCTTTCCGCGGTCTAATATTTTGAATAAGCCGGTTGAGACTATTTTTCGTTCTGGCGGCGATGTATTAAAAAGCGCCTTTCAGGCCATCTCTCACCCAATTAAAACTGGAAAGGCACTTCTCCAGACAGCGGTTGGTGCGGCCGAATCGCTGCCATTTGTTCGTGACCTTGGTCCAGAGACTCCATCTACTCAGCAGTTTGATCGCGTTAAGGAATTTTTTCAGCGCCGGTATGGTTCTCTTGAGGCTGTAAAGAATACGGCGCTTGAGGATCCGGTTGGCTTTGCGCTTGATTTATCCGTAGTTTTGGGAGGTGCTGGGGCTGCCACCAAGGCGCTTGGAGGAGTAACTAAATCGTCTGAATTGGCCCGGGCCGGTACTGCAATCGGACGAGCCGGTGAGATTGTTGATCCGTTTGCCATGATCGGCCGAGGGATTGGAAAGATTACTCAAAAAGCAGGTGAGGTGGTTAAAAATCCACTACGCAATAACTTAGCCGAAGACGCGGCTAAAATTGATCAATTGGCCAAAGCCCGAGAGATTGACTTACCATCATCTGCCTTAACGGATGCCAAGGCGGTACAGGCTGCAGAGGCGCTCGCCGCTCGAGGCTTATTTGGCCAGAGCGTGGTTGAGAAATTTTCTAAAGCGATTGAAGTTTTACGCAAAGAGGCCTCGGATATTGTTGAGGGTTTTGGAGGCGCTCGCCGCAATGTTGATGTTGGTACGGAAGCAATTCAAGCCGCTCAAAACTTTAAACAACGCTTCATTGCCACAAAAGAGAATCTCTTTACTGACCTCGATCAATCGGCAATCAAAATTAAGACTACAGACACAAAGCCCGCGGTAGAGTTTTTAAATAGTGTTTTGGAGAAGAAGGAAGCGGCTTTAAAGATTTTGCCCGAGGGTTCGGTGGTTGAGGTGAAATTATTAAAAACCATTCGGGATAACCTGCAAAACGCAAAAGAGATTACTGCTGCTGATGTGACAAGCACTATTCGAGAGCTACGCCGAAAAATGTCAGATCGTGATTTTGTGGCCGTAGCCGATGAAGCCGTATTAAAAAAGCTCTCGGCCACCTTGGACGAGATTCGCGATAAGGCCGTTTTGAAACAAAACCCGGAATTGTCTGAGGCGATTAAAGCAGCCAACGATTTCTACAAGGAGAATCTTAAAATCATGCTCTCAAAATCGGGCAATGTTATTAAGCGTGCCATGGATTCGGGTAACCCTGAGATTATCGCACCGGCACTCCTTCGTCCTGGTCTTTTGATGGAGTCAGAATTGCCACGTATTCGCAAGATGGTAGGACCACAGGCCTATGAAGCACTTAAGGCCAACTTAGTGCAAAATATCTTTAAAAAGGCCACGACCGCAAAGGGTGGATTTTCAGCGACAAAACTTGAGCACGCACTCGCGCTTTATGGGGAGGGGACGCTTAAGAAGTTTCTTGGACCTGAGACGTTTCAGCATATTCAGGAGATTACAAAGCTCTCCAAGGCACTTGAGCGGGGAGCAAAGATTGCGGAAGGCTCGCAGACTGCCTACATCGGCCGTATCGCAACCGAGGCGGTATTGCTTTTCACGAATCCCTTGCTTGCGGTTAAGGTTATTGTCGGAGATGTTTTATTCAGTAAGTTTTTAGCCTCACAGGCGGGTAAGAAGTTTTTGACCGGTCAGACGAAATTCAATGCACCGAGGATTCCTGGGAATATCAAAATACCGGTCCAAAAAGGTATTGGGCCGGCGTTTGAGGCAGGACAGATTGAACAGGCAGGAGAAAATGAAGGCTTATGATTTCGTGATGAATGGATCCTTTTTCTCCCGGGCCTTGCGGATGTCAGAAATAAGGCCAGACACTACGTCACCGACACCCCAGAGTAGAAGTAAGCCAACAATGAAAGCTAAGGTTTCCATATTTGTGGTATAATTACTTAATATTTAAGCATAGCACATCTAAGATATTTTGTCAAGTATGCCAATCAAGTGGTCCAATGAAACACGAAACATCGAGACTTTGAACGAGGCGCCTTATAATCCGCGCAAAATGTCTCGAAAACAGGCCAAGGATTTAAAAACATCACTCGACAAATTCTCCTTGGTGGACCCGGTGATAATCAATCTGGATGGCACCATCATCGGTGGCCATATGCGTGTTAAGGTTTTGAAAAAAGATGGTATTGGCACTGTGGAAGTCCGAGTGCCAGACAGACAATTGACGCCAGCGGAGGAGAAGGAATTGAATCTGCGGCTGAATAGAAACGTCGGTGATTGGGACTGGGACCTATTGGCAGCATTTGATAAAAACGAATTGATCGATTTTGGTTTTGATGACAAGGACATTCGGAAGTTACTCGATGACAATCTACACGTCCATGCTGACTCGTATATTCAGTGCAAAGACTGTAAGGCGGAAAACGCGGATTTTCCATGTCGTAGCTGTGGAAAGACCATTGAAATTAAAAAGTCGGATATTGAGTATAGATCTTGAAAATTTATTTTAGCTAAACTAAGAGAACGGTTTAATCCGTATGCCCAACTATAACGGAACACCGGGGAATCGTAACGGTGGCCGGAAGTCCGCATACCAAGAGAGAGCTGACGCGAAAATGCTGTGGGACATGTTCTTTGATGAGCATGATGTCAACACTATTCGCGAGAAGTTTAAGACAGGCAAGTATTCGATTAAAGAAATATTTGTCTCAAAGGCTTTTGCGGGCAACGAAAAATTCATCCTGGCCATGTTCAACAAAATATTCCCCAACGAAACTATTTTTTCCGGCAATCCAAACGCGCCGATCAGTTTGGAAGTGCTGCAACAGCGTATTGGCGGTATGCCAGATGAGATGCTGGCCGATATTGCCAGCGGGAAAGTAATCGAAGGTGAATTTGAAGAAAAAAAACCTCAAGCCAATGGACAACCAACCACAACAATTGAGCCAGCCAGTCCAGCCACAGTCCCAGCCGGTCCCGGCTCAACCGCCGGAGCCGAAGTCGCCCCCGATGGATCCACAGCAAGTGAGCCAGCGCCAGCTCCGGATAGCGGCAATGCAGGAACTAGCACGCCGGGAGCTGTCACGCCGACATCTGCTTAATTTCATTCAGTATAATTTTAAAAACTATAAGGTCAACTGGCATCATCGGCTTCTAATTGATGCGCTGGAAAAAGTGGAGCGAGGCGAACTCAAGCGCCTGATGGTCTTTATGCCTCCTCGCCATGGTAAGTCTGAAATCTGCTCGATTCAATTCCCTGCTTGGTTTTTAGGAAGAAATCCAAGCAAAGAAGTGATCTGCTCGAGCTATTCGGCTGACCTCGCTGTAGAGTTTGGAAGAAAGACTCGTAATCTCGTCGCAAGCCCAGAGTACCGAAACGTTTTTAAAGCGATCACTCTGGCCGAGGATAGTAAAGCCGCCGGTAATTGGAACACCAACTTTGATGGCTCATATAAGGCCACTGGTGCAGGTGGTGCAATCACTGGTAAGGGTGCTGACATATTTTTGGTTGATGATCCGGTGAAGAATCGTGAAGAGGCTGAATCAGAAGTCGTACGCCAAAGTAAGTGGGATTGGTATCGCTCAACGGTCCGCACGCGTCTCAATCCCAACGCTTCGATTGTCTTTGTGGTAACACGCTGGCATGATGCTGATTTAGCTGGGATGATTTTATCAAACGATGTGAACAAGGAATGGACGGTGATTTCAATTCCTGCTATTGCTGAAAATGATGAGCAGTTTCGTAAGAAGAGTGAGGCGCTCTGGCCAGAACAATATCCGCTTAAGGAGCTGGAGAGTATCAAAAACGATATTGGGCTCTATGAGTGGTCATCGCTGTACCAGCAAGCTCCTATCTCATCGGAGCTCCAGGAGTTTAAAAACACCTTCTTCAAGTCCCGTAAGTTAGAAGAAATCAAAAAGCTCAAGACTCGATGCTTCGTGACGATTGACACTGCGATTTCCAAGTCAGCTGAGGCAGACAATACAGGTGTTTGTATTAACTGGGTTGATTCAGAAAACATTTGGAATTTCAAGGCTTATAAATTACGCATCAATCCAAAGGAACTCATTGACCATCTGTTTTATCTTTATGAAACGCACCGGCCGGAAAAGCTCGGAATCGAAAAGACAATATACCTCGATACCCTCAAGCCCTTTTTGGAGGATGAATATCGAAAACGCAATAAGTTTCTACCGACATTTGAACTTGATCATCAGCAAAAGAAAAAGGAGCTACGGATCCGCGGCCTTATTCCGCGATATGAGAGCGGTTCGATCTACCATGTGGAGGGCGAAGCGAAAGATCTGGAAGAGGAAGCAGTACGGTTTCCCAAGGGTGTCCACGATGATGTTCTTGATGCGGCGGCATACCAGCTCCAGATCGCCGAGCCACCGATGAAGGAAGAGGCTGAGGAATTCGGGATTTATAAACATAGTTACGGATAAAGTAAAATATGCTACGATATAAGAATAGCAAGCCCAAAAAATAAACAATTTTATGAAAATGGAAACGAAAGCGCGTGACGCAAAAGCGTTAGACAAGATTAAGACATTTGTTTCGGAAAACGATTTGTCTATTGCTTTTGTAACTGATCGCGTAGCGTTTAAAATGAGGGATCTGATTCGCCAGGTCCGCAAGAACTACTGGGGCGTTTTTGATGACCCGACTGATCCAATGACTGGACGCGAAAAGATCTGGGTGCCATTGACAGAATCAATGGTTGAAGCGACGGTAAAGAATACCGATATTGATACTAAAGATATCAACCTCCGGGCCAAAAAGCCCGAGGCAATTGGTTTAACCTCAATCCTCCGTGCCGAGGTACGAAATCAGCTTGACTATATTGATTTTGGAGAGCTTCTCGATAACCATAATCGAAGCAAGGCCATCAATGGCACGGGCATTTGGAAGACTATCAAGGATTGGGATGAAAAAGAAAAGAAGTGGCGACCCTGTGTCTATGAGGTTGATCGGTTGAATCTCTACATCTCTGCCATGGCAGGCAATATGCAGGAAGATGATTTTGCTGAGCGCGTTATCATGACTCCTGAGCAAGTCATGAATATGGATGGCTGGGAGAATACTAAAAATATTACAGGCACTCTCAACCTTCATCCAAATGATAAAGATCTGGGCCCATTCTCGGGCGAACAAGCTTCGTCTCGTCGAGTGGAAATTTTTGAATATTGGGGATGGTTTTCAAAAGATTTGCTCACCCTTGAGACGGAGGATAAAGACGAGCAGGTCTTTGGACACATGGTTGCGTCTGGAGTATTTTCAAATGAACAAAAGCGTATCCATCTTGTCGAGGCGGTTAAGGGATGGAAGCCGTATGAAGAGGATTGGTTTATTAAGGTCCCGGGCCGCTGGGATGGTCGTGGTGTAGGTGAAAAACTTATCATGCTACAGCTATGGATGAATGTGGTTGTGAATATTCGCATCAATCGCAACAATATCGCACAGCTTGGCTTGTTTAAAGTCAAGAAGGGCCGAGGTATCACCGCACAGATGCTCAAGCGGTTAGGTTCAAATGGTGCCATTTTGGTTGAAGATATCGACGATATCCAGCAGTTTGTGATGCAGGAGGCTGGGCCATCGTCTTACAATGATGAGAATGTCATTAAGGCCTGGTCTGAACGCACCACTCAGGCGTTTGAAGTGGCGACTGGTGAGGCCCTGCCGTCTTCTACTCCGGCCACAAATGCTGTGATTCAAAATACTAATGCACAAAGCGCCTTCACTTTGCTCAAAGAGAGTACGGGGCTTTTCATTCAACGCTGGATGAAACGGCATTTCATTCCGATCATTCAGAAAAATCTTACGCCAAAAAATATCGTGCGTTTAACCGGTGATCCAGAGGAATTGCGCGAATTGGACGAGCGCATTGTTAATGAAATTCTGTATGAAGAGCTCGACCGCCTGAATAAAGAGGGTAAAGTCGTTGATCCGATGCAGGTCCAATCTGAACGTGATCGTGCCATGGCTAAACTCTCATCGATGGGTAAGGATCGCTACGTTGAACTACTCAATAAAGTCGATCTCACTGAATACGATGTTCAGGTCTTTGTAACTAATGAAGAAATCGATAAGGCCGTAATCATCAAAAACCTACTCGATATTTTAAAGATTGCGCCAGCCGTACCGGGATTAGACATTGATCCTGCTACAATTGTCACTCAGGCGATTGATATGATGGGGCTTTCAACATACCAGCTCCGCCGCCGTCAGAATATCGCATCATCTATTCCAGGCCAGCCATCACCGACTGAGCCAGTGATGCCTCAAGGGCAAGGTCAGATTCCGCCGGGAGCAGGAATGACACCGCCAGGTATGGCGGCATCGAACGCACAGAAAATTTACCAGGGTGCTAACGTACCCACATTAAGAACTCAAGTCTGATTTTATGCTACTCGATCGACTCCGTTCACTTATCCCACAAACACCATTATTTAACAATGTAATCTCCGGTGCCCGAAAGGTCATGGGAGGTATTTCCGATCAGGTCGGTCCCATTGTTCGTGGCACTGGCGAGTTTGGTGCTGATGTTATTGAGCGCGCCGTCAATTTACCAAATGATATGGTGCAAACGGCTGGCCGCGGCGGTGAGGCACTAGGAAATTTTGGTGCAGGCCTTGGCCTGATGATGGAAGAGCCGCGCCGTCAGCAAACCGTGATGATGAATAGCCAGCTCCGCCAAAAGATTCGAGATCAGGCGGCCGGTGGTAAATTATCACCTGAGCGCGCCCAGCAATTAGAAGCCGGTCTACCAAAAGACACCCCTCCTCCGCTGGTCCAAGAAATTGAGAAAAACCCCTTTATGTTCGGTGCTTCTAAGGCCTATAACACCGCACTAGGCGTAGGATCCATTCTATCCCTCGTATCCGCGGCTACAGCGGGCATTAAGGGTCTCATGGCTATGGATGGCGGCCAGACCGCTGCAATCACCTCTACTAAGCAATTAGAGGCCTTGTATCCCCATGCTGGAAAGCACGTATTGAAATCACCCACTAATGAGGTATTAAATAGTAAAATGGCCGCCAGTGTTATTGAAGACGCTAAAAGACAGATTGCTGGCAAGTCAGGTATGAACAATCCTGAACTCGCCGCGCGCCTTGATGCTGTAGATCCAACTACCATTCGTTCATGGGGAGACTTAGTTATGAAGATGACTGACACGGTGAAGCATGATCCCACTGCCGTAAAAACAATTTTGAATCATGCTCAGACTCGCTGGTCTATGTATGTTATAGACCCTGCGTCTATCACTCAGGTAGCGGGCCCTGAATTTGTAAAGGCGGGTATGCCGCCGGTGAATCCTTCGGCTCCCGCGGCTTCTACTCCCGCAGGCTTAACGCCAAAAGAATACAGTAGTGCGTTTAAAGCACTCGAGAGCGAGCTCACAAAAACTCCACAAGGCAAGACAGCTGTCATCATGGGTACTCTCAATAAAACTGGTCCTGATCAATTCACAAGATACATGGTTTCGGATATGATTAAGACTCTCGGTGGTCTTGACAAGGCAGTGAAAAACCCAATTTTCAAGAACATGATTGAGAATCTGTTTAAAAATATTATCCCAGGCGCCAGTGCTCAAACAACGACTCCACAGTCTCAATATGGAAAAACCTGATCTCGAAACAAAAAAAATATTAGCTGACGGCGATGCAATCAACTCTCTAGTAAGGAGTGACGGATGGATTCTTGCCAAACAGAAACTCATTGATTATATTACTGGGCTTGATTCAATCAGCAATATCGATCCTGCGCTGCCTCCTGAAAAACAGATTCGAGAGATTGAAATCAATCGAAAAGTAATTCAGGTCATTTTGGATTGGCTACGTGAGGTTGAAGGTGAGGCCCAAGGATCTGCCACCCAAAAGGAGCTCCTTGATGTGAATCGAGGCCAGAAGTTTATTTATCAGATCCCTGAAAATAAGGATTAAGACTTTTGAATACGTCCTGCGTTTTGGTTTTTTTCCGCGGGGCGTATACAAAGCTCTTCATCAAAGGTCGAAAGAGCCAGATCACCGCTGACAAACTTCAAAAGTTATGTCTTCCGATCCCAATAACTCTACCCCCTTACCTGGCGGAGCAAACGTTACTCCAGCAGGCGGCGGAGAGAATGGCAAAGAAGAAGTCGTAAGCGTTCACGAGGTGTTATCCGAAGTCCTGAAACGCGATTTTCCAGACGACGAAGCCGCTCTCCAGTCCGTCAAGGACACGTTCGACTACGTCGGAAAAGCCGGGAAACACCTTAAGGCGATCGAGCACGTCATGAAAACTCGTGGCGTAAGCGAAGATCAAGCAATTCAAACAATTATGTCTGAAATCATTGCTCAACCGGCCCCAGCGCCGGCCAGCCAGGCGACCCCTGCAACCCCAGTGCCACCTAGTCCGGCACCGGTACCTGCGACGCCGCCCGTGAACCAAAGCGGCACATTGTCTCGCGACGAGTACGAAGCCGACAAGTTCTATACCAAGAACCCTCATCTTGAGCCACATCGCACAGTAATCGAAGCGGTGCGGAAGCCTGGCCAGGACCGTAACGAGACAATAAAAGACCCAGCCCTCTCAACACTTCTTGAGGGAGCTGTTGCCCGCGACACCGAAGAAAAGAAGAAAACTGTCGCTAAACCCTCTCAAGGTTTAGGAGCCGCCCCCGACAAGCTCACCAAGGCTGGTGAGAGCTTGAAAGCGGGTAAGTATAACGAGGCCGTTGACTCCGCTGTTGACGCCGTTCTCGATACTTATCCCGGTAGTCAAGACAAAGACTAGGCGCTTTTAACCACAAGCTGAGAGTGGAGGAATTATTGTGGCTACAGATTTTTCGCTTCGTACATACGGCGACGTATCCCGAAAAGAAGATGTCGTATTGAACGCGATTGAGATCTTGACCGCACGTGAGACTCAGATCATGAATCTCCTGCGCAAGACCGTCGCGATTGATACCGTACATAGCTTCCTCGTCGATACGCTCCGCACCCCTGCGACCGCGGCCGTTGAACAGGCTGCCGATTACACTGCCCGAGATTTGCAGACGCCTTCGCGTTTGACCAATATCGTGGAAAAGATCGTCATTCCTTTCAAGGTTTCTCGCACGCAGCAGTATGTCCAGCACTATCATGGTGAAAATGAGCTCTCCCGCCAAACGCGGAAGGCGCTCATGGATTGGGCCAACGCCGCCGAGTTTGACTTGGTGCGTTCGACCTTAGTCTCAGGTGCCTCAGGCACCACGCCTAAGATGTCTGGTCTTATCGAAGCGACCTCGAAGTCGACGAATCACACGAGTCATAACTCTGGTACCACTTGGAGTGCAACCATTCTGGATGGTCTGATGAAGATCAACTGGGATAACTCCAATGGTGATGTCGCAACGGATCTTTTCATGGGCTCATTCTTGCGCTACGTGACTGATACGTTCGCCCAGAAGACCAATGTGGTGGTAAACGCCCCCAATGGTCTGGCGTCTCTTGTTCGTACCGTTTCATCTTTCCAGACTTCTTTCGGCACTGTCATGATCCACACCCATCGCTATATCCAGCAATCTGGTGACGCGACTGGTCGTGTCTTGGCACTCCGCCCAGAGAAGCTCGCGATTGCTTATCTGAACCGGCCGTTCATTGATACCAATCTGGCTCGTTCTGGTGCCTATGATTTCCGCGCTGTTGATGCTGAGCTCACGCTCGAAGTCAACAACCAGGATTCAAACTGGTACGCAGACGGATTCGATATCGACTAGGCTTTGGAGTGGCTGGACCGGCTCTCTTACTCAACGGTCCTGTTGGCTGGTCCCCTGTATGCATATTGCAGGGGACCAACAATATGCAAGTCAACTAATCTTTAATTAAAAAACCATGTCATTTACCGCTATTGCTCCCAGCTACCGCAGCAGCCGCAAGACCATTGTTTGCTCATGCGGTAAGGGAGTATCAAAAAACAACGCTCCGGCAATAGCCGAGCGACAAGTTAAAACCGGCATTGATGAGAATGGCGCCGAAATTTTTGAGACTGCGAAGTACCAGATCTATACCTGTGAGTGTGGCAACGAGTTTGGAATTAAAGTCCAGCTCGTATGAAAGTAACCATTGCCTCTGCCGTACAAGACGCGACCAAAGATAAGATCCGGGAGGTAGTCAAGATGTATTTGAGCCTTTACTCCACAGAATATTCACAGTTTCACGCAGCGCTGCGAGAGAAGCGTACCAAGCTAAAAGATAAATTCGGATCAACCAAGGGCTTAGAAACAATTGAGCGTGAACTGTTCGAGATTCCAGAGACGTTGTATACTATACTACTGGCCCGCTTGACTCCTGAAGAGATCAAGTTTTGGCGCTCACGCCCCGGCTCCATCTGGTTTGCCAAGGCGTATCATAAAGAATTCGGCGTACCTGAAAAAATTTAAACTATGGAAAAAGAAAAAAAACCATCCGGCGTAAAGCTGGCCCTATGTTTAATCGTCAAAGGCACTGACCGCGAAGCGGAGCTCTTGGGCCGGTGTCTGCAATATACGGCGTCCTTTGTGGACGGCGTTTTTGTTACCATCACGCAGCCCAATGAGAAAGTCGAGCAGATGGCCAAGCTTTATGGTGCCAATGTTTCTTATTTTGCTTGGGTGAATGACTTTGCCAAAGCGCGTAATTTTAATTTTTCTCAGGTACCAAAAGATTACACTCATATTTTCTGGCTCGACTCGGATGATATCGTACGAGGCATTGATAAGCTCCGGTCCGCCATCGAAAGCCATCCACACGTGGACGCGTTTTCCATGTTTTATTTGTATGCGTTTGATGAATATAATAATCCCACGGTGGTGCACCATAAGACTCGAGTGCTCAAAAATGATGGCTGTGTTTCCTGGGCCGGTTCATTGCACGAAGATTTCAAAGAGAATCGCAAGGTGACTACCTTTTTTATAAAAGATATTGAGGTCTTACATCTTACCGATGAGCAGCGAATACATGAAAATAAAGAGCGCAATCTGGCTATTGCCGAAGTAGAAGCCAAGGAGATGCCCGATGATCCACGTTCTTGGTGGAATATGGGAAATGCCCTTAAGGCTCTTGGACGGGACCAGGAAGCGATTGATGCGTTTGATAAGTTTTTAGCAGACTCTGAGTCAGATGATGAAAAATACATTGTTTATCTTCGCCGGGCAGAGGCCTATTGGGGCATGGGAGACCGTAATAAAGCGCTGGATGAGGGGCGCTATGCGCTTGGGTTAAAGCCTGAATTTCCTGATGCCTATAATCTTTTGGGCGCGCTGCATTATGAGCTGCGCCAATACGCCAAGGCCGTTGATTATCTCAAACAAGGCCTTAGTCTGAAAGCGCCTTACTATAAAATTATTGTCTATAATCCGCGCGATTATGATTACGTGCCATTGATGAATCTGGCCAAGGCCTATTTTGCACTCTCACTGCCATCGTTATCCCTGGAATGTCTCAAGGCGTGTGCCTTGATCTATCCGGAGGACAAGCACATTGAGGAACTTATTAAAACCATGGAAGTCGAAGCGGGACGCTTTGAGGAGGTGCTCAAGATTGTCGAGAAGGTCAAAGATCTGCGCGATGAAAAGAAAATTGAAAAAGAGCTTGAGAAGGTCCCGGACGATTTGAAGATGCACCCGGCAATCTGTAACCTGCGTAATACGCGCCTGATTAAAAAGACAGCGACCGGCAGAGACCTGGTGTTTTATTGCGGGCCCCAAAGCGAAGAATGGACGCCTGAAACGGTCAAAGAAAAAGGCATCGGTGGATCAGAAGAAGCCATTATCAATCTCTCTGCAAAGCTTGCTGACATGGGCTGGAATGTCACCGTATACAATAACTGCGGATTCAGATCCCAGAAATTCGGCAAGGTAACATACAAACCATTCTGGTCATGGAATTACCGTGATCGGCAGGATGTCGTGATTATCTGGCGCGTCCCATTGCCCTTGGATTACCCGATCAATTCTCCCCGGGTATATCTTGATCTTCATGACACGATTGAGCCGGGCGAACTTAATGAGAAGCGCGTGAATGTCCTAACGAAGATTTTTGTAAAATCAAATTTTCATCGCTCGCTCTACCCGAACGTGCCGGATGAGAAGTTTGTAATTATTCCCAATGGCTTTGATGAGACGCTCTTTGAGGGTAGCGTTAAGCGAGATCCCTATTTAATTATCAATACATCATCTCCAGAGCGCAGTCTGACTGCGTTTATTGAAATCTTCAAACGAGTCAAGACACAGGTACCCCAGGCGCGCGCTCAATGGGCCTACGGCTGGGATGTTTGGGATAAGGTACACGTCGGTAACCTGAAACGCATGGAATGGAAGGAAAAGACCGTTAAAGCGCTTGCAGATGCTGGTATCGAATCTCTCGGACGCATCAATCATGCTGAGGTGGCAAAGCTCTATGAGCGAGCAGCGATATTTCTATATCCGACTGAGTTTGCAGAGATTCATTGTATCTCGGCCGTGAAGGCCCAAGCCGCGGGAGCGAATATTATTACGACTGATTTCTCTGCCCTTGATGAGACGGTTAAGTATGGGACGAAAATTCATTCAGAGAAAACAAAGGATACTTGGGCGAAGCCATATCAATTCGATTTTTCTGTGACCGATGAAAAAATGATCGATCGGTTTGTTGAACAAACCATTCTTGCTTTGAATGAGGATGAGGTCGATTGGGATGGACAAATTGAATGGGCCAAAGAGACTTATAATTGGGAGCGTATTTCAAAGCTCTGGCACAAAGTTTTCATGAATCAGACACTTCCGCCGGAGCGAATCAAGGAAATCGAAAAGTGGAATAAAGACGGCAAGCCATGGGCTTACGCGGATCCCAAGTCATTTGATCAGTTTCCAAAGTTTCCGCTGACCTTGAAGAAGATCAAGGAGCGCAAGGAGATTAAGAGTGTCCTTGATATTGGATGCTTCACCGGCTACTTCTTGCGGCATCTCTCGCTTGAGAAAAACGGTGATGGGTACTATGACTGTTTCGGCTGTGATATCCAAAAGGATCTGATGGACCGCTTGAATAAAGAATGGGAAAAGAAGAGACCTAATCTAAAGTTTACCTGGGCTTCAGCCGAAAATCTGGCCTATGCAGTTAAGTCTTTTGACGCGGTTGTGATGCTCGATACTCTTGAGCATTGTCTTGATGACAAAAAAGCCATTGCCGAGGCCGAGCACGTTCTTAAGCCTGGCGGCTGGATGTTCATCAATCTGCCTCGCAATCATGAGTATCTGGATGATTCAGGAGAGCATGTTCGTATTTACGACGATGAGTATGTCAAAGAGCTGTTTGGCCAAAAGAAAAACGTCGAAATTGAAATGTGCAAAGATGAGTATGGCCGTAAAACGACTTATGTCACTTACCAAATTTGATATGAAGCGACTGTATGTGATCTCAAAATATATTGAAGCAGAATCTCTTGATCACGCACGTAGGATTGAAAAAAATTACAGGCCCCAGGAAATTTATTTATATCAAGGCACCGCACTGCTTTCATCAGTAAAAGACCAGGTATCTAAAATAGGTTTTAACCATAAAAATGAAACCACAAAAAGAAAAAGACATCCAAAAAAGTATTCTTGATTATTTGCGTTTAAAGAAATGCCTTGTCTTTAAACACCATTCGACCGGATTCACGATGAAGGACGGGGAGGCTCGGGCCTTTCGATATGGAATGAAGGGCGTGTCTGATATTATTGGCTGTCTTCCCAGTGGACGATTTTTGGCAATTGAAGTGAAGCGTCCCGGGAAAAAACCATCACCTGATCAGGACGAATTTTTGAAGCAAGTGGTTATGCACGGCGGCCTTGGGTTTGTCGCCACTTCAATCGATGATGTTTCAACGTGGGTATGAGATACGCTATCTATGAGCCGACGCCTCCAGGAGCGGCGAGCTATCTTAAAAAATACCTAGAAAATAAGGTTGTTTATGATCTTGGGGCCGGGTACGGTGAATTCGCGGCCGAGATGTACAAATACGCTAAAAGAGTAGTGGCTGTTGAGAGCGACCCCCATATAGCGATACAATACCCATGGAAGGGCATTGAGTGTATTGAGAACGATTTTATGCAGGTAGATCTCAAGGAGGCTGAGGTTATCTTCGTTTTCCTGAGTTTCGTTGGAATGTATGCACTTACCAGAAAACTTATAAAAGATAATTGGCATGGCATTGTGATCTCTCATTATTACTCACTGCAAAATCTCGATACTCGCCCAATGCCTCCGTCAGAGGTTATTGTCGCAGAAATCGATGGAGGAGCTATACCATTTTTAATTTATAAATTATGAAAACAATTCCGTTGTTTTGGCCACACATCCCGCGCCGCAAGATCTTGCGTGAGATTAGTGATACACTCAAGACCCGTTGGATTGGTCAGGGCCCAAAAGTCAATGAGTTTGAGCAGGAGTTTGTAAAGAAATTCAAAACTCCCAATGCTCTTTTTCTAAACTCGTGCACTGCAGCGCTTGAATTGGCATACCACATTATTGGAATCAAGCGTGGTGACACCGTCTTAACGCCTGTTTTGACCTGTACCGCAACAAACATTCCCTTGGCGCGCCGCCACGCCAATATTGTTTTTGTCGACATCAATACCTCTACACTGAACATGGATTATGAGGATTTCAAGCGTAAGCTCACGGGCAAGGTTAAGGCCGTTGTACTCGTGCCGCTTGGAGGGATTGAAATTGACCATAAAATTATTGCCTACTGTCGGAAACGCCATATCCCGGTAATTATTGACGCTGCTCAGGCTCTTGGCCTTTATTGGCCCAAGGCTGATTTTGTCTGCTATTCTTTCCAGGCGATCAAGCACATGACTACGGCTGATGGCGGTGTGTTGGTAAGTAAAAACCCTGCGCATCATTCACGGGCGAAGCTCCTGCGTTGGTTTGGGATTGATCGGGAAAAGAAGGCTGCTAAAGATTGGCAGGCCTGGGAGAGGCGCGAGATGACATTTAATATTGAAGAGGCTGGATATAAGTTTCAGCCGACTGATATTGATGCCTCATTTGGCCTCGTGGGCTTGAGGGAGTTTGATAAAATCAAAACTTACCGGGAGAAGCTGTGTAAAATCTACCAAAAGCATCTTTTAGCTAATATCAGGCGTGTCCATGGAGGGGCCAATTGGTTGTTTGGAATCAACGTTAAACATCGTGACGAACTCGCCGAGTATTTGAAGATCCATGGCATTGAGACTAATCTGGTGCACCTGCGCAACGATATTTTCCAGGTATTTGGATCTAAGCGCTTAGACCTTACCGGCATGAATTGGATCGAAAATAAATATCTGTATTTACCGCTTAATACTAAAATTAAACCCAGCGATGTGAGGCACATTTGTCGCGTGGTCAATAATTTTTATCACAATGTTAAAGACCCAAACATATAAGGACATGGAGGAGTACGTGGCTCGTGGGGAAGTAAAGGATTCTCAAGGCCGCGTGGTTTCTCAAATAATGAAAGAAGAGGAGGAAATTGTTCGGCAAATTGAGACTGAGGCAGCTCGTCCCCTTGTCACTGACGAGAAGCGGGTTGAGATTATTGTTCTCATCACGCACAATGATCGTGATATTGTCATCGATTGCATCAAGGGAATTCTTTTGACGAAGTACCCTTTTAAAATAACAATCTACGACAATTCAGATAATTCCCGAAATACTTCTCGCGCTTGGAATAAATTTATTCGTGAGAGCACCTGTGGCTATGTCATGCTCATTGATTCTGATGCGTTTCCACAAAATGAGCGCTGGCTGCTTTCGATGGTTGAGATCCTTGAAAAATACCCTGATGCCGCAGTCGTTGGTCCGGTAGCCGGGGAGCCCTCAGTTACTACGATTCAAAGCATGGGCTACAAAGAGAAGGCTCCAGAGATTGAGACTGATGGACATATCAGTGGCTATTGTATGCTGTTTCGTAAGAGCATTTTTGATCAGGTTGGATATTTTGATGAAGATTTTGTTTTCTATGGCCAGGAGAGCGATTGGATTGAAAAGATCCTCGAACAGCGTAAGTATCGAGTTTTAATCACTCGGCAGGCCTGGGTAAAGCATGGCCTTGCGGGCAAACCATCGGTTTCTGCTGATCGCGCGGTTGCTGAGGGCACTTTCAATAAGCGCGCTGATTCTGAATACAGCCAGGCGCTGTGGATTCAAAAGAAAGCTCAACGCATGGAGGCCAAAAAAGAACAACCAAAGCCATGAAGTATTTCAAATATTTAAAATATCTCTTGAAGCATATCTGGTATGTTCGCATAGCTTGCTGGCGCCACGGTCTTTTCTGGCAGGGTTTAGTACACGATGCTTCAAAGTTTCGCCTGGATGAATTTCTGGCTTACGCGAATTTCTTTTATGGCAAAAAGCCATTTAAAAGAGATACTACCGGATTTTATTCTCCGGCCATCGTTGAGGACAAAAAGTTTTTAATGGCGTGGTTTTTACATCAGAAACGCAATCCTCATCACTGGCAATATTGGGTGATGCCGCATGATGATGGTTCACCTTTAGCCATGCCAATGCCTCATCGCTATCGCCTAGAAATGCTCTGTGATTGGTGGGGAGCATCTATGGCCCAGGGATTCAAAGGCAAGTGTCGTACCTGGTATCTGGTCAATCAAGACAAAATGCTTCTTCATCCAGAGACCCGTGCTTGGGTTGATGCAAATGTAAGTGATAGGTTTGTATGAAAAAACACCGCGTTTTAATTTTAGGATCCGCAGGATACATCGGCCGTGCCCTGATGGAATTTTTGCGTCATAAGGGACACATTGTTTCTGGAATTGACAATCGTCAGAGGGAATTTATGGTCAATTATGTTGGTAGTGATTCCTTGGTGCCTCTTAAGGATAATGATTCTTATTTTCTGGACCTCGTTAAGGATTCAGATAAATTTTATAAACTCATCAAAAAATTTAAGCCCGATACAATCGTTCATTTGGCACAGCAGCCATCAGCTGCATTTTCTATGAAGTCAAGATCGGAAGCGACTGAAACACAGACTAATAATATCGAAAGCACTATGAATGTGCTTTGGGCGATCAAGGAGATCAATCCAAAAATTCATCTCATTAAGCTCGGTACAGCCGGGGAGTATCCGGATTGGCTTTATAAAAACATTGAAGTACCCGAAGGTGCGCGCATCATGGTGAAGTATCAAGGGAAGAATTGGAGAATCCCCACGCCACGTTATGCCGGGAGCTTTTATCACTTCTCCAAGCTCTTCGATTCATTCAATATTGACTACGCTTGTCGAATCTGGGGATTGAACGCGACTGACATCAATCAGGGCATTGTCTATGGCAATCGTCACAACACTCGCCTTGATTACGACGAATATTTTGGCACGGTAGTTAATCGCTTTTGTGTCCAAGCCATGTGCGGAATTCCCCTGACAATTTATGGCACTGGCAATCAGATGCGCAGTTTTATCAACCTGCAAAATTCGATTGAGGCAATCGAGCTGATCATGAAAAATCCAGCCAAGGGATATCGTGTCATTCAGCAGTTGACTGAGACCTACACGGTCAAACAGATTGCCAAAATGATCCAAAAGTACACTGGCTGCAAAATTCAATATATTAAAAACCCTCGGGCTGAGCTCTCGCGCAATCGGTTTAAATTCAAGGCTCACGAGCTCAAGACGCTTGGTCTTAAGACAAAACCCATGGAAGAAGAGATCCTGAGACTGCTCAATCTCACAAAGCAATACCAATTCCGGGTAAAAAAAGATGCTATTTTGCCAAAAACTCTATGGCGCTGAAAAAATATAAAACTTGTATTCAGTGTGGCTGTATTTTTTATAAACGCGGTACGAATGGCATTAGAAGGGCTAAACGAAAAAAAATATAATTCTATGAAAATTTGTTACGTAGGTGAGTTAGCCAGAACTCCGGATGCTCCTGACCACAAAGGGATCATCCAAGGGCTCACGTGGCTCAAAGAAGAAGGCGCGATCAAAGACTTCAAAATCGTTGACCCGATACTTAACAATCGAAACGAAGTGGTGCGTCAGTGCAACGAGTACGGCGCAGATCTTGTGGTCCACGGAAACACCGACTCCTTAACGCTTGGGATCATCCCTGAAATTAAGGCTGGTGATCAGGTGTTTTTCATGGGAGATCTTCGGCTCAATAAAGAATATTATCATCAATGGTCGAAATGGATTGAGGGCTCAAAGGGCTTAAGTCACCTGCTGCTTTCTAATCGGACCCAGCTTGAAATGTGGTCAAAAGATTTTGGCATCCCAGCTTCATTTTGGCCTCATGGTTGCTACGTACCAGACCAAATGGTCTTCGATGAGGCGTTTGATAAAGGTGTAGTTTTTATTGGTTCTATGATTCCTGAATATCCCTTCAACCATCGAATTGAGTTAATAAAAAAGATTCAGGAAAAACTGTCAGTACCCTTGACACTTTTGAATGGCGATGGAACTTTAGGCCGTAATAAGATTTGGCAGGACATGCCAAAAATTTACCATTCTTCAAAGGTAGTTTTGGACGTAAGCCATTTCTGGGATTTCGATGGATATGCCTCTGGGCGTTATTGGTACACAGCAGGCCTGGGTGCCTGCTCAGTAACAAAACGATTTCCTGGATGTGATGAGTTTTATTACGATACTATTCATAAATGGTATTTCGATACCGCTGATCAAGCGGCGGATCTCATCCATACTCTACTCAAAGATGACAAGGCACGATTTAAAACTAAAATCGCAGCCTATCGACAAAACGCTGCGAATCATAATTATCGCGTTCGGTTTTTACAATTATTTGAAATTCTGAAATATGGCATCGTATCCAAGTCGCAGCCCTCTCGTAGTAGCTGAGTATCTAGCCCCAATCATTGCTGGCCGTAGCGTATGTGATATTGGATGCCATGAAGGCGATCTAATGGAGGCGTTTAAACGCTATACTGACAAGCCAGTCGTTGGTATCGAATTGCCTGGTCGGGAGTCAAGCAAAGCGATTTTACGAGGACTTGAAGTCTCAGTAGGAGATGTTTTAGAAGTTAATCCTCCCAAGGCCGATGTGTATTATCTTTGGAATAACGTGGCGATTCGAGATGCCATGATTACCACTCTCAAGGGAATTATTGTTTTGGGCCGGCGGCGCGCTGACCATCAGTTTCCTAAGCGAGCGAGAGGTATTGAATTTTCTTTTAATTTTATTGAGGACGGAAAATCTGACGTCTTCTACTTAATGATTTACTATGCACCATAATAATATTTTGTGGCTTCGGGATCTGAGGGAAAAGTATCCCGAGAATTTTACTAAAGCCAAAGTTTTAGAGATTGGCTCAGCCGATATCGCAGGCACCATTCGCTCCGAGTTTATTGACTGTAAGTATATTGGAGTAGACCAAAATTCTGGTCCGGGCGTTGACTTGGTTTCAGATGCTAAAGAGACAATCTTTAAGCCTGAATACTTTGATACTCTCGCGATATTTTCGGTCTTTGAACATGATTTGGGCTGGAAGGAAACGCTTAAACATAATCTTCAATGGTTAAAACGGGGAGGAATCTGTATTATTTGTTTTGGTGCTGAGGGCAACGAGCCACACTTGGTTGATACTATCGGTTGGAAGCTCGTGCCACATCAGGAATTTCTCGATTATTGTTTGACGTTGCCTGGAATTCGAGTGGTTGATTGGTTTTTTGAAGAGGAGCGCTATGGCAAAAACTGTGCTGGCGCGTTTGATGTTTTACTTCAAAAATTATGATGGACGGATCTTATAATCTACCTGAGCGGGCGTTCTTTAAACGTATTGCCATCGTTATTCCAATCTTTTGTCACCTGGGCCATGTTGAGCACGTTGGGGGACGCTATCGGGGTGGCCCTAACAAAGATACTGAGACTGATTTTCAAGAAGATAAGCTCGAGCTCATTAAGTTTGTTCTCGCGGCCTATAAGCACTATAAAGCTGGAGTGGCATACCAAATGATTTTTGTTGATAACTCAAGTCCTGATCCGGTAGTCAACCAATTGATCGTTGATTTCTGTAATAAAAATGATGCTCTCTATGTGACGCGGCCTAATACTGGGTTTTCTTTTGGGGCCTACAATTATGCCTGGCAGACTTTTGGCGATCAGTTTGATTATTATCTTTTCCATGAGCAGGATATCACGCCAATCAAAGACAATTGGCTGCTTGATATCATGGCAAAGTTTTTTGAATACCCGGGTACCGGTGCGGTCGGAAATACCGTTGAGCCAATGACTGGGTATCGCGGTCGTGGTTATTTTGAGCAGTGGAAGATTTTTGAGCCGGGCATGGTCGGGGAGTATTGGAATAATCCAGGGTTTCGCCAGTGCAATCTTGACGGAATGTTTATGTTTACAAGTTCCAAGATACTCAAAGAATGTGGTCTCCAGATCACCGAGATGAAGCTCACCGATCCAAAAAATCCAGAGAGCTGGGATATTACGCCAGGCGTCAATGAGCTTTTCTGGCAGCATTATATTTTAATGGCTGGATACAAGCTCGTCTCATTTCATGATAATTTTCATCTCTTCACTCATGGCATTTGTTACCTCGATTTTGAAGACACATTGCGCGATCGACAATTACCTCCCATGATGCACGCGCATGTTTTCTTTGTTAATCGAGAGATGAGACTTAACCATTTAAAATGGTATGAA
>ERZ761584.64-NODE-64-length-39233-cov-6.375364_pt1 | contig 39233 bp, 49 predicted proteins | sample MGYA00512168_ERZ761584 | MGnify/ENA primary metagenome ERZ761584 (study PRJEB28899, sample SAMN03785564) | bioreactor sludge metagenome | biome: EBPR Sludge; feature: EBPR Bioreactor; material: 0.22µm filtered reactor supernatant | place: Saint Lucia: Queensland...
GTTGAAGCGTGACCACGTGGGGAACTACCACAACGTGATGACCGGTTTGCCCGCCGCGTTCTATCCGTTGCTGGGAACTCAGAACGCGTGGGACGAGCCTCTTGCTGTGGCCGGTGCGTACAGACACCGCTATAAGGTCGATCATCCGGCACTAGAGCACAGGATCTGGAACATCCCAACTTGGAACAAAGAAGATCCGCACTACCAAATCAACTGCGATAAAAAAGAGTACCTTTTGGCAAGGTCTCTCTGGGAGAACATGCGCTTTGTTTTCAGGAGGCCACTGCTTCCGATTAAGCGCAGTCAAGTCGGCGGTCGACTGCTCGCCAAACTGAGGCGGCGAACAGGTTAAGTCCAAGGCAAAAAGCACACGACTAAGAAGTAAAATTCTTACTCGTGTTTATGCTTGATCTTGTCCCTACCGAACTAGATCAAATTAAACTCGAAATAAGTCAAAAGGTAGCGGACAATCACGGCAAAGTGCTCGCGAAAGCATTCGATCTTTACGATCGAAAAGATTGTTCGAACTGTAAATTTCCTCAAAATTGGCAAACTGTATTAGGTTGGAGGGCGTGCCGTGCTGTTCAGTCGCGACTATGCGCCAACCTAAGAAAAGCTACTGATATTCTCGATTGTAGCGAGGGCTCTGGACTACGAGAGATATATCAATCTTTTCCTGAGCATCAGAATATCCAGACCGCTGCAAAGGCGTACTATTCCTACTCACAGTGCGTAGAGCGCAGCATACTCCATCGACACTGTGTTTCTCTAAGCGTTGAAAAAAGCCATATTCGACGTAATCTGGATATTTGGTATCCAGAGATAATTAAAGCTTATGAACACCTACGCTCGCTGGTAACAGCAAAGTTCTGGTCTAATGACGCACACACTAAATCATACGCCGACATACTCGTAAACAACGATCTAAACGTGCTGAAAATAAGTTTCTATGAGTATGTCCTGCCGATGTACATACTGAGGCGAGTACGGGGCGGACACGCCAGTGCTAGTCTTTTCGACGAGTTGATCCAGTTATTGGAGGTTTGGAAATTCGACTTGAAATCTAGAAAAGCGAATAATTTGACAATCTTCCCGTGTGCCGGGTGTGTGTCGAGCTATAACCCAATGAAGCGCTACTTCTTCGCTGGTGAATTTGTTAGGTTACGCTCTATCGCTGACTAAGCACACGGACCAGAGGAAACCATGTCAAACAATCCAGACGGACAAACACCACCACCACCAGAGCTAAAGCAATCTAAAGAGCTTCCGGAAATTGTTAAGATTTTGCATGACGTGGAAGCAAAGCTAGTAGCCACGCAATCAGCACCTGTTGTACGTAGCCGCGTTATCGACCAAATGGTCGAAGCCGAGCTCAGCAAGAGAGTACAGACACTGTCTGCGGCGATGGGTATGCGCGATCGTTTGGTGGGTGATCTGCGCAAAGCAGAAAACTGCAAGCAAGTGCTGATCGACGCAGAAACAAATAAGAGAACGGCGTACTTCGACCCCAAGGCCATGCAGGCGTTGGAGCAGGCGCGCAAGCGTCTCAAGGAATTCGACGACGCCGTCACAACTGCTGTCGTTCAAGCGGACTTCACCAAACTAACTCAGCTGATAAACGCCAAGCCGAATAACAAATCGGACCAAAGTCCGGACGTCAACGCGGATAACAAGACAGAAGGCTGACCACGCGAGAACCCGGAGATGCGGCTTACCAAAGCTGCCCAGTTGTGGTTGTTTTGACCTCCTTGCCACCACAGCCGAGTCGTTCAAATTAGGATACCGGGTTCTTTTTGGCCTTTTGGTCATCACCATACAAAGACTAACAGCGCAGATAGCAACTTACCCAAGAGGTTGTCAACTGTGCTGTTAGTCTTTGCGGGGTGGTGGCCTTTACACATATTGAGGAAACTTTACTTTTAGCTATTGATAAAGACGCCATAAGTAAAGTTGTCAAAAAGGCGAGCAACTGTGAGACGTCGTCCACCAACAATGTTAGATACACGCAAGGCATATCCGCTTTGTAAACTAGTCAAATTTCAAAACACTATTGACTATATTTATTTCGAGGCGGCTAACTATAAGGAAGACACTTCAAAATTAGTTCTATCAAGAAGAGACGCGTTGTCCGCTAGTGGCTCCAGTGTTTCAGTCTTAAAACTTTTAACGGTATTTGATGAATACCGAAACATCAACAAGGCATCCAATAAGGAGTACCCATGAAACCAAAGGGCATTCAAAGCAAAATTATCAAGGACGGAATGATCTTAGACACACTGGTGTTTAAATTTCGTTATTGGGAGTCTACAAGGTCAAAAAACCGGAACTTCCGCAGATATCTAGGCGATACGTATACGTTGATCGTTATTAGGGATGGCGGTGGAGCGAGAACTTATGCGATTATCCCGCCAATAATAAATAAAACTGTCACACGAAAAATCTCGCTAACACCAAAAAACAGGATAAAGCGTGCGCCCAGTGTCATCTAAATCTAAAAATCTATCAAACAATATAATTGTGTATGAGTTTGAACTATATGTTGATATCAAGTACGACGCAATAAGTTCCACATATTTCAGCAGTAGTAGCATATCACAGCAGTTCTTGATAGTAGATGACATTTTTTCACCGTTAGCATCTGCCCAAGGACGGATATACGCTGATTCTCCAGTAAATCATTTTTATACTAAATTTCGTTTTGTTCCGCAATTACGGTAAGTGAGTCAAACAATGCGCAGAATTGAAACTCTGTATTGCAGGTCTGCAGACCATGAGCAATTCTGTGTTAACAAATTAAATCATATTCTTTTGGATGGGCTAACACTTAGATGTTGGGGAGCAACCTCAGATGCAATCTATCGTCCGATGGCGGCATCAGCGATTAGGATGCGTGACCCGCAGGATCCATGGACGACGTACATAAACATATTTCTTACGATACCTTGCGTACACAACAGACTACCGATTAAGGTGATGCGACGATGACAAGAATTGTGTACAGACGCTCTATGCCAAAGTTCTTACCGCTAAAAAAACTATGGCACGACTTATCTGTTTTAATTATTGGTAAGTGTTCTGTTAGTACTAATATTTCCAACTATAGTCAAGAACCCCGCGCAACTGCTCCACTTGTAGCTTCAAGACTTTCTCAGCTCTATAGTGATATACACAACAATCAATCTTGGTTTTCGGATAATACTACGTATCGTATTATGTATAGAGTTAAGGATCGCCTATTTAACCTGAAAAGTATTCTGGATGAGCCGGACTAAGGGGTTCCGAAATGAGAAAACTTCAAAGCAACTCTTGGCATAAATACCTACAAAAACCAGAAAGAATCACTAAACCGCACTACTACCTTGAGTACTACACTCTGTGCACTATTTGTATGTCTAGTGCTGTAGAGTTGACGTTGAGTCGTGCATTACAGATTTACAGTATCGATTACATACCAGAGTCAATAGTCGATCTACTTCCGCCAGGAGGGGTGTCGGCTCCAGCACCAGCGTGGCCATTCAATGCATTACTTGGAAGTATCTTCTTACATCAGGCTGTCGCACAACAACGGCTACAAATAGAGAAAACTGCCAAGAAAAACGGCAAAAGGATAAGGTGAATCGACCCAGAAATTAGTACAGATACACCAAAGGACACGAATGAAACGACAGAGGCAAGGGGCGTACAACAGGGAATACTATAAGCAATTAGTTAAAGCTGACAGGTATTCGCTGTTTCCCTCTGACAGCACTGAATATCAAAGCATACCAGACATACCAGAAGCACAAAAGTTATCAACATTATCAACATTATCAAGTGCGTCACAGATAGGCTCTGATCTTATGGTAGATCTATTTTTAGAAAACTCGCTGTTTATGTCCATTTATCTGAGTACAAGATGAGAAATCGACAAGGCAGTAGACATGTTTGCTCGCTATGGGACTCCTACTACAGACGTACATTTCAGACAATCAAAAATAAGTTTATCGGACCTATGCCATACGACCTATGGAAGTCATACCCTAAATTATCAGCCGAGCAGCTAAAAAGGTTGCATTTGCAGAAGGATTTTCGATCTGAAGCTTCTGATAATTTATACATACTTATTGGTGACTTGCGAGCTGGGCGTACTGTAGTCGAATGGATTCACTCACGTGAAAGAAATCGCGCAAAGACGTAGGCAACACTTGCTACCCAAGCTTAGAAGTCCTCTGGTACTCAGCGTTAGATTGCTTATGTCAAAATACTGCATTAATTCAGAATCAATTCTTGATTTCGTTAAATCAGGCGAAACTGTGTCGGTACCATATAATATTTTTGCAAAAGTATTCGAAGTGGCTAGGGCTGCGTGGCATCAATGAAGATAATACCTCGTGTGCCCATTGACAAACCTTCGATACAGACGCTAATTACAGATTTTTCGTCAGCCATATATCGACACATTAGGTCTGCCTGCAGTGACGATGGTTACAAACAGTGGACGTTTTCAGGTCAGTTCAGGATTTTGTACATAGAGGTTGAGGTAGCGTCGGGCCTAGGAGCAGAACGCATGTCTGATATCGTACTCGGACGGGCAAAAAAGCGTCTAAACACAGACCATACATACTTCACCAATGAATAGAAGTAATCCACCCAAGACTCCATTAAGTTTGCTGTCTAATCGGGCGCAGCGCATTTTCGACTTTATTCATGGTTCACAGTATTTACAGTCTGAGTGTGACGATGACGCTGATAGTTACTTTACCGAAACTGACCCCTCATATGTTGATCAGAATGACGTTCTGAGATCCACGCTAAGGGAACCCCTAGAGAGCACAGAGGGCAACATAAATAACAGCCACTATATAGGCGTATTTAATATAGTTGGTCATTTATATTCAATGTGTACACCGCATGAAGAGAAAGTAAAACAATTCTTGAAAACGTATCTACGTCAAGAATGAGGATAGTCAAGCATGAGACCAACGTCTGCACGAACAAAAATCGTGATACTCTTTAGCCGAGGATATCGATGGTTAGCAAATCGCATTGATAGTAAAAGTCGTAATAGTAAAGTTAAGTTACGAACTCTTCTAACGTATCAAGTTGATGAAATAGAAAGCGATATAGAAGACCTCAATTGTATAAATATCCATAGATTCAATAAAACTCTACGTTTACGAAATAAAAAACTATTCCGTCTGCTATTTTGAAGTACTTAAGTAATGAGTAAACCATCAGACGGGGCGTTGGCTATCCGGTAATGCGTGAAATGAGAAAAATGCGAAAAATTGAATGGAGTTCGTCTGTTAACGTTTTGATGGAGAATATTCTTATAAATATGATTGCTGCAGATTTTGGTATTGAAGTATATGTTGTAATTAGCAGAGCCTTTCGAAAAAGCAGAAATCTATTATGAGGCGCGGGGCTAAAGATTTCCAAAGAGTATCACTGATAACTTCGTACGAGTGGCTACTAAGGAATTTATCCAGTAGATCTAAACAAACGGTGCTTAACCTCACTAAAAGTTCAATATACCAAGTAAATAGTTTATTTGCGACAGACAGAATAGAATACGACGACGCGATGCGTGCTAGGTTTTGGCTATTTGTATTGAGGGTAGGTCGAGCTATTTCCGAGCCAGAGGAAGAGTAACAGCATGAAGAGAGCCGGACCATCACCGATAGTTGTTGATCCACTATATAAGTATTTTAATGGAAATAAGTTCTATAAGACCTATCTCGCCTTATTTCAGGCACTCAATACTGTAGGTAAGTTACAACATTCGCTAGGCGCGATGGATCGCTTACAAAACTTACTCGCGTATCGAATATCTAAGAACCAGTCCACTGGAGTTAAGTTACCTATACCTTTCTAAAGTGTACATCGGCTGAGCAAAACACGATGAAAGTAAAGAGAAGTCAGGATGACAAGATAGCACCAGTAGTTAATGTTGGTGACATTATCTATACGTCTATTACTTTAATTCCTAAAGAGTTGATAGTCGTTATTTGGTCTGTAGGTCCATTCGATCTAATATATAACTCATTACTAACTTATGAGTCTTCGGAGGATCTCGCTCGCGCAACAGTAATATATGAATTGCGTATGTTTAAAAGCAAATATAGAAAGCTAATAAAATGAACAGAATCGGAATACGTGCGCACGGGACTAGGCTACCCGTGAATAGCTATTTGCGGAGTTTGGCGGAAAGCTTTTCTAACAGGTCTACACTGGGTTATTACAACCATTTATCTAGACAACTGTGTTATTCATTAGACGGGATTGCATCTGAAGCAAATCAACTTTGCTATGACATAATTTACTGCATATACAAAGCAGTAGTAGATCAAAGTTGGCGTTCCGGTAGCGAGAAAGACTCATGCGGAAGATCAGTACAAATGACAAAAAGAATGATAATCAACTTTATGACTGCTGGGTGAATTTTCTACACCCGGTGGATCTAGGAATCGCGCGGTACGAACCCCCAAGTCACCAATGTGGGGAAAGCTGGTTACCATAATTCGTAATGCCGAGGATATAGAATCGCATCAGCTGACACATGAGTTCTACAGACTTACAACGTTTTTTGAATATCGTCAGCTTTTTAAGCGGAAAAGTTAATATGAAAAGAATCCAGGAGTACACAAGATACGCGAGTCCTTTTCTGCTTGGTTGGAGCGTCGGTATAGCTTTTTACCATCCGGCCGGACTATTACGACGTAGCTTCTGCTTTAATGCCTATACCCAATTTTCTTCTATCTTTAATACTCAAAGAAATACCGACCTAAATATGGTGATGGCTTATTTTTTTTCTGATCTATATAGTATGAGTGGTGATTATGTATTGCAAAGCACCCGCCAGGGGAAACATGGTGAAAAAGTTCTGTCATAGTCCTCAGGGGCGCGACCCGCTCAACGGCTATTGTCGCTTTACCGTTTATAGTACGAAGATGCACCCGGGAAATCGCGCGCAAGCTGTAAATCTACTCTCCTTACTTCATTTTCTTGGTGGTGTAGAGGAGGATGGATACTTTTTACATCAGACATGCTGATAGATATGTTGAATATGTGGACTACTCACCAAAACCCGTATTAAAGCAGTCTTCATGAAGAAGATAGTTAACCGCAGAAAAACAATACTAGATATAGAACCCCTAGAAAGTGTATATCCAACTACACGGACAGATTATCCACATGTGAAGCTATCCAGATCACCGAGGGTACTTCTGGGTCGGATATATGATGCCGAAGTATCCAATTCCAATCGAAATTACATGATCGTAGATAACTTTATTATTTACGGTGTAATGCTGTTTATGGCGTGGAACACACCAGGAAACCGAAATGTACAAAGTTAGACGATACGTGCAGAACGAACCAAATTATGAGCTACGTAGCTATCTCTATTGGCTTAGAAACAAAATTTGTATGAGTGGTGGACTAAAAACCCCCTCAGAGGAAAAAGTATTTAAAGAGCTATATGCACCACTTAATGAAGACGAATCTAGCAGACAATACGCTACGACTATCGCGCTCCATCCTATATTTTCCTCTACAGATATTCCAACTCGATTGTTCGTTGTTCGAAGATTACGAACAACATAAAGCACAGCGGGAAGACAGAATGAACACCATTGCCATGTCTGATCAAGACACTCCGCTTAAGTTTCGCGAATACGTGTATGATCTTAATAATGAGTATCATGCACTGTACGATGGATTCATATATGGGCGCATAAGAAGGACGTTGAGCACAGACTTTAGTGCAATTAGGCAGGGTGAGAACGTGTGCAGAGGTGACATGGGGATGGCGTTAGCAAAGATCGTTTATGCTGAAAAAGTTTTCTCACGAAATATCACAAGTATCACTTACATGCCGTAGAGCCGACAAGGAGTTTTGATGCGTGACGTCAAACTCGGAAGTGTAGATCGACTGGAGAAAACACGTGAATACTACTTTTGGCTCACAGAGGTATTCTGCCCACAGCATGACGAAGTATCTGATATAGGGCCGGAATTAGCACTATACCAACAATTTAGGGTTCTTTTTGGGTCTGAGGGCGTTCATGAGGCCGCTTCAGTTCACGGAGTTAATCTCTTACTATGGGACAAGCACGTCGAATTGCACGATCTGCTTACAAGGGTAAACAATATGTTCTTTCGCGGATCGTGGGCGTCATAATGAGACGAATTCTTACTAACTACCATGCGGTACACGTATCTGAAGTTTATTTCAGAAATTTACAATTCAGACTACTTTACTTGGGTGCTCTGTGCCGAGTCGAATGGTCCACCCACCCTCTGACTTCACTCCAATCACTTACCGCATTTCCGGCCCATCCCAGCATATGGATGGACCGAGTAATACGCCTCTGGGAGCTTCGACTATAAGCATCTGTGGACACGAGGACATACAAAAAATGAAACGAGGATTTGGCCCTACTTCGTGTTTTATGCCATACAATTCAGTTTTAGTCGAGATATCAAAATTGTTCCTTTCAACTGGTACGTATCTTTGGACTAACGAGGCATCTGCCCAACTATATACCCTATTGGTGAGGGATGAAGGACTTGCTGACGATATAACCAGAACCTGTACCTACAGGGCGACGATCTTCTTAGTACATAACCTAGCAACACTACCAAAAGAAGACTTGGAATGGTCACCAGGTGATGAATGAAAAGACAAACGAAGCAAACACGAAACTGGTCTGACGATCACACTAAGTATTTTGAAAATCTGGTGTTCGACCACCACGCGAATATATACAGTCAGCAGGTGCTAGAAGAACAACTATTTATATGGTTTTTCTTCAGGGAAGCCGATCAAATAAAGGCGATACTTTATTGTCTACTTGTTGCGTTCGATACATTAAATTATTTATCAAAAACGGTCTTCTGTCACGGGTCAGTCGCGTGTAAACAAGGCGAGTAGATGAAGAGAATAGGCCAAGAACGCATACGCAGAGTACAAGCCTACAGCGATTACTACAATGTGCATTTGAAAAACGTAATACGTAAAAGCCGCAGCTCTGATTGCATTACGTATCGTATCCCTACGCATAGACTGAATGAAATTGACAGTGAGGTGCGGGTAGCAGATGAGTGTGTTAATTTTCATGTATGGATAAGAACTCCATGGGTGCACCCATAGGTAGAAGTAGCGCTGACCCAAACACACGGAGTCCACAAAAATGATTCAGGAGGTCCGTTTTTCAGAAAAACCGTTTGACGAGTCCTTATCTGCAAATAAATTACAGAAGTTAGTCAGAATTCACGTGAAACAAAACTGTTCTTATGATCGCAGCGAAGTTTTCTACGAACTAGTTACTCTAACTTCTATCGCGCAGTCTGAATTGCGGCGCAACACTATGAGGGCCATGTCAGAAGTAAGGGAGCATTTAGAGCTATCAGATGATCAATGGGATTCGGATACATGAAAAGAAAGTTCCATCCAACTGTAGGTTGGTTTGATGCGATTAACTTCACTGGTAAAGTAGAATGGCTATTTATCAGTAATTCGAGTTTACTCAAGTCTGTCAAAAAGAGCGTTTTCTACGATAATCTGGTCCCGCTACTTTCAAATGCTGAGCGCGTACTGACGTTTTGTACAGAAACGTTTGTTGCTACGGTGAGAAAGAAGGTCTATCGTCGATGGCGATCTGCTTAGTACATAACCTAGCAACACTACCAAAAGAAGACTTGGAATGGTTACCGGGTGATGAATGAAAAGACGAAAACATCCGCTGGCTTGCTGCGCGTTCATGCTACATGCGTACAGATCATATGGATTAAAAATCACTACCTACGAATACAGCAGTGGGTATACAGTGTTCCACGCATTCATGCCATTATTGGATATATTTACAAGTAGTCGAGGAGATCCCGTAAAGTCAATTATTTCAAGCTGGAGAATTCCAAGCGAAACTGATTCATGAAAAGAAAAACGCACAAAAACACTAACTGGTCGCAAATATTAAGTATCAGCGTATCACTCAGGCTAAAACAAAAAGCTAAAGACTGTTCTGGTACTACATACCAAGAATTTTTACCGTCATGCAATAGGCTTAGATTTGTGCTAGATGATCATACACAATCAATTGTTTGGAATAGGATTTGTGATGATGTGAGGTATGGAGGAGAGGTGGAATAGTGAGACGAAAAATATCACCAGAAGTTGATTGGTCAGGTATTCGCAATATCCCCAAAGGGTATGGACCTACAGTCATAGAGCTTGGCATCAATTTCGATGATCCCGCATACAGCCGCATACTAAAACCATGTTCTGCAGTAAGTGGAGAGCTATTTGACACAATGTTTCGATTTATGTTACATGTAATTACAGCAACTCTGTCAGAAGAACGTCGGCGCACAGACGGAGATAAGTTGTGAAGGCAGTACTACACAAAAACATTGATTGGTCAAACATGAACGATCATGTCATACAATACGGGATAAAAGTCTTAAGATGTAAAGTTAATGGTTATGATTTACTGTACTACGGAACAGTAAGAATTTTGAGCGATATAAGAGTGCTGTTAGATAATCAAACACAGTCACTTATTTGGAATGGGTTTTGTTATAAAACCGATATGTACAAGCGGAGATAAGTTGTGAGAAGAAGACACTACGCACCAGGTGACTGGGCAAACACTCATGGTGTCCTCAGAAGATATGGACTACAGTTTATACGCTGTGGAGTTAGTCTCGAAGATCGAGCATACAGCGGAATACAAGAATTATGCTCTGATGTGGGCACTAGGCTAGGGGCACACACGTATCGGCTTATGGAGTCAGTTCAACATTTAATATCTCGATCAAAGCCGACAGGAAAACAACAGCGTACAGACGGAACAAGTCGTGAGAAGAACAACAAAACCGCAACTAAGGCTAAGAACTAATTTTACAGAAATATCCAGTTATTTTGCAAGATATGAGTTAAAGTTCCTGAAATATGACCCTGATTTCTCCGACTCAGCGTACTCGGAGATACTAGAGCCGTGCGATGATGCGTTCGTGGAGCTAGACAAAACGAACACAATAATCTCATTTTTACTCGATATATATTTCAGCACACCATCCGTAACAACGGAAGCCAAAGCGTGAGAAGAACAACAAAACCGCAACTAGGAGCTGACCTATCAGAAACATCCTTTTATTTTGTAAGATATGAGATAAAGGTCGTGAATTGTGGACCCGATTTCTGCGATGCCGCATACTCAAAAATACTGGAACAATGTGATGCTGCGAGTAGAGAGCTAAATTACGCGAGCACTCTTACTCGATGTGTATCTCAGATCATCACAGCCTGAACAACGGAAGCCAAAACGTGAAAAGAAAATTAAAACCAGACGTTGACTGGTCAAAAATAAACAAGAGTCTTTTAGAGTGTTTTGCAAAGATCGGAGAGTTCGCAATTTCCGACAAGGACAGACTGTACCGCCTTCTATGCGAACAGTCCGATGATATGCAAGTGGAATTAAATTATCTAATGACTATAGTTATTATAGCTGCGTTTGAAAGAGAAGAAGACACGTACAACCCGGAATACAAATGAGAGGAATTCACAGAGCCGATCGAGCAGTTGAAGCACGTAACCCAGTTAGTGAGTATGGATCAGTTTACGCAGTATCTTTTCGGTTTCTCGAGACAGTATCCGGAGCATTTAACCAACGTCATCCTGACGTATATCCAGACGCGTTACTAAAACTCATCGCAGCAATACTAACCTATCTAGACGAACTGCAAGGTTTGCATCATTGTTCTGTAAAAGCAATACATAACTTTAAATATAGATACAACTTGTCACTCTCTCAAACCTAAAGACACACATCTAAACGGTGTGTCTTTTTTTTAGCTATGCGATAAGCTATACTGTTTACATGAGTACATATGAAATTGTCGGAAATAGTCAGAGCAGCAACCCAATCTATACAGTGCCTAGAGCTAAAAGTACGGTGAGTGCAGCCAGCGACGGAACACCAGTACTCGTAGGAGCAGCTGACTCGTCCGGATTGCAGTCAAATGGATTTAATCCACTTGTTGCACTTCCACGTAATCTTATTCCAACCGATGAAGAAGTTATCAGCCAGTCCGTAGTAAGACAGCAAATACAAATGCAGACAGACAGTAATAACACTCAGACATTGGATATAGATAGACTTCTTGAGCCACCACAGCAACACACAGCACAGCAAGCAGATAACATTGCGGCTCAAGTGCTGGCTATTCTCAATAAAGCTCAAGCATATAAGTCAGAAGCAGCACCAACGCCAGTACCAGCACCAAAGACAGAAAATAAGAAATCTACTGTTTATTTGCACATTCCCGGTGCGTGTATTCCATATCAGTTTGATGAAGTACAGATTGATAAAAAGCTCGGACTTATTGTTTTAGTAAGCGATGATCAGACTCAAAATTCAAGCGAGCTCAGACCTAAGTTTAGACCAACTCAAGGTAGCGAGCGTATCACTCTATCTCTTGGAGAGTCTGCTGAAGTGGTGAGTTGTGAGTACTTTGGTGTGTCGTTTAAGATTCAGTCTAGATATCAAATTACGGTATTTATCATTGCTGACACAACTTCTGATACTGAAGAGCTGGAAAGTTGATAGAATAACAACATGAGTAATTCTGAGAACACAGCAGACTTTGAGAAAAATGGTGAGTTAACTGATAATTCAGCAGCACTACAGCGTAAGACTGATAAGTGCTGCGGTGGTTGCTCTTGTAAGATTAGCTCGGCTAAGAACACTAAAGTAGCCGAAGACACAAACTCAACTAATCAAAGCGATTTTGAGTCTCTTCCTGACACACTGAAGAATAAATTCAAGTAATTCTGGAGAATCGCTTGTCAAGTCTCTTTGAATACGACGCTGGTTCCGCTCTATCAAGATTCGGCGGCTCTCGTCGGTCATATCCAGACCCATTCCGCACATACACTACCATGCTTATGCCTCGGAATATCTCCGAGAAGCTTCGCTGGTGTGAAGGAATGTGGGTACGAAACGGAACCTACTCTCGCGCAATGAAGAGAGTAATCTCATACTTTATCACTTACGTTGACATCGCTACTACCAGCGATGACGACAAGAAGAAGTATGAAGAGTATCTCAATGAAACTTTGAATGTACTCTCGCTACTGTCTCAAGTCGGCGAAGACATGATGGCATATGGAAATAGTTTTACTTCTATCTATATTCCATTTCACAGATTTCTAGCTTGTCCACAGTGCCATTCCGACACAAGACTATCAGAACTAGATTTCAAATTTGAAAATGCAAAATTCAAATGGAAATGTCCAAAATGTCACAAAGAAGTAACTACCGATAAGCCAGTAGACAGAAAGATCAAAGACGAAACAAAACTCAAGATCAAGAGATGGTCACCACATGAGATTCGAATTATCGAACACCCCATAAGTGGGGATAAGGTATATCTGTGGGATTGTCCAAAAAATATTCTGAATCAAATCTATGGCCCAAATCAGAAGTTTACGCTTGAATATCTTCCATGGGAAATGATTGAAGCAATTCTAGCTAATAAGATGTTCGAATTTGCGCCAAGAGTAATATTTCACTTATCAGAACCAACACTCGCCGGTATACATACTGGTGGCTGGGGCATTTCTCAAACATTGATGAATTTCGGCCAAGCTTACTATGTACAGATGGCCAAGATGTATAACGAAGTGTTGATGAATGAGTATATTGTTCCATTCCGTGTGATCTATCCAGAGAGAGCAGCTGGAGTAAGTGGAGATCCTCTGCAGACACTGAATGTCAATAGTTATAATTCTCAATTGTTATCAATGCTTAAAGCACACCGAACTAATCCTGGTGGGTATTACGCTGCACCATTTCCAGTTGGATATAAGGCACTATCCGGCGAAGGCATGCAGCTGACAACACATGAGCATATTAATGCAGCAATTGATGAGATGTTGAATGCCGCCGGAGTACCAGCAGAGCTATATAAAGGTACAGTGCAGTTTCAAGCATTACCAACAGCATTAAGATTGTTCCAGCAGACATGGGTGCAATTCTCGGCACAATTAAATAGCTGGTTAAATTGGTTAATTGATTCAATTTCTACTGCATATAACTGGGGTAAAGTAAAGGCTAAACTACGGCCAGTGACACTTGCTGATGATATTGAGAAGAGATCTATTCTTCTGCAGCTCATGGCTGGTAACAGAGTCAGCGCAGAGACAGCACTTGCACCACTTGGAATCAACGCCACAGAGGAGCTCTCCAAGCTTATTCACGAGCAAAAAGAGCAAATGGAATTACAACAGAGATTTCAAGAGGAAATGGATCAGAAAGTACAACTACAGCAAGCTGCTCAAGGTGCGGCTCAAGGTGGTGGTCAAGCAGCACCAGCTGGTCAAGATCCAGCACAGATGCAAGCAACACCACAACCAACACCTGGTGCAGTACCACCTGGAGCTACACCAGAAGATCTTATGGCACAAGCAGACAGCGAAGCACAAAGACTGCTGTCTATGCCATATGAATTACGTAGAAAAGATATGAATGCAATTAAGAATGCAAATCCAACACTGCATGCTCTGGTGAAAGCTAAGCTAGAGCAGTATAGATCTGATGCGCGTTCTCAAGGCGGTGCTGCGCTAATTCAACAACAAATGGGCCAGCAGACAGCAATGGGCTAACTTACACTGGAGCTCTAAATGAGTAATGAAACAATTCATTCTCGTATAGAGTATGTAAGTGCGCTCACAAATTACTGGAATGTGTTTGTAAGTGATGTACGCAAGATTGTGAACACACTGTCTCAGCTCGGACTAGCTAGTAATATAGAACTTAGAAATAGCAAAGTATTACAATTTTTTACACTGTCAAAACCTGACAATAATATCGCATACTACAAATTTGCAACTGTTAACAGCTCCCAACACTTAGTGCCAGATCATGTGCTGTCAGTAGTTATCACAGATGAAGACAAAGACAGAATTGAATCTGTTAGATATCTAAATAAAAGACCACAAGTACATATAACTGTGTATCTGTCTGGAGGTACTTACAGTCTGCTCAGATACCTACATAGAGTAGATGTGCCGAGCAGACTGCAAGTTCTGAGAGTTGAATTTATCAATAGGTTTTTTGATGTTGTTACTGATAGTGAATTTGAGTCTTTAAGATTATCAAATAGTAATCAGAATTCTCCAATCTTACAGACCGAACAGCTGACTGTGTACTCTGCTCTGCATGTTGCTGACTCTTCTGTTGTTGATTATAAATCTATTGTTATTTCTTCAGGTGCGATTTTCTTTGAAAGAGAATGTGGTGTATTTCCAGAGTATAAGGATATTGATTATCTGATAAGTGATAGTTTTGAGATTGTTCATCCTCCTACACTGTCTGAGCCATTCTCAAGAGAGCTGCAGCTAGACTTCTTTCCAAATTCATATAAAAATGGTCCGCTATTCTTCAAAGAGACAGCAGAGCAGAACTTTGGAAATACAGCATATTTTGTAAACAATGTGCACTTACCATACTTGCTTGAACAAGTTGAGACACTGCTTCCGACAAGATATGGTCATGCAGATGGTGTTACTTTTTATGGTATAGCAGCATTACAGTTAAATTCTTGGCATCCATGGTATTCTGATGATCTTGTCGGCGCTACTCCAGAGACATCTACTCAATATGCTTTTCATTGGTCTAATTACTTTGATGATGGTCAGTCCTACAACTCTGTGTGGTACAGCTCTTACAATCTGCCGAGCATATGGACAGAGTCTGTAACAACTGTAAAAGAGTTAATGCCAAATTCTATTGTTTCAGTTCTTGGAATTATCACTACTACTGATGATGGATCTGACTGTACAGACACATATGTAGACAGCTTGACAGACTGCATATCTCATGAACCAACATTACAGAACATGATCAACAGCTTTGATTGTTTGCTTCCAACAGTACAGCTGCGCTACAACATATCACAGACAAGCTTAAATGGTAATGAGATATACTCTGACTTTAGAATAAACAGAGAACCATTCTTTGATTTGATTAATCAACTGTCTGAGCAGTTTGACAAGCCTGTGTACTTAGCTCTCTCTGTTGGTCTAGTCACTGATAGCTCTGATAGCAGCTCTGTACAAGAGTGCAGTGTAGATACTTGGAGCTATTGGCTAAGTTACGCATTTGAGAAGTGCTCTCAAATTCAAGGTTTATATCTGTATTTACCATTTTCTGTGAACTCTGCTAATATAGATGCTGTTAACTCTTCTCTGAGAAACTTGGAGCTGGTCATATCTGGCTACCAGCGCAGTAGTTAGTACTAGTAATAACAGTCAGAGTATTTACACACAAGAGATTTCACTAATGCCAAGCAAGCCAACTGAACCAAAGACAACTAGAAACAAGTTTGTTTTGAATAACTTGTTGGCAAAGAGAAGAAAGCCGAAAAGCGGATTACTTGACTCCGCAACATCTCTTGCTCAGGAGCAGATAGATCGAACTCATTCTTTTGCTGATTTTGTTGCTGATGAACTCTCTAAGAAACCAGATGCAGAAAAACAAGCTGAGCTAGCTAAGTTGTCTGCTCCGGTGGGTCAACTGATCAGAGCTCTGATGGTTAAAGGAAAGAGACTAGCTAGAAATCCAAACACTAAAAAAGTTGTTAAAACTTTACCTAACGCTGTTGCTGCGGCAGCTGTACCCGGTGTTTACGAGTACGCTTCACATGGTGGTATATCTGGCCCACTCGCAGAATGGATTACAGGTAGTGATATCTTAAATCTCCCATCCAACGGCCGATCGTTAAGAATGTTTGACGCTTATCCGGCTCTGCAGAATGTTCCTGTTGATGATCCTGTAAACGGAACAGTTGTCTATAAGCCAACCATGACTCGCCAGCCAACATACTCAGAGATTGCAAATCCTGCGTTTGCCCGTGGACTCGGCGCTCATTTCGACTCAACTCATCGCGACTACTTGGGCGGTACTATGGCGGCCACTGTACCGCTTGTTTTTACACCAAAGACACTAGGACGAGCGCGATGGAAATTTAACAGATCTGGAGGAGACTTAGGCGATACAGCTATGGCACTGGGCCCGGCATTTAAGAATAAGATTCTGTTTGGCGGAGCTGTTGGCGTTGGATACCTCACCAGAGAAGCTTACAACACGTTAAATAACATCAGACGTGCAAGTGGTGCGTTCGCCGATGCCGCAGATGAAGTACGATCAAATACTGGCGATATTATGCGTGGCTCGGCGCAGGCCGCACAAAACGCTGCTGATACATTTGACGCATTCAAGAAAATGGCCCCTGAGATCGGGGGAGCCGCAAGCGGTATACGTGATATGTCTAAGCAGATTGGCGAAGCTAGCTCTGAAATGAGTGGCGCAATTAAACCACTCGGTGAAGCCGCTATAGCAGCTCGACCAGCTTTAGAGCAGATGGGTCCTGCACTCAACGCATTAGCCGAAACACCGGATCAACTTAGAAGAGGACTAACCACAGCAAGTGGTGACATTCGCAGTGGACTCGAGTCAGCAACAAATACAATTGGAAGTAATTTGTCCAAGTTTGAGAATACTCTCAAATATCTCGGATTTGGTGCTCTAGGTGTCGGCGGCACATACTTAGTATTGAAGAAACTGCTAGAATACAAAGCTGCGAAAGATCGTGAAGTTACTCGCAGAGCCGCACTTGCAAGACCACAAACTAAATCCAAAAAGGTTACAATTGATCCAGGCGACTATCTGATTGACGTGAAAGATCCAACACCAGCGTAATATTCGAGTGGGACAATCTCTTGAACTTTCTCACACGTGAGAAAGTTCTTCTGCATGAAAACACTTAGGCAGTACCAATGAGCACTGATCTATCGCGCTTCACAAAACTAGCATTCTTTGATATCACATCTGGTGATGTTAATTATCCGAACCCATCTGCTGGTGCGTATGCGCGATCCGGTGTTGAAACTACATTTGGATATAATCCAGTAGTATCTGCAATTACTCTTGCACAGGACGCTTCTCTTACTCCAGCACAGAAAGCTGTAGCAGTACAGATGCTTGCTGATGCAACTCGCAGATCACAGTCGTCATTTGGCTTCACTACTCCAGATCTTATTCGTGCGGGTATAGGCGCAGGACTGGGCTATGGAGCAGCAAAGGTGACTGGCAAGGTTCTCGGTGCAGTGTTTGGACTCGCACCAGAATCACAGAAGCAATTGAGTACAATTGGTGCAGTGGGTGGTCTACTGCGCGCAACTGGTGTATGGAGATAAATGTCTAGCTCGTGCTAGACTTTGAATATACTTGGAGTATGGATAATGGAAATTCGCAAAGTTATTAGAGCAGCTCGTTTGACGTGGAAAGATCTTCTTGGTGTATCTGGTACAAGACGTGTGCTGGTAGCACGGCGAGACAATCAAGCTAAGATTGTGCTGCAGGTAGCTAAAGGGCAGACACCCGCAAGCTTTACTTCTGCAGCTACCGCAACACTTGCAGCTTTTAGCACTGCTAACTATGGTGGCTCTACTATTCCGCTTGTTGTAGAAGTTGAGAATAGAAATAGTAAAGAGTATGTGCGTGCGAGCTTTACCAAGAGAAGCTAAACTAAGCTAAATCAAGTCAGCCAACGGAGTACTGTAATGTCTGCATTTCGCTTTGGATTTCTTCGTGCATTTGCCGAAAACGGCATAGACATTGAAGATTTTGAAAAACATATTGAGAAGAAGTCTGACACCATCTTGACTGGTTCGGCGTTGTCTGGCGCTAAAGCCATTACAAACATCTCCCTACTTCCAATCGGCCTAGCATTAGCAGCCGGTATTGGTACTGGCTACTTGGGTGCTCGCGGTTACGATCGTATGGTTGGCGATCCTGAGCCTGTTGATATCGATGACTTGAAGAATGAAGAGCTTACAAAAGAGCTTCGCATACGCGCACAGAGACTCGCAAGAAAGAAGATGATTAGAGAAAGCAAATTACATTAATATGGCAAGTATATTCAAGCAAGGTAACGAGATCATTGCTTTTCCTGGAGTAGACGGCGTTCCGTTTCGTGGTACGTCTATTCCGGTCCTTAAAGGTGATGAGTTTGATAAACTAGTTGAAGTGCTTGATGTAAAGATACGTATATTCAAGCTTAACAACGATGAAGATCTTAAAGAGTATGCTCGAGTAGTTGACATGATTGCTAAGGGTGTGTTCACCGCGATTGACGAAACTAAAAATTGGGTTCCAGAAGACAAGACATGGTATGTGCTTCTGAGGTGGGCAGAGAAGTATAAAGAGCTACCCAACCACAGTATCAGTCGTATACAGCCAAGAGAGTCCGGTGGTTTTGAGCGGGTTTACTAAATCAAATTAGGCATAATCATGGATCAATTAAAAACAGCTAGTTCTAATTTCACCGAGAGAGTGCTGTCTAATGGTACAGCTGCAGCTCTCGGAGCTGGTGGCTCTCTCGGACTGCTCTATCTACTACTGCGAGCCGAGTCTCAGCACAGACAACGACTGGAAAGCAAAAAGAAGGACAATCTTCTTTCTGGATTTATCACTCCAGCAAGTGTGGTTGAAGATGAGAAGATGAGAAAGGCTAGAAGTCTTGCTGAGAATGCCAAATGGTATTCTCCGTTGGATATTCAGAAATTGGATATTCAGAAAGATCCGATTAACAGCTTACCACCTGCACCGCCTGACAGTGTGATTGGTCAACTCGGTCTTCCGAAGACTGCAAGTGACACTAATTCTGACTCTCAAGAAAAACAAGCACTGTTAGGTTTGGACAACGTGCTCACTGCTCCAGTAGACCTTGCTGGTAAGTTATTCACTCCGAGTGATCCAGCTCTCAACGAGAATCAAGTAACTGCTCTACTTCTCGGCATTCCCGCTGCAGCCATTGGCGCATATGCGCTCAAGAAAACAATTGATAAGACATATACTCCAGAGTCTAACGCCGAGCGCTATGCACGATACATGAAGCAGTACAACGACTTGCTTGCTCGAGATATCAAATCTAAGAAGCTTGCTAAGACTGCTGGATATATCAACGCGCTGGAGGACAGAGTACAACTAAACTCTGAGCTATTAGCAGATATTGGAGTGGGTGCTGGAGTAGGCTCCAGTAAAACAGCGAGCTGGAATATCAGTAACATTCTGATGCCTGGATTGTTTACCGCCGGAACAATTGGCGCTTTCAAGATGACACTTGATCACTTGAGAGATAACAACAAGCAAGAGCTTAAGAATAAAGCAGCGAAGATGGTTATGAACCGATACAGACTCATGAATCCACCACGTGTGGAGGTTGTGCCTGTACGTTCGAACTCCGACGCTGTAAAGGTAGACGCACTAGATAACACCGAACAAAATACAATTCCATTTGTTGTGAGTGACTCAGTGTCTAGTTCTGAATCTGGCTCTGCTTCTGGCTCTGAAGAGCGCAAGAAGGTCAAGAATATTGCCGAGCTGCCTCCAGAGCAATTCTTCAGTCAGCTGCAGAAAACCAGTGCGGCACAAGAACTAGAGAAGCTCGCAGAGAAGCACGGAACTACTCTTCAGGAGTTCGGCCGATTCTGGGCAGCTATTCCAAGTGATGTTAGACAATTTATTGTTATGACCAAGTCTGCCGCACCGGCTGCATACTCATGGGATCAACTTTCTAACTTGTTTGGACACTCCGCAATTGCTGGCAAACTTGTTCCTGCGATGTTGAGTAATCCACAATTCGTAAAAAGTTTACCATTACTCACAGGTAACCAGTACAACGCAGACACACTCAGCAGGCTGCCACTACAAGAACAATCAGCTGTAATTCAAGGTATTCTTAAAAATCCAACTGTACAAATGTTGGCTCCTGAGTTGGCTGAGGGTATAAACGCTGGTATTCAGCAACAACTCAAGGATCCGAAGAATAACACATTCGGTCTAGGCGAAGATGTTGTCCATCAGGTGGCTACTGGAGAAGAACCAAAGCTCAATACCAATGTAGACTTTCTGCAGGAGATTCAGAATCCAGTTAGTCTACTCACAGCTGCAGGACTTGGCCTTGGCGGCGTAGCAATGGGTAAACCAGGACTGGGCATGGGTGCTGCCGTACTGGCAGCGCTTGCTCCGTATATCTTTAAGATGGTGAAGCCATATATTGCTTCATTCATGGCAAAGGTCACAAACAAAACTCCTGCCAAGCCACAGGATAATGCCGCACAGCCAGCTGCTAATCCAGCACAGCCACAACAGGCCAAGCCACAGCAGACACCACAGGCTAATACACCACAACAGTCCCAAGCTAACCCAGCTGCCAAGCAGCCACAAAGTACACCGGAGCAGCAGCCAGGCACACCTGTTAATGCTCCAGTGAGTACTGGCATGGGAGCGACAGCTGACAGAGTGGCAAATCGAACACCTGTACAGCAGGACAATGCAGCAAAGCAAATTGCTGCTAATCAGGACACAACACCTGCCGCTAACCCACAGCCCGATAAGCCGCAGCCTCCTTCCGTAAATCCACCACAAAAAACTGGACCAAACCCAACACCTGAACCAAACCCAACAGCTGGTAAGCGGACAGTGCTCAAGCCACCTGTACCACTTGGGATGCCACCAAACAGCCCACTAAATGACAACGCGCTAGCTCTTGGAAATAATCCGCTGAATAACCCACTAAATAAATTCCCAGCCATCAAGGCTGCGATGTTCAACCTAGCGCCGAATGATAAAGAGTATCCATTACCAGAGCCTAGCAAGTTTCAGGAATTGAAGCCACTACTACCATTCAAAGGATTAGACAGAGGACCATTTCAATCTCCGCTGAATCCAACAACTAATCCACCGAATCCTAGCTCTGCTGTGGCTTCTGCTGCCGGTCAGACAAACACACCTGCAGCTAAGCCAACAGCCAAATCATTGGGCGCACAGACTAAAACCGCAGGCAAACCAACTGGATCAGCGTAAACACTTATGGTAGTATACGGCCATGCCATATGACCCCACTGATCCAGAAGTAGCGAAGCAGTTTCGTGATTGGTATGACGTTGATACAACACGTCAGGCTATATTTGATGGAGTAGCCAACTCTATCTCTAAACGCTACCCATTTAAAAATGATGCTTACTCCCTAGAGTTGACCGACCTAAACTACAAAAAGAATAAGCCATTTACTATTGCTGATCAAAAGAATGCAATTCTTAATCAGCGTAACGTAGACTGGCCTCTTTATGGCACATGGCGCTTGCGTGACAATAAGACTAACCAAGTAGTATCAGAGGTTAAGAATAAAGTAGTTGCTCGAGTGCCGTACCTAACTCCACGCGGAACATTTATCTTTCGCGGTAATGAGTATGTGCTCGCAAACCAAGCCAGACTTCGTCCTGGTATCTACGCTCGTAAGAAAGAGAACGGCGAATTAGAAGCTCACGCCAACTTGCTGCCGGGCACAGGACGGTCATTCCGAGTGCACATGGAGCCAGCTACTGGTGTGTTCAAGGTGCAGCTTGGTCAAGGCAACATTCCAGCGTATCCAATTCTTAAAGCTCTGGGCGCTACCGATGAAGACATGGTGGCAAGTTGGGGCGAGGATCTCTACAAGGTAAACGCGGATAAGTTTCGTGATTTTGATCTAGCCAAGGTATACACTCGCTTTGCTGATCAAAGTGTGCTCAAGAAACACACAAATCCAGTAGAGGGGCTGAGAGCAATTTTCGATAAAATGGAAATTGATCCAGAGGTCTCTACACACAATCTAGGCAAGCCATACAAGAAGATAGACAAAGAAGTACTTCTGCGCACAATGCAGAAGTTGCTAAATATTCAGAAAGAAAAAGAAGACGAGGACGATCGTGACTCTCAGGCCAACCAAATCTTCATGACTGCCGAAGATCTGTTCTCTGAGCGTATTGCTAAAGACGCCGGTAATCTCGGACGTTCATTGCTGTGGAAGATCAGCAGAACAAAAGACGCGAATAAGATTCCTTCTGGGTATCTCACAAAGCAGATCTATAGTACGTTGCTGAGCTCCGGACTGGCATCTGCAATTACCGAAGTAAATCCAATTGAGATTACTGATCAGCTGCTTCGTGTATCTCGTATGGGGGTTGGAGCTATCACTTGCTACTCAGCCGACACCGAAGTACTTACACGGACTGGGTGGAAGAGATGGCCAGATGTCTGTGATGACGATTTGCTCGCTTGCTTGATCGACAATAAGATTGAATTTCATAAACCCGAGCGTCTGTATAAATACCATTTTGAGGGTGAACTGTATCGCGGATCTACTAAGTTTATTGACTACCTTGTAACAGACAACCACCGTATGTATGTGTCTTTTGCTACAACTACATCAGGACACCAACATAAGTATTCCGAATATCAGTTTAGAGAGGCTGCGGCCATCCACGGCAAGAAGGTCAAGCACAAAACAGCGTGTGCCGGGTGGTTTGGCGGAAGTTCTCCAGCGATGTTTGTGATACCACCTGCCGAAAAAACCGGAAGTAATCGAGCAAACTCAAAAACAACAGATACTGTGGTTTGCTTTGAAGACTGGGTCAGGTTTCTTGGTTATTACTTAGCTGACGGACATACATGCTGGAATACTGCTCGGCGCGAGTTTAAGGTCGAAATTGTAAAGGTTAAACGCGTAAACCCAGAAGAGTGGGCTTTGATTGACCAATTGCTAGCCAAACTCGGGTTTAAGTACAGGTATGACGAGAAGCGCAACAGGTTTGTTATTACTGGTAAGCACATAGCGGCGATTACTAAACAATTTGGAACTTCGAGTAAGAAGTTTGTTCCTGACTACATCATGAATGGCGACTTCCGCACAAGACAAATATTCGTGGACGCTCTGACCACCATGGATCACAACACCAAGATTGATGGCTTTATCAAGTATCAGTCTGCGTCAAATCTTTTGGTTGATCAGGTGAGTTGGCTTGCTACGTCTATCGGGAAGTCTACGTGGAGAAACTACAAGAAATACCCGCAGCTAATTATTAACGACAAGGAAGAGCAAGGTGTAAGTCTTCAACATGAGAAAACGCAGTACAGCAGAGAGTCCTACGTAGGAACTGTTTATTGTGCCAAAGTACTGGGTGGTCTAGTCTATGTGCGTAGAAACGGTAAACCATTGTGGTGCGGCAACTCACTTGATGCTGTACCCGATGAGGCACGTAACGTACACCCGAGCCAGCTCGGAATGATTGACATCATTCGCGCGCCAGAGTGCTGGAGAGATTATGACGAAGTCATGACTTCAACTGGCTGGAAACGCTGGTACGAAGTAGATGACAACACACTCTTTGCATGTCGCATTGACGGCAAGCTCGAGTTTCACAAAGCTAAAAAAATCTACAAGCAGTTCTATGATGGTCCAATGGTGTCTATCAAGAACTACGGAGTTCAGATATATGTAACTCCGAACCACCGAATGTGGGTCAGGTTTCCAAAAGATAAGTACTACAAATTCTGCGACGCTATTGAGCTACTGAAAAAGCAAACATTTAATCTGTGCTTAACTCACGAGCCATACATGGGCGGCGATGAGTGCCTTGGTTTCATATCAAACAAGTACAATACTTCTGTAATTCCACCTGCTCTTGACATTAGCTTTGACTCTAGAAACTCATTTGTTCGTCAACTTTCTCACACCAAGCAAACTTTGGCTACTGGAATAGTCGAAGAGCGTATGGTTCCGCGAACATACGAACACGCGAAGATTAACGAGTTTATCGCTTTTACGGTTGGTCGTGCGGTCAGCTTTAGAGCTGTAAATCATGGACGATATGAACTTGGTCTTATTCAGTCAGAGAAGTTGGTAAGCCCAACACAGAAAAATGCAAACTACAAACTAGAGACATATCGTGGAGTTGTGTGCTGTGCTGAAGTTCCTGGCAACCTTCTGTTCTGCCGTGGTGACTGCTCCAACATAGGCTTCTGGTGTGGTAACTCTCTGAAGATCGGTGTAGACCAGAGACTTGCTCGTGGTACTCTCAAAGGTCCCAATAATCAAATTTACCGAAAGGTAAAAACGCCAGAAGGTAAAGATGTAATTGTGAGCGCTGTTGATATGGTCAATAGCGTGGTAGCTTTTCCAGGTGAGGATCTATCTCAGCCGCATGTACGTGCGCTTGTAGATGGTCAACCCAAGTACGTACCGACTAAATCTGTACAGTATGTGCTGCCAACTGGTAATGACATGTTTACACTTACCAGTAATTTAGTTCCAGGAATATCTGGAATTAAAGGCGGACGTCTTCTCATGGGTGCGAAGTTTATCACTCAAGCACTCGCACTTCAGAATCCAGAAGCGCCGCTTGTACGTGCGGCACTTCCTGAGCAAGAAGATCGCTCATTTGAGGAAGACGCAGGAAGATTTGTAGGCGCGATACGAGCAAAGCAACCTGGTACTGTGCTTAAGGTTACTCCAGATGAAATTCACGTTAAGTACAAGGACGGCACAAAGGGTGTAATCGAGCTCTACAATAACTTTGTCTTTAATCAGAAGAGTACTTTGCACAATACTCCAGTTGTACAACCCGGAGACAAGTTTGAAGCCGACCAGCTGCTGGCCAAGTCCAACTACACGGATGACAAGGGAACAACGGCAATTGGCTTGAATCTTAGAGTTGGCTGGATGCCGTATCGTGGTAACTACGAAGACGGAATTACAATCTCTGAGAGTGCTGCGAAGAAGCTCGCTTCTGAGCATATGTACTCTAAGAAGTTAGACTCTGATCCAAACATTACAGTGGATAGAAAGAATTTTCTGGTTACTTATCCGGGTGCTTATACAAAAGATCAGTTGACAAAGGTCGACGAAAACGGTGTAGTAAAACCGGGCACTGTAGTTCAGTATGGTGACCCACTCATTCTTGCTGTCAAGAAATCCGAGCCTCCAGCAAATATGGCCATTCTGAAGCAGAGACAGAGTTGGTACTCTGATGCTTCGGAGCAGTGGGACAGCGAATTTCCAGGATTGGTCACAGACGTTAGTAAGACACCTACTGGAATCAAGGTAGCTGTGAAGTCTTATCAACCTGCGCAGGTCGGGGATAAACTATGCTTTACACCAGACCATGACGTACTTACTGATTCTGGGTGGAAGCCAATAACGGAGCTGACACTCAACGACAAGGTATGCTCTATTGACCCAGATACTCATGTGATTAGCTACGTTGAACCATCAGCAATTCATACGTATGAACATGATGGGGACATGTTGGGAATAGAGACAGAGCACGTAAGCACCCTGGTAACACCGGAGCATAAGCTATTCGTCTGTGTTCCTGGTAGCAATAACTACAGATTGACTGCTATCAAACACCTCATTGGTAGCAAGTTCTGCCTGTGCGCAATCGATAAAGAGACAGGTAAACTGTTGCCAGTACTTGTCGAGTCTGCCGTACAGACGAGCAAATACACAGGTAAAGTATATTGTCCGGAGCTGCCGTATAACCATACGCTCTATGTTCGGCGTAATGGTAAGTGCCATTTCTCTGGCAACAGTACACGTTTTGGCGGAAAAGGAATCGTGAGCTCCCTGATTCAAGATGATCAGATGCCACGTGACTCTGAAGATAGACCTCTTGAGATTCTGTACAATCCTCAAGGAATTATTACTAGAACCAATCCGACCACTCTTGCGGAAGTAGTTCTCGCAAAGATCGCACGCAAGACCGGCAAGCCATACAACTTGCCAGCATTTAGCAATCAGTCTTTAGTCGACTTTGCTCTATCTGAACTCAAGAAGCACAACATCAACGAAACTGAGACTGTATACGATCCCGGAACAAATAGAAAAATCCCAGATATTCTCACGGGTGAGATGTTTATGATGAAACTCCACCACACGGTGGAGAGCAAGTCACAAGCTCGTGACGTTGGTCTATACTCTCTCGACAACACACCAGCAGCTGGTAAAGAAGGCGCAGCCAAGAGACAGGGTTATCTTGAGATGAATGCGCTACTCGCGCATAACGCTCTACCCGTACTCAAAGATATCAAGCTTATTCGCGGTCAAAAGAACGACGAGTTCTGGCGTAACTTCCGAATGGGTCTACCGGCACAAATGCCCAAAGAGTCTTTTATCTACAAGAAATTTTTGCACATGTTGCAGGGAGCTGGTGTAAACACGAAGAAAGACAAAGACTCTGTTCAGCTTCTTGCGATGACTGATAGAGATGTAGACAAGCTTGCTGAGAATAGAGAGCTCACAAACGGCGACGCTTTGAACATCAAGGACATGTCTCCAATATCTGGTGGACTGTTTGACAACACGCTCACTGGCGGTCTTGGTGGTAATAGGTGGTCCAAGATCACTCTACCGATCAAAGTTCCTTCGCCAATTCTAGAGCCCAATATCCGGCACTTACTGGATCTTACCGGTCCTGCATTTGAGAAGATGATCAAGTCGCCTGGTGGCTTAGAAGAGATGAGCAAGAAACTAAGCGATATAGACGTTGATAAAGAGATCGAAAAACAGAAAGAAGTAATCAAATCCGGTAAAGCTTCAAAGAGAGATCTAGCTGTAAAGAAGCTACGCATACTTGACACAGCAAAAAGAACTGGAATTCATCCCAGAGATTTTATGATCTCGAAGATTCCAGTATTGCCACCTGTGTTCAGACCTGTAGCCAAGATGCGTGGAATGGAGTTAACCTCCGACGCCAACTTGTTGTACAAAGATCTGCATGAAGCGGTGACTACATACAAGGACCTGGCGAATGAAGTTGACGATGTTGGTGAAGAGCGTGCTACTCTGTACAACGCGGTAAAAGCAGTAACAGGTCTGGGTGATCCAGTAAACGTAAAGAATAAAGAGAAGAACGTAGGCGGCTTATTGCAGCACATCTTCGGCAAGTCTTCACCGAAGTTCGGTCTATTCCAAAGAAAGATTCTATCGAGCACAGTTGATACTGTAGGTAGAACTGTTATCACTCCTGATAACAATCTCGACATGGACTCGGTCGGTATTCCTGAAGCAGTTGCTTGGGATCTGTACCGTCCATTCATCATGAGAAGGTTGGCACGTAGATATAACTCTGGAGAGCAGAGAGTACCGCTGACTATGCTTGCAAATTGGGTTGCAGACAAAGATCCTCGTGCCAAGCAAGCCATGCTCGATGAGATGAAAGAACGTCCTGTGCTGATCAGCAGAGCGCCGGTGTTGCATAAGTACGGAATTATGGCGCAGTGGCCGAAGCTTACACCAGGACATACTATGCGTATGTCTCCGATACTTACAGCACCCTTTGGTGCCGACTATAACGGCGATTCGTGTAGAACGGACTTGTTGTTTGTGCGCGTCGATGGTAAGATAGAGTCACACACGTTCGAGACGTTCTTGAATGTGTACTTACCAGATGGGTATAAAGAGTCTGAAGCTATCGAAAGGTTCGGAAAGCAGACGACAATTTATACGTTTGAAAAAGGACGCGTACAAGTGTTAGGACTGAATACTCAAAACGTACCGGAATTTGTTGACGCCTCTCATATAAGTGTTCACACATCACATGGTCCAACGTGCTACTTTGTTCGTCCAAGACGTTCCCTGGGAACAATATTTACTGCACATCATAATTTCTGGAAACTTAATGATAATTGCGAGCTAGTTGCTGTGAAGACCGGGGAAGTAAAGGTCGGAGAGCTAATCCCGTGTGCTAAAGGCTTTAACTTTCCGGAAAACCCAAATATCCTGCTGGACTCGCCAGCTAAGATTCCGCTAACGTTCGAGACAGGTTTTTGGTTTGGACATTGGCTTGGCGATGGATCTATTACTGGCAGGTGGGACACTATCAGCCACGCAAGTACAGACTCGAAACTTTTGACGTATTTAGAAGACATCATGAAAGATGTAATTGACGTACGGCCCTGGCGAGAAGGCAATGGCATCTCTACACGCTGGACAAGTGTTAAGTGGGTAAACTGGATTGCAAAAGAGTTTAGTCACAGCGCAGAACACAAAAAACTGCCAGACTGGGCATTTAACGCCCCCGAGCCATTTAAGAAGGGGCTTCTGGCTGGCTTCACTTTGGCAGAGGGTTCCGTTAAAGAGAACTCTGGTGTTAGAATTGAGGTTGTTAATAAGTTGATGCTTATGCAGTTTAAGGCTCTATTCGAATCGTTCGATGCTGTTTGCACTCTTGGTCCCGGTAAGAAGGCCAAAGGTAATAACCAGGCTACGTTTGTACTTTATGTGGCAAACAACACCTTTAAACAATTGAATTTACCTCTGCCGGATTGCCAGAAATCCGAGCAGTTTAACGCAATTAAATTGACTAAGAGGCAGCATTGGGATCGTGTTCCAATAAACAAAACAATCATAGATATTTGCATAAATCAGGGCAGACTCATGGCAGGTAATGGCGGGCGTGCCTACCGAGAAAAAATGAACACTGGAGTAAAAACGCCACACTATAACATAATTACAAACGCGAAACGTCTTGGCTACGTCCCTAGGTCGGCTGCATATAAATTAATCACCGGATATGCGCTTCGTCAAATAATCGACTCACACCCAGCTATCAGAAACTGGATTGCTATCGTTGAAAATAATCAACTTTGCTGGGATGTTATTGACGAGATTACTGTATGCGAGCGACCAGATGTTACTTACGACTTCACTGTGCCGGGCAAGGAAGCCTTTGCCTATGACGGAACCTACCTTACTCATAATTCCATGAACTTCCACGTACCAGTAAGTCAGGAAGCAGTGCAATCTGCGGTTGAGAAGATGCTTCCCAGTAAAAATCTAATCAACACCGGTGACTTTAGGTTAACATATGTTCCAAGGCAGGAATATCTCATGGGTCTGTGGATGGCTAGCCGAAAAGCTGCCGATAAGCCTGCGCGTAAGTTTAAAGATAAAAAAGCTGTTATGGAAGCACTTGTAGCTGGTACAATTGGATTGAATGACCCGGTTGAGATTGTGGAGTAAGATTTATGTCGAGTCAACCAGTACAACCAGCTCCACTTGATGTCTATGACTATCTAGTAAAGTCAGGATCTATAAGAGGCTTAATCAGAAATAACCCTGTAGGAAGATTCTTCAGAAATGTGGTTAACAGAGGTCTAATTGAAGCTGAGAATAAAGCAGGTAAGCAGCTTGCTGGCAAGGCTGCAGATACCGTTAAGAGCATGAATCTCAGCAGTACATCTCCAGCTGCAGAATATTCACGGAGCCGAAGGGAGTTTGTTGACTCCGGCCCAATCAAGAAAGGTTTAATCGGAACAAGCGCTCTCGCTACAGCGGGTGGCATACAGTATATGTTCGGAGATAACTACGCTCAAACTCAAGCGAACAAAATTCTTAATAGGTTAGAGACTCAAGCTAAATCCGAGGGTAAACAGCTTGACTACGGCGCAATGGCGGCTAAAGTGCCGTCACCAACTACTTCTTTGCCGGAAAAAATCTTGCGCAGTCCACTGTTCTACATTGGAGCTCCATCTATAGCTGGTATAGTAATTCTAGACCAGATCATGCGTGCAAATAAGGCCGCTAAACAAAAACAAGCTAAAGAGCTTGCTGGTATCAGTGTTCCAGACGATCCGGAGATACTCTAAATGACGCGTTATAACCCAGCACTGTTCAAACTGGCAATGGAGTCACTTACTCAGTCTCTTGAGAAGTCTTCATTTGTTCCGATGAATCCAGGAATGCCAACCGCTCCAACACAACCGCCACTTGATCCAGCAGCCGCAGCAGGAGCGGCACCACCAATGGATCCGGCAATGATGGGCGGAGTAGGCGGCGCTCCACCCATGGATCCGGCAATGATGGACCCAGCAATGATGGGCGGAGCTGGAGGTGCTCCACCAATGGATCCGGCAATGATGGGCGGAGCCGGTGGGCAGATGGACCCCGCGATGCTCGAAGGTCTTGCTGCACAGATGGGTGCTGCTGATGCTGAGTCTATGGGAGGTGGAGAGCCTCAGGCACCAGCATCAGGTGGTGAGGAAATCAAGAATCAGATTAAGCAAGTACTCACAGAAACAGGTGTGATCAAACCACCTAAGATGAAGCCGGAAGAGCAGTTTAACTACATCATTTCTGTGCTTAATACAATCTGTGAGAAGCTTGGAGTTCAGGCACCACCAGTACCAGAGCCAGGCGAAGGCGAGGGCGGTGGGTCCAAGTCCGGCGGTAAATCCGAACCCAAGAAGGAAGACAAGCCAGTAAGTGGCGGAATTCCGTCAGTTACTGCTGGTGGTTCAGGAACCAAGTCTGCTTATGATCTGAGCGCCGCACGACAGGTCAAGTCCGCAGGATCAGGCTTGCGTAAAGCAATTGATACTCTGAGAAATCGAGCAAACTAATGAAAGTAGTATTTACCGATTCTTCTGGAGTTCAGCAAGAATTAGATGTCAGTAAACTACTTGTTAAGGATAGAAGCGGCAATGAACTAATATTGATTGGAGAAACAAATGGGGCCATTTGGCAACTTAAGGTCGGTGACGACGGGTTTGAGCGCTACCTTAGATCAAAACCAGTCACCGTATCAACTATCAAATCGTAAAGTACTCTTCTGCGCGCTACTGCTCGCATGCACTTGGCTGGTGGCCCATAAGGTCGTAAGCTATCTAGAGTTGAAGAGAATGCATATCAACCAAGAAATTGATCAGGTTGAGCCAACCGCTAAGGTAGTCTTGAAGTAAGTGAACGTAGGATTAGAGTATGCCAGATCCACTCATGCCCGAGACAAACACTGATTTGGTTGAATTCTACAGAAATGTACCTGTAGCTTCGGCAGCTACTCTAGGCGGCGTAGTTACGGCCACGTTGCTGGCACACCACTTAGCACAAGCTAAGAAGGGCAGAAAATTAGATGCAATAAAGCGTGGGCTACTTCAGCTGGGTGTTGGCGGGGCGACCGCCGGTGCTGGGGCTTTAGTAGGGGCAGCGCTGGGCAAACCTGGTCTCGGCGCGGCTGGTGGATTTGGTGGTGGACTTGCCGCTGGTCGTCTTTTGTACGACGGCGTTGATGGTAAAAATAACCCAACTACAAGCAGCTTCGCCAGTAGCTTACTGGGCGGCGCTGGTGGCATCGGTGGCGCATTTACTGGTCTATTAGGGGCCACTGCATTACATAAGAGATTGCAAGGCGACAGTCCGGGTATTGGATGGTGGGCATTGCCGCTCATGATGGCTGGTACGATCGGAGGCGCTGGTGTTGGTAGTTATCTAGGTTCATCGATAGTTCCACCAAGACAAGACAAATCCAAAGAAAATAAGAAAGAACCACAAATACTTCCTAAATAATAATGCATAAGTTCTCATCCATCGATGGATTACTAACCAGCAGACTCGGCTCATTGCTCGCGCTGATTCCGCCGGTAATCACATCGATAGGAAGTACTGCCCAAGCAAGAAGCGGTAGACGAGGTCGCGGATTCAAGGTTGGCCTTATGCAAGGTGCAGCTGCAGGATCTGCAGGTCTGTCTTTTGGTACATACGCCAGCTTGCTGAGCTCTTTGGCTGCTGCCGGACTTGGAGCCGAACCAACTACTGCAACAGGTATTGGTATTGGTGCTGCCGTACCGGCTGCCGCTCTTGGCGTTTATCTTGGAAATCGGGCTGGACGCCGCTTAGGAATCGCATCATTCGGAGATCCTGACGAACCTGTGGAGCAGCCACAGGACGATCTCAGCAAGAACAAGATAGATAGTGAGGTTAAGAAAGCTGAGGATAAATCAAAAAAGTATCGAGACAGAGTAGAGGTATTCGCACTGGCTGATGATGGTACTGTCTACGGCGGCATCTGGGATAAGGACAATAGTTTCGCGCTTCCTGGTGGGGGCATTGACGAAGGCGAAGACATTATCGAAGCTGGCACTCGTGAATTTAATGAAGAGACAGGACTAGTTCTACAGAATGCAAAGAATTCAGGAGTAACTCCAGTTGTTCAGAAGTGGACTGAAGAACATCGAAAATCTCTTCCAAAGGACAGACAACATTTTACCGGCTCACGCACCTACTGGATAATCGGCGATGTTAAGTCTAAAGAGCGTGAAGACTCGAAAAAATTAGATAAGTGGAAAGCGAAGAGTAAGAAATTCTATACAATAGACGAAGTCAGCAAACTCATGGACTCTGTGAAGGATCCAGTTGTTCCAGGCCAGGTAGCTGCGCGCAAGAAAATAATTAAGCAACTAAGAGAGAATAGCATGAATAAGCAGTCTGATTTTCAGTGGTCTGATGTAACCCCATATGCTGCTCCTGTAGCTGGTGGTGGTCTTGGCGCATTGCTTGGCTACTTGATTGCTAAGAAGCGCGACCAATCTCTACCGGGCGTTCTAGGCGCGCTTGCTGGCGGTGGGCTGGGTGCAGCCGGTGGCTTGGCAGCAAATCCTGCGGTCGTCCCACACCTAAACAAAGCACTTCAGGGTCATAACTTGAAGTCGAAGCCAGCACCGGTTAACCATGAGGAAGAATTCAAGAATTCCTGGAACGGCAAATTGGATGAACTCTATCAGCGTGGACGAGGCGCTGACGCTACTAAGAAAGCGCTCGGCATGGGTATGAAAGGCGCAAAATCTTTGTCAGGCAGTATCGGCAAAGCTATGGCACCATTTGCGTCCAAAGCTAAAGAAAGCTCTCCAAAGGCTAATCTGGCTGGAGTGGCTCAAGAACAAGACAGGGCACTTGATAGAGAATATGCAGATACACTGCGTCAGATTAATATGTTTAGAGCTATGACCGGACAACCGGGTGTAGATGACACTGGAAGAATCGTAGGGCATAGATATGACCAAGGTGCAGCTGTGCCACCTGCTAAACCTAGAACGTCCGGTACCAAACCAAACTCAAACGCAGGCAAACCTGCGCCTAAGAAGAAGCCAGAGGACGGCATCACACCAACAAAGCCGAAAACTGGTAAACTTGCGGACAAAGGTTCTGAAAAGAAAAGCTCTGCAAAGAAAGCCAACTTTGACTACGGTGCTTACGCTCCATATGCACTCGGAGTAGGCGGCGCTGGTCTAGGTGCACTCATTGGAAATCTTCTAGCAGATAAAGACGATAACACCACTCCGTGGATTTCGGCTCTGCTCGGCGGTGGAGCTGGTGTACTTGGTGGTGTTTACGGTAAAGACTGGATTAATGGACTCTTTGCTGACAAGCGACCAACAGCTGATGCTGCAATGCGCACTGCGGTAACTGGTGTCGGTGGAAACTCGCCAGCCATCGATGCTGCGTCAGCTTCTCGTGGAGCCGCAAATGCAGTAGCTGGTGGCGCTATGGGCGTAGGTAAGAGTCTTGCTAAGGTGCTCACACCGCCAGCCAGAACCGCACAACCTCCAAATAAACCCCCAGCTAATTTTAACGCTGCACAGGCAGCTATGCGGGCGCAGTTTAACCCGATTCCGTCGTCCATGCCGCAATAAACATGCCAGTAACTCAGATTCAAGCTTATTGTTGGAAAAGACCAGCCGTTGCAAAGCATCGGCCTGACGTTTGTAACTTCATCTACGTACAACTCTACGGAAGCGAGACTGCTTCGTATATTGCTCAGCAAATTGTTGACGAGTTCAATAAAAAACCACAACCACAAAAGATTCTAATCATTAACGGATTTGCAGTTGGCAATAGACCAGATTCTCCTGGTTATGCCAATCATCCGATACTCTCATGGCACAACGACGATCGGCTTGCTACCGGACTTACGACAAACGGACGTCACTCTGTTCCGTGGATGGAGAACGGTATAGTATCTGCAAGTACGTGGTGCGAGAATCTATACATAGAACTTAAAAAGCGTAGCTTCACTCTTGATGGTGTGATCATGGACCATGAAGAGCAGAAGATGGCTATGTATCTCGGCACACAGATGCTCGATCACTTTGACTTGGTGCGAGCAGACTCTCGCTGGGACTCGCTTGTTCTATGGGACAATAAAACGCTCAAGCAAATATGGGAAGATGCCGGATCACCTCTTCCCGTAAACGGACAGACATACACACAACCAGTAAACCAGCCATTCATGCGCTGGTGGTTCAGTACGAGTTTTACAGCCCGTAACTGGGCAATGCATAAGTCAATCTATACAAAAACTAAGCAATACTTTCCAAATGCTTTTTGCGGTAACTATGATGACTTTACTGGATCAGGCTTTACTGATCCGTGGGCTGCTGGAGCACAGTGGCTCTACTACACTAACGTAAAGTCTTGGGCCGATGTGCAGACACGCCCATGCTATCCAGTGCATTACACTCATCCAGGCTCTAATGACTCTGACAGGATGATTTTGCATGCACTTGATACATTCGGCAAGATGTCTAAACTAAAAGATATCTGGCTATGGTTTCCGATTGTCGGAAGCTCGTACGCTGTTGGTACAGGCGACTACACTGTCACAGAACAAGACGTCGCTGCTATGCACTCGGCATTGCACGAACAGTATAAAGCGTACGACTTTAAGCCGATCATTTTCTACAGTCCATCATTTCACGATTCAGATACTTACTTCGAACCAACATTCTGCTCTCTTGATCTTGGAGATGTTGAGCCGATCACATGGCCAAACTTCTCCAAGTGCGCAGCTACTGAGCAGAGAAACCTTAAGTGGATTTGGCACCCGATCACTGAAGACTACAACGCATATCCGTCTACCTATGGAATAAATCCAAATCATCCATTGTTCAATGGCGGCTGGTCGGCATTTGCAGCAAGAGTAATAGCAGACTTCAGTACCTATCATCCACAGAACATACTTGTAGACTTTGCATTTGGTGTAGAGTCGGACGGACTACAGAAAATCGACAGACGACTGGATATTACCGCCAAGACTCATCCGCTGTATCAGCTGTCGCGTATAGATCGAATTAAAAAGTTTATTCGCGATGTGTACACGGCAACTGGTAAGTATCCATGGTTTAAACTGGGTGGATTTAATTTTTCCAATACCAACGAGAAAAACAGATGGGCAGCACTCGGAGCACATAAAGCTCTGTGGCGCATCGAGAAATCTTTACAACCATTCTTGGACATGCCGGTCGGTTTGATTGTAAATCAAGATACTTCAGCAGCTACTTGGCCGACACCGGCATGGGACTTGTGTATGTTCTTGCGCACCTTCTCGGAGACTGTTGGGTACTGGGGTTATCCTCCGGTGAATACTCATTGGGGCGTACAGCATTCGACTCACCTATCGCATAAACGTCTAGGGTTCTTCTCTTCTGCACCGACACTATTTCCAAATGAGGATACTTCACTCACCGAAGATTGCAAAGATTTAACAACTCTTATCGATAGTCCGGTAGTGATAGTTGATTCGTATGGTAAACATGATCCGGACGATAACGGCATCAAAGCGTACGCAGATGAAATCTACGATACACAGCAATACAGTATTGCGTTGATTGATCGTGTTGCACGTCAATACATCAATGGCGGTCAGTCATAAGGTGAATCCGTGCCAATTGGAAAAGTATGGCAATATCTGCATATTGGTTCGTTGCCAGCAACTCGCACCCCAGTCTCAACTCGGGCGTTAGGATTTACACAAAATAAAACAACTCCAATAAGCTCACTTGGCTCACGCCGATTGAACACGGCAGGAGTTAACTATTATCAACAAAATGTGAGTTTGAATGCATCTGCATGGGACGCAATGTATGCGCTATTCAGCACTAACTTTGCTAGTTTTAATGCAGATGAGATTCTCATCGGGTATCCATTTGGAATAGACACTGCACGAGATGGTATCTATGTTAGTTTTGATGCAGTGATTGAATGTCGTGAGGATACGTCGGTAAGAGAGTTTTCGTACGAACAAGACTTCATCAAGTTTATTAACTCTCTATCTACTCACCATCTTGGTGGTAGAAAACCGCACGTACTCGTTGGCTCTATGGCAAGCATAGATGACAATATCTTCAGATACGGAATTGCCGAGGTTGATCAAACAGAGTCAGGGGATCTTTGGAGAGAATCAACTCCGGGTGAGGCGTTGCGAAGAGTTATCCGTTCGCTGCGTGCTCCACTCTATGCGAATGCCCCAGTGATTCTCAGTGGACCCGGCGACAGAGGGTCATACGATGAGGCTCATCTCGCACTGTTATCTATGATCAGACATTTTGGCAGTAGTGTAGGCTACGAACATAGACCCACACTTTCTTCGAAGTCACCGGTAGGTAGCTTGAATGTTCCTTGTGTGAACTTTGCGCAGACACATCGGCACAGCAACGAATTAGCAACAGGAGCAGGAGATGCTCTTGTGGTTCCAAGAGTCAACCTAGCTGGTAGCTATGTGGTGATACCTTCGGAGTTTTATCGTGACGAGCCGCCGTATAGAAAAATACTTACAGAGGTAGACATCACGTTGGTGCACTCAGCAGACAACGCGGATCTGCCAATCGAGGGGACTATTCTAAATAACGGCGCATTTATCAGCACAAATGATGACCTAGACTTCACAGATACCAACTCTCAAGAGACTCGACCGCTCGATATTCTTCGCGTATACACAAATTTCTATAACAGACTATATATTGAATACGTAGTCAAGGAAGTGCCAGGAACTCATACTTTGATGCTTTCCGGATCGCCTGCAGATTTCGAGATTGGCGCAGGACCATATCAAGTTGAAATCTACCGACCGGTCGCCCCAACAGCTTCTATCAATGGATCTTCGGTGTATCTGCTCAATGGGTCAGTTGGCACTTACAAACCATACACAGACAACGAGGATCTCAATGCGAGGCGAAACGTAAGACCTGGTGATATCGTTCGATATAATTTCTCGTACAATGGAACTAGTCCAGTACTGAATTCTTCAGACGAGCACCTGTATCTCAATACAACCACAGTTACTTCTGTAACTTCGGCCAGTTTGCTCACCGCATCCGGTATGCCAGCAGGAACATACAAAATTGAGGTTGTACGCAACGTGGCCAACGATTGGCTTGACTGGCTTAATCTAGGTATAGATGTTGCTGTTGGAGATACTTTCTCAGGTCTACCTACACGTCCTGTGCCGTATAATGATACGGCGAACACAGACGAACAAAGGCAGCAAGCTGCTTGGTGGCGCGCACGTGCAAACACTCATCCGAATAGCAACTTGAATTTCTCATGAGAACCACAACACCTGGCCAGTTGATGATCGACGAAGCATTTCCAGAAGATATGCGGCGCGGTGAGTATGACATCAATAAGAAGAGTATTGAAAGCATACTCACAGAGCTGCAGCAGAAGCACCCAGACAAATATCGTGAAGTCGCTCAGCGACTCATGTTGTTTGGGCATTTTGCTTCTATTGCGGGCGGCGCAACGGCAAAGTTGTCAGCACTCAAACAGCCGCCTGAGGTAAAGGTTGCTCTGGAGAATCTGCGAAGAAAAGTCTATGAACTCAGCATAGATGACACTATTCCAGATAAAAAGAAAAACCAAGCTATTTTTGACATGGTACTGCAAGAAATGCCAAAACTTAAGCAGCAAGTATTTGACCTTGGTATGGCTTCGAACAATCCGTTCGCGCAACAAGCTTCTTCTGGTTCTCGTGGCAATGCACACCAGCTCATGCAGCTTGTGATCGGAGATGGATTGGTATCTGACCACAGAGACAGATTGATTTCTATTCCGATTCTTCACGGATATGCAGAAGGACTTAGCCCAGCAGAGTATTTTGCAGGCTCGTACGGTGCGCGTCTTGGGTCGATCTCGTCCAAGTTCTGCCTATTCGCGGATACAGAGGTTTTGCTTAGTGATGGTTCTTCTATCAGAATCTCGGATATCAAAGACGGAATGGAAGTCTACACCATTGATGAGCAATACGTCAAAGTTCCAACTAAGGTGGTTCGGGTATATAAAACTGGCTTAAGACACTGCGCAGAGTACACGCTGAAAGCAAAAGGACAAAAGAAATTGGTAAAAGTTACATGCACGCCAGAACACAAGGTGTGTATGTTTACCGAGGTTGAAGGCAAGACACAGTTGAACATGGTGCCGATCGGTTATTCAAATGCAACAAGTAAGATTCTGGTGCTTGCAGAAAAGGACGGCAAACCTAGACCGCTGTCTGCTCACTATGTACGTAGTTCAGTGATCGGCTATGTTCCAACATTTGATATCGAAGTAGAGCATCCAAGTCATCGTTTCGTTCTATCGAATGGGATGGTTGTTTCTAACTCAACACAGGAATCTGGCTTCTTGGGTAAACAGCTTGCACAAGCAACCCATAGGTTGGTTGTTACCGAGCAGGACTGTGGTACCGGAGCAGGAGTTCCAGTCAGCGCGAACGATCCTGACTATGTTGGCGCTGTGCTGGCACAGGACTCTGA
>ERZ761584.65-NODE-65-length-39191-cov-11.495580_pt1 | contig 39191 bp, 53 predicted proteins | sample MGYA00512168_ERZ761584 | MGnify/ENA primary metagenome ERZ761584 (study PRJEB28899, sample SAMN03785564) | bioreactor sludge metagenome | biome: EBPR Sludge; feature: EBPR Bioreactor; material: 0.22µm filtered reactor supernatant | place: Saint Lucia: Queensland...
GGGTACAAGCTTTTTATAGAAATATGATTGCCTATCTTAATGCGATTTTTCCTAATGTATTAACCACCCTTACCCTTTTAAGCTTTAACACGGCATGGTTGATCATATCAAATGTATCTGAGAAGTGAGTGGTTTCAGATTGGTCCATATTAGAGTGCCTTTCATCTGTTTTCAGCTTCTGAGTTTTACCATTCTTAATGGTAGCGGCAGAACCCGTAATACTAATAATAAGCTTAGTACATCTTTTACTGATACGTATGGCAGGGGCATCATTATAATCACCAGTAAGCCACTGCCTCGAATCCTGGTACTTCATATAATGCTCCGGCGCCTCTGCTGTATAAACATCAATTACCTTCCAGTTATTTCTTTTCAAAATCTTTTTAACGATAACAAAATACTGATCAGCATTTACCCTCTTACCAGTTGCCGTTTGATCGTACACATAATACACCTTCTTTACAGGATGGCTTCTGTATCTGTCACAAAACAATTGAACGGCTTCCTGCAACTCACCGCTGATTACCTGCAGCCTTTCTTCTTCGCTAAGCATACCTGGCTCAAACTCCGGTACCGCATATAAGTTATCTACATAGTTTAGGCTTATATCTTCACAACCCGGTAACCGGCTTAGTTGTGCAATAGTAATAGGCGCAATACTGTGCTGGTAATCTGTTGCAATGATAAATGGCCTTGCTAAATCAATATCGTTCTCTATGTCATAACAATGGGTGTCCGTATCAAAGTCAGGATAAAAGCTTTCACCGGGCTTATCCGGGTCTTTGTTTTCATAGGTTATCTCAAACTCATGCTGCTTACTATTTCTTCGCTTATCATTGAGCCAATTTTCACCATGCGCATACAATACATCATAAGCGGATACCTCTGCCACATATACCATATTCTGCCTTAGCCTGGATAACTTTTGTTCTATTTCATAAATCTGCTTTCGCATCACCTGCCGGTTATTAACACCGGCTGTTTTATACCTGGTCTTTAATTCATTCAAATGCAACTGCAGCGTAACCACAATATTAACCAACTCCTCATTAACCCTTTTGCGCTTATTGAGAAGCCATTTAATCTTTACCGGGTCTGCCTTTTTATCAGTAGCAAAAAATTTACTAAGATAGCCGCCGGATGCTGAAAAAATCTTTTTTGTCTGCTCATTACCCCGGAATATTGGAAATATCTCATCCATCAATTCTTTCTCATCCATAAACTTTACCTCGTCAAAAAAACCCCATTGCGCACTTATACCATTAGCGCTGCCTTTTCTCTTTAAACTTACCAGGTAAATACAGGTGCCGTTATGCCAGCTCATTACATGATCATACTTGTCATTCAAAATTCCTCCGTATGGCCTTGGCCAATCTTTTGGAGGCCGCTTTCCAATTACATAATGCTCACCGTTTATTAAACCGAATTCTTCAAGGGCATGTAAAAGAGGCGGTATTGTATTATCACCTAAAGATTCAAAAGATAATCCCACCCCAACCCCTGTACTCCTGGGCATTTCATAAACCATATCCACCACATACAAGGCAATACCCCTGCTCGTTTTGAACGTACCCCTGCCAGCCAGCATATACGTTTCATTGGCACGAATCAACCTGGTTAAAAGATGTGGTTTTGGCAGCACCAGCTCCTTTATCGGCTGTTCAATTTCCGGCAAATCAATTCCTTTCGGCATCTTCTTCTTCCTCCTGTATATAAACCCCTTCCGGTGTTTCTTTTAATAAGATAGAATCAGCTTTACTTAGCGCATCTTCGATATTCAAAGGCTTTTCAATTACCTGCCCGGGGGCCAGTACAAACTGGAAAATAGGTGGCGGCAATTTATCTGACTGAGCATCCTCTGGTATAGAATTTAGCGTATAAGTATAAGCCTCCATCAGTTTAGCATAAGCCGCCAGCTCCTTTGCATCAGGAACTTTTTGTGTGGGTTTGCCATTAAATGTTACTTCTTGAAAAAAAGACTTTCTCAGCTTCTGAATATCTTCATCAATTCTTTGGAGGTGAAGATGTATGAGGTACTTCTTATTCAGCTTGCGGGCATCGGCAAAAAGCTTTTGAGTATTTACGATATCCTGCCGGGCTGTGAAAGAAGTAGTATTAAACTTTTCACACAAATCCTTTATTATTTCATCCTCGTTTTTTTCCTTCGACTTTAACAAGGCATCACAATATATCCACCGGTTCAAAGTAGCTTCTTCTTCTACATGCAGCTTTATATCACCATCCACCATAAACTTTCTGATGGCAACCATCGCCGGCCGTTTTCTCGGCATATACCTTCCTGGCTTCCTTTCATCTATCATACGTCAATTTTTAAAATACGGCAATACTCGGCCACAGCCCATTCATACTTTTTAAGCTTTACAGCCGCCTTTACATTGCCCGGCTCCTTCTTCAATTTATTACGGTAATCAGCCACATATCGCCTTGCATTTGAAAGGGCAAGTGGCATTTTCATAGGATCCACCACCAATTCCATTGGCTTCTTCTCTTCGGGTAGTTTTCCAAATTTAAGATAGTGGTCACGCTGGGCATAAATAGCATCACATTCATCATCCAGGTCACAAATACGATGAGCCATAATGCCTGCCTCCCATTTCATAACCGCATCCGATATACCGGCTTTTGCCGTATCATAAATACGGGCCATCAGGTTATTCATCTCCGCAAACAATGGAAGCCATTTAGCATGCAGGGCCTTTACGGTTTCATCCATTGTATCCGGCCACCTTCTGTTAGCTACAGAAACAGCATCCAGCGCCTTAGCCTTAGTTTCTTCTACCTTAACGGTGATGGCCTTTTTTCGGGTAACCATTTCGGTTAGCACTTCCACCAGCTTCTTTAGCTTCCACTCACTTTCAGGCTCCGAAAAAACCCTTCTTAGCTTATGATCACTACCATGTATCAGGTATAACCTGGCGCCGGTGGCATAATCCCTTCGGCCCCTTAGCCATTCTCGAATATCGTCCATTTATCTAAATTCGTTAGATAAAATTTTGCAAAAAAGGACAAGACGGCTCAAACCCTTATGCTTACGCATTGTACCTCACCTTTATAGGGTACCTGGCTTTTTATCTGTTTGATGAATAATTCGATGCCATCCACCACTATTCTATCGCTAAAGCGTAGTTGTAAATACTTATGAAGCGGTAAATAAAGAGTATGCTCTACCTCCTCCGGGCTATTTAGCATATCCAAAAAATCTTTCCAATACACATCGTACAGGCCCACCTCCGTATCATCTGTTTTTTTAGCCTTAAATGCCAGGCTCCATGCCGCCAAAGTATATCCCTGGCTATCATATATATGGTGGCTGGCATAGGGCACCGGATCACCGGATTTATTGTCCCTTTGTCCGTAGTAAAAGACTAAGTGAATACCCCATGTAACGTCCTCCTCATTGGGGAAATTAGATACACCCATATTGTCGATCCTCGGTATAAAATCTAAGTATTCATCAAAATACTCATTACCTGCTATCAAAGCATCTGTGGTAATATCATCCGTAGCATTATCCGGCTCATAATCATAAATATTATAATCCAGAAGCACCCATTCCCATGCTTCGGTATCCTCATTTTGCTGGCATACATAGTAATTGTTCTCCTCAATAACCAATCGCACATGGCCATATTGTGCCTCTGAAGCTGCCGGCAGATCTGTTTTTTTGTCTACATCAGCCTGCAGGTCACCGCCGCTTAAATTAAGGGCACCCCGGCCATCTCCATTGCGCAGTGCATACACAGGGTTTTCTTGCAAAATTGTCTTTAACAGCAACGGAGAAGAATAACCGGTATAATCAACCGGGCTGCCTGTAGTAAGGTCAGAAAGGCTGCGGATAGTTACTTTTTTACTCTGGTTGTCAAAGTCATACCACCAGCCAAACCTGTTTTTAAGGGCTATCAAGAATTTACTGATGGTAATATCCGGCAAATGGTCCTGCAGGTTAAATACCACCGGATGCCGGTACACATAATCAGGCCCGGGAAATGTTTTATAACCGTAATCAATAGCCCGGAAATTAATCATGCAGATCTTTTCAAAATCAGCATCATCCAGTATATCACCCTCCACCGTCCATCCTACATGCTCAAAGGCAGATACCAATACATACTTTAGATAAGGGAAAGGCACTATCCGGTTCATCCGGAAATTATACTCTGCCCCATAGGTATTAGGAAACGTAACCGGGAATGCCTGCGCTGAATCATAATACACCTTATTCATCAGCGGGGGTGTTTCTTCACCCTCCGTCCATCCATAATTAATAACCGGGAAAAAAGCATAATCATAATCGCCAACCGCACCGGCAGCCACCTGGTGTATATGCTTCCAAAACCCATCCGTAATAGTGCTTAGGCCCTCCCACGGAAAACTTCTGTCACCGCCAACATCAATATCCCTGAGCTTTATATCTTTTATCGCCTGCCAAAATCCACTGCTTTTACTCAGGTAGTAGCAGCTAATATTACCCTTCACCGCCCGGTTCAGGTGTACGTTCACCTTTTCCTTTTTTACCGTGCCGCCGCCCACCTGCAGGCCATTATCATAAAGCAGTGCATCCACCGCCGTATTATCCACCCTTGTTTGCCCAATGGCGGCATAGCCGAGTAAGCGGTTATTCTTAGCTGTAGGCAGCGCCGTAAACGGCAAAGAATACTCCCCCAGCAACTGATCATCAAATTGCAAAAACGGGTTTTCGTTTTCCAACTGCATTACAGTATCAGGCGGCAGGTCCAAAAATTCACCTTGTATCTCTATTCCAAGCATTAGGCAAAAACGAGTTTAATTTCCATATCATCAGTTACGGCAAAGCTTACCGGGTCAAAAGAATATGTACCGCTTCCGGGTACATCTATTTGCTGCTGCAGCACCCCGTTTTTATACAACTCAATAGCATAACCGGGGTCGCTGATAATTACAAATACACTAATAGCAGTGGCAATGGCGCTTACCAGCACACCCGTTGCGGCAGTGCCGGCCAGGGTTGGCAATGTGCCTGTGCTGATGGTATAAAATGCAGGGCTATGCGGCAGCACATTTTTTATAAAATTCATACCCGTAGCATCATTGGTAATTACAAAATCACCATTACCCGCCGCTGATAATACGCTGATGGTATCACTATAGCTTACACTGCTGCCGCCGCTGCAATTTTCTATATCAAAAGAAACCGTAATACCGGCACCGATATCACCGGTGGCCGGTGTGCCGGTTATCTCTACCGTACTGCCATTTACAGCAATACTCATCCATGCCGGCTTTACAATATTAGCCAGGGCAAATGGCGCCGTACCGGTCAAATTCAGCACATAGTTATACGGCACATCCTCCACCGCATCCGGCAGGTAAATAGGGCTGCCGCTGATGCCCACTGCCACACATGCTGCGGCCACCGTAACAGTTATCGTTTGTGCGGTACCGGCATAGTACACACCGCCAATTAAGCAAATAGGACGTACCGTTATTACATTATCACCCACCGGCAGCCAGGGGAAGAGGTAACTGGTGCCCGTAGTTTCTCCCGGCGCACCACCGCTTACACCCGGTGTACTTATTTGGTATTTATTAGGGGTTCCGCTTACCAGGCTCCAGTTGATAGTCCAGCCTACACCGGCAGTATAAGAAGAGCCAAGGCTGCCAATAACCGCCGTACAAGGGGTGGTGGTAACTGTACTTTCTTCCTGCAGGTTGATATTGTCAGGGGTATAATAGTAATTACCACCGCTGGCAATACAAAACTCAACCGGCATGGTAAAAAGCTTATCCGTACTAAGCCGCAGCCGTTGTGTACTTGTAAGCACCATCACCGGCAACCACTTTTCCTGCCGGGCCCACCACACTTCCCGCTTCAGATGAATATCCCGCAGCCGGTCCTGCTCTTCTTTACCCAAATGGCCGATATCACCTTTATACACCAGTATCTCATTGCTGTTATCAGCCTGTATCCTTCCGTCTACATAGTGACCGCTAAAGTAGTCATGCAGTACAATTCTTTCTATCTGGGTAAATTCCCGCTGGCTGGTAAATTCTATTACCCCACGAATGCGCAAACTATCAATACCACCCAGGCTGTTGCGGTAATGCAGGTAAGTAGCATTATAATCATTACGATTATCCAGCTCAAACCGGTAAGATAAGGAGAGCGGCTCTGTAGGGTTAGTACTCACTTTTACAAGCTGCACATCCCAGTACCACACTGTCTTGGTATTATCAATATCGCCCAATTGCAACTGCTCATAACCACAAGGGATATATGCAATTTGATTTTCCGGGCAGGGGCAATCAATATCATCCACATCTGTACTGCCGTCTGTAAACGTAACAGTGCGCCTTATTTTAATGTAACTAAGATCGGTATCGGTCAGGTTAAGCCAGCTAAGCCATACCAGTTCATCGGCTGCATACAGCCTTCCGCTTTCCCGCCAGGTTAAAAAAGGCTTGCTTACATCAAAATAATTCACCCAGTAATTATCACCCCTCCATTTTTCAAAACTGATACCTCCCTTTATGCAAAAAATCTCCTCTGCGCTTTCTGTGTCATCCCACTCAGGGTCAGGCTCGGCGGTAGTTATCTCCCTAAATTCAATATAGCAATGCCCTGTGGCTTTTGTAGAAAAATTAGGTGATGGCCATGAGGAGGAAGTTGGCAAATAAGGCAACTCATGCTCCAGCAGGCCATCAATTATATCCTGGATATCAATTTTGGCAGATCCGCTTACGGGGGTAAATGGCAGCGTAAGAATGGTACTGTAGGCCGCTTCATCCTGCCGCTTAAACTTTATCCGTACTTCAAAGTAAATAGTAGGGTCAGCTTCGGCGGCTGCCGAATAAAGCAGATAGTGGATGGGGTTACCCGTCCAGCATCTTTCATAAGGTCGTTTATTTACGGTTATTGCCATACGTTATATCCATTTATCAGCATCATAGCCGGGTTGTGTACTACGGAAGGGGAAGCTGAGATCCCAGCCGTAATGGTTTTCCAGGTAAATAGGTTCATCGATCTCATTCCAGCTCATATTTTCAAACTCTACATTGCCCAATGGTCCGCAATCATCATCCTTATAATCCCGCCTGAATTTTGCAATAAAATCCATCATAATGGCCCATGACGTATCAATAGCCGTGTCAATATTGGCCTCATCGCCTACATCGGCATAGCTGGCAAAGCGGATCACTGCAAACTGCCTCATACCCGCCTCCTGGCTTTCACCATAAGCCCGGCCATTAAAGCGGCCCAGCAGCACAATATTGCGGCCGGCATTAATAGTTATCTGGTTTACCTCCTCCTGGCTGCGCAGGCGGCTAAAGCAAATTTTCCCATCCACCTCATGCCCCACATCTGTATGCTCCCGGCATAGCTGCTCCAGGTAATCTTCAAAGTCTTTAAATTGAAATCCATCCATCAGGAATTATTTTGTTCGTTACGCTTTGCCTCCTCTGCTTTTTCATTGAGTTCCACCATCCACATTTTTACCTCCATCCGCTGCACATCTTCAAATGTGCCATGTATGCCACCCTCTGCTATTACCCGCATCACACTTATCAATCCATACCGGGCAGGCTCACCGCTGCCACCGCCAAATATTTCAGGATTCTGCTCTATCATTTCCTTACGGCATACTTCGTACCATGTAAACACAGCCATCTTTGCCTCCATCGGCCACTGGCTTATAATCATTTTCGCATTGTACGAGCAGATATTTTGATTAAACAAGATGCGCACATCTCCATCCGGGTTTCTTTTTACATCATAGCCCTGTTTCTTTTCCCTGTACAATACGGCTACCAGTTCATCCAGGTATTCTGTGTTAAACACCCTGTCACCACCCTCTTCCTGCTGGGTGAATGATTTAAAGTAATACTCTTCGGAGAAAACAAACTCATCACCCTTTATATTATTAAAATCATCAGCCGGGCCGTAAAAACCACGGTACTCCGGCAATACATTTTTAGTAAGCGTATTACTGCTGATCAGGAAAAAAGCCAGGTACAGGCAATCCATTTTTTCCCATACCGGCACACGGCACCAGCGCCACCAGCTCATACCCGTAATAATGCGAAGCATAGACAATAAAGCCGTATCTGCATTATCATCTGTATAAAGCACCTTCATCACCTGCACCAGTTGCTTACCCGTCAGTTCATTCCAGGTTTCAGGCACCGCATACAATCTTTTATTTATCTCAACTATTTTCATGCTTAAAACCGGAATCCTTTACGTTCATCATTCTTTCTGTTTCTTACCGTGGCAGTACTATCATAGTCAGCCATAGGGCCATCATCATAACCGCTGTTAAATACTGCCGATCCGCTATTAAGGCGGTAAGCAGCCATTGCCTTTTTCGCCTTTACAAAGTAGGTAACCCCATCATCCTGGCAGGCTTTTATTTTTAACTCAAACATCGGGATGTCTGCATTGCTTCTGCCGGCCGTTTCAATATTCTCAGCATCACCTGTTGTAATGGTGAAGCCGTTCATATCAAACCGCACACTGTAATGCTCACAGGCTTTTTTAATAGTGAGGTAAGCAGCGGATTTTTTTAGCAGCTTCAATATCTTTTTTTCATCATCATTCAGCCCATCAGCCTGTACAAAGAAGTTAAGCAAATCCTCACCCAGTGCCGGTTTCATATAATCTTCCTGCACTTCATCCAGCAGGGTTTTGATTGAATAAAAAGTACGGTTAGGCTGAAAAAGTTTGTAATGAGTATCAAAATCAGTTCCTGTCTTTATCAGCAGGTTATTGATAGCAGCATATTCATCGCTGCTGTACCAGGGCAGGTAATCTTGTTTATGCTCAAACAAAAACCGAAGCAGCACTTCCACCGCATCAAATGCTTTTGCCTGCAGGGTATTCTTCAGCTCTTTATACTGCCAGCCAAATACACGGGGCATATTAGAGCTTTCGGTACTGCGGATGCCGCTGTCCGTTATCTTGGCATTGTCCGTACCCATATCATCCAGGTAAGCAAAAAAAGCAGACACCCTTCTCAGGTAAGGCAGCAGGGTTTCTTCTGCTTCCGTCAATTCTTCGGCAGGGTCTGCATTTATCTTACCGTCAATGGTTTCATATTGAGAAAAGCCGATCAGCGGCACCAGGTACTTACTTTCTGCCGCCGCAAAGTCCGGCAGGTTGGCCGAGCTTCCCAGGTTGCTTAATACCCTTGGCAGCGCTGCCTTGGCTTCATTTACTGTCCGTATCAGTGCCATTGTCTTGTTTTTTAGGTTCTACTCCTCCGGTCATCACCGGTTTACTGCTGCCGCCCGTATCCAGTGTGGTAAGCACCGTGGCGGGTATTACAAATTCGAGCCCGGGGTGCCTTACATCCCACCCGTTATATCTTTTGATGATATTGTACACTTTGCGCACATACATTCTTTCCAGCTCCCGGATGATAATCTGCATCAGTATGCTTTCCCGCACATTACTACCGCCCTGGCTGCTTTCATACAAGCCGCTGGCCTGGTTGCCACCTACTATGGCCAGGTTAAAAAGCATGGCAAAAGCTATTTCGCTATTAGCCGCAGCGCTATCCGGCAGCAGCTCACCCTGCACGGTATTGTCAGCAATCGGCTTTACATCAATAAAGGATTGCGGCTTGCCATCCATAGAAAATTTGCCATCGATAAATAAACTTTTATGGCTGTTTTTGGCACCCGTAAGGTACTGGTCTATCTGATCGTATAGTTCGTTGCGGCGGGTTTCTTTTTCCTGATCATCAATATCATTCCAGTCCTCGTAAGCATTCTCCCAGTATTCTTCAAAAATGGTGACAATGTATTTCAGCCGCATGTTATTCTCAAACATAGCCGCTTTCATTTCCGGCACACCCTGCGCTATCTTCACCCATTTGTACTGCGCATACCACAGCGGGTTAGAATAATAATGATCTGCCCATGTAGGGTACCGGAAGGCAAAAGCATGCTCAAATATGCCACGGCCGGCTTTTTCTTTCAAATCCTCCACAGGGTTAGTCATATCCAGCAGCGGCACTTTAAATACTCTTTCGTCTTTTTCCGCTACCGCCTTTTCCCACTCTGAGCAGTAATACACATGGTTAATGCGGCCGCTTTTATCTTTCTTCTCAAAACGGATTTCGCTTACATCATCCCGCTGGAAGCGTACAATTTTAGTACCGTCTTTACTCAGCATAAACCGGCCTACTGCATTGCCAAGGCCCAGCATATCCTGCATCCAGCCAAAGTTGTGTATGTTGGCATTATTATCTTCCAAAAAGCTGGTGATCTCTATGTCATCCACATACTTTTCAATACTCTTTTTGGCGCCATCTTTTTTAATAATGATCGGGTCGAGCCCTTCGCCGAGGCCAAACCGGGCACCTGCATTGATGATTGTGTTCAGTATGCCGCAGGTTTTTATATCCCGCACCATTTGCTTCGGCAGCATATTATCATCGCCCCAAACTGCCCAGGGCAAAAATTCAAATTTCTCCGGCGGTATTACCGATTGTGGCTTTCTGGCCGGTGCGTTAAAATTATCGCTGGCACCAGGTGCAGCGGCCATGTCTATAAATGCAGTGGCGCTTTTTGTTTTATACACCAGGTGATTAAGTTTACCCATTGATTACCCGTTTACCGTTAAAAAATTGGATCAGGCGAAAATGCACTTTGTACGGGTGCAGCGCCCTGTTATTAGGATTATGAATATTCAGGGTTTTATTTACCCAGTGATTGGGGTTTTTTACAATAGCCTTCATCGTTTTGCGAAGCTGGCCGGGCACTTTGGTTACCACATCGCCGCCGCTTACTTTTTGCCATTGCCTTACTGTAACCAGCTCACCACCGGTACCCCGGCGGCGGTCGCAGGTTACAAATACCATATCAAAGGGATCCCCCTCATCGGCCAGTTTCAATACTTCACTGCGGAGTATGGTTTCTTCCATACCCAAATTTGCTAACTATATGCAGGGATAAAAAGGACAAGAACCGGCCCATAAAAAAACATTCAGGTATGGCACCTGAATGTTTTGGGCTGAATAAAGTGAATGTTTTTACCGGCGGAAAAACAGCCAGCGAAGGCCGTAGTATATGGCCTTAATTATTTGTACCAGCAGGTTATTGTCGGGGTTGTACATTTAAAAGATTATTCCAACGTTAGCCCTGAATCCATTACTCCTGCTTTCTGTATCTTTTACAGTAAAGCCAATGGTAGAGTAGCCTACTGAAAAAGTAATACCAATACCTTTTTGCGGTCTGTGCATTACTCCTGCCATAGCATTAAAAGAAAAAGAGCCCCTTTGAGTTACTTCCTGGTTAAGCACTTTAAAAGTTCTGTTGTATATAACACTCCCGGGCTGGGCTGTTATAAACGGTGTTACAGTTTTACTGATACCGGTAAACAAGTACCTGAAATCTGCGGCTATTACCCCATAGGTACTATTATCTTCCCCCGGCCATACATCAGCGGTAATACCTGCTCCAAATTTATCATCAATCAAATATCCTACACCAGCATTAGCTCCTGCTTTTAACTCAGTATTTTCTACAGCATAAACTGCTCCGGTAACAGAAACATACACTTTTGATTTTTGAGAAAATGCAGGTAGTAAATAAAAAGAAGCAATTAATAGCATTAAATATTTCATAGATCAAAGTTTAGGACTGTAAATCTACAAAAATCAGCTCATAGTAGCATCTCTGCGGATGGCAGCAAGGCGGGCCTCCTGCTCTTCCAGCCGGGTAAGGGATACATCTGCCATGATGCCGTATTGCTGAATTGAAGCCAGTGTGCCTTGCAAATTCGATAATACCATCAGCATATTTTCATTTACGCTATTGTCGGCGGCTTCGTTGGCGCCATTTCCGCTGGTAAATGGCCCGCCGGCAGCATATACCCGCCGCATGGCCGAAAAATTCATTGGCTGCGGGCTGTAGCTTTTCCAGGCAGGGTTTAATACAGCGCCGCCCTCCCAACTGGTGCCATACATACCATTTAGCCGGCTGATGATCTGGCTGGGGGTACCGCTTACGCTGTACTGCCGGCGGTCGGCCATGGTCCGTTTGTTTACAATACCCTCACCGGCTTCCACCTCGGCTATTTTGCGGCCACTGCCATCTATTACCGCATTGCCTCCATCGGCATGGCTGCGGCCTCCCAGCTTTCCGCCGGCGGCATATTGGGGAGGTTTTTGCGCAATAGCTGCGCCTACTGCCGCAGCACCACTGGCAATCGCAAATGCTAAAGCAGGCGGAAATTGGGGGTTAGGGATGATTGTACCTGGTATTACTTTAGGTACTGTTTTTACAACCTGAAGCACACCCATAACTGCATCAAAGGCGGCTGTGGCAATATTTACAGCCTTCTGCCTTTTAAATTGCTTCAATGCAAACTCTTTTTCCTTTTTCTCTTTAGCTAACTCAATCTTATTTAATTCCCTCTCATATTGCTGCTGACTGATCAGCCCTTTCCGAAGCCGGCTTTCAAGGTTTCGCTGCTTCCTTTCATTTACTGCCCTGTCCCTTGCCAGCTCAGCATTTTCCCGCTGTGTAGCTACCTGATCAAAAATGCTTACAATACTAAATACCTGCGCTGCATAATCTTTGAAATTCTGGAGCAGGCCCATTACAAAACTACTCTCCGCTTCTTTCCTCCGCTGCCGGTATTTTTCCTCAATCAGCAGTTTTTCATCTTCAGTCCATTGCTTAGATTTTAGCTCCTGCCTTTCCTGCTCATTTAGTAATTCAAGCTCTGCATTCAGCCGGGCCTTGCCACGGGTGGTTAATACATTAAATTCAAGCCCGGCCAATCTTCGGTTGTTTACCCGCTGGTCCAGCGCATCCGTATCTACAGCGTTGGCATCCAGGCTTACGGCCTTCATCATCTGGTTAAGCTTTTTATCCTGCTCTGCCCCCCATGCCTGTACAGCAGTAAGGGCTTTCTTCTGTATCTCCCACAACCTTTCATAGGCTATGCGCAGCAGGTCCACCTTTTTTTCAGCACTAACTTTTTTAGAGGAAGATCCATCAGCGCCGCCGGTTGATCCGGTACCCAAAATATTGTTTTCCGAATCTTCGGCTTTTGTACGTATGTCAAGCGCCATTCCGTACACCCTTATCAGTTCATCTACCCGGGCTTTTTCCCGTTTAAAAGTTTCCTCTGTTAATTCGCCCCGGCTAAAAAGAGATACCAATGTGGCTGATCTTTTGTATTGTGCATCAATAATAGCCTGTATTTGTGCCGCCGTATTGGTATCAGCAGCTAACTGGGCACCACCGGCTTCTGTTCTGTTTCTTCTTTCTACTTCACGGGCAGCACGGTTAGCCGTAACTCCACCAATGCCTCCTTTAAAATAAGCCACAAAATCTTCGCCTACATCTACAATTTTATCTTTCAGGTAACCGAGGCCGGTTATCATTTTGCTGGTAAATGATAGAAATTTGTTTAGCACCGGCAGAAGCCCGTTGCCAATTTCTTCTTTCAGATTTGCAAATTCCTGCCGTGCCGTAGCAATGCCACCGGCAGCGCTGTTCTGAAATGCTTCTCCTGCGCCATCCACTTTATCTTTTAAAGTGGTCATAATGATATTCAGCCTGTCTGTTTCATCCCCCGCATCTTTTATATTGATGCCGTATTCTTTCAGGGCTTTGGCATTGCCTTCCAAAGCTTTTATAATTACGCTGGTACTTTCTTCCAGGCTGATGCGGCTTTTGGCAGCAAAATCAATGATCACCGGCAGCAGGTTATTCATCTCTGCTTCGGTTAGTTTGCCATAGTCTATCAGCTTATTAAATACAGCCACCACATCATCATTATCCAGGTAGCGGAATTTATCAGCCATTTCATCTGCCTTGCGGCTGATGCGGTCAAACACATCGCCACGGCCCAGGTTATCCAAAGTGCTTTGCAGGCGGCGGGTAGCAGCATCCGCATCCAGCGCCTCCTGTATAGCCCCGCCAAAGAAATCACCGAGCAGGCTGGTTACTTTCATAATGCCATTACTGGCCAGGTTAGCCCAAAATGCAGCGGAGAATATGCCGCCTTTTGTGAGCTTGGCGTTAGCCTCACTCATACCATTCAACTGCACTTTGGCCTTATCCAGTTCTGCTTTAAATGCCTGGAATTTGCGCAGCGTTTCCGGGTCACCGGTTTTTTTGAACTCATTTAAAAATTTACGGGTGGCCAGCTCCAGTTCTCTTATGCTGGGGGCCAGTTCTCCCTTCACTTTTTTGGCAGCTCTCTCGATAGGTTCCCGCAGCTTATCTATCTCCTGCTGCAGTACTTTCATCCGCTTAGGATCGGTAGTTTTTACCAGCTCGGCATTTAATATTTTTTCTTTAGCAATGAGCTTATCATAGGCTTTTGCTGCCTCTCCGCTGTTGATATATACGTTTACCTGCCGGTTTACTACTGCATTATTAGCCATCTCATTTTATTAAAAGGTTGTTTACAATAGCATCGCCGCTTTCTTCGGCCACTATGGTAGCCAGTTCATCCACCCCGGATGCTGATTCTATTACATTATTAAACCACGGTTTTGCCCTTCGGCCACCGGTGCCCATTTTACCAAAGCTTTCAGGGTTGGTAGTATGCTTTATACCCAGTGCATCATACCATACAGATCCTTTATTTCCGCCCCGGCCCTTACCGGCCCCTTTGTGTGTCCAGATAAGGGTGCGGGGAAATTTAAAACTTACCACTTCGGTTATGCCTCCTCGTTGCTTTAGTCGGTGTTTTATTTTATCGGTGCTGGATGATGGCGATGGAGAATTGCTGCGGTGTGTAATGCCCAGCGCATTGCTGCTACCCTTCAGGCTTTTTTCTGTTTGCTGCGCCCAGGATGCTACCCGTTCATTTTGTTTATCAAAATCGATTGCCATAATTTATAATCAAAAAGTCCCGTCCCGATGATCCGGGCGGGACTTTTTTTTATTCATAAGGTGAAGAATTTACGCTTCCTTCATTTCGCTTCTGCCGTTGGCACTGGCTTTTTCTGCTTTAGCTTTCGGGGCTTCCTTTAGTTTAAGCAGGTTTTGGCCGGGCCTTGCAAATAGTTTATCAGCAGCCTGCAGTGTGATGTCAGAAAGGTTGCCCTTCCATCCGTCTTTATTCTTACCTCCCGGTACATGCACCACAGGGTCTGCTACATGAAGGCTTTCATACTTCGCCTCTACTTCTGTGTTTTTAAATACTACTGCCATACTTATGCGGTTGATTCAGTTACGGTACCCTCGTAGCGGTATTTAGCAGCTACTACTTTACCCATTACTTTGTATTCCTTGAGGCCTTCGGCGGTGGTTTTACCGTCAAACTCAACGGTGAACTCCGGAGTGTCACACTCATCGCCCAACTGCGCATACACATCATCGGCAGTGCAGTTAGCATCTTTCAGCAGCACAATGCCTTTAGAGTTGAGCAGCCTTTCCAACTGCGCCTGTGTGGTGGCTTCATCGCCCAGGATTACACACTCAAAGGTGTATTCCATCAGCTTGGCACCAGGATCACCTACTGGTGTGCCCTTAATGGTGGGGCTTTTTTGTTTTAGTTCCCACTTAAACCAGCCATCAGTACCGGTAAAAGTGTGATCTCCGTTGATAGTAACCTCATCACCCAATGCCAGCGGCACGGCTAAGGGGGTGGCTATAGTAGCAAAGTCATCCAGCGGGCAAAACCACAAATAGTCTTTGTAGCCCCCACGGATGGCTTTGGTATTGGTGTTTGTTACAATTGCTGCAAAATTTGCGGGCATGGTATTAGTTTTTCTTTGTTACAAATCAATTACTTCCTGAATAGCAGATGAACCACCTGCTACCAGCAGTTTCTGTGCTTCTTCATTTACACAGATATCTGCGGGGCTTAGCTTAGTAATACCAGATGCCAGGTGTATGTTGATGCCATGTACTACATTGTACTTTTTGCCATCCAGCTCAAACTGGTTTACCGGCGCATCTGCTCCTGCTTCTGGTTGTGCTTTCTTTTTTGCCATTAGAAATTATTTTATAAGGAAGGACTGGTGATGAAAAGAATGATCGCTGTTCCCACCAGCCCTTCACTTCGTTTATGCTTGGTCGTTTACATACAATACATCCAGGTCACGGATCTGGCAACCGGCCGGCATCAGCAACCTTGTTTGCAACAGGTTAAGATGCGGTGTGGGGTGCATACTGATTCTTCCGAGATCAGTACCAAACACCAGGTTACCAGGGTAGGTTACTACTACTCGGCCGCTGGTACCCATAAATGCACAAGGCACCATTTTAAACTTAGTACCGTCAATCATATAGCTTCCTTCCTGGTTAGGATTAAAGGAGAAGCCATACGTAGCACGGTAATGAGTGCGGTAGTATTGGAATACGGTATAAGACACATACACAATGCCACCCTTTTGCTTCATCTTGGCAGATGTGCCGTTGGTTACTTTCTCAATCTCCGTTACTGCATTAGATGCGGTAATGGCATTGGTAGAAATGGGTGTAAGGTTTGTGGCTGTGATTTCAGCAGCGATAATCGTACCCCATCCATCGCAGATATCTACAGCATCAGTTCCGTTACCATCTCTTACACCGAGCCACAGGGTGTCGGTGTAAATAGAATCCAGGAACTGCTTAGCTGCCTGGTCTACGGCAAACTGCTCAAAAGGAGCTTCTGGCAGTTCGGCCAGGTATTCATTCCGGAAATCTTCAGGATCCAGCTCCAAATCCAGTTTTGACTGGTAAGCTGTTAAAACCCTGTCGGTCCATGTACCGCCGGTAAAGTTGTCTGCTTTCGCATACGGGCGGGGGGTACCATCCATCTCCAGCTTGGCCATTGCCTGCGGAGTATTTACATTGGTGCGTACCTGGATGCCGAGGTCCCGGATATCCCAGTCCAGCACTTCTTTACCAAAAGCTTCAGCTCCGCCTACAAAAGCATTGGAGAGAGCCGTTAAATCGTAAGTTCCCATGTGTATTGTTTAAATAGTTAGGATTTATTTTTTGAATTAGTTGGGCACTTTTCTTCCGAGCAAATAGCAGGTGTAACTGGATACCTGTGTGCCGGTGGTAATTACTCTTACCCTGTAATACCTGAAATGGGTGTTACGGACAAAAAATCCGAGATCTACACTGGCATCACTAAGGTTTTGTGTGGTTACTGTATCGGATAATGCTGAGGTGCTGGATCCGTAAACAGCATACCACCTGCTGTTATCCATACTGCCCCACAGGGTAACTGTACCGGCTACCGTGCCAGATGTTTTAGTTCCTTTCACGGCAAAATTCAGCCACTCATAGTTGCGGGTTTGGCCAGCCAGGTCTACCGTATGGTAGCTGGTATCTGCGTTGGTATTTACCGTAGCAGATGCGCCGGCAGGATCAGTTTGCGTCAATGTTTGCTGTGCGCCGGCATAAAATGCCAGGCCAACCAAAAGAATGAGGGAAAATAACTTTTTCATGTTCTTATTAGTGTTTGTTTTTATAAATAGTTGTTTACTTTCTTTTTCTCATTTCACGAAGGCGGCGGGCCTCTTTAGTGATCTCACTTTCTTCTACCACTTTTATGTCTTTCTCGTCTTTTTCCTTTACCGTTTGCGTAATAGGTGCAGCCGGTTGCTGCTTCATTGTTGCTATTTCGGCGGTAAGGCTTGCGATGGTTTCATCTTTAGCGGCAATTACATCGGCCTGCTGCTGGCTGGCCAGTGCAGCATCATCTAACAGGGCCAGTGTAGCTGTTACCTGGTCATTGGCCTGCTGTACCAGTGTACCGGCATTGGCCAGTGATGCTTCAATATTATTAAGATGGGCAGTGCTTACCCACACACCTTCATTCACTGCGGAAGCATCAAAATACTCTCCTTCCGGTACTAATGCGATAATGTGATTAAATTCCATGTTTTATTTTTTACGTTTTGCGAGCCAGGCTGCTTTGCTTATTACCTGCTCAAAACTTTTTACTCCGTCAATTAATCCCAGTTTTTTGGCTTCCGGTGCGTAAAACATTTTACCTGTACTCCATGCTGCTTCATTCGCTGCGGCTTTTTCGCCCCGGTTTATTTTTACAGCATTGATAAAATTGTCTGCTGTTACTTTCAGATCGGCCAGCACTGCATCATAATTACCGGTTATAGCATCCCGGTAGTCCCGGTTTTTATCGGTGCTTTGCGGTGCATATACTTCATGCACTTTATAGCCCTCTTTTTCAAACCAGCCTTTGTAGTCTACAATAGTGGTGTAAACACCGATACTGCCTACCATATCACTTTCCAGGCTGGTATAGGCTTCGTCTGTTGCGCTTAACAGCCACATGGCTGCTGAAGCTGCCATGCCATCATCCACATAACCGAGAACCGGCTTGCTGAATGATTTTACAGCGTTAGCAAAAGACTGCGTACCATCTACCTGGCCGCCCGGAGAATCTACCATCAGCACGGCTGCGGCTATATTCATTCTTCTTTCCGCATCCATCATCCAGCCGATACGCTGTATGCTTCCCGGCTCACCGCAGGATCCGTTATACTTTAGAATAGGTCCGCTAACGGGTATTACCGCTACCGATCCTTCTGGTATATTCGGGTTGGCCTTTACACCATAGGGTGTGCGCACATACATTTCATACCGCTGCATAGTACCGGGGTCAACAGCAAAAGGATATTCCATTTCGCTTTCTCCGTTTCTGTCTATTGCGGCAGACTGACCTTGCAATAAAGAAAGAACTAAGGGTAACTGAGATTCAGCCCACTGCTTATCGAGCAGCCACCTGCCTCTTAATATTGCTGAAAGTGTTCTGAAGCTCATTCATTTTTTTTCTTGCTGATACAAACTTATTTTGATAGCAGTAGTATAAAAAGGACAAGAAAAACAACGGAAATGCAAAAACAAGAAAGCCCCGGTAGAAACCGGGGCCGCAACCAAAACGAGTACCTGTTACGAAAAAACCTACTTACCCTTAAACCTTATTACATGGAAGAATACCAGGTAACGGTCAATAATAGCCGCTAATCTTTTTATTTCAAATTGTTTTTGCTCCGGTGTCATACCACATACTTAGTTACCAGGTTATAATAAAACTGCCGGTCTTTCAGGCCGATGGTGCCGCCGTTGATCTCTTTCACAATACCGATAAAATCATCTTTTTCCGCTTCATCCATCAGGTCTTTTAATACACAGAAAAACCACAGGGCAGAATCCAGTGCACCGTAATCGCTGCTGCGGACGTAATCTGCCGTGTACTCTACCGTATCAAAGTGCTTGTATATCCGAAATTCATTGTACACATACCTGCCGGTTAAACCTATGAAACCGCCACCACGGAAATTCCATCCGTCATCTGTTCCCGGTTTGTTACCCATGCGTCCTCCGTAAACATAATTGGCCAGGGCTTTTGAGTTTTTAGCGTAAGGAGCCGCTGCCGCTACATTCTTGAACCGGCTGGGCCATGTACGTACAATGGTTTCTGCCCGGTAATACATATTCTCTGTCTTATGCTCAAACTCACCACTCTCCTGCAGTACGTTGGCCAGAAACTCATGCAGTACATCTTTTGTCGTTATCCCGTACTGCGGGCATAGCTTATTGAGCAGCCCGGTCATAATGATGCACCGCTGCTCACCCAGGCGGGTAGTACACTGGTCAAGCTGCTCTGCGGTGATCAGCTCTATGCTGCCGGGCAGGTCTGTCTTATCCTCCAGCACTTTCTTTGCCACGGCTGCGGCTGAGGCCCCCAGCCACTTGGGTATATTAGTTTCTTCCCGCATAAGTAATAATGTAAATAGTGATAAATAGTATTACCCCAGCTATTTTGATGATACGGGCCATCCACGGCCATGCCTGAATGATATTATCTAACCACGCATCATCCTCATCATCACTACCGGCAAACCACCAATCGAAGCCCCGTATTTTATTGTAAAACCCATCGAAAAGTAGCCAGAAGGTAAAGAACTGCATCAGGGCTACATTGACAAGTACCCAAATATCAAAATGTGGTTTGTGGGCAATACAGAAGAAGATAGTGGGGGCTATCATCAGCAGCACCCGCAGCCATGCTTCGTCTGTGTGTTTTACTCCACGGTGTTTTAGCCACTTCCGGTAATCAGTAATCACATCCCAGGCAAGGATGGCAAAAAATGATATAACGGCTGCGTATATCATTTCAGCAACGGTTTATCAAACAACTTCTCCAATGCCTCCGGGTTGTCTTTTACCTGTTCATATTGTGCCTTACTCAGCTCCACATAATTGCTGACAAAACGGCTTGAATAAGCGGCCAGCCAGCAGGCCAGTGTAATAGCAAGGCCAACAAACGCATAATGGATATTAGGTTTGGATGGCAACACATCTGCTGCCGAAAGTCCTATGTAAACTGCCGTTAAAGCCAGTACGATAAAGCCTATGATGATCCAAATATTGGCACCGCCATCTGCTTTATTCCATGCAAGTGCAGGACTTATCCGCACCTGGTACACTTCAGTAGATCCAACAGCCGCCCGGCCATCTGCACCAGGTTCCGGTTTCACTTCCGCAAAATGTGTTACTTCAAAATTGTTGTCCGATTTTATTCCTGCCCGTACAGCGAAGAACACAAGGCTGACTACTACAAATACCGCTAATACATAATAGATTGGTTTCATATCGTTTATTTTGTGATGAATAAATAAAGAGCCGCACCGGTGGTAACCGTACCGCCAACAGCCGTCCAAAATCGTTTTCGCTTCTCCCGCCTAAGCAATTTTTCATACCCCGCCAACTGATCCTCAAATAACTTACGTTGCTCCTGCATGGTGGCTTTCTGATCTTCCAGTGCCTTTATGATTGCCTGGCTGTTGCCATCCTTTGCCACATAGGTACTGATCAGACTATCCTTTACCGCTATCCGCTGATTAAGCAACCGGATATCATCCGTAAGCAACTGCACTCTCTCCAGCAGCACCGGCTTTTGTTTGGCATCAGCCAGCACCTTTTTTGCATCGGCCACCGGCAGGCAAACCGTGTCAGTAGTTTGCGAATTCCCGTCTAAGCTGATGCTTATCAAGATTATTGACAGCAGCAGGTATATCGCTATACTTTTTTTCATTGGCTGTGTATTTTGGTTGATTAGCGGCTATCCTGGTAAGCAGTACCGAATCCTGCCGCCTCAGTTCTTTAATGTGATTATCCATCCACACATTATCTTCTTTCAGATATTCTATGAACTGTTGCTTGGATTGCAGAGCCACATCGTATGCCTTTATCGCTTCCCGGTTATCCGGCAGCGGCTTATCCTTGCGAATCAGCATAATCAGCAGCAGCACTCCAATGGCTGCCTGAATAATGAGCTTTATGTTTTCTTTGGTTATCATTTGATTGAGAAAAACAGTATCACCACACCCAGCAGCGTAAGCAGCAGTGCGAAGAGTGATAGCATTATGAGTTTATGCTTAGTCATTACCTTCTTTCAGTTTCTTTTCCGCTTTTCCCAATACAGCATACACAAGGCTTTGGGCAGCGTAACCGGTGAATACAAAGAATAATCCTAACCATGCTTTCACTTGCTCTAATTGCTTCACTTCATGCTTTGCAATCAATACAACAGTTACGACACAAAGGGAGAGTGATATACTCGGCCATTCCAGCCGGATGAACGGGGCAAACTTGAAGTTGCCGCCTTCTTTACGGTTAATCTGGTTTACTTTAACCAGGTTGTGAATGAGTATGCCAAACACACCCAATGCGAATAGAATAAGATTGTTATAGTCCATATAGGTAGTTTTTATTTTCGGTCTTGCTTGTCCTTCAGTTGCAGCTTCACTTCATTGATAGCATCAAGAATTTCCCGCTGCCCTTCTTTAATATCATTGCTCATTTTCTCAATTAGTTTTTCGTGCCGTTCAATGTCCTTCTTTGCCGCATTCACATCACCTCGGATGGATAGGACGAATACGGTTACCACTACAATGGTGCTGCCGAGGCTGAACAGTAGCTGCCATATCGTTGCTGCTCCTTTCAATGTGTTATTTACTTTTTCTGTGGTCATCGGTTCGTTGTTTTTATAATCCCGGATAAGTAAACCAGCCCCTTGCCTGCATTTCTGCCTTTGTCCATAGTTTGAAGCGGGCATTAATTATCAGTCTGCTTATCCTTAGTATCGTATTTTGATTGATATAGTTTGTCAGGGTATTGCGCTGCGTGGTGGTCAGCGTTGGATATGCCTCGTTTATCCAGTTTGTAATATGTGTAGCTGTCAGTGTTTTTTTTGGTAAACGGAAAGTGCTATCAATTTCAATAGCAACCGAATCATTTACCGGGTGTTTCATCCAGCCAAATAAAAACTCTGTTACATCGCTGCCCTGTGTTGGTCTGCTTAGTTGATAGAATCTCTTACTTACCATTTGCGCCTTTGCTTCTGGATTATTCATCGTAGGAATAACGAAGTAATGCTGCGCTGATACTTGCAGGCTGATTATAAGTAGTATGGATAAAATTGCTTTCATTAGTAAACAGAATAGTAAGTATTGATATTAGAATTTATTCCACTTCTATTAGCTGAAATGTCAGACCTGTATATGATGACCTCTTGTATATCGCCCTTAAATTCACCCGCCGTATACCACCAAACGGGTGCAAACACAGCTAACTGCGCTGTGTTCAAAGAAGTAGAAGATGTAGTACCTGTTGCGGGGCTGTTATTATTAATAGCAATCCCGCCGTTACTTCCGTTTAAATACGAGTAATACAAATATGAAGTTCCTAAAGTAGTTGATACGTTGGCAATCATAGCATAATTTCTATATGTGTATGCTCTTATTGAATCGACTGTAATAGCTGCCCAAGCTGATGTACTTGCCCAATCATGCGCCCCATCTGTACCAAACGACAAAAACCTTCCATCCGCCCTGCCTCCGCTTTCCCTTGTAGCAACGGAAAAACAATAAATCAGATTTTCGTTTATTGACAAGTTTACTTTCAATACATCATTTGAACCATCTCCAAAAATTGCAGGTTTACCCAAATTTCTATTTATTACTCCACTCATTACAATTTGCGGCTGATTAGCCGCCGTTGATTGGCTTACATTTCTCGCATTTCCGCTTTGGTCATACCATGTAATCACGAATCCATCATCACTGCCGCCTGTGCCAACAAATGTCTTGAGAGCAGATGTATCTAAATCACCGTTAGCTGTTGGGTAAATATCGGATTCTGTATTATCGCTGCTTCTCCTCACTCGTATTAATGGGCCGGTATAAGCGCAACGTAATTGCCTGAGTGAATAAGCAGCAGCCGCCCCGCTATATTGGTCAAGTAGGTAAGAGCAGCCGCTTACCGGTGGCCGGTAAAACGGATGCGCCCTTACAATCTGCGACTGTGATTGAATAGAGATGAATAGTAATATCGCTATCAGTAACCTCATTTACGATAACCGTTTAAAGTCAATGAAAAATATTTTGGCTTAGTGGCCACCGTTCCCGTCTTTACCCATACCCAATTACCGGGAGGGATTTTGGTAACATCAAAACTTGTTACGTTGGTTCCGGTTGTGGTATTTGTCAAGGCATTACCAGCCGTTACCAGCTTAGTACCGCCTGCCTCCACATTCAAACTATCATTATACCAAACTTGATAAGTAACACTTGGAGAAGTTCCCTGCAATACCCCCCGCATGGAAGTAACCACAATAGTATCAGCATCGTTATAGAATGAGCCGTATAATGCTGATGTGGTGAAGGCTGTTGTGTCTGCATCTGCACCGCTGCCTGCGCCGAACAATGGCATTACCTGTGTAATTAACTGCTTTTCTATGCCTGCATCATTTTTCAGGTATAACTGGCTGTTAGATGAATTAGCGTAAACCGAAACATAACCACTGGCAGGTGTAGAAGGTGCAGATGATTCTATAATGTCAATAGCTCCAGAACTATTGAATGAAAACTTCTTTGCACCCGCCTGCTGTATGTTCACTATTTCTCCATCTCTGTCTTCATGAGCATTGAATATACCAGTGGCGATAGCTCCGCTTGCATCCAGCACTTCAAGCCATGCTGCTGGTGATAATGTACCTATACCTAAGCGGCCATTGCTGTCAAGCACCATTCTTTCAATATTATTTGTGCCAAATCGCAGTGACCTGTTTAAGTTGGTTCTGATGATATTGAAGTTTTCAGTAAAATCAAGCAAAGCCATATTCTTTTTATGATAACCCATAGCCGTTGCCGCTACACCTACATTTCCCCATTGCCGCATGGCTATTCCTTTGCCATCAGTGTAATCGCTTGCCATTATCTCAATGTTGCCTTCATCAAATACGGTTGAATCAGGCTGTACGTCTAAGTGTGTACCGTTGGCATTATAGCTTTTTATATAAAGAGCCGAAGGTTCAAAAGCATCAGTAGGATTACCTATAATAACCCTGTTGGGGTTACCGGTAATTAAGTGCTTCCCTGATGTTTCGTTGTATATGTTGAAAACCTGCGAAGCGATGCCAGTACCAACACCTACTCTTATTTTCCATTCCTCATTACTGGTGGCCTGTTTTAAAGATAGCAGCGGGTTAACGCTTCCGAGTTGGATAGGATTGGTAGTTGTATAGCCGTTGGTGGTTACGGTTTGCAAATCACCCGTGCCGCCAGTACCCATATCAGCCCTTATTGCAGCTGCTGTATCTCTCAGCTCCTGCCTTCGGATATAGTTACTCAGCATCGCAGCTGTATCGCTGATATTTAGTTTTTGATTGATGCGGTTGGAAAGTGAGGTGGTATCAGTTGTGCCCAGGCTATCTTTTAACGCATATGTGGTACCGTTTTTTAAGAAGTAAAATGAATCTACACCTGGTGTTCGCCACAGGCTATCTACTCCGGAGCTGGCGCTGATGTCTGCCCAGGCTATGCCGTTGTAAAAATTATACCTGCCGGTGGTGCTGTTGTAAATAAATAATCCGGCTGCAGGAGAGCTGATGCTGTTGCGTTGTGTAGTGGTAAGCCGTGGCGGCAGGAATCCTTTGTTGGCACCGCTGGTGGGACCTACTTCGAGGTAAGCTGATGCATTGGTGGTACGTACCGGACCCACTCCTATGTTTACCTGTTTGGAAAAGGAGTAGTGATCATACCGCATGGGCTGTACGTACTGGCTTTGCGCATGCTTCGACAAGCTGAGTATGACAATAAAGAGGGTAAGGATGATTTTAAGTAATCGCATAGATATATATTTTTTCTTCATCGGCTACGGGGCCTACAAATGTGATGGTATTGGATGCGGTGGCTTTTTCTACCCGGCGATCGATGCTGCCCGTCCAGTCAATATCCCCGCTGCCATCATCTACAGGCAGGCTCATGCCATCTACTACTACCAGTACCCGTTTGCCGATAAGGTCGTTATCAATAAAAATGGTATCGCCGGCATTCATGGGCGATCCGGCAGCGCCTGCTTCAAACTGAGCTACGAGTTGTATGCAGCCGGCGGTCAGTATTTCGCCGCCAATTACAATATCAAAGGCGGTGGCCGTGTACACAGGGGCGGGCTGCGGGTGCTGCCATTTAAAGGTTAGCTCTGTTTTTCGGCTATCGGCGCCCTGCCCGGTGGTATAGTCGGTAATGATATCGGCGGCCGTATCCTGGTTGCCGATGAGCCGGGTAACCCCGTTTTTGTCTTTTACGATCATACCCCATTCGTGGTGGAATAGAGTGCCCAGGGTGAGGTGGTGTGCGGCTGTGCTTCCCCGTAAGGAAGCTTTTATGGTTTGCTCAAAATAGTAGCCGCCGCCGTTGCTTTTCTGGTTTTCGGAGAAAGAACGGGAAGGGTCTATACTTTCGAGCAGGTAAATAAGCTTGCCCGGTTTAAGGGTGATGGCTGATGCCAGTACACCGTTTTCGGGATCAAAGGCAGGCCAGGAGAGTACATCTTCCCTGCGGAATATTTTTATGCTGCAAAGCCCTGGCGATTTAACATTGCCTTCGGCCAGTGCCGCAACGGGGTAATGTACGTTGTGATACATACCCAAATTTGCTAACTATATACAGGGATAAAAAGGACAAGAAAAGCGGCTAAGCAGCGGTGTTAGAAAATAGATTTTTAGGGCAGGACAATCTGCGAAGAATTAATTCCTCGTTTTTTTTGCGGTAGCGGTATTCCATTTTTATAAGTGCGTCTGCGCTGATGTCGGTATCTATTTCAATGTTATAAAAAGAGGCGAATGATTCAATGGCGGCCTTTATTTTAAGGCCCTGCAGTAATTTTTTTTCGACAAAGGTGCTAAGCTCCTGCTCAAATTTGTTTTCAAAATACCGGTTTAGCAGTATGCAGGTGTAAATGCTCAGCTCTTTTTTTGTTAGGTAAAAATAATGGAAGGGTACTGTAAAGGTGATGGAAGATTGCCAGGGATTTTTAAACTGGTTATTGTAACCCCTGCATACTTTGCCTTCCAACCGGGAAGAGAGTGTGTTTAAAACCACAAACCCGATGTCGGTGTCCATCACGGCGGGTATGGCCGGGCCGTGGAGGGTAGTGAGATACTTCTGGATGTACTTTTTTACAGGCAGCCGGAAAGTAAATGATTTCATAGTTTATTAAATTAAAATTACAAATAGCCTTTATTTTTAATTGTTAATTAACGTTTTGCGATAATAATAAACGGCCAGTTGGGTGTCTTTCCCTGCTTGTTTTTTTTGGTGTAGCCAGTGTATAAAGTCGGCCGTATTCATTCCATGGCTGGGCCATGTGTGGATATTGCTGATCTCTGCCAGCCGGAAGGGTATGATGGCTTCTATTTCTGCCTGCACCGGCTGATGCGAATGGTCGGCTACCTGTATGGTAATAGTTGTTTTTTGAAGATCCTCAATAGTGGGCATCCTGGCCGGCGGCAGGTCAATATGTACAAAACGCTGGCAGGATAGCTTGCCATTAAAATTGGTATCCCAGGTAATGATTTTCATGCGATTAGTTTTAGAAGTTGAGTGAGGTGTTCAATTGAGGGATGGGTGGGGGCACATTCCTGTATTTTTTCTGTTTTTTGAAGAGGTTGTTCTATTATGAGCAGCCTCTTTTCCTTTAGGGTGGCGGCTTTCAGGGAAAAGCCGGGTAATATCCAGGGTGTTCTATAGCATCCATCATGGTAGTATAGCTGGGAGTTGAACACCAGCCGTAAAATTGCCTGCTTTTTATGCAAATCGGCCTGCTGGTAATGATAGTCGAGATGGGCCAACTTTGGGAGGGCATTGTTTATTAGCTCCATCAACTTCTCTATAGGCTGGCTGGCTTCGGTAATGTATTGCTGGCAAATGGCTATATCCTGCTGATATCTTTGCCGCCACTTTTTGTATGCTTCTTTATCAATATCACCGGTAATGTACTTCTCTTCTACGCTATCCAGTTTTTGCTGAATGCCCTGCAGTTCTCTTTTTTTAGCAATTAACAGATCCTGGGCTTTCTCCTTTTGCTCAGCAATTTTTTTATGTAATGATTCCTGAAGGTATAATATGTAGTGCTGCGGAAGGGATAATGCCTTTAGTAATTCATCTAACTGGTTGTGCAGCCGGATGGCAGACAGGTTGATACGGGGATGGCATTTGCATTTGTAATACCAGAAGTATTTTTTCTTACCCTTGCTGTTGCCAGCGGTCATCGGTGAACCTGCTGCGCATTTAAGTACCTGGCGAAGCGGAACTTCTTCATTCATAACGGTACGGGTTATGTTATTTTTATTTTTGAATATCTGTTGCACTGCATGCCAGTCTGCTTCTGAAACTATGGCCTGATGGATGCCTTTAATAAGGTATTCTGGCTCATCGTTATATGCCCGCACTTTTATAAGCCCTGCATAGGTAGGCGATTGCAGTGTCCATTTTACAGCAGAGTGGCTCCTGTTTTTATACCCCATTCTTCTTGCCTGAAGGTGTATTTCTTTTAGCGATGCCCCCTGTAAAAACATCTGGTACATTTGGCGCACAATGTCTGCCTTCGCTTCGTCTGGCACTATGATAGGTTTATTGTTTTCATCTCTTTTATTGATGTACCCGTAAGGCGCTGCATTGATGAAGCGGCCGGATTTTAAAGCTGTATTAATACCGGCTTTTGTGCGGTCTTTTATGATCAACCATTCTACCTGGGCGCCCATCAGCATTTGGGTACGAAACTGAAAAAAGTAAGGTGAGTGCGGATTGAGCAGGATAGGCTCCAGTGCTGAAAGTATGCGGATATTATAAGTGCCCTCCAATGTTTCTATCATATTGAGAGCTTCTTTGAGATTGCGGGAAAACCTGTCATACTTGGCCACTATCAGCGCATCTACCTGGTGGTAGTTTTCTTTACAGAATTTTTGCAGCAATTTCCAGTCGGGGCGGTCAAAGTTTTTAGCACTTTGGCCATCATCTTTAAATACTTCAATTACCTGGTATCCTTGTTTTGTGGCAAAGTCACGGATATACTGCTCCTGCCCGGTTAAAGAAAAATTGCTTTGATCTTTTGTGCTGATGCGGATGTATGCGATTGCTTTTTTCATATCCTAATTTACGCTTTTAACATAAAAAGTGGAGAAGATGCCAGTATATTATCCGCAGTGTATATTCTGTTGCATAAAGTATTCTTTGATAGTTTGAGGTAATAATCGGCAGTGGTTTTAATGTAATTATGCCCTAAGAAATCCTGTAAGTCCTTAATATCTACCCCTGCATCGTGTAAATGGGTAGCCCTGGAGTGGCGAAGGCTGTGAGGTGTTACTCTGCGTTTTATACCGATGCGCCGGCAGCCCTGCTTAAATAATTGCTGTATGCTTCTTACACTGTACTGCTGATGGCCCCATCCTTCAAACAGCCATTTGCGGGGCTTATCGGCTTCTGCCTGGTAATAGCTTATGATCAACTGCATGGTGGCCGGGGGAACGGGTACATCTCTGTCTTTAAAGCCTTTGGCACCTTTTACCCGAAGTACCAATCGGTCTTTGCTTAAATGTGATAACAGGATATTTGCCACTTCTCCGATGCGGAGGCCGCAACTGTACATTAGTTGAATAATAGCCCGGTGCTTTATGTTTTGGTAGCTGCTTACCAGGCTGTGTACTTCCTGCACGGATAGAATCTCTGGCAAATAGTCGGTTTTGCGTGGATAGGGTATGTCGGAAAAATCAAAATGCTGTTTCAGCACATCTGTATAAAAGTGGCGAATAGTGGCGGTAAATTGTTTGTGATAGTTTGAATTATTGATAGATGCCAGGAACTTCTTTACTTCATCAAATGGCAGTGGCTTGGGCTTACCAGCCATAGCCCGGAGGAATACGGCCAGGCAACTGGTATAGGTGTCAATGGTGGATTGAGCATACTTTTTACATGCCAGCTCTAACCTGAATTTTTGAATAAGTTCCTGATACCTTGTCATAAATGATTGGTTTATAAGTAATGTTCGTTTAGGCTTACGTTAGTGGCAAGTGTACCGACACTCCCTAACATCCGAGAGTTTTCATAAAATCGTACATCTCTTTTGCACCTTTACCTTTTGACCATAGTTCTATTGCCTCATTTAACATAGTTTCTAATTTATCCCAATTCTCTACAAGGTTTGACCAAGTTTCTGAAATTGGTTTTAATTTATGTAATTCGCTTTTCCATTGCGGAACGGCTTGTAAAAGTTTTGAACATCTTTTAAAGTCATCAGGGTCGGAAGGTGTCATTAATTTACCGTCTGACTTTTTATAACCACCACTTAAAACAGCAAACATATTTTTAGAACTAATACCGTGTTCACCGTGCAGCAACCACCAATTTTTATTTTCTTCAAGAGTTTTGCCGTTAATATCTGCAATAGGTTCAGTCCAAGTTTTTTGACAATCTTTGTGAAGCACATTAAAGGCATCAATTTTATTAGTCATTTCCTTTATTGAAATTGGCATTGTAAGTGGATGCTGACCACCACAGTTTAGACAAAACAATTTTTCGTTTCTAATTGTAGTGTGTTCTATTTTATTTTTTGACATTGCTATTATTTTTTAAGTTAATATTTTGACTGACCGAAAAACACCTGCCACTAACAAGGGGTTTTGTGCTATTGCGGCTTGACGTTCTTAATTTCAACTGTTTGCTACTATTGGGCTGCATCTGTGGTTTGAACTGCGGTAATTCTATTTCCGCAACAGACACAAAGCCCTGTTCGTTAGGCGCAAAAAAAATTAAGACCACTCCGGCAGAGCATCTATTTCGGCTCTGGTCATTAGTTTAGTCGTAATTTCATATTGCAGCCCGTTTTCATCAATATTGTCAAGGTCTGCCTCTATCCAATTCAGTATGTCTTTTTTGTTTTCAGTAATTAAATTGGTATCTCCGAAATCAAGTTCATACACCTTAATTTTTTCAGCGCCTAACACAGTATTTGCGTCAGTGGCGGTTTTGTTCTTCGATTTAACTTTTGTCATATTATTAAAATTTAGTTTTTCAATTTTACTTTAGTGGTTCAATGCGCCACCGAACGCAAATACTCGGCACGTTACCAGCAATGCCAGAACCGACACCGCTAAAATAACCGTAATTGTGATTTAAAGTCATTAAAACGTTTTTCTTGTTTCTCATAATATTCTTGGTCTATTTCAAATCCTACAAAGTTGAACCCACCTTTATACGCTGCTATTCTACTGCTTCCACTTCCCAAGTGTGTATCTAAAATCAAATTGCCTTGCTCTAATTTTGCAAAGTTTAAACAGAAGTCATAAAGTTCAACAGGTTTTTGAGTAGGGTGTATTTTTTCATATCCTATACTTGCCTTTGCTTTTGCTCTTGCCATTTCAAAAACTCTCAATGATTTTTTAAATGAAGTCCAGCAAAGTTCGCCATCTGCTAAACTGAAATTCCTTTGCCCTTTATCCCAAAAAATCCACCCTTGCGAGTTTGGTAATAAGTTTGCAAAATAATTTCCTCCCCATATAATTTGATTTTTAGATACTCTGAATAGTTCGGTAAAATATTCTTCATTTGGTATTGAACTATCCCAATCCTTTTTATCCCATTGCTTCCAACCATTATCAGCATTTCCAGCGTGATTTTCTGCTCCAATTCCATAAGGCGTGTCAACTATTGCCAAGTCAAAATGGTTATCGTTAAAGCGTTTTAATGCCGTTACACAATCTTCCAAATAAACCTCCGATGAAGGCACTGCTGGTAACACTGTATAACCGTCAATGGCGGGTTTAGTGCTTAATCCAGTGTTTGTGCTTTCTATTATGTTCTGTTCTTTATTCATACTTTCTGTTTTTTAATCCGCCACTGCGGTTATACTTTTACGTTGTATGTAACTGCTACCAGACATTATCTTATAAATCTATCTGGGTCAGTTTGTTCCAAAACTCCTATTGCCATATCGTAATGAAACTGGCAAACCTGTTCCATTGTTAAAGTAGTTTCATTTTTAAGAGCAGCAGCCCAATACGTTGCTCCCATTTTGACAAGGTTTAAAATTTCTTCTGGTGTCAGCTTAATCATTACTGATTTATCAATTTCTGTCGGTATAGCTTCTTTGTTTAAAAAACTGCCAATAGCATTACCAAGATTGTTTGCCATTTCAAAATTTTCCATTTGACACATAGGACAATTAATCATAGCAAAATTTGGATGTTTTGCACAAGCACCGAAAACAGTATTATCATTCATAATATTTATTTTAAAGTTTACTAAACTAACCGCAGCTACATACAACAAAGGCATTTGCAAAATGCGGGCTGACGAATATGTTTTCAGCCCATTACAAAGCCCAGCAGCATCACGGTTTGAATCTGATTGCAAAGCCTTCCGCACTTCGCAATATGCCCACCGTTGGTGGTAAGCACTACTTCTCAATAAATTTTATGTAAGGACGGTAATTAAAATCCTCCTTTTTTAGACTATTAGAAATTATGATTAATTCGGGTCTTTCAATCTTAACTGGGTCTTTTAATTGTTTTTCTACTATTATTTTTTCAGCAGTATAGAAAGATTTTAATTTTTCTAAATTTGATTTAGTTGCTAAACCATCTATAACAACAATATCTGTGTCAATATTTATTTCACTAAATGAATGACTATCTAAAGAAGATAACCAAATTGATTTTTTACCCTCACACATATTTTTTGCTAAAGTTGTTTTGCCACTTGCTGGACTTCCTGTAATAATTGTTACTGGTTTCATTTTATTATTTATTTTTTGTTAATAATATATTTTTCCGTGCCTAACCACCAACATTGCATAGGCAATATGTCGGCGGACTGATTAAGTAATTCAACTGCATCTATCTATCAACTGTAGTGCAAGGGCTGTGCTGACGTTTTCCAAATTCCGCCACAATCGCCTATGCTATGCCGTTGTCTCTTAAAAATTTTATTATAGTTGTATTTTTTTAATGGATGTAAAAAAAATATCTGCAATGATGTCTAAGAACTGCATTTCTTTTTGGGTAAGCATTGGCTTTACGGCATTATGGGAAGCGCCGGCCCCGCCAGGGAGATTAGTTTTTTGAACCAATACCAGCCCATTAGGATTTTGTCCGTTTTTGCTGTTACTGATTTTTTTTCTATCTGCGCCGGCGCTTCCCATTATGCTGCTTTTTTATCTTGTTTGTTTTTTTTGACTAATATGAACGCTAACCGCTGTTTTTGGAAGTTTACTGATGGGTACATACGGCGAATGATCTGCTTTGCTTCTTCCAGGGTGTATCCTGTATCTATTAATGCCACGAACTCATTCATCTGGTCGAGCATGAAAGTGCTTACTTCCCATATAATCCCTTCAAAAAGAAACTGATCTTTTAACAGCACCCTTACTGACTGCCCTTTATAATGTTTATGAAGGTTGTAAAGCCGGATGGTGGTGAAGGCATCACAATCGAGCTTTTTGTTCCAGTTGTATGAAAATTTCAGATCTATCATGGCTGCGTTTTTATGATGGTGATTGACCTGGTGTTTTGGTGGAGAGTAAGGCCGTGTGTATTTAACAGGTTGTCTGCTTTTTCTTCCCAATACTTTTTATATTGGCGGGCCTGGCCGCCGCCATTTTCGTTCCAGTATTTGGTAAAAAACCGGAGGTTATGCAGTATGTGTAAAGCCTGCTCCAGCTCTTCGGTTACCCGCCCGGGTTGTATTTCTATTGCTTTATTCATGCTGATAACTTGTTTTTATGAATAAACCATACCCCGTTTTTTACAAAATCTGCCAGTCCCTGCTCTACCATTTCCATCATTATAGCCCGGAAGTGGCCGGTAAAGACGGAGTAATGGATTATATCATGGCATTGCTGATGGGCTATGCCGGTGGTAATGGATCCTAATTTTTGAAGCCTTGGTTGCAGCCTTTCCCGTATTTTTTGCCGGCATATTTCAACTGAATTACGGTAGTAGGTTTTAGGCTTTTTTTCTTCCATAATGTTCATTTTTACTGTTTTTAATACTTAAACAAAATAGGTTGACTTCTCTCTTTTTTTTTCTTTGGCCGAGGCATTTGGGTGTGCCTATGTGCCTACTGTGCCTACATTCGCCTACCCGTGCCTACAAAAAACAGGGGTGTGCCTACAACTTTTTAAGAATATAGTTTTGATTTTCAATATTTTATTTTTATAGGCACATGTAGGCTCATTTTTAGCCATTTTTGAACGGGGGGTCATTTTTTGAGAGAGTTGCATTTTTTGTTTAAGTTTTGATTAAAAAGGTAGTTCTCCATTTTCACCTGTTTCTACCGGCTGAAATGAGCTTATTTTCTGAGGCTCTATTTCGGGCAAACCGGGTGTTTCTTTTTCTACTTCCAGCCCCAACTGATCGTACAGGAATACATAGGAGCTGGTGAGCTTTGTTTCTTCCTGCCGTATTACTTCCGGCCGCTGGGTGGATGGTGCCCCGGCAAAGCCCTGGTGTGTTACATTTTCAGTTTTTACCACAAACCGCTTAAACCGGCTTTGCTTATTATTACCCAGGTAATACTTACGGCTGCTGAAATAATGCTCCAGGTTTTCCATACTCATACCTTCTTTACCGGTGCGGCTTCGGTATGCCTGCTGGTAATGTTTATGAATATTATTCATGCGCATATAGATAACCTTGGTAGGCTCAGTAAACTGGTGCAGGTATTCTTCGTTCCTGTTTTTTCGGATACGGATCTCTGTTATGGTTTCAATTTTGAAATCCCAGCCTTCGATGATGGTATTCATTTCTACCAGGAAGGCGATTGTATTCCAAAACTCACTAAGGGTATCGCTGCTGCGGATGAATCGGCTCCAGTGCATAGCCCTGTCACGGCAGTATTTTTCAAAAACAGCATTTGTTACCGGCAGTTTCAAATAGTTGCTGATTATTTGCCATCCGGTGTACAGGTGGCACCAGTTCTGCATGATGCGGATATTCCCGGCTTCGCCAAGTGGTGTATTTAGCCGCCAGTTTTGTAAGGTAGTGTTGAATTTTTCCCTGTATTGTTCTTTTATTACAGGACGCAGGTTAAGTATCTCTGTTATTATATGGGAAAGGCCCGCCTCTTCTATCCTTTTCAGTTTATCATACTCCTGCTTATCCTCATCTGTATGCTCTTTTTCATTAAACCCTTCGATGATACTCCTGGATACAATACTATTATCATCCATTGTGCAGAGGTACTGGCCCACCAGGATAAGGGTGCTGCGGATCTTCATTATCTCTGTGCGGTTTTTTGTGCCTATTGCTCCCCGCTGCCTTCCTTCTCCATCGAATGCCCCCTTAATGGATTGAAACCATTCCGGCTTTATTATCTTTTCATCAAACTCATTCAGGTTTGCCGGGCAGTTGATAAAGCGCTGCATGTAGGCGAAGAATGCGTAATCGGTGCCTGAATTAAGGTTGAATGCTGATCTTTTTTTGTAGAATACGGCGCAGATGCTTTCTGCCCATTTTGATTTTCCTGATGATCTTTCTCCGAAGCCGTACAGGTGCGGGCAGTTATTGTCAATATCGAATACTATATCTCTGAAAATAGTTAGAATAGTGTAGGCGATGGCCACCGTTCCCTTCTCCCTGTACACACGGTGCATTAACGCTGCCCAACGGGAGAAGGTGGTGGCTGAGGGTGTATAAGTAAGAGCCCTGTCGTTTTCGTAAGGATCATCACCGGTTTGCTGCAGTTCTTTGTAGGCTGCAGATGCGGCCGGGATAAGAAAGTTTGTGGTGGTATCGGAGGTGTGTTGATATACTCCCCATTCATCGAGTTCTATTAAGCCGGTGCCGGGTACGTAGATTTTATCTACAAAAGCAAAGAAGCCTGCTGATTGCCAGCCTAAGAATTTTACCTCGATACATTTTGGGAAGTTGCCCAGTAACTGTGTGGCAATGCGGAGCATTTGCGGTTTGCTGCCGTATATGATGTAGGGGCCTTCGCAGACTACATACTGCTGGAGCAGGTCTATTGATACCAGGGCTTTGCTTTCGATGTCGAGTACGGCTTTTCTGCGGCCGTTGTCGATCTGGATAAGGTGGCGGCTTTCTTTACCGGCATATACATGGAAAATTGGTTTTATGATAAAGTTGGTGATCTCTACCTGCCCGTTATTTCCGAAGGAGTAATAACCGGTACGGCTCTTATTATTGACTGCGCAGTAACCATTGGAGAGAAATTCTTCTTTATCCATCCACTTTGGCAGGTTGTCAAGTTCTGTTTCTGCCGGATCCATTGCCTCTTCTTTTGCTTCAAGCTGTGTATTGAGCTGCTTTTGGAGGTCTGCTTTTGGCCACTTGTATTTTTTTATAATAGCATCGAAATAATTACCCCTGATGATGTCGTTAGGGATTAGCTGCAGCAGGTGCAGGGCTTCTTCTTTTACTTTACCGAGCTTAAACTGATCTTCAGATACATCTGTTACCAGGTTATCAATATGCCAGAATATGGCATCTTTCTTTTTTATGTTAGTTAAATCGGGGTCTGTTTGTACGTAACTATCCGGGTCATGCTTTTCAGGGAGTTCAATTATTTCGCATTTGAAACCTGCTTTTAACAAAATATGGATGTCTTTGATGGCGGCTTTTTGGCCTGCCGCATCGCCATCTCTCATTATAATAGCATGGCTGGTATATCTTTTTAAAAGCCGGGCCTGCTCAATTGTTAAAGCGGTTCCACAGGTGCCTACCGTATTAGTGTGGCCGTGCTTGTGCATGGAGATCACATCAAAATAACCTTCTACCAGGTAAGCGCAGCTTTTTTCATGGATAGCTTTTGCGGCTTTGCTCAAACCGTAAAGAACCTGGCTTTTATCATATAGCTCACACTGGGGCGGGTTGATGTACTTGGGGTAATTCTTTTGCGCATCTACGGGGTCGATTTCGAAGAACCGGCCGCCCATGCCTATGTACTGGCCATGCTTATCTGTAATGGGGATGATAATGCGGCTTCGGTAGCCATCATAATTACGATCATCTTTGCTCCGGCGAACTATCCCTAACTGGCTGGCTGGCTGGTACCAGTTTTTATTTATGATATCTGAGCTGATGTGCTGCCAGTTTTCGGTTGCCCATCCCAGTTGCCACTCAATGATTGTTTCCTTATCAAAACCCCTGCCGGTGAGGTAAGTATTTACCGGGTGACCAGGGGTAAGGGTAAAGAGGTTATTCTTATACTTTTCGATGGTGAAGTTCAATACTTCATACATCTGGTCTTTGATGGCTTTTTGCTTCTCGTACTTTTCTTTATCCATTACCTCTTCTTCCTCTACCTGTATGCCGCACAACTGGGCGATGTGGCGCACTGCTTCAATAAATGACAGTTTCTCCTGCTTCATTACGAAGCTGATATGATCTCCACCCTCTCCGCAGCCGAAGCACTTGAATAACGATTTTGCCTCAGTTACTTTGAAGCTGGGTGATTTTTCGTTGTGAAAGGGGCAGCAGGTAAATCCGTTTCTGTCAAGTTTGAGGTAATGGCTAATTACCTGAGTTATGGAAAGGTCACGGACCTGTTGTATGGTTTTTTCAGATAACAAGGGAGGAAGATGAGGTGGTTATGAATTTTGTGTGAGTTCTCCTATTTGCTGGGCAATGGCTTCCCTGGCTACCAGGTATTTTTTTAGCCAGGCATCTTTTTTTTGAACCTGAGATTTTGAAAACTCAGGGGAGTAAATAGCTAACTGGGTGTTTTTGAGATACACTTTAAAAACAAAGCTGGTGTAAGGATCTTCGGTGGTACCACGGCTTTCATCATTGCTGGTTAATGCGCTGATACCGATTATTTCGGTGTCTTTTATCAGGTTATCAAAGATGTTCATAGTTCAATGGATATTTTGAGTGAAAGAAAATTATTGCGGGCATCTATGTACTTCTGCCTGTATTCTTCCGAATAGAATTTATAAACCAGTTGGCCATCTCTTTCTTCTGTGACAGGCTGCTGATCTTTATCAAACATTACATACTTTGTTACAAATTCATCGAGGCGGGACTGCATTACTTTCAGCGCCATTTGATTGAGCTGGTAAAACTTTTGGATGCGGGATTGATTAAAGAAATAGAATGCCGCAGATACTTTTTGCTGATGTTCTATGTCAGTTTTTAAAGCCAGAAGCTGACCGTAATTAACCTGGATTTTAGCCATTTGATTGTGTTTTTATGATTGCGATAATGATATGAGCCATGAAGTAGGCGAATGCCACTGCGATAAAAATTTTTGTTTTCATCTGTTGTGTTTTATGGTTGCAAAAACGGGTTTACAGGAATCTGCCCGGTTGGCTGCTGCCTGGTAGCGGATAGTGTACCAATCGCCAATAATGAAAGTATGAGTGCGGATAGCCTGTGTTTTATAATTAACAGTATGGGTACTGTCTTTCCTGTCTTTAAATATTAGCCTGCAATGATTACGGGCCACCCAATCTATCTTATAAAGACGGACCTGAACAGCGGCATCTGTAACAATTTTAGGGGAGCAGGATGCTAAGATTATAATAAGGATGGCGATGAGTATTTTCATAAAAATTATTTAAGGCAAAAAAATACCAGGAGGTAGAAACCTCCCGGGGCTTCAACTAACAAACCAACTTAGTTATGATAGAAATTTTCTGTTATGTCCAGTTTATGGTCTATCTCTTTGGAGTAAATGCGCTGGCGTTTTGCCGAAGGGAACCGGTCTTGCATTATCTTTTTTTGCCGTTTTGATTCTACCCATGAAAAGAACCAAATAAAAGCAAGGCCAAAGGAGAGGATTGAGATTAAAACAACTAAGCTGGTAATGTTGAATGACTGGGGCATATATTAAATTTTTATTGTTGCGATTTTAAAACCATCGGTGCTTCTTAAAATGATCTCTATCCCATCTACCACAATAATGAATGGAGCATTATGCTTTGCCTGGATAAGCGCTTCCCTTATCTGGTCGAGCAAATCAGGTGTTAATAGTATTTGTTCTGTCTTAGGCATGAGCAAGGGATTGTTTTAAGGTTTTGCGGATCTTATTAATGTTTCGTACGGAGCCGCTGCCGATAGTAATAATGCGGATAAGGCTTACCCTGTCTATGTTAAATGATTGAGAAAAAGCTGTATCTGAGTAGGCGGAAACCCTTAACTCCTTTAATAGTTGTAATTCATTATCAGTAAGCTTTACTGACTTCTTATTCTTATTACCAGTTTGTGGTATTGTAAAGGGGGATGATTTTGACATATATTTGTTGAACAACTGATTTGTTGAACAAATATAATCGAACATTTTATTAGAATCCAAACATTTATTTAGATTTTTAAAACATTTATTTTTTACCCCTCATCGTTAAATTTTGTCTAACACACTTCATAAAATAGTGCTATTTATACAATTCTTAACCGAAAAAACCCAAGGGGAAATAGCGGATAGTATAAATTATAGCAGAGCCCACTTCAATGTTTTATTAAAGAAGGGGCCTAATCCTGATCTGGAGAAGCTATTAAAAAAGAGATATGAAAAAGAAATCGATGAATTCTTTCAAAAAGATAGTATAGTACTTTCTGAGCCAGAAAGTGAATATGGCAATGATTATAAAATAGTAGACTTTGAAGAAATGCTTACCCATGATACCATAATAATAAAAGGGATGCTCAGGGTAATGCTTAAAAACCAGGCCACTATTATTGCCGCCCAGTTAAAGCAGCCGGTTTCTTCTGTTTTAAAGAAAATAACAAAGGACGTAAGGGACGAAACAAAAGAAGAGTTTGATGAACTTTAACCCATCTGGAGTATCTTTTTTTAAATTTCATGTTGGTAAGGTTTATTTTAAGGCTTGTCAAACAATATCATCTATTGTGAATATCAATTACATATAAGAGTTGTTTAAAATCAAACAAAAGCTAATTC
>ERZ761584.66-NODE-66-length-39144-cov-9.874978_pt1 | contig 39144 bp, 36 predicted proteins | sample MGYA00512168_ERZ761584 | MGnify/ENA primary metagenome ERZ761584 (study PRJEB28899, sample SAMN03785564) | bioreactor sludge metagenome | biome: EBPR Sludge; feature: EBPR Bioreactor; material: 0.22µm filtered reactor supernatant | place: Saint Lucia: Queensland...
AACTAGAAGTAGACATCAAAACCGCCGCATATTCTGGCGCAAGCCAGCAAACGCGGCATTTTACGAAAGCCAAGAAATGAGCGATCAATGTTTTGCCGGCCCCGGCTGCCATACCGAAAGGAGCGGCAGGCTGCGAGAACAGTTCGATGGGCCGGACCCCGAGCAACAAGCGAGTATCGTCAGCTTTCTTCTGCTGGATAGGCCGATTGACCTACCGTCCTGGCCCGGCTACGTGCACCGCATTGAAACACCGGAAGATGCCGAGCCATTCGCCGAAATGTCCGATCTGATCCAGCGCACTGTCAGGACAAGGCTGGAAAACGTCGAAACAGTTTTCAAGACGCTGCAAGCCGGCGCCACGACAATAAACGAGTGCATCAAGATCACTGGCCTAGGCAAAAAAGTCGTGCAGAGGGCAATGGTAGCGCTTGAGAAAGACGAGCGCATCATCCGCGTCCTGGCAAAAGCGGCGAATCAATCGCACATATTCAGGCTGGCTTCTGAATCCGGTGAAGCGCGTGGTCAGGTCAATCAACTTGAAAGGAAACAAACATGAGCGTGCGAGTAAAGACGATGGAAAAAGCGATAGCAGAAGCCAAGCGCTTTTTGGCTGCGGCAGACGTTGTAAAGCGCTGCGCCGGCAGAACCGAATATACCAAGGGCGACCCGTTGTATTGCAGCGGTCAGTATTGCGCTACGGCAAAACGCGCAAGCATGGACTTATCGAGGGCGCTGGCAGATGTGCGGCGCGGTAGGTAATAGAAAGACGAGGGCTGATAATGACATGTTGTGTCGGGTTTGACCCCCCAGAACTGTGCGAGTGCTGCGAGGAGTACAACAAGTACCGCAATGGCCTTTGTTGGAACTGTTGGATCGACGAGGACGAATTGCGGGCCGAGGAACGGCACGACCGCAGGGTAATCGAACGGCAAGAAAGGAGAGAAGCAAATGGCTGAACGGACGTTGCTGGAACAGGCCGCAGAAGTGCGAGAACAGCGCGCTGCATTGACGCGATTGGTGCAGGACCTGAAGCAACGCAATGGCGACTGGACACCATTTGCTCTGGCGGCTGAAGACGCGATGAAGATCGCCGAAGACGGGCTGCGCAATGAGTGGCAAGTGCTCAACCGGATCAACCAATTGGTAAAGGCTGAAATCGCGCGCATGGAAAGGAAAGAGAAATGAGCATTTACGGCATGCTTTTCGGAGTGAATAGCGCAGCCCCCGTGCTGCTAGCAATGCTTGGCCTTAAAGAGGAAGACGTGCCACGGCTCCGGGACTGCTACATCGACGGCGAGAAGATCGTGATTCACACACGCACCGGTGGTGGAAACCGCGACTACTACGACAGCGAGGAATCCTGTCGCGCCAACTACCCCGAGTATTTCGACGGCAAGGACAACCCAACCGGCCCGTGGAATAGCACGCTAACCGCGAATCCCTACTTCCTCTACGACGAGGACAGCGATTTCGATAGCACCTACGCGAACTTTTATTTCAAGGTTCCAAAAGAATACGTGGCGGACTTGGCGGCTCTCGCGGAGCGTAGTGAGACGCACAAGCCGAGCGAGAAGTGGCAGGCGCTATTCAAGGCGATAGATAAAGCGCAGCACGACCGTGAAATGGAACGTCAGGAAAGGGACTGCAATGAACAATGAACCCAAAGTAGTCCGCCGCAACCCGCGCTTCGGCAGTGCCCTGTCCCCGGACCAGATGATACAGAAGTACAGCCGGTCAGACCCGAACTGGTACGTGTCCTTCGTCGAGGACAAGGGCTATATCCGCTCCGACAAGTTGGACAAGTGGGTGGCTGTTGTCCTTGGCATCGCCGCCCTGATTGTAGTGGCGCTGGACAGCGCTTGGCTCATGGGGTGGCTGCCGAAATGAGCGAAGAACACCAGAAAATCTTCCGCGATTTATGCACCAAGGTAGATGATCGTTCGGTTCTTGATGCGGCAATCGAGCGTATTGCACAGCTTGAAGCCGAGTTGGAAACGGGGCGGATGCGGCTGGCCGCTTGCGGCGTAGTCGCGCTTGCAAACACTCGTGGGTCTGCAGAGATTGCAAGGGACATGCTGCCGCAGTATCGCAGCGGGTCCTGCGAGGAGGTCGAGAAGGCCGTCGATCGAGAAATGGCTCTACGAGACCGTGTCGAGCAACTTGAAGCCGAGAACAAGCATCTGCGCGAGGCGTTAGAAGCCCGGCGTGATTGGTTTGCTGCGCAACTCAAGGGCGCAAACAAGGGGAACTTCCCGGAATGGGACCGGCACGTGCTGCAAATAGAACTCGATGCTGCAAACACGGCACTTACTGCTACGAAAGGGCGTTGAGATGAGACCCTACCTTCTTGGACTGAACATTTTTCAGTCCGGCAAGCATCACACGAAAATCTACCTTCGCGCGGATTTCTCGAACAGAGTTCACCATCAGGTGGAAATCTCTAAAAGTGAATCCGCGAAAGGAGTCGAGCGCGCGCTGATGGAACTGGCAAGCAAGATTCGGGAAGATGCGATGTTGGGGAAGTAAGCGGCACGTATGATGGGTTCGGCCCATCACTACTACTACTACGGAGAAAGAGGATGCAAACCGAAACAATTGACCGGCTTTTTTTGGAACTGTCGCAAGTGACGGGAGCAACCACGGCCAAGGAACTGGCTTTGCTGCGTGAGTTGAACGCGCTCCGCGCCGCCGTCAGTCCGTTCGCAGCGATTGTAAACGAGACGAGCGGACGGATACCGACCGAGCGGCTTTCGCTTGCCAACTGGCACGATCTGGTAAGAGCGTTCAATGAGGGACCGAACGCCAGGTTTTGAGGGGACGTGGAGCGTGACGGTTGAGCCGTGCCGGTGTGAGCCTTCTAACGAGCAAGGTCAGCGGCCGTAGGTCCGCTGGACCGGATTGTTAGGGCGCCACCGGAAACTACGGAGAAGCACAATGTCCAACTGGTACGAAAACAAGGACGGATCGACCAAGACGCACAACAGGGCGCGAACGTGTGAGCAATGCCGCGAGAATCAAAAATGCGGTTGCGCCTTGCCGTTCCGCAAGGCGCGAAAAGTACGCTGGCTCGCTGCGCTGGACAAAAAGCCGGTGCTGTTCCGCAGCTTGCGGTTCAGCAAATTCACGCGCTCTAACGCTTAGGTGATGGCCCGAGGCAACGCCAATTGCCGAAGGTCCAGCGCGAAGCGCGACATCGACCGCTGTGTTATGCGGTTTTTGGAGGTTGAGAAATGGAATATGCACTAATTTGGATCGCTACTGGAGCGCTTACTTGTTTTCTTCTTGGGTTGCCAAGAGAAGATATTGGGAACCCGCTAAAGGCATTGGCATTTTTATCGCTTTGGCCCGTGTGGCTAGGAATTTGGATTTGGAGCTACATCAAAAAGAACGGGCACAAAGATGGCGCGTCCGCTTGACCGCAGGGTTAGACATAAACAGGAGGTAATAGTGGTGGAAGCAAACAAGTACCAAGAGCTTGACGACGCGATATGCGCGTTCATTCGCGCCGGTCGCGGGCACCCGACCAACAGCAGCGCGCTTGAAGCTGTAGCGCTCCCGCTGCTTGCGACGAACAAAACGCCGTTCCCGGTGGCATGGCGCTTGATTGACCGCCGCATGCAGGCGATGCGCAAGGCTGGGAAACTTGCCTACGAGCGCAAGAAAGGGGGAGGTCATGGGCGGTGGCGCGTTGTTGATGTCTAACGCATGAATTCACATGCGACCCGCAGCTTTATCGCGGGGCGTCCTGTGGAATGACGGGTTAGCCGGCAACGTAACTACGGAGGAAGAAATGGCAGCAACAAAAAACGCCCACGATTGGCACTGTGAAGACCACGATACTTACGGGTGGAGGGGCGAGGAGTGCCGAAAATGTCCTACCGCTCCGAGCGAAGCAGACGCATTGCGCAACGAGCTAAATAGGTTGGTCGATTTGTGCCGCCAGCTCTACGAAGCCGAGCGGCCACCGATAAAGTGGTCGTTTTTTCATCCTCCAACACGCCGCTGTAAGTCCTCAATGACCCGCATCTTCTTCGCCTGCTGCACCTAGACGCGCTCAGTGATTCACCTGACATCACCGGACCGTATTGTGCATCTCCGTATTCAGCCCCTTCATGGTCTCGGCGATCATGCCGTCGATTTCCTTGGCGCCCGCCGAGTCACCTTCCTTTGACAGCAAGCGGCGCTGTTCGCGCAGCATCTTGACCTGCTTCTCGGCATAGTTTCCGTAGCCGACAATCCCGGTCAGCGGCTCTGAATCAACGTAGGCCGAAACATCCTTTCCCTCCGTGAGGCGCCCCTTGATTTCGCGCTCGATGCCGTTCAGTTGGCGGATGTTCTCGTAGAACTTTCCTGACTGACCGGAAGTGCCGGCGGTCGAGCCTACCAGGCGGCCTACCAGCGGAATCTTGTGGACCGGCAACTCGTCGTTCGACAGCCCGGTTAGTGCGGCGCCAGTTTGCGCGGCCTTGCCAATCTCGCGGCCGACACCGCCGGCAATCTGCCCGATCACGTAGTCAATCTGGTCTGGCGTCGGACTCCAGCGGCCAGGCGTGTAATCCGTGCCGCCGGAGGCCAAATTGACCACGTAGCTGAAACCCTTTGCCCATGGCGTCGCAGAGTCCTTGGTACGCGTGAATCCCGGCGTCGGGTCGAGGCTTGCCATGTCCTCGCGGTAGATCGGCTTGCCCGTCCAATCCCGATTGCGCAGCAACGCAACTACCGGATCTGACACCGTGGGCGAGATCGTATCGACAACATCGTTACCGCCGACAGGGTTGAATGAACTGATAACGACATTCATCAGCTTGCCGATCTGCGCGCCGGTCGGCTTGTCCTTTCCGCCCATTGCCCACTCTGCAAACAGGCGGCCGATGTTCGGCAGCACATTGAAGCCCAGCGGCATCGGGATCGAGACGAAGTAGCCGCCGCCCATCGGGAAGATCAGCGAGCGCTCCTTGACGAAATCGGGGATTTTTTCCCACTCGTCATCATCTCCGCCGCCCATCATCATGGCGCCGAGTACCTGTTGCAGCACGCCAAGCGCGATGCCACCCATCAATATCTTGCGCCCGGCAGGGCCGGCCATAGTTCTTGCCAGTCGTTCCGTACCCTGCACAGACGCATTGAAGAAGGCGTAGAACGCCCCGAGCTTGGCGGCCTTGGCGCCCTTGCGGTTGAAATTGACCGTCAGGTTCTTGGCCAGACTGGCGGCGCGTTCCTTGCTCATGCCCTGATCGAGCGCGACCTTGTACGCCGAGAGTCGGACGCCGTTTTCCATTACCGTGTTGTAGTCGGACAGCCAGTCCGCCATTGCATGCAGCCGCTGCGACAACGGGCCGCGCTCCAGCGCTTTCAATTCCTTCTCAAGCGCCTTTCCGCGGTCCTCTGGTGAGGCGAACAGATCGCGGTAGCCTGTCTGTCCGCCAGTCTCCTGAAAGTCCCGCCACAGCTCCGCCATAGCCGGATTGCTTGGCGTTCCGCCGCGCTCAACCTGATAGATCGCCTTGAGTGCAGCAGGAACACCTTTGGCGACCGCACCTTTCTTGTCACCTAGTGCGGTGCTGGTCAGGTTCAACACACCGGATTGCAAGTCGCGCAGCAGGTTGATGACCCCGAAAATCGGGTTGTACTGCGTGTTGACCGCAGCAAACCAGCGCGTTGCCCTGCCGATGGTGCGCTCGACCACATCCAAATCCTGCCCGTCGAGATTCTTCAGGGAGCCGGCCAGTCGAACCGCCTCCGGGTTGTGTTCGTTGAACACGATGGCCGCATCACGGCCAGCAATGCGCAGCATCAGCACGTTAGGCTTGTTCTTGTACATCGGATCAACCTGCGTCCGAACGAACCCGGTACGCTGGTCGATGGTCTTCAGCATCGGCGGACGATCAACCGACCAGAAATCCTTGTCCGGATTCTGCGCTGCCAGCAGGTAGAGGCGCTTGCTGACGCTGTTCTTCTCGCCGCGGGTAATCGCCGCCTCGCGTTGCATGGCGATATGGCCCAGGATGTTCGTGACCTTCTCGTTCGAGCCGGTACGGCGCTTCGAGGCGTCGCCCTTGACGCTGAACCCCTGCCCTACCGGATGACTGGTGCTGTCCGGGTGCGCCTCGTCACGATGCAACGGAACGTAGTACTGGTATTCCTTGCGCCATGCATCCAGCGACTCCTTGTCCATCAGACCGTACTTCTCCAGTTCGGCCAGCGTTTTGGCCTGGATAGCATCGACCTTGGCCGCTGCGTCATTCATCGCAGTGCGCTTGCCGGCGGGAATTGCCGCCATGACCTGCGCCGCCTCCGCGTCGCTCATGCCGGATAGCGACAGGCGTTCGGCTTCCGTGCCATTGAAAGCCTGCGCACCTGACCACCTGGCTTTCTCGGCCTGCGCCTTTTCAATCGCCTGCTCGATAGCATTGGTGGCGGAACCCTGCGCCTGCGCCTTCTGCAACTGGATGCGAAGCGCCTTCAAGCTGGTTTCAGCCGCCTGCTTGCCGGCGTCGATCATGGCCTGTGTAGGATTGCGTTCGGCCAACACCCTGTTGGCCTCTGGCGCGTGGCGGGCGTGCAGGAAGGTTTCGAGGTCTTCCTTCTTGATGCCGTTGTTGAGTAACTGTTGCAGTAGCGGCCGTATTTCCGTCTCAAGGAAATCGCCGGTCTTCTTCATCACCTTGCCGTGGTACATCTCTTCGCCGAGATAGGCATCGTTCAGGTCGGTCAGCGTGCCACCGATCCGCTTGATGCGCTCTTGCAGATTCTTCAGGTCGATGAACTTGTTCTGGAAGTTGTGGACCAGCGTGTTGATGCTGTCCGTGCTGGTCAGGTCGTAGAACTTCTGCTTGGCGGATTGCCATTTGGTCGGCGGCTGGCTTGGCGGGTTCGTGGCTTGCGGGCCGGTGGTGCGGCTGAAACGAATGTCGGCGTTGGCGGGGTCGAAGTCTCCGTTGTTGCCGATGGCGGATTTCACCTGCTCGGGGCGGAAGGCGACGACTTGGCCGGAGCGCATGTCAATCACCCCGTCATAACCGCGTCGGATCAATTCCGCTTGGGCATTTTCTTCACCCTTCCAGGATGCGACTTGCGAGGCTTCGGCTGCGCTGGCTGGGTTTTTGATGCTGACATACACAGGCATGACGTTGGCCGGCCCCTGCCCGCGGTACGTGGCATAGTCACTGGCGCCCTTCGTGTCCGGCGTCAAATAGATCCCTCCACCAAACTCACCCCGCTCGGACACGTTGAACACCTCAATGTCAGCGCCAGTCCCGTGGTACACCACCAGCGGCTTGCCCTGTTTTGCTATATACTTAGCGGATGGCAAATCATCACTGATGGAGGTTTTTGCATGGGGCGCAAACGAAACGAACTTATTAAAAAGGTCTGCGAGTGCTGTGGCATCGAGTTTGAGATTCTTAGTTGGCGCGCCAAGGCCGGGAGAGGCAGATTTTGCAGTCTCACTTGCGCCAACAGATTTAACGCCAGTATTGCCGCTCCAAAAATCAGTGCCGCCTTGAAGGGAAAGCAATCCCCCAACTTCGCGCAAGTTGAAGTCGCTTGCAAACAATGCGGGAGCAACTTCTTGGTCGCGCCCAGTGGCTATGGCGTTCGCAAGTTTTGTGGAAAGGCTTGCCAGGACGCCTCTAAACGCAGAGAGAACTTGGTCAGATACAGGCGCGTTAAGGGCGTTGACGAACATCGAAGTGTTGCCTCCTCCATTCTTGGGCCTAAAGCCATCCTTGGAAAAGCTGTTCACCACATCGACAGGAACAAGACCAACAATACCCCGGCCAATCTTGTCGTTCTTAGCCAGAGCCAGCATCAAAGCCTGCACAGGGTCGAGTCCAGAGCTGGACGCATTTTGAGCGGACAAGAGATCGTTCAGCAATATTCCGATGCCATCTGGCTCGGACAGTAGGCTGGCGAAACTGTTATCAACCACTTTACTATCACCAAACCATTTGCGGAATGCTGGCGTATCGGTCTGGTTGATCTTGGAGTAAGCCATCGCCTCACGCCCTTGTGCCTGCAACTGTCCTCGCGCCTTCGCTTTCAATCCGGCAATCGCCAGGTTCGCCAAGTCCTGCGGCTGAAGGTTATTCACCGCCCATGACTTCAGCTTGCCGGACGGCAGCCGTCGGATGATCGCGGTGCGCAGTGCGGATAGTAGCGATTCAACCCAACGGGTGATGACGTTCGGCTGTTTTGCGCCGTTGACGTATCCCTGGACGGCATAGGCAGCGATCTCTTCGGTGACGTGCTCCGTCCTGGTGCCGGCAGGAACAGCCGCAACGGCATCCTTGAACCACTGCCCGCCATTGCCAAGGGCGCGCATGTTGTCGAGGCGCTTCATCAACTGCGCGTAAGTCTGCTCGCCAACCAGATCACGGATGGCCGAATGGAATCCCTCGTGCGCGAAGACGCCTGCGAAGTTGCCGTCGTTCAGCGCGTCTAGATTCAGGACAATCGAGCCATCCTTGTAGGTTGCGCCTTCGTACTCGCCGCCATTGTTGGTGAAGCTGACAATGCCAGAATCAATCAGCACCTTGCCGAGCTTATCGCCGAGTATGGACTTGATGCGGGATTCGGCTTGCTGGCGGGAGATTGCGATGGTCTGCGTAGCGTTTCCAGACTTGGAGTACAGCGCCACACCATTGTCGGTTTTCGGCTTGTTTATAACCACCATGCGCGCATTCGTTGCCGTATTCACGGGCAACGACGGGTCCATAAACGTGCCTTCGTCCAGCTTTTCGGACGTTCCTCCGACATCTTCCAGCCAATCGCGGAACTGTTGAGCTTTCTTGTCCTGCCCGAAAAACACGCCCTCACCCATGATCGCCACCAGACGGCCACCAGGACGAAGTAGTGTGTAGGCGTGCTGCACATGCTCGGCATCGCGTCGGTTAGAGAACGGCGGGTTCATAATGATGCGGTCGTAACCGGATGCGTAGCCGCGCTTCTCAACCGGATCAAGCGTATCGCGGTCAAAGAACCCAATCCGCTCGCCTTGGTCATTGACCAGAACAACACGGCCGCTGCCAAGCCCGCCCGATCCGCGCATGATGCCAACTGTTCCATCCGGCGCCCGGAAAACGTCGCCAAAGGTAAAGGTGCGCGGCGTCATATCCATGAAGTCGGAGCCAACCACGTTGAAGCCCTTGGCTTCCAGAAGTTCGCGCCTGTCGTCGTTGAACTCGATCACGTCGGGATCAACGCCGTAGCCACGAACCTGCTCGGCAATGTGGCCCATACCTGCGGACGGCTCAAGCACCGACATGCCTTCGCTGATTTCTGCCGCGTCGATCATGGCCTTGGCGGTTTCTTCCGGCGTCGGGAAGAAATCAAGGCCGTCGTTCTTGCGCCCGATCATGGCGCGTTCCATTTCCTTGATCTTGTCGCGCTCTTTCGGGGCTTCCTTCAGGTTGGCAAACTCGCGCAGCATGGCGCGGAATTCCCACGGGTTTTCGATGCCCATCGCAGCCAGTCGCTTGGCGGCGTTATAGGCGTTCTCGAACTGCCACGGTGCTTCAGGTGGCGCATTCATGCCACGGCGCGCGCCGGCCAGCCGATTCAGCCGGCCAAGTTTCTCGACGATCTCGGCGCCCATGTCGGGCGGCAAGGTGATCTTCCGGTCATCGCCCTTCCAGATGCCGCGATTGATCGCCTCGGACGGACTGAGAACAATGCGGTATTCGCCGCGCTTGATCTGCAACGGAACGGCCACGGCACCCAGGTCAGAGATTTCAATAGACCGCTCTGCATCCTTCACGGTCGAGAATGTGGCGAAACCGCTGCCGTCCGCCTTGCCAAAGCGCGACACGGCAAGCAGGTTGTCCTTGGCGAACTTGTTGTAAGCCTCGGACGTGTCATCGGCAATCTTGAGTATGCGCTGCCCGAGCAGCTTCATCTTCGGCAGGACAACCAGCTTGCGCGCCAGGTTGGCAATGTCCGAGCGCATCATGGTGTATTGCGGGAACTCGGCGTAGTCGGCCGTCGCCGCCGTTGGATTCTCGCCGCGATGCTTTTCCTGATCGGCGTAGCTCGGATACTTCTCGCGGGTTTCCTTGTCCTTCGCTGCCCGCAGCGTCGCGGACAGGTATTCGATCTGCGCCTTCTGGCGCACGCGGTCGAGGAACTGCGCGGTGCCATTGGCGATCGCCTCGGCAATCCTGCGCATAGTCGTGGCCATTGCCTTCTCGGCATTGGCCGCCGCCTCGGCGGCTGCGGCAAAGCGCGCCCGGCGCTGCGTGTTGGCTTTCCGCTCGCGGCCAAGCGACTCGTCGGCACGCTCGTCCATGCGGTCGGCCATTTCGTTCAGGCGCTCGACGGCCGACTGGCTCTTATCGTCGGCGAAGGAATCGCGGCGCTCCTGCACAACCTCCTTCGCCGCTGCGGCATTGCCTCCGATGAAGGCGATGAAGGCGTCGGCACTCTCGCGCGTCTTGAACTGGAACCCGGGAACGGCGCCGTTTCCACGGAACGACGAATAGTGTCCGCCCATGCGCTTCGCCGTGGCGTTCCACAGGTTGTACACGTCGCGCTCGACGCGCTCGGCCGCCTTGACCACGAATAGCGGTTCGCCGGTCTTCGTGTGCTTCGTCTCGATCACCTGGCCATCGGTCGTTTGCGACGCGACGCGCACTTCCGTCTTCTGCTGGTCGGCCCGTGCCTTGCGTTCATCGCGGGATTTCATACCGCGCAGCCGGTCGAACTCGGCGCGCTGTTCCGGCGCCAGGCTCATTCGTGCCGCGTTGAAATCAAGCCCCTCTGATTTCTTCAGACGAATGGCGTTCTCGAAGTCTTCCAGCGTCTTCGGGTCTTTCGCTGCCTCGACCTTCTCTTGGCGAGCGACGCGTGTCTTGTCGATTTCGTCGGCAAACGCCTTGAGGTCTTCGGCGGCCGAGCCCTCCACCAGCGCCGTCAACGCAGCCAGGTTGTCGGCGACGTATTTCTCGTACTGTCCCGGCCCCATCGTCCATGAGTTGCGGCCATACTCTCGCCGCAAACCGAAGGTATTGCGTGTAGCATCAAAGGTGCGGGTGACAAGCTCTGGCTTCGTCTCGCTTCCGCCGTACATTTTCTTGCCGACGCGGCGCAATAGCTGGTCCTTCGTCAGCTTGCCCAACTCGGCGACGATAGCTTCCTTGTTCGCCATCAGGCCACGGAACGCGGCCTTGTAGTCTTCGATCGACAAGGTGCCGTCGTACAGCCCGTCGATGGCCGTGTCGATGGCATCCAGCGTGTTGTACTGCTTCGGAACGCGGTCGGCATCGGTCAAGCCTTCGCCATGTTTGGCGTTCACCTTCTCTATGACGGACGACAGCGGGACCGTTTCAGGCTTGGCTTCTGCCGGCTTCTCTGCCTTGTACGCAGCACCGAACGGATACCATAGGCCATCTACGGAGAATTCTCGCCTAGCGTGCGAAATACCATCTATCTCTCCGAATGACTCAGAATTTCCGGACAGTATGTAGCGGACGTACTCGCCACGCTTGAACGCTACTGGCTCCATCTGGTTCGTGTCGCGGTTCAGGCGCTCAAGCGTGAAATGGTCGCGGTCATCGGTTTCCGCCTCTTTCTTGGCGTCGACCGCAGCAGGCTTTCCATTAAAGTTTGCCTTGAATTCATCTGCCTCTTGGTCAGAAATCTTCTTCGGCAAACCTTCTTCGGCTAGCTCATTCTTCCAGTTGAGTTTGTAGCTCTGCGCGATCCATGATTTTTCATCAGCTGCAATCATTCTTCCTTGATGGATTGCAACAACGTGCAGCGCCGGAATCTTGCCCCTGCCGAGCGCATCCTGGCGAACCATGAACTCACGTTTGACGCCGTTATGCTCTACGGTGATTGGATAGGCAACACCAAGCGAGACAGATGGCAGCGCATCAAAGGCGGAACGAATTTTTTGCTCTGCTGATTGTGCAGCAGGCTCAACGGACTTCGGCTTCAGGTCTGGATAGTCGGCTAGTACGTTGGCGGGTACTGGCTTGCCGTCAGCAATGGCATCAGCAACCACGCGCTTGTGATACTCCTTGCCAAGCTCAAACAGTTCGCCGCGATCAAGTATTGCTTGCCCACCTTTTAGCTTTGTCGAAGTCTTCACAACGGCGCGGCCAAACGGCATTCCAATGATTGATCCAACGGGTTGCTGCGAACGTGTAACGGTTACTCCTTTGAATGGGCCAGAAGGTGCAGGAGACTCATATTCATACGTCGTCCTGTAGCCTTGCAGTTCAATCTTTCCTAGTCCGCTTGAGATAAGTGCATTGCGAACCGGAGCATCACCTTGGTCGAAGAACTCATCACGCGTCATCTGCCACGGCTCAACGGCTTTGGCTTCTGTGGTTGCTTTGACGGGTTGCGCGGTGCTTTCAGATGGATTACCAGTTACCGCTGAAATAGCAGCGCGAACCTCTGCCGCGTCCTCCATTAGAAGCGCAGAAATGCGCTCTTCGTAAGCCATCAGCTTTCCAGCAAGATTCAACTTGCTGAATACATCTTTTAATTCTTTGCCGGATAGTTCTCCAAGTTCCTTGCGCAGCGGATTAACATCTGGCTTCCCGCGATTAGCATCAACAAGTGCTTGGCTGATCTGGTCGCGTAACGCATCAAGGTTCTGCGCATCATCAATATTTCTGTCAGCCCATGCTTCATCAGGCGCAATTTTGCGCAACTGCTCATTCATCCCCTTGAGCGCAGCAATTGTCCCTGCTCGGTTTGAAAGCTCCATCTGGCCGGCGCGACTTGAAACATCTGCGGGGCCAGCGTACTTTGCTTGTGCAAACACATCCTGCTGCCCGCGAGCATCCTCAGTTGTTACCTTGCGCTCTACGGGGGCAGTCGCTTGCTGCGCTACCGGCTCGGCTTGCTTTCCAACTTCTTCGCCGCCATTAGTGCCGACAGGTCGTTGTCCGACTTCGCCAGATTGCGCAGCACCTTCGCCGCGATTTCCTTGGCCGGCTGCGGTAGCTTGCCCATTGGCGCCGAAGAGTGCAGACTGGCTTGCTGGTTGGTCTTTTTCATCTATCTTGTTCCTTGCTGATTGGACAATCTGTTTCGGCGTCGGCTTGAACGAGTCGCCAAACAACCCTGCATCGGCCTTGGTGTTCATGGCCGAAGTCACAACGTCTTGCAGCCCAGTAATTACCTTTTCGCCACTACGGGAGCGGTCATACATCGCGCCCCTGTAGAAGATTCTCAGGAACAGTTCTGACAGTTCATTGAGATAGTTTCCTCCCATCAAGTCGCCTTGTCCAGCCAATTCGGCAACTGAACTTCCTTCTGCCCTTGAGCGGCGAATGATATTGACGGCCTCCATGAGGTTGCCAGTCATATCGACGGCGGGATCGATCACGCCGTCTTTTGCGGCCTGGCGCATGATTGCCCATTGGCCGGAGACAACTTTCAGCGCATTGCCAATGGCCTTGATGTCGGTGTCCGTACTCTCGAACAACTCCTGAACCAGATCGGATTTGCCGTATGCCGCCGTCAGTAGCGCGGCCTCGATCCTGCGCCGGCCATCTTGCGACAGGTTTCCGGTAGCATCCATCATGTCGGCCAGTTCGTTTTCTGGAAGTTTCCCGACAAAGGCACGGACGAAATCGCGGTTTCCGGCAGCGGCAATATCCAGTGGCGCAAACTTGTCCAGCACGTCGCCGGTCATCAACTCGGCGTCTTGTGCGGCACGCTCGCTGGCAGACATGCCAAGCCCTTGCCCTTGAGACTTCGCGGCCATGTTGTCGGTATTCGCATCTTCGGCATAGACACGGACAAGCATTGGATTTGGCGTGTTGCGGATAGCCTCAGAAGAAACACCATGCGCACCGTCTTCGATCATTTCTCCGACGTAAGCATCGGCATTGCCAGCGGAATGCGCGGCACGAATGCCTGCGGTTCGGCCGTTGTTCAATGCCTTGATCGTTCCCCGTTCGTTTGACGCGAAAGCGGGATTCGCCATTCCGTCAGCGAAGTTCGACGGCTGCACCCGGCTTGCGTCTATTACGGCATAGCGAAATGGAACGCGCTGCCCATCGGCCATTACGGCAACGTCGCTTGCGCCAAAGTTCTCGGCGGGAATTCCAGATAGGTCATTTCCAACAGCAAATACCATCGGTGCGCCGCTATCGGGCGTGCGGCTCGGGCCCAGCCGCATGTAGTCAGGATTGCGAGCGATGGATTGCATTTGATTGACGGATGCAGCGCGGCCACGGTCGCGGTTCTGTAGTGCGCTGTCAGTCTTTTGCGGTTCTGCCGTCTTCTCACGGTTGGCTGTTTTCGTGGCTTCTGCGGATTTGCGCTTTTCGTACTCTGCCTCTGCTTTTGCCGACGTACCGAGCGCATCAGTAGCCTCGGCCTCAGTCATGCGGCGCTTCATCCAGACGCCGTTATCTCTGATCGCATCTTCAACATTGTTGTACTGCGAGTCACCGAACACGCCATTCTCTGCGTAGCGCGTCACCTGGATCATGCCATCCTGTTGCGCTGACGGATGAATAACGATGAACGTACCATTGTCAGCAGAGTAGGCGGGCGGGCTTCCAGCCTCGATAGACTTCGAGGCGTCATCCGTCACGGCAGAAATCAGCTTGCCGATTACGTTGGACTCGCGGCGGCTCATTGGCGTCGAGTCTTTTAGTTGCTTCTGCAAGCGGCTGATATTCGCGGCACGGTCTGGCGCAATTGCGGTGACAGGCGCGGCCTGAACTCCAGGGGAAACCGGGGAAACCGGGGAAACTTTCCCGCGGCGTTGCAGTTCAGCGGCAGCGGCAGCGCGTTTCTCAGGCGTTTTTCCAGCGCTCGCAAGGTTGGCAAGCTGTGCATCGGTGCGATTGCTTACGTCGAACTGCGGATCAGGCTGAACTGCGGCTTGTTGTTCAGTTCCAGCCTGAACATTTGTCACTGGATTAGTAGCAACGTTCTTGACGGGCTCCGTCATGCGCCGCTCGATCTCTGCGGTTGCCGCCTGTCTGGTTGCTTGCGAGTGACCTGGGGCCGAAAGGTTTTGCAGTTGCCGTTCATTGCGGCCGCGCATGAAAAGTTCGATGGGATCCAATTCGGCCTGGGCTGCCTCATCGGCCAGCATCTGCTGCTGGATAGCTGCGCGCTCTGGATGCACGGGCATTTGTGTTGCGCCGGTCTGGATGCCGGTCAATGCAGCTTTCGACAATGCGCCGCCTTGCGTGGCCGAGCGCGCCAGGTCCTGCACGATACCGATGTGCTGCTGAGCTTCTTCGTCGGCCAGTTGCGCAAGCCTGTTGACTGAACTCCTGTTTCCGGCTTGCGCGGCAAAGTTTTCTCTGGCGCGAACAGCGTCATTAGCCGCGACCTGCGCGTCCAGGTACTCGCCCATCGTGAACGAGACTTCGCGCTGATTGGCGTCATGCGTGATGCCGACAGGCTCATTGAACGCACCAGCAAGGTCTTTCTCGTACTGCGCACGGCCCTTCTTGTCCATGCGAGTCGTATCGAGTCCGAGCATGGTGTCAATGCGATTTTGCAGCGGAACCGGGTCGGTCGTAAGCACAACGTTCTGGCGCGAAGCCTCGAACGCATCGCGCATTGCGTAAAGGTCGGCTGCGTTCTTATCGGCAGCATCGATTGCCGCTTGATTAGCTTGCAGGTAATCGTAGTCAGTGAAATTTCTGTCTCCGACCGGATACCTTGGCGCGGGAAGAAGCCCGGCAATCGGCTGTTGCTCGTCTTCCGGCGGACGCTCTTGCAGCTTGGCCTGCGCATAGCGCGAACCGGGCAGCATGTTGAACGCGCCGCCCATGAACGAACCAGCCAATGCGCCCTCAACGCCAGCACGGGCCATTCCTTCGGCAATAGGCTTTCCTTGTGCGAGATTCTGAAATCCTTGCTCAAATACTGATTGCGGGAGTTCCTCAAACACGCCTTCGGAAATCGCGCCGCCGGCAATGCGTTTGCCAACTTCTCTTGCTGCAGAAAGTCCCGTCGCGCTGCTTGCCTGACGACCAACTCCTCCAGCAATCAAGGTTTCAGGATCAACCACGCCCATCTTCTGAGCAACCTTGCCGCCAAGCGCCCCAAGCGCGCCACCAACAAATCCAGTAGCGCCGGCATAGCCAGCCGCAGTACGCGGATCGACACCAGCATCAAGACTATTCTGCATGGCCTGGCCGGCCATGATGCCGCCTTCGCCAATACCAGCGCCCACAGCCGGAGCCATCTTCGTTCCAACAGTTCGCGCAATAATGCCAGGAACAGATTGTGCGGCCCCAATCCCGAGCGCAGCACGTCCAGCCAATCCGCCGGCCAGCATAGACGGCAGAGACTCGGCAACCGACCCGACAATGTTCATCGGGTTTTTCAGGTAAGCACCGGCAATGTCTGATGCCGTACCCTGCTCCCATGCCTTGTCGACCTCTGCCCTTCCCGCCTGACGTGAAGGAGAGTATTCAGCCTCAGCTTGCTTCGCCCACTTCGACGGCTGGAAGCCTGTGATTTCCCCTGCCTTGTCTGCCAATCCGCTGACTAGCGGACTGCCCGTAACTGCGGCAATCGGAATATCGACAAGGCCGGTGACGGCGCCAGGAAGTTGTTCTACTCCTCGCTTAACGTCCGTTACGAGGTCGGCTGCAATACCTTGGTTCTGCTTCTTTTGTTTCGCCGGACCAAGAAAATCTTCTGCGCTGATCCCGCCCGCTTGTGGCGTCGAATCCAGGAAGTCTTCCGCTCTCATTTACTGTAGCCCCATTGCCTGCAATTTCTTGATGGCGTCTTCTCGCTTCATCGCCCCGGAGGCAACGGCAGCCTTGATCTTGTTGGCCTCTTCAATGTTGACGCCAGTTCCTTGCTTGCCGAAATTAGCCAGTTGGCCTGTCTTCGCATCAAATACGCCGCCCGGTTCTTCACCAGTGATCTGCCCCATGTCGTTGTATGTCTTGCGATTTGGCAACGTGATGTAGCGGTTTGAGTAATTCGGCTCCTTGCTGCCGTTTACCAGGGCGTTGTACTTCGCCAGCGCCTCCTGGTCTCCGCTGTTGGCCTTGTCAAACAGCCCGGAGATGATTCCCTGTTTTTTCAGTTCAAGTTGTTTGGACTGCTGGTCAAGCGGATTGCCTAGCAGCCTTGCCAGTTCGTTCTGCGCATTCAAGTCCTGGCCACGCATCGTCAATTTGTCGCGATTGTTGGCAACCTGTGCCGCCAGCTCTGCATTACGGCGCTGAGTCTCATTGCCCATTTCTGCAACGCCACGGCCTCCTTCTGCGTTGATTAACGACGCGATTGCGCCCTGATTTCCTCGCGTCGCCAATGACACAAGTTCATCATTGCGCCAGCGCCGCGTCTTTTCTGCGTTGTCGCGCGCAGTCGCATCTGCAGTCTCTTGCCCAACAATGCCGACACCATTTCCACCATTTGCGGCAATCATGCTATCGATCATTCCGGCCCTGGCCCTGTTCTCGCGCTCAAGGATGTCGTTCACTCCCTTCCCGTCGTATGAACCGGCAATGCCGCCGCGCCGCGTCATTGGCGACGACATGGAGGCGCTTGCCGTATCTGCCGTAATGATTCCGCGCTCGTTGCTGACTTGGCGAGACTGACTGGTTGGCGACTGCGCCGTGGTTATCGGAACAGGAACGCTGCGGCCTTCGTTTGAATACGACGCACCAGGAAGATCGGACGGCTTGCCGACCGGCTGCGCCTGCTGTTGCGTTCCAGCGCGTTCTGCGCGAAGCTGCTCATAACTCTTGGTTTCCGCCGTGTTGGATGCACGGGCAGCGTCAGAGAACATTCCGGCAATTCCTGAAACCACCTTGTCAAGCCCGACAGGCGGCGCGTCTGGATTCACTTTTGCGCCAAACCCATCCGGGAACACTGGCGGCAACATCCTGGATGCTGCGGCATTGTATTCGCTTGGCTTGCCGGGATATTCGCTCATCAAGTTTCCGGTCTTGAGTCTCCATTCTTTTTCTTCAGGAGACATACCATCCTCCGCCGCTCGTTTCCCGCCCTTGATCGTAGGACCCACCGGCTTTCCGGTTCCGGCCTCCAGCATGGAATCGAGATTTTCGAATCCCATCTGCCTGGCTACGGATTCAAGGAATTGGTCCTGCGCCTGGCTGACGATGCGCTCCTTGTTGGCAACGCGAATCTGCTCCCCGGTATCTTCGACGACGGCCGGGATACTGTCGGAAGTCGGAGTGCCTGGGCCGCTGATCTTTCCGCCCTGCGCGTGCGCCTTGATCTTGCCGCCGCAGGCATACCCTGCCGCCTTGTCGATCTGCTGTTGCCTGCCGCCGACAATCCCAAAAATTCCCCGCGGCCGGTCTTGCGCCTGGACGGGAGGCTGTTGAACTGGAGCCTGCGGCAATGGCGCCGCTTGATCCGGCTGAACAGGCGCCGGGCCCGTGCTCATTCCAAGGCTCGACAGCGCCGCGTTGCGCTTGGCGCGCTGCGCTTCTGTCATCCCGTCGGCGCCAACGATGCCACCATCGGCCATGCATTTCATCTTCTTGCTCATAGCGACCACCCGCTCGAATATCGGATACTGCGATGATATGGAATCAGCCAGTATTCGTAGAAAATTCCGGCTTAATGATTCCGCCCAGACCACCAGTACTTGCTTAACGAAAAAGCCCGTCGAAGCGGGCCACATCAGAAGTCACGCAGCAAGTGCTTGCGCGTATAGTCGATAAGTTCTTGTCCGGTCATGGTGAGTCCTTACGCTTTAACCGAAACACTTCTGCTGTCGTTGACCGCCATCGACGACTGCAGGTGGATATTGTTGAATAGGGCCGTTGCTATCTGCGCCAACGCTTGCGCTTCGGTAAGCAAGACCTTGACCCAGTGTTCAACCGTCGCCATCTCTGACTTCAGGTTGCTGACCTTGGACTCCTGCGATAGCGCCGCGTTCTGCTGCGCACCTTTGAATGACAGTTCTGCTGCTCCAGTGCGGGCGTTGTAGTATGCAGACACTGCCGAGATCAGCTTGCTTTGCGCGTCGTACCCGATGGGGACCAATCGACTTGCGACTTCTGGCCCCATAGCGATGGTCTTCACATAGTCCACAATCGACTTCATCGCCATTTCGCGCAGTCCGAAAATCTTCTCCACAAGCCACTTCTGCATCTCGACAGACATGATGGCAATCTTGCGACTTGACTCCGCCTGAATGTCTTGCGTCCTCTGTTGAATCTGGAGGATCGCACTGGATGACACATCTGCCGGAAGTGGGAAGCGCCGTCCAGCAAACTGCGCCACGATAGCATCCTGTGCCCGGGTGGAGTCCGCAAGGGTACGAGCGGCGTCATCGCCCCATATCTGCGCCTGAACTGCAGGAGGAAGTCCAACATTCGGGTTGGCAATTGCGGCGGAAACCCACCCTTCGCCGAGATCGTATGTGGCGTCTTCGGTCGGAAAGAACGCGGCGCGGAAGCTGGTGAACTTTGCGTCAAGCTCTGTAATCAATAGTAGGTATTGAGCCTCGAACTCTGCGTAGATGTCCGCCGATGTTACTGAGTCCGGGATACTGACCAGCGGCTCGACAACTGTTGCCGGTACCACTGAGGCAGGGGTCATAGCCGGCGTGTTCAGTGTGTTCTGCAAGTCAGCGACAATCGCGGCGATGTCGTCGATGGTCTTTTGCCGCGAATCAAGGCCCATCTCCCATGTCGAGTTCACCGTCGCCTCGAACGCGACAACAGCCGCTTCCTGCATTACCTCCGGCGGGAGGGTTGCGCCTAAGTCTAGGGGTAGTCCATATGGCATGGTTAAATCCTCCTACCGGATGCGGTTGGCGCAAAACTGACAGACGCCAGTGTGAAATCAGAACCTTCCGTATTATAGACAGAAAGTTCGTACCAATTATCGCGCAACCCGCGACCGAGATCGACTCGCTGAATGCGCATATCCTCCGCGCTGGACCGTGCCTCGTACCGATAGTCGCTATGGTCAGGCGTGCTGACTCGCAGTTCCATCGGAGTATCCGACGAGACGCCAAGGTAACACGCCGGAACGCGCTTCAAGTTCTCTACACCAAAGTCTTTCTTCCCAAGGTCGATGTGGGCGTCGACCTTCCCGGTTCCGTCCAACAGGTAAAACCCGTCAGACAGCGTGGCGTACCCGCGCGACGCGGAGGTAATCTCCACACCCTCATACCGTGTCGCTGCGTTGTTCTCCAGATTCATACACCAGCCACAGGATATGGCCCGTTTGTACCCGTCCGTCTGGATTACGGTGGATGTTCCGGAAGCCGGGGGAGTCAGGTCGATGTTGTCGATCATCGCGTCCTTGACCATCCCTTGCGGGTCGCCGAGGACAATACCATGCGCGCCGAACCAGCCGACCAGCGGGTTCTCTTTGTGCGGCACGACGAAGGCGGTCCCCGGCACCGCGCCGTAGGGCAGCACGTCTTTGACTAGCTCCGTGGCCGCAATGTCGGCGCCGGCAAAGAACTGCGTGACGTCACCGTAGGCAACATAGACGCCCATCTGCGTAGGAACCGCGAGGTCGACATCGGCTGGGAAGGTGATGTACCCATAGTCCATCGGAGCGCCTTCGGCACGCTGCCGGCCATCAATCGGGGTGTAGTAGCCTGGACGAGCGGGTGAGCCGATGTTGATGCGGTTTCCGGAGACAGAGCAGAGGCGTCCGTTCGCCATGAAGATCTGCGTTCCGGCAGGCAGCGGCTGCTCGAAGCGTCCGTTGCTCTCGCGCAGGCGGGGAGGTTCTGCTGCAACGTCGATACTCGCAGTCCCAATCGCGTAGCTTCCGATCCACATCGGGATCGACCCGTTCACCGTCGAGAAGTACACATTGACGTGGGTAGCGCCCGTCGAAGCGCCGGGCAGTGTAATGCGTATGCCGCCAGCGGCAGAGAGTGACGGGTTGCTGGACGCCGAGATACCGCCCTCTTCTCCGGTCACGTTGTTGTAGTAGCTGACGCTAACTTGGTACGCTCCGGCGTACAGCGTGCCGGCGATATTCGCGCAGGTGGGCGCATTCGGCGTTGCCAGCCCCCACGGGTGCGCTACCCCGCTCTCGATGCGGCCCGAGTCCGTTCCATTCGAGTAGTACAGCACACCGTTAAACTCCGCCCAACTCAGCGGCGCGTCGGCGCTTAGAATCTTGAACAGCGTTTCGGAGTATGTTGGCGACAGGGTGATCGCATAGATCGCCGCGCCCCGGCGTAGGTATCCAGCCGTCGCGCTCGTCATGTAAAGCGAGTCAGCGTTTGTCATTGCCTGAACCAGCGTAGCGGCGGCGCGGCGGCGCACCCTACCGGCGTTGTCGATGTCGACGTTCACCGCATCGCGCAGCCAGTCGCCTCTATCGCGAACGGACAGGGCGAAGTCAGGCAGGCGGTTATTGATTCCTAGAAACGGACCACTTGGAGTTGTTTTCATCTGTTAAAACCATCCTACAAAAAGACCACTAGGTTGAAGGTTTTCGCTATCGTACCCCTCGGTTCCATAATATCTATTTCCGTCGCTTTCAGAGAACGCCATAACCCCACTGTATTGTGGGAAATTTATGTCCGCGTTGAACAGTGTGGAATACGAACCCGACGGCGTACCCGAATCTCCGGCCAATGACAGGGACCAGGCGCTAATCTCAGGGTCTCCTGAAGTTACCCTTTCGTCGTTGTCGAGGTCAGTCCATGTCCCCGTGTTCGGATAAAGGGGTGAATAGAACACTGGAAGGGAGAAGTCAACCCAATACCACGGTTCAGCAAACGGTGGAGTAACCATGCGTTTCACGCTGGACACCATATGACTCGTAGTAAACCATGAAAGGGTCCGGACGTGAGTTGGGCTTATCGTGCGACTATTTTGCGTAGCGACGTGCACCACGTTGCAGTCTCCGCTCGGAATGACAAGCGCCCACCTGTCAAGGTACTCGAAGTCGCCGGATGTTTCTACGACAGTGCGCGTTCCATTCCACCTATCGTTCCAATGGTAGTGGTCAAAGGTGCCTTGAAGAAATATTCCAAAATACCCTCCTGCATCATCGATATAGTCAGCCATCGCTACGTGGTCGGCAAGTGGCGGAAGGGACATGCTTCCATGACCGTCTGCCGGCATGTTTCCATTAAGGTCCATATAAACGTTCGTGACCCCAGTAACGGACGACCATTCGACAAGTGTCAGCGTTCCGTTCTTGCGTTCTCCATTAAATATCCACGAACCAACAGAGATGTCCATGTTGATATGGTTCACCGCCTCAATGTGCCTTTTTTCCCACGTTGCGCCGGAGTTGCTTACAAGCGAACTGTTCGATAATTCCCCGTAGTCATAGGCGCTATCTCCGGTAGCCTCCCAATCTGACGGAAGAGAGAAGGTCGTGCGTAGCACAAGACCGCTTTGCTCCTGTTCGTATTTATCTGTCGGGTTGTGTGTGCTGCTGAGTTTTACGGTTGTCCACACATCGTCTTTGTCGTAGAACCCGTACACTGGAACAGAAGAAAAGTTGTACCGCGCAACGGTGTCACGGGTCGCCACCAGCGAGTACAAAAGTAGCGTGCTGCTTGTTTCTGTTTCTGGCGCGAAAATATTGAATGACCCCCACCCATCCAGCCAATTATGAACGGCGCTATGCGTACCGCCAATTGTCCACTTCCCGGATTCTTCACCATCGAATACGGAGTTTCGACTGATGGTTATGGTGATATCTTTCGACCGGCCGTCAATCGTGTTGATAAACTCGTCACCAACCGCGTCGATACGAACAATAGACGCTTCTGTGCCATCTCTGTTGAACTTCCAGCCGTAGGCAAGGGTGCCCCCAGGGGTTCCATCTCCACAGTATCCAGGATCATATTCGCCAACGAGTGTCCGCTTGTCTGTTTCGATTCGCAGCGTAGATAGGATGTACGCCTCTGCTTTGCGTTTATCTGCGTCAGTCAGTGACGGTGAATCAAGAAGAAGCTCACGGGCTACCGACCCTTCTGCACTCGGAGTAAGTGGCGTGACAAGCACGTGGACAAGCGAAAGCCCGCGAGCTTGCTGTATTTCAACGATGTAGTATCGGTAGTCTTCGGCAGAGTACATGCCTGTCGTCAAGTGCGACCAGAAACCTATCCGCATTGACGGAAGTTCTGGGAATAGCGTAGGCGCATAGGTAAGCACCGCGCTCGATCCGGAAATATCGACGGTGTAATCAAACCCGGTAGATTTGAGCGGAGCACCGTACTGCGCTTGCATAAAAAGCCGCATTTTTCCAGAGAATAGCGTCGGCGGAAAAAATGCGCACACCATCTTTTTCATCACTAATGCGCTGCCATACAGCGCTTCGTTGCTCGCCTGAATGGTGGGGTCGTTCGTCGGTTTGTACCCTACTGCCACCGAAGGTATGCTGTCCACAAGAACGCCACCGACCGGGGTTGGTTGCGGCTCTACTTGCTCCCCGAAGGTTGTCACGTCTGCGATATTGGCATTTCCACGCCAATCTCCGGTAGCGCCAAGATCAACCAACCTCCACGTTGCCTGAGTGAATCGCGTCGGGTTTTCTTCTCCCGGCCACGTCCACTGTAACTGGCCGGTTTCCATATAAAGTTGCTGTTCTGTCTCTTCCTGAATCTCTTGGGCGGGGGTGTTAGTGAACTCCGGCATCCCGTCTTTTGTCCGCAGCATCGTTGTTGAGCCATCGGCATGTAAGCGAAACCGTGTCCTGAAACTCTCGGAAGAGTTGCGCAGCATCTGACGTTCGTTAGCCCCTCCGGTCGCACTCCCGGTCCTTTGAGGGAGTATGTTGCTGTACTTGTCGTCAACCCAAGGCATTACCGCGTTCTCACGAAAACATTCGGCGGTCGGGCCGTCACGAAAACTTTCCCATACTTTCCTACCAGGTAATTCCCGAAAGTTCCTTTGACGGAAGCGGACACCCCAACGGAGGCGTCGACCGCTCCTTCGATTGTGCCAAGATGACTCCCAATAACGGATGCTTCCAGCGTAACCTCTCCAACTGAATCCCCTGAAACTCCGTGCATCGCTCGAACGGAACTTAGGAAAGGCACGCTTGACAGAGCGGAACCGGATACCCCAGAGCGCGCACCAACCGCAGCAGCAAGGCGAACCGGAACTGCGGCGCTTCCATCAATTCCTACTTTTCCGGAAGACGCCGCTTGCAGGATTACGCTCGCGGCAACGCGTCCGCTCGGAGGTGCCGATCCGACTACAGAAGATGAAACAGGAATGATCGAAGTAACCCTTCCACCAACTGATACCCTTCCGGAAATAGACACAGAGAAAGGAACAGCGGAGCGGACTCCTCCAGTAACATCAGCACCACTTCCTGTGCATGAAATTGACACCGGAACGATAGCACTGACGACTCCGGAATTCGCCGCGTTTGCATAGATGTACGCCTCCAGCGGAACATCGAAGGATACTGGACCAAGTGGAGCAACAATCCCTGATATAGCTGCGGAAAGCGGTACGGCGTTTTCAACCACAGCGGTAGGGTCTAGATGCCCATCGACCGCAAATACCACAGAGACTTCTGTAGATACGCCACCGTACGGCGGAGCGAGTCCGTAGACCTCAACGGAAAACGGCACGCTGACACCAACAATGGACCCGACAACTCCGTGAGTTCCGACAACGGTTGCGCCGAAAGCCACTTCGGCGTAGACATTCCCTTCGGCCTCTTCAACCCCAAATTTGAGCTTCAGGGTGGCTGGCTGCAACGAACCGAAAAGTAGTTTTACCGACACCTTGGGCTACCTCCCGTACAAACCGGTGGCAGTCTGGTTGTCTGCAACAGCGGCGTTGTACGTCCCTGTGTGGTCATAGGCCACAAGTGTCCACGGTCCTTCGTCTATACCCTCGAATGCATACGCCCCGTCTGCTGCCTCGCTCCACACTTCAAACGCGCAATAACACCCCGAGCGAACGTTGTAGAGTCTGACTTTACGGCGAACGGGAGTTTCTGGCGGGCCGACCTCTACCGTCGTACCAGAAAGTCCGTAAAGCCCACCGTTACGCGTATTTGCCCTGTGGTCATCAGGCGGCAAAATGTCCACCTGCTTTTTCAAGTTACCTGCCAGAAGCGATCTTCCTGGAGCGTATGCCGCTATGGAAAACAGAACGGCGTCTGCCATTTCCTAGCTCCAATCCCCAAGAGAAATAGCAATGTGTGTTTCCGCATATAGGCGCTGTCCTGCTGTGTATCCATATATCTCGTTTTGCGTCTTAAACCCGAGTACCAACCCACCAGTAACCCCGTCAACACTCGGGAGAATCGCAACGGTCGCACTGAAGGGTGCCCACTCAACGACATGAAGAAGGCCACGAACAACGCCCCTGATCTTTTGCGTTCCGGACAATATGTTTTCAACGAGATACACAGGAACGAAATGGATTCCCCCATCTACAGGGCTTGGACCAGGGAGTCTGTACCCAGAGTACGTGATACTCCCAGCTGACGCGCTATACCCATAAGCGCCAGACAGCTTGAACGCCTTGTTTGCGGTGCTGTCGCCGTACCCCGTGGGGGAGATGTCCAGTTGTAACTCGTGAAGCCCGCCAGCCATCGAGGTAAGGGCCGTAGGTATCGCACCAAGGGTTTGCGAGTATGGCCTCGCCAAGTACCCATAAGTTGTCGTGTACCCTTGTATGGGCGTGCAGTGCCCAAGGGTCGTTTGATACCCTAGACTCGAAACAGAAGCCGCCCGTGGCGCACGAGAATGGAAAGCGTGTCCATCTCCGGCGAGAAACGATTGCACTTCTCCCCAAGTGACTACATCATACTGTCCACCGTTCCATGCGGTTGCTATGTAAAGCGTCCTGTCGTCGGCGACAACATACCAGTTCCTTACTGTGGTATTTGCGGTAGAAGATTTTGGAACGTAGATCGTATCTATGGAATTGACCGGAGTGCTTACGTCAGTCCAATCTTCTGCTACAAGGCAGGTTGCCGTCGTTGTGCCGGTATCGGTAACACGAACAGCGTGGTTTCCTGACGCATACGCAGACAGCGGGCGATAGACAACCGTATTCGTACCTGTAAATGCCTTTTCCCACCCTGCGCCGGGGGTCTTGCATGTGATCGTCCCCGTGGCGGTTTGGTCGGAAATCCCGGATGTAGAGAAAGTAAACGTGTTTGCTGCTGATGTGGCCACTCTCCACGTCCCGTTAAGCGAAGATGGCGTCGCTCCGGCGATCTCGATAATCTGGTACTGCAAGAATCCGTGCGCTGTGTAGGTAGCGGTTGCGACGTTGCTTGCGACAACAAGGCTCGTCAGGGTAACTTGATTGAACCCATCAACAAGGCACGCATTGAGAATGCCGGTGAGTTTTCCCGCTTCCCCCGTAAGGCTTGGAGCCGCAGCCATCGCAGTGGAATACCACTTGGTGTTGTGTGTTGGCATTGCCTATCCTTACGGAACGGTGACGACGAACGATGAAACGAGGATCGGGCCAAGAATAACGACGTTGGTTGTATTCAGTTGGCACGTTCCGCCGAACCCGGTAGCCGTAACGTCAAGGTCGACAACCGCCGCACCCGTTGAATCGGTACACCGCACCCAAGCTGCAGTCCCGGAGGCGTCCGCAGAAGAGTCCTGCGTGATTGGGTCCATCGTAAGCGTGTTTGCCGCGATAGTGCCGCACGGGTCCGCAAACGTGAGCGTACCGAGTAGTGTCTGCGTGGTGACGGCGGTGGCTGGAGTCGCGGGCATTGGGGCGGTGTATACCTTGAAAAGACCGGCTCCCGGTCCAGCGTCGATGGCGTTTTTTATCTGCGTCAGGATATTGTCCTTGACTCCGGAGGCGAATCTGATAATTGCCATGTGGCTTCCTTTACGTTTCTATGTGAAATACTTTTTGGGATTGCTGCGCGACCGCTGAATTAACCACGGATTGAACAATGGCTGGTTCAGCAGCGTTGTTTGCATACGCCACTTCGTTGCCTACCAGTGCGTAAACAACTCGCTTCTCATTTACCACAGTGCGTTCAATCTGGATTTTCTGGCCCTCTACAGCAGCCGTCCTGCGTTGAAGGACAAATAGCGTTTGACCCCCTGTCTGTGCGCGAACGAGGTCTACAGAATCAACCGCAGACAGGTCGTAGCGATCAGCGGCCGGGACGATTTGCTCTACTGCGTCCAGCGCATAGACGGTTTCGAGAACGTGGCGCACATAGGCGCGCTGGTGGTTTGTGAGGTCGAAGTACCGGGTGTTGAGCGTTCTTTTCTCCTTACGGGGTAACTACTTCATCCCCCACCGTGACCGGAGAGGGCGCAATGACGGACTCGACCACGCCGGTCGAGGACTCGACTTCGACTTCCCACACGCCCTTGTCCCAGGTCAGGTCTTCGGTCGTGGTGGCGTCGTTTTCAATGGTGATCGTCTTGTTGGCGTCGTCGGCCGTGGCCGTAATCATGTTCAGCGGCGCATCGCCGGCTTCGGTCGAGAGCAAGACGGTTCCGCCAACGCGGTCCTTGATCTTGACCCGTACCGTCGCACCGGAAAGACTCTTCGGGGTGTTGTATTGCAGGAACCCGCCGCTGGTGTAGGCAGGCCATTCGCGGCCGCTGTCATCGACCGGAATCAGTCCGTTCAACTCGACCGTGTTGGCGTCGATAACGGTGACTTCTCGCATGTCTGACGAACGCGGCGGATTGTTCGCGGCGTTGATCTGCTTCATGCCCTGCACGCCGACGACGTAGCCACGCCAGCCGTTCGGGATGCCGTGGGAAGGCACGGTTAGGCGAGGGAATCCGGTCGCCAGTGAGATGGCCGTGATCGCCTTCGAGACAACCGGCGTCGTCTCCCACCGGATGACCAGTTGCGTGGTCTTGCCCCGGACGATGTTGAGTGGGTGCTTGATTGCCATTTGCTTCCCTAGTCATTGAACCACGTTTGTCAGAACGGGCATACCGCCCTAGCCCATCTGCGCGCTGTTAGACAGAAGAGCGTTACCGGTCATTACTCATCCCCCGTTGACTGCGACTGCCGCTCATCCCGCTCATCCCGCTCATCCCGCTCATACCGCTCATGGCTCCGCGCATCGCCGCTATCTCTACTTCGAGGCGCCCGCTTTTTTCGGACAACGCCAAGAGCTTATCCCCTTGGTTGCGCATGTAGTCACGAACCTCCTGACGAAACTCTGCGCTCGCAGCGGATTCGCGTTTCAGGTCGTTGGCGGTTCGGTCGCTTTGCATATACGTCGCGGCCATCGCGGACAGAACTCCAACGACGACCGACGTAGCGACGGCAGACGTGTTGATAGACATCTGCTGCGTCACACCGTAGAACACGAACGACGCAAACGCCTCCTTGACGTGTTCAACTACCTTGAAAAACCACTCGAAGTGACCTTGGTGTTCCAACATCATTGCGCCTCGACTTTCTCGATGTAGCCCTGCAAATAGTTCGCCGTCACTGTGGTTTCCGCGCAGTCCTGCGCAATTCGGGAGGCAGAAGGTATTGCGTTGGGGTCGGCTCCAACATTGAAGGGTCGATCTTGGGCGGGCGCGGACACTCCACTGCCACTGGCACCTCCACCGGTTGCGACGCGCAGCCGCTCACGGTTAGCGTCAGTACGCACAGAAGCAAGAGCAGCAGCCCACCCGGTGTGGGTTTGTTCGACGATGATTTCATTTTTCAACTCCGTGGCTTGTGCCTTGGCCTTGGCAAGGTCTCCGGCGGACTTCGTGAGGGACACGAACGCCTTGTGGTTCGCGGCGCACGTTTCCAGATCGGCCCTGAACTGCTTCACCCTGGCGTTCGCGCCGAACAGGAGTAGCGTCAGGGCCGCCAGCGCAACGCCCATACCGAGAATCAGGTATCGAGTCGGAGTCATCATGGAGAACATGGGGCGCTCCCAATGTCGATGTGCTCGATATTCTCTGATTCGAGTGCTGTCTTCAGGTTGCGGATCGCCTTCTGCACGTCATCCCGAGCAAACCGCAGCGCGGCAATGGCAACACGCGAACTGGCCGAATGCGTCGAGTTCTCAATCGAGTCGGGCTGCGCTGCGAGCGCCTTTTCCTCGGCAGCGATCAGAACGCCGATGCGCCGTTCCGAGTCGCATAGGGAAGTGATTTCCGAGGAGATGATGCCACGACGGAAAGTGTTCATGCGCCCTCCAGGCAGAGTGCCTGCTCAGCCGCGCGCCGCTTTGTCAGGCCTGGCAAGGCAACAAGAACACCGGCCACGCGCGCCTTGTTCCACTTCGGCAGTTCGTTGCACGCCGCCGCATAGTTTCCTGCGTAGAGGTACTGGGCCGCGCGGGACTGCGCCTTGTTGCACGCGACCGTCGGCCCCATGTTGAATACGGCGTCTCCGAAAGCGGCGAGAACAGGCACAGGTAGATCAGGGTGGCAGCGGTCGACCGCCTCCATCGCCGTCAGCATGTCCTTTGATAGAAGCGCCTTGCACTCGTCGAGGCTGTACTTGACGCCCTTCTTCACGTCGCTTCCTGTATGCCCATAGCAGACGGTGAGAATGCCCGGAGGGTCGTAGTACGCGAACTGGCGAACCCCCTCAGAGCTTGCCGTCAGTGCCACGACCGAAGCAATAGCCGTACCGACCTTCTGGTTACGGGTCATAGTCATCGTAGTTCCCCATGCTTTTGCGCCACGTTGCCGCCGACGTAGACCGTCAGGGCCAGCGAAACGACCGTGACCCACATGCCACCATCGACCAGATCGAACCACCGTAGAAACGTTCCGAGCAGCACGATCAGCAGCGTCAGGAGGAACTTGCGAGACAGGTAGCGCGGGTTTATTACCACTGAATCATCCCTTCATCTTTTTCCTTGCTGGCGTCCTGAATATCGCGCTGCGCGACGAAGCGTGCCAGCAGAGCCAGCGTCACGATGACGAACGACAGCAGGGCGAAGGAACCGCGCGGCAGCATGAATTCGGCGTAGGGAAGAACCGCTTCGCACCCGGAGAGGATCGAGGCGAGCGCCATAAGACGAACGGACCAGGCTTTCCGTGCGACAATTTTCCAGTCAGGGATCAGGTTCAATGCAGCACCTCCGAAGGTTGTTCGTCAGGAGAGGCGTAGGCGGCAAGGCTATTGGCCTCCAGACGAAACGCCAGGGCAATCACGGCGAATTTCAGTGTGGCGATTTCCGCTTCAAGAACGGCGATGCGCTCATCCGTGTTCATTTGACTTCCAGCACGACTTTGCGGCCGGCGTCCTCGGCTACTTCGAGACGGGCAAGCAGGGCGCTTGTGCTAGCAGGTGATGGAATGACGCCATGGCGACCGCGTACTCGACCCAAAACGACATCGCAGCCACGCTCATCGCCAATCCATCCGAGATCGTAGGCATGGGCAAGCTCTCGTCCGTGGGCGTGCGAATACTGCGCCGCGATCTCATAGCGTCCAACTGGAAGATCGTTGCGCCCATTGCCGGCATCGCAGTAGCAGAGGAACACATTGTCGGCATACAGGAAACCGTCCTTGATCAAGAGTTGCATGTCACAAATGAACCCGGTTGCGGTGCGGCCGGCTGGCGTTCTGCCGGCGGCGCAGATCAGCATTGGTGCTCGCGCCGAAATACCTCTCGAACGCGGCCAGCGAAACTGCTGACTTGTTCGCATCGAAGGCGTCGGCGTCAGGCTTTGAATAGGCCCGAAAGAGAACCCAATCGATCAGGTTTGCATGATGAGCCTCGGCAATCTCCGGTTCGTCGTCATCGCCCTCCAGTCTGTTCTTGGGCAACCGGAAGAACTCCAGATAAAGCGTGTAGTCCTGGTCCGGAAGGGAAGACAGAATCAGTTGCTTGTCATCATGGACATAGTTGGTCGGCCGCTCGGCGCGCGACCGCCATCCCGGGCGCAGCCAGTCAAGATCGCGCCGGCTCGTGGCGGAGATCTCGTAGGTCGTTCCGTCGCTGGCGCGCAGCTCGGCGTGCTGGATGTCGAACAGGCCAATCGGAAGTTCCAGCGGATCGTTATTTCCGGAGGCAATGGAAAACTCGTCAGTGTCGCGCAGCAGCCTGGCGCGAACTGCGGCTTCGCTTTCGGCTTCGGAGAACCAGTACTCCAGTTCACTGTCAGGCCACAAGTACGGCTTGCGCGCATCCTGTGCCTGAACCCGAAACTGCCCGATCATGGCGGCAAGGTCCATGCCTTACTCGATTCCGTACTGATCGAACAGCATGGTCACTTGTTGGCGCAGATCGCCAACGTTCTTGCGCTTGTCAATGTCGACGCCGAAATGCGTCTTGGCGTAGGTCGCAAGCGCATCCTTGTTCAGGTTGGCAATGGCATCGCGGGCCGTCTGATCCGGGTCTTCGTCCTCGGTGACGACGGCTTTCTTCATTGGCGCGGCAGGGATCGCGCTTTCGTCCACTCCGCGCTCATAGACAGATGGGTGGCGCAGCATCTTCACGGCGAACTCGTCGTCCACAAGGATGGTCTGCCATTGCTCGAATGCCAGATTGGAGCCGCACGCGCCGTCGCGGTAGATCGGCCGATGTCCAATGTACTTGATGGGTATCATTTGCTTTCCGTGTTGAGAACTGGCCGGCCCAATCACGGGCCGGCCTAGGTTGCACTTGGCTGCTGCCGATTACGCGGGGCCGCGCAGAACGCAGTCGACCAGGACATCGACAATGCCAACGGCCGAATCGGCGGCGCCCTTGCGGGTCAGCGTCAGATAGGCGTCCTTCGGCAGCGTGACCGGCGCATTTACCGCAGTTGTTCGCGTGCGTCCGGTCGACGAGGTTGCCAGCCCGGAGAAAAAGAACGCGGCATTCTGCGGGACGGCAGACGAATCGACGCCATCGGCATAGAGGAAGCCGATGTCCGCCGTGGTCGACGCGGCAAAGGCATCGGAAACGATGGCAACTGCGTCATCGAGAACGGTGCCGGCCGGAAGGAAGGCGAGGCGCGCCACGTCATTGATCTGGACCGCAGTCGCCAAGTCGGACTGATTGGCGGCGACGCCGGAGGCATTGGTGGTGAAGTTCCCGCGAATGACGGACTTGTTGCCGGACGGACCAGAATACTGAAGGGCTTTCATGCCCTTGGCGGTGAGGGTGGTCATGGTGTTTCTTCTCCTTGAAGATCAGAAGAGGCCGGGGAGTTCCCGGCCTGCTTGTGGTTAGGCGATTGCCACGGCGGTATCGATGGCCATCACGCCGAAGTCGGTGTATTGCTTCGCCGTGCCGCCGTGATCGACGAGGAACTGAATCTTGGACGTTCCGCCGATCATGCCGAGCAGGATTTCCAGCTTGTCGCCATGGTCAAGTTCCTTCTCGGAAATGAAGTAGGAGCCACCGGACTGGCGGAACTTGCCGTAAGCCTGGGCCAGCGCCTGACCGCCAAGCAGAAGCGCGCGGTCGACGGCGTACCCGGCGCCGAATGCGGCAGGCACCAGGTCTGTCGATGTTTCCGTGTTCGCCGTTGTGGAGGGGCACCAGCGCAGGCTGTTCCCGGCATAGAACCGGATCGGCTTGGGCATCTTGACGATCAGGATTCCGTTCCAGATGCCGGCTTCGCCCATGAACAGCGGATTCTGCTTGGCCATCTGCGCGCGGGCCATCGCGTTGGCCTGCCAGGTGCGGAAGTTGGTAGAACGTACCAGCGACGTGTATTGCTCGGACGAGCAGAGCAGCACGCGCAGAGGTGCGTCACTGGCCATCAAATCGCCCTCGAACTTCACTGGCGGCGGCGGCAGCGGCATCGAATCCAGCTTGGTGCGCAGCGCATCGACCAGATCGATGTTCATCACATCGGTCGTGGCGATGGTGATCTCGTTTCCGGATGCGGCAATCGGCTCGATGCCGCTGCCGGTCGACATGAAGTGCCGGTTGCGCGTCGGAGCCTTGACAGTGTTCACCACGATGTCGGAGAAGTCGGGGTCGGACGCCAACGGCACGGCCCACTCGATGTCATCGGCGAAGCCACGGGCACCTGCCAGATGGACCAGACTCAATTGGTCCTCGAGGCGGCTCATGTAGTCGTGGCCGAGCGACTGCGCCAAAGCGCGCAGTTGGTGCGGCGTGCGCTGCTGGGTCATCTTGCCGCCAGCGCTGATCGGCTTGCGCGTCTGGTTGATGCGCAGGCTGTCCTGCGAGAAGTCCATGCGGTCGCCCTTGCCTTCGGCGTACCGCTCGCCCATGATCGGCTTGCCGCCGATCAGGTTGATGAGGTCGAAGGTAACTTCGTCACCAGCCATCTTGGTCAGGTCTTGACAGCGAACGATGGGCAGTTGATTGCCGGACTGGCGGCGCAGCGTCGACTCGGCGTCGGACTGTTGCGGCAGCTTTCCGGCCAGGCTATTGAGGCGGCTGATTCGCTGCTGCGAAAGGGCGAACAGGCCGGCGGATTGAACACGGACAGCTTGCGGACTGCCGTAGGGGATGACTGTTTCAGCCATGATGTTTCTCCTGAAGGTGGAATGCGCGGCTCACGCCGGGCGTAAAACGGTTGCGCTTAAAGAACCCTGTTCATCAGCCTCATGATCTCTTCCGGGGTTTTCGACTCCATCGACCGCGAAAGCTGATTGATGTCCATTTCCCGAATCGCCTCGCCCTCGTCGTGGTGCGCCCGCGCGCCCGCCGGAACCTGGGAAAGACTGGTCGGAGCCTTGGTCTTGGCTTTGGAAATTGCCTCGGCGGCCTTGCTGGCGGCATCAGCATTGGGTTGCCTGGTCTGCTTGGTCTCGAACAGCGGGGCAATCTCGCCGACCGCCTTCTCGATGGCGTCGCCAAAGGACATGCCTTCGGCCACGAACTTGTCGCGCTGGAGAACGACAAGATCAATCGCCTTCTGGTTGGTATCTGCTCCTTGAGGGTTCAGGAACGGGTACTGTTCGACCAGCGCCTCGACGCGCTTCCCGACATCGGCAACGGCACGTTCCTGCGCCATCTGCTGACGTTGGGCGGCTTGCGCTTCGGCAAGCTTCAGGTCCATGCGCGCATTGGCAATCTCCCGTAGCTGCTTGCGCAACTCGTTGCGATCGATCTCGCCCTCGTCGAACGCCGTTTCAATGGCGTCCTCGCGGCTATCGAGGTCGGCCAGGCGATCCGCCAGACTCACCGGAAAAGATTCCGGGTCGGTTGCCGGTTGCTCGGCCTTGCTTGCCTTCAGTTCGAGAAGTTCCTGCTCAAGTTGCTGCGCACGCGCCCTCGCCGACTCCAGTTCCGAGAACGGAATGGTGTGTTGGCCGTCCTTGGCCAGAATCACAGGCTCGGGTTCGGCTTCTGCTGCGGGCTTGTCGGGATCATCGGCGGGCGTATCGATGCTTTCCTCGGCCGGCTCTGCCGCCTCGGTATCGCCCTCAAGCGTTTCACCCGCAAACAGGCGGGCCTGCTCGTCCTCGCTCAACGCCTCGAATGCTTCAGCGTCGTTCAGGTAAGACTCCATGTTGCGACCAGACATATTGCGCTCCATCTTCGGGAATGGCGTCGTCCTCTCGGCGGGCCATGCCGATCACTTGTCGCCGTGACGCGGTAGTGAGCGGTTAAAACATGCTTCGCCTCGCGGAGAAGCTCCAGCTACGGGAATACCCCGCTTCACAGCGGGAAACTGCGTTGCAGTCATAGGCTACATCGCCCACTAGCATTTTTATCCACCCTCGATCCCGGTATTGACGCCGACATCCGGGTTGGCCGGCATGGTCGGATTGGCCGGGAACTGCGGTGATGTGTTGTGGCGCCGACCAAGCAACTCGCGCGCACCGGCCGGCGTCTGACGCTGAATCGCATCGACCTGTTCCGGCGTCAATTCGGCCGGCCTTCCCGACTGTGCCGGCATGGCGCCGCCCACGGGCGCGGCGCTTGGCACGATCGGCGCGGCGTCGTGGTCCTTGTATCCTCCAGATTTGAGCAGCGTATCGGCCAGTGGCGCCGTCTGCGGAATTGCCGTGATCGTCTGCGCCGTCTGGATGGCACCGAATTGCGCCTCGATGGCCTTGTTGACCGACTCGCTTATGGTCTTCTGCACTTGTGCGTCGATCAGAGGCTGCTTCTGCTCCAGTTCTCGCATCCTGATTTCCGTCTGCGCCTTGGTCAGCGCCTCCTGTACCGCCTGCTGGATGCGTTGCTCGATCTCCGCCTCGCTCGGCGTTGTGCCAAGCTGCTTGATGGCCTCGATCATTTCCTGCCGATTCGGCACGTCCATCAGCGCAAACAGATGCGGCATCATCACACGCTGGTATTCCGGAGGCGCCGACTTGAATGCTTCGCTCATGGCCGCCAGTTGCTGCGTCCTGAAACTCGGCGTGCTCGGAACATCGGACAGCGCGACCTTGAGCCGAGTGCGCTGCACGTCGTTGTCCAGATAGGAAATCCCGTCTTCGTCCAGCATCGGCACATTCAAGGCAATCGTCTTGTCGTCCTTGATGCCGCCTCCGTCGATGAAAACACTCTGCTGCGCGCTTCCCATATCCTCAATGATGAGCGACAGCAGCAGGTCGCCGACATTCATCCGCGATTCCTTGAAGTTGTCGTTGATGTCGGCCAGGTTCTGGTTCGATTGCTCGACAAGCCCTGCCTGCATTACGCCAGACTGCGACTGCGCGCCTTGGCCCATGAACGCATCACTGACACCGGCGACACGCTTGATCGCCTCGCGCGCATCCACCAGCCGGTCGTATTGCTGGCGGTTCAACTCGAAGTCGCGCTCGACCTTGAATACTCCGCCTGAGCGCATGGCCTCCGCACTCAGCACGATGTCAGCATCCGGCCGGCCGATTTCCTCGCGGAAAGCATCGTCGTCATCCAGAACGGCGCCATCGGTGCGCGTCGTGCGCACCGCGCCCAGACCCCATTGCATCTTTGCGATACGCGCGTTGACCTCGTCCTGCAGGTAAATCATGCCGCGCACCAGGCCGAACGGACATCCCGTGCGGTCCTCGCGCTTGCCCCAAAACGGCACATACGGGAATTTGTGGTGCTTGTACGGCGACGGCTGATCCGAAAGCCGGTGTGGCCCCATGAACCACGCCAGACGCACCCTGCCGATCACCGCATAGATGACGTCGACCATGCCGGACGCAGCCGCTTCGACGTGCAGTGGATTGTCATCGTCGTATTCGACCACACGACCATCTGGCGTGGTGATGACCAGCACGCGCTGCCAGTCCCTGTACCAGACCTCGAACAAGCAGACGCGGCTATTGAACGTGTCGCGCCACTCCTGCTCCTCAATCGACCACCCGCGCTCATTGTCCTGCGCCGTCGCCAGGCCCGTGGAAATTCCGCCGTCCGTGCTGAACATGCCCGGATTGATGCCGTGCCACCCAGACCCGGCATGCTCAATGATGTCCGCTGCATCTGGAAACAACAGTTTCGCCTGCTTGCGCGGCATCCATTTGCGCCGGATCAGATAGCGGGCGTCGCTCATGTCGGGCTTGGCAAGCCAATCGAACCAGATTTCATTCCGATGCACGGCGCGCGCCAGGTACTTGTATTTGAACGGGTCTTGCTCGCGTGCCACTTCGACCCAGCCCAGCCCAACCTTGACTTGCGAAGCGTAGGCTTCCGAGCAGGCGGCATCGGCCTTGGAATGCCGCTCGGCCTGATTGAGCCGGAAGTTCAGCGCCTCTGACACGTCGTCTTGCGCCTTGTCTGAGTCTGGAATTACGCGCCAATCGGTTCGCGTCTTCGCCTCCATGCCGGTAATGGCGTCCATTGTCGGGCCGATCAACGGCTCGATGGCTGGCGGCAGTCCGCGCTCGCGCGCCCGGCGCATGACCTCGCTATCCAACTGGTTACCGTCGCAGTAGTCGGCCTCTTTGTCGGCTTTAGAGCGCCACGGCGGTTGCTCCTGCAGCTCCTGCATCCATTGGGTGAAGGTCAGCAGGTCGAGTCCTGCGTGTTCGTCCGATTCAAATTGCTGTCCTGCCATCGCGGCGGTCATGAGATCCATGTTTATTCCCTTACACGCGCCACGATGGCGCCTCTCTGCGTGCGACCTGTCGCCGATTGCTGCCAGGCGCCGGAATTCCCGATACGAAGGTCATGGCCACTGCATCGCCCTTGTCAGGGCTGCGACCAATCGCCTCGCGTATCTCATCTTTTTCGCGTATCTGGATTCCGGCATTGCTGCCCATCTGCACCACCTTGTAGCGCACGGCCGTCAGGTCTGTCAGCAATTCGGAATCCGGCGGAAGCGCAATCGGCTCTTCCGCAGTCGGGTCAAGCGCCTCACGCAGACGCCAGTACATTTCGGCACGCTTGTTTTTGAACCGTAGGTTTCCGGCTACCGTGTATCCTTGGCTAGCCTCGGACCCGACAACCGGAAGAACAAGCAGGTTCAGCCCCTTGATGAAGTCCAGTGCGCTTGATCCTATGCCGATAGCATCAACGCACACGCAAGCGCCGTTTCTGATCAGTGGCGCGACAAATCCAGCGGCTTTCGGCCCGTCATCTGTCACTTGCCCAGGAACACTCAGCACTTCGTCAAACCACTGCCCGTGCCGGCGCGCGGCCGATGTCTTATCCTGACCTCCGCGCGACACGTCCAATCCAAGCGCCGTCATTTGCCCCTTGACATCACGCGGCCTCCATCGCGCTTGCGCAGCCTTAACCCAGTCGGTGGGTATCAACTGCCAAACGTGGTCGGCACGCCCGGCCGTGAAGTCGCCGCGCAGCATCTGCGAGCGCAGCGGCTCTGGCAGCGATTGTAGCGTCGCCTTGTATCCAGTCGTTTGAAGAAACAGGTTGTCATCCACGCTCGAGCGAATGAACGTCCGGCTCTTCGGCGTCATCATCTCGTTGTCAACCGCAACCTGTTCCGGCCCCGGCACTTCCATGTCCCTGCCGTTCTCGTCGGTAACGAACCAGCGCAACTCGCCGTCCTTGGCCGGGTTCGGATGCTGCGGATCAATCCAGGGCGCCCAAAACCGCACGACCCATTCGCCTTCCGCATCTGTCGGCGGGTTCCCGGAACATACCACGCGCTGACGGACGGTAGGATCATCGGTGCGCATCCAGCCGATCAGCGAGCGGAACTGCAGTTCGGTGAAGTGGCAAATCTCGTCGAACAACTTGGCGTCGTGCGCCCGGCCCTGATATTTCATCCAGTCGCCCGGCTCCTTGACGCTGCCGAACTCCAGCACGCGCCCGGCCGGCAGGCGCCACACACCCGTCTGGCTGTTGTAGCCGTCGCGCGATCCAAGAATCGTGGTCATTCGTTCTTCAAGACCGACCAATTGCACGGCCTGACGGCGAAACAAAATGCTGTGCTTTTGAGCGGTCAGCGCCAGCCCGAGCAACAGGTCAGACTTGCCGCCGCCGGCCTGGCCGCCGTAGAACAGGATGTCAGCCTCGGACTCAAGCGCGCGCATCTGCGGCCCTACCTGCGGCAACCACAGCGGCAATCCTTGCGTCAGCAGCTTGTCGAGTTCGGCCTGTTCCTCTGGGGAAAGCCGCTTTGTTAGCTCGACCAACTCTGACGGACTCATGCCAATCACAAAACAGCCCTCGCCAGTAGGTTCGCAATGCGACTTGCGCGCTGCGCATCGGTCAGCTTTGGCAGGTCATCGTCGCCAGTAGTGTTAGGCTTGTCGTCGATACGGAGTACCTTGCGCTGCAACTCGACCAGCACCCGGAGCGCATCGGCCAACAGCTTCGCATTCTTGACGCGCTGCGGCAGGTCAATTGCTGCCAGGTACATATCATTCAGCTTGTCTTCGCCAAAGCTGTTTTCCTTTCGCATCATCTCGCCGACACGACGAAATTCTTCCGTGTAGTCGCCCTCAACCTCGATCTGACTCCACAGGGACGTAACGACGCCCATGGCGCGCTTGACGTCAGTGCGCTGATTGAGCACGGTATCGGCCAGCATCCGTGCATTTGACTCGACAATTTGCGCATCGGAAGCGGAAGACGCATTGCGAACTTCCTTGCGTAACTCTTCTTTGCGTAGTAGCGCTTCCGTCTTCGCGGCGATCCTCGCAGATAGGTCGCGCTCCCATCCGCGTTCTTTAGCTTTACTGCGAATGGCACCTTCCGTGCATCCGAATTGCGCGGCGATGTGGCGCAGCGAGCGAATGCCTGCCCGATACTCAGGTTCAACAGCTTCCCAATCGATCGACCTTCTTTCGCCCATGCTGCCAACTATCCACCAAATGCCAGTATTTTCAATGACCCACTAGCATTTCGGACAGATCAGAAAGTGCCGTGTTTGACGGCGGTGGACAGGATATGCGGCGGTTTTGCCGTCTACTTCTAGTTATGCCTCATGATCCACGCCCTCGCAGCCGCTCTCTACGGCCTTGAGGATCGC
>ERZ761584.67-NODE-67-length-39130-cov-7.716622_pt1 | contig 39130 bp, 63 predicted proteins | sample MGYA00512168_ERZ761584 | MGnify/ENA primary metagenome ERZ761584 (study PRJEB28899, sample SAMN03785564) | bioreactor sludge metagenome | biome: EBPR Sludge; feature: EBPR Bioreactor; material: 0.22µm filtered reactor supernatant | place: Saint Lucia: Queensland...
TAGCACTCACCATAAAATACTCTGTAGTGCCTGTGCCTAGCACCAGTTCTCCATTTGTCGTCCAATCTATAAAAGTATCTGTAGCACCGTTGTTAAATGTGAGTGTGTTAGCAGTAAGCGACATTTCTGTTGCAGAAGAAACAAGGAAAGAAAGTTGCCCATCGGTACCCCAATTAAATGCCGTATCAGAAGTTCCATTAGAAAACGTCATCACATTCGCTTGATATGTTATTTCTGTAGCACCACCAACTGCAAAAATTAAACGACCACTTGTTGTCCAATCAAAAGCTGTATCTGTAGCACCGTTGTTAAATGTGAGTGTGTTAGCTGCAATGGTAAGCTCAAGAGCATTGTTTACATTAAAAAGGTGAGACTGTGCACTGTCTACGTTATATGTTAAATCTGTACCAGCAACAGTTGTAATGGATTTACTTGTACTACCAAAATATACATTCTTACCTGATAGAATAAACACATGATCTTCAAATCTAAAATAATCTTCATCCTCCATCCATGTAATTATTCCATCGTTTGTTTCTCCGTTAAATGTGAGGGTGTAATCAACACCTGCCGCACCAACACCGATAGTAGTATTCCCACCTAAAGTAATAGCGGGGGCAATAATTTCAATAAGGGTAGCCGCATCAATATCCATCTGACCAATAGCAGATGAATTGATTGTGGTAGAGGTATTTCTAAAAGAAATTTCCTCTGTATTGCTCATTAAAATACCATCATTGAATTGAAAATAATCTGCTGTTCTATTCCACAAGAATTGACCGTCTGCACTATCGGTTACAAAATCTATCTGTGGATTTTGTGCTAATCCTATATCACCAAGTTGAAAAAACCCTTGTAGCATCTGAACAACCCCAGCATCAAGGTGTATTTCATCATTAGTTTGAATCTGTATAATATCTGCCGCTGTATCAGAAATAGTACCACCCTGACCAACAATAATTGTTCCATCTGCTATAATAACGTCTTGGAAAACTTGATCTACTGTCCAAGTATTTGTGTGACCTGTATTTATAGATCCAACAACAGCACCCGTTGTTGGAGAAAATGTTAATGATCCATCTACGTTAGTGACACTGGATACACCACCAGAAGAAGAGGACGCGGTTGTAGCATATGAGCGAGGCATGGTATTAATTATTCCCTATATACACGATATGTGGAATTAGGATACATACGTTCTATGCGTTTCTGTTCTTCAATTAAATATTCCATATAGGATTTTGATTTACGTATTTTCATCTCTACAAGAGAAAGAATATTGGGTATACTGAACTGTAATTCACTTTTATTCTTTTTTATCTTGTTACTTTTACAATGATGGTAAATAGTAGTAAAATCTGCGCCATAAATAATACCTAGAGAGATTAAAGAATAGCCCTTTTTTCTCATTACAAGCATTGAGTTTAACTTTTTTTTATCGTTAAAAACTCTATTCTTCATGTATTATATTGTACCGTTTTTATCGTTTATTGCTTATTGTTATTCACACTCCCCGCATGTTTAAGGGCATTTGCAACAAAAAATGCAGCATTTGGTACACCAAGCCCACTAAACATTTTTGTTGCAACTTGGGATGTGATACCAAGTGCATTAATAAATTCTCCAACAACACGCGGAGAAGCTACCGTTAAAAGTGCTGTTAAGGCAGGTAAACCATGACCAGAGAGTAACGCATATACTCCACCTGTTTTTTCAATAAGTCCCGTAAGCCCACCAGGTAAAACTTGACTCATATCTGAACCCGCAATCTTTGGTAGAAGTCCACCCTTGCTGTATTCATTTAATTGTGTAACAAGTGCATTACGGGCGGGGTTGTTATCTTTAAGAGAACTGATGAGCTTTTTAAATGTAGTATCAACGGCAGCTTTTCCACCAAGGCTCAAAGTTTTTTCAAGTTGCTCAATAAATTGAGTATCATCAGCGTACTGTGACGTGAGTTTTGCATACCCAGGAACATCTTTCAAAATGCCTCCTTTGTTTGATGGGTCCCATATAACATTTTTTACACCCTGTACAAAAGCTCGATAATCTGAATTTGGTGAATAATAACCACCCAACACTTGCTTCAAATTATCAAGACCCATAGTTGTTGCATCATCTGCTTTTGTTCCGTACTGACGCACATAGTCAACCAATGTTTTAATATCTTTCTGTGCAACAGTATCCAAAGCAAATTTTGAACGTGAGAAATCAAGACCTCCACCAGCAGTTTTTTGAATATTAAATTTACTTAAATTATCATCTACAGCATCATATAGAGGCTTCAAATCATGGATTGTATTATCGGCAAGATCAGCAACATTCTGTGTATATGTTTGACTGCGTGTTTGACGAACAGCCCTCAATGCCTCCTTTGCCTCGTCAACTATTTCTTCTGGTGTATATTTACCACGTAATGCCTCTCTAAATGCAGCACGTGCATCACCGCCCTGCATAGCTTGTTTAAGTGCTGTATTTACGGTTGTACCACCCTCACCAGTAGAAACACCGAGTGTACTACCGAGCACATTCCTAGCACCACGGCCAACAGCACGAACAGGTGCAAGACCGATATCCGCAGTCTTTTGAATACCACGATTGAGTAAATCGCTATATAAACCTTTTGCACCAATAGCTTTAGAAGCGGCTTGAGCAAAGTCATCTACAGAAGAGAATTTTGTCGGATCAAGTTTTGATATTTTTGCAATAATTTGTGGATCAGCATTTAAAGCCTTATTAGAAAAATTAAGAATCAAATCATCTTTCATTGACTGTATCCCCTGTGTTACATTTCCCGTAAAATCAGGATCAGCTAAAACATGTTTTGTTGTATCTCGAATACGATCATTGTAAGCTAACAGCTCACCACCTTTTCCAACTTTTGATCCAGTTGCAACATCAGCTAGTTTTGCTCCACCTTTCAAAAGAGTAAGTACATCTGCACCAAAACCAAGAGGATCGTTTGTGGCTGTACGTTGCAACGTTTGCAGTGTTTTGTCTACATTAAATTTTTCATCTCCAAAAGAAGTACCGTATCTCTTATTTGCATATTCACCAAGACGCTCTGCCATTTGAGTAGCGGGAGTGTCATATGTTGTACCAGTAAATTTATTTAAAGTTTTACCCAAAAGTCCACCAGCTAAATTACCCACCCCCTCAATTGTTCTTATTGGATGTGCAACAGCACTAGCAAGATTCTTTCCAAAATAAAGTGCAGACGACGGTATATTTCCAACAGCTTTTGCACCAGCGGCAATTGGTCCCTCACCAGTTTTAGATGGGAAAAATGCTCCATACTGTTGACCACTTTCAACATCGGGCATCGTTAAACCAGACGGTGTAATTGGACCTGTTGGTGATGGTGCAGATCCAACCGCTGCACCCTGATTTCTGTGCAACATATGCTCATTTTTCAATGTAGAATAATACCCCATCACCTTATTTACATGTGACGGCGTATCATACATAACACCATACTTATTGACCCCTCGATGATTCTCAAGATACGCGTTTGGATTACCAGAGTTCCATTCAGAGGTAATTTGTTCAGGAGTTAAACCAGCCTGTTTTCGTTCAAGAATACGATAGTATGCAACTTTATCTTGGTTTACAGGATCACGCACATCCGCATTTGGATTATTCAAGTATTTTCCAGCCCACGCTTTCCACGTTGGCTCCGTAAACTGGTATGCGCCATATTCACCACTTTTACCAGGGGCACTATAGTTTTCATTGCTTTCAGCACGTCTCATTGCTTTAGCAAGTGCCACAACCGATGGATCAAGTTGTGTTCCGTCTTTTGATAAAGTTTGATTTTCCATATGTTTAGAACCAACCTACTGAATTAGATGGTGGTTGTGGTTGGAATGTTTGTATAGATGTTTGACCACCACCGAGAGAACCGTATGCGTTTATCTTTTCCTGCATCAATTGTTGAGCTGCTTTAATCGCTGCTTCCAGTTGATCTGGTCCAAGATTCGACGGCAAGATCGCTTCCGCTTCGGAACGAGACTTATCTGTTGCAACACCGCCTCCAAGAACCATAGCAATTTCACCACGAGCAACACCAAGTTTTGTTTGATAATCCTGAAATTCCTTACTTCCAATAGCAGATTGCACACCATTCAAAGCGGCATTAATGACAGGAAACGAGGTGAGCGGCAAATTCTTAACCGAAGAAAGCAAATCTTCAAGATGAGTTTTGGTTGTGTTAAATGAATTTATGAGACTTTGGTATGTCTGTCCACCCAATGTGTTAGAAGAGCTTACATTAAATGCTGGATTGAAATTTTGTACCTGCTGGTTAAGCTGTGCCACAAAATACGGATTATTACCAAGCGCACTTGATGCATCTGCAAACGTCATCTGGCCTGTAGCAACTTGCTGTGCATATGTTGATACACTCTGTTGTATAGGATTAGTGCCCGTAATAGCCTCGCCAGTGTTAGGATCAACAAGTTGTGAGGTAAATGCCATTTCGCGTGGTGCAGATAGACCAGCAGCCGTTTTAAGAGCATCTAGCTCCATTTCACGTTGCTTGTTTGCTTGCTCCAACATACTTGAAGCAGCAGTAAGACGTGGTGCATAGTCACGCTCTAGTGCAGCAGCTCTACCCTGTTGAAATTCTAATGGTATAGGGTTTGCAAAAATAGCATTTTTACCGCTACTTAAGCCAGTTTCAAGATTTGCTTTTTGTGCAAATGCTTTTTTTTGTTCTTCGGACATGCCCGCATAGGAACCCGACAACATCTCAATTAAATAACCAAAAAGACCCTTATTACCAGCACCCCCACCACCTAGTGTAGGTTGTGATGATGGACTTCCTGGCCAAGATCCATTAGTGCTCACGGCAGAGGGTTGAAAAGCAGATATTGGAGCAGCAGTTTGTGAAGCTGGTAGATTATTTACTGGTGCTTTATCTGTAGGAAATTTTGCCAACTGACCCAATGTTTGAGGTGTTGTTTGTGCAACTTTTGTTGCTGGAGTTGAACTGTATTGAGGTAATACATTTGGTTTTGTTGAAGAAGTATATGTAGAACCAATAGGGTAATTAAATCCCCCCTGTGGTTTATTTGGTACTACTGATAATTTTGGGTATGGTGGCATATTATGTTTGTGTAAGTGAAGTTACAAAAAGATTTGGATTATATACAGGTGCATCGGTATCCACAAGTGCAACATTTGTAGTCTTTTGTCCGTATTCTGCATTAAGCATCTCATATCCAACGTCATACAATTCTTTATACATTTTTGCTTGTGCAGGACTTGGCACAATAGAATTAAAGTATACCCATAATGCTCGATATAGTGCCAAATCCTGATAATCCTCTGCTAAAAGAGGCATCTCACCAATTACATACGACGCACCAGAAGTAGTAACGCCTGTGTATGGGTTAAGCAGTGTAAGGGTTGTTGAATTTACATAAGCCCCAATCTCGTACCACTGTTCATCGCCAGATGGCGCTGTTACACGTATCCAACGACCTGCCATATCTGGTATAAAGGTTGCACCACCAGCACCAGTAACAGTTGCAGAATTATTTGTAACCGTAACCGTACCAGTACTATAATCCGCCTGTGAAAGATCACGTAAGCGAATCTTATAATTCATTGTGATTGTATTATCATCAGAAGCGGGAATAGGAAATAGACCCATTTGACCATCAAAAACATAGAAAAATGACGGAAAATCTTGATAAAATGTGATCACATTTAGGGCATCCCAATACTCTCGATTTGGTGCAAATTTAGGTGTCCAAAGAACACTGCCAATATTTACGGTTACGTTTATGAGATTTTTCACCTGTGGTGGTAGATTGTAAAATTGTTGTTGTGCTTGTGTAACTGTTGTATAGCTTCGTTCATTAAAATAAAATTTTCCAGTCAAATATCGAAGTGAGTCATTGATAAGAAGATCACCAGTTTCAAGGCCACTGGTCGTAGTGTTTTTTGTTAATTTACCCCATCTGTTTCTATAATCCGTGTAGCTTATCATTTGATATTATTGTACTTCTGTTTTTAAAGAGTGGTATTGGGATATTAAGATGGAGCTACCGTAGTTACCGTTCCACCAGCACCACGATATTTAAGTGCGCCAGATTCAACGTATAAAATACCAGCAGATGTTGCACTGCTAGAGGGCACTGTTCCCTCAACTATTGTGAGTGTGTTTGTATGATCAGTACCAGACAGCAGAGATACTGCCCCACCAATCTGCACCCGTGAACCCATACCACCAACAATCACACTCCCCAATTCAGTAGAAGAAGTTTGACCCGTGCCAATAAGAACATCGCCATTAGTGGCAGTAACAGTAGAGGGGGTAGTAAGTATTATTGAACCAGGTATATTATCTGGGAAACTATCTGGTCCAGCTCCACCGAAAATAAAAACATGTCCTCCATAATCACCTGTGGTAGGTGTAGCATTACCAGCATAAATAACAACATCTGAACCATTGTCGTTAAAAACAGGAGAAGTGGAAACAATAGTGTTTGCAAAATTTATGGATACCCCTGAATTGTTTACTGGTGGATCACTCACATAATCGGCAGTCGTAAGTCCAAATGCAATAGGAAAACCATCAGGATTAAAGCCTTTTACATATGAAGTTTGAATACCACCAGTTCCGTTAGCGGGATCTCCAACAAACAACTCTTGATCTGCATCTACATACTTAAAAAAATCACTGCCTGTAAATACACCGCCAACATTAACTTGCACACTAGTGTCTGGTGCTCCAGGAGCACCACCACCAGTAAGCTCAACCCACTCTGTACCGTTCATTATCCATTCAGTAAAATCTGTTCCATCGTACTGAAAACGAAGTGTACCTGTAATAGGAGTATCAGTAGGCTCTACTGTTGCATCCGAGACTTGTAAGATTGGAAAACCCAGCAAATCAGCAGGATCTACTTGCAAATTGTCTACACCATCATGTGAGTGCGGTGGAATTTCGGGAACACCACTTACGTAGTTTTCCCGCATCATTTTCTTTATCAAAGCTCTTACCTCTGATTCTTGCATATTAATATAATCTTATTTCTCTCAAAGGAATAAAAGAAGAATTATTATCGTCACACGCAAACTCAACTTTAAATTGAACCCACTGTGCTGTGTTTATATTTGAATTAAATGACTCGGAAAGGACTTGATTTGTTGAACCGTTTGTTGTTCCGATGACCATATACGCTTCTGTAAAATTAGTACGAAAACTCAATCGTATTTGATCGTTTGCCGCAAGAAGTCTGTCGAGCTTGTACTCACAATTTTCAAATGTTGTAGGGTTAAGATTTGTTCCAACAGGTATGAGATCTGTTTCAATTACTGGCTCAAAATTTTCCCACGGTGTCTCATCATTATAATCAACACCTCCAATATTATTGTTAGACCATGCACTATAGTACCTGTCTGGTCTATAAGACGAGACATTGTTTGGTGGTTTTTGATTCAAGTCAACAAGTATGTTTGTTGCGTCGTCTGCATCAGATGCATCATATCCATACGAGTTTTCACTTTCACAAGTAAAGATTCCCGTATTTAGATCCAAACTAAATATGCCACAAATTTCATTACCGTTACCATCATTACCGTGTGCACCAAACCACAATCTATTTCTATGAAACATCAACCCACCAAAAGACCATGTGGGATCAATTTTTCCAAGAAAAGAATCTGGTATTTTTCTAAGAAGTGAAAGTTGATACCCGTTAGTCTCATATACATCTCCTTTTGCTCCAGTAGTGATGTATACAGTATTAAGAATATTGAGCATTTTTACTGGTTGCTCATTAATCGGTAACGGTACGTTGTATGAAGTTGATACACGATCCCAAGGATATATAAAAGACTCACCCGCAACCAAAAGATTTTGTCGAAGTTCTGAAAGCCAAATTGATGTGTCGGTTTGTGGCAATGTTAATGCTGCGTAATTAACACGCATTGTATTCTCATCATTGTAGTTAAATACTTGACCATCAGGAGCAAAAATTGCACCCACAAAGTAACCATTACAGAAATACAACCTATCATCTGTAGCAACAATTGACATATGTTCTTCTGATGTTGGAGAAATAGATACACTAATTGTATCGTCGGTTATGTTGCTATTTATTGCAGGAAACCACGTAACAGCCGTGCTTCCATTAGTAAAACTTCCAGCAACAACCTGATTACCATTATCAAATGATATTTGATACGTTCCTGTAACACCTGGCCATGAATTATCAAGTGTACCTGATGTTGCACCAGCAACAGGTGCAACAGTTAAATCCACAGAAAGAGTAGAGGCAAAAAAACCTGCACCATTAACATCGCGCCAATTTGTTGACGTAACCCCAGATGCATTATTTCCATTTCCACATATCTGAATTAATGTACCACTAAATGCAAACAAATAATCTTTGAAATAAGCAATTCCTTTTCCTTGTGATCCTGTAGTTATGTCATTGCCATTTAAAAGCACAAAATATGGAAAAGAAGTACCTGTTTTTGTACCTGTGTCTTGCCATATTCTCCCATTATCATCTTGTATATATGTTCTTACGTTTTCTCCTGTAGATTGGGTAAAATACATAGGATTACCCATCGTAGTTAATGTCAAAGTATGTGTACCTGTCCCTGTCGTTGTAATGACAATTGCAGATCCACCCAAAGTTGAAGCAAGTTGAAAAGTTGAACTCGTGCGTGCTTGTACAAAATAAGTAGTACTTGTTGCCAATGGATTTGGCAGTGTTCCTGTAGTAGTCAAAGTGACAGCATCTCCAACGTTTAAAGTAAGTCCCGTGTAATTCAATTGGCTAGGCGATGTTGAAGCGGTAAAAGTTGTATTACCTCCAGCAGTATTGATACGTTGCCTTTTATAATTCACGTAGGCAGATCCTTTTAAGTAATGTATGTTGACATTACGCATGTTTGAAATTCCCTCATATGGTGAATCTGCAACCCCACGTTCAAATCCATCAATAATAAGTATTGGTTTATTGCTATATTTATCTTGTTCCCATCTATATGCCATATTTATACAAAATTAAAGAGAAACGACCCTCCCGACTGTGAGGATGGTGGTGGCTCTGGTGCGGGAGCAAATGATACTGCCAATAAACCACAATTAAGACCACTTGTTTTATTCATAATCATGGTATATACACCTGCTGGTGTAATACTTCCATTACTTCTTGCTGCCCCCCTACCACTTGCACTTGATAACAAAATAAGATTACTGTTAGCAGTAGTACCATTCTTTCCAAAACTTAAATATGCCCAACAATTATCTGTACTGCCCGTATTCATTGTAGAGCCAGTTGAAACCGTAGTACCTGTATTTGCATTACCTGTACCACTATCTACAAGAATTGGTGGTGTTTGTAATACACCTGTAAAACTTGTAGCGCCAGCAAAATGTTCTGTACTACCTTGTGCCCCAACCGTGACCTCAACGGTATTGGTGCCAGTATCAGGGGCCAAAAGACCAAAAATAAATGTGCCACGTGCAGCACTTGGAGTGGTACTCTGTGCAATAAAAGTCATACTCACCGCATTGTACGTAGCAGTCATGGTTGGAGATGCACCAGTATAATTGTGATTAACACTTACAAGTAAAAGCCTATCATCACCACTACATGTGTGAGAAAAAGAGAAACTTGTTACGTTTCCGTAGTCTGCATATGCTGTGTCTGAATCAAGTGCGATTGCCATAATTATATATTTTGTCCCACAATAAAACCATCGTACGTTCCTGAACCTGTCCTAATGAAACCGAATACGTCTCTTTTATTACCCGTGGTGGTAAGTGTAGGAGGAGTACCACCCGCCCATCGAATTGTTGTAAACCAAGTAACGGTACGACTACCTCCACTGTCTTGTGTGATTGAAATAATAAACGTTTGATTGTTTGTATCATTTGAGAGAGCAATTGTTATATTCCCTGCTGGCATCTGAATAAAATGCTGGTTGGATAAAGAAAGATCCAGTGTAGCAGTAGCAGAAGCAGACGGGCTGTATGTCTGTGCTGTTGGATTAGTTGCACTCATCACTGGTTTTGTAATTGTAGGAGTGGTGAGAGTTTTGTTGGTAAGAGTATCTGTAGTAGCCCTACCAACTAAAGTATCTGTGGAAGTAGGTAGCGTTAAAGTACCCGTATTTGAAATTGTGGAAATAACGGGTGCAGTAAGAGTCTTGTTTGTAAGAGTATCTGTGGTGGCTCTACCGACCAAAGTATCAGTAGAAGTTGGGAGTGTAAGAGTACCAGTATTTGAAATAGTAGATATAACTGGCGCAGTAATGGTTTTATTTGTTAGTGTTTGTGACCCATCGGTTGTTACCACCGTACCTACAGGTAATGCAGCATTTAAATTATTAAAATTAGTATTAATAATTGTTAGAGACGATGCTCCATTATCTGATGTTGTAAGTGGTGTAATTATTGCCATGTTATGTGTATGTCCAAGGTGATGAAAGGGTCCAAGGATATGTATAAATTGACCACAAAGGGCTTCCCGCATATGAACCACTAAGTGATGTTGGAAAAAGATTTGGATTAAACATGTTAAGAGAGATACACGTAGGTTACACCGTCTCCGTTTGAGGCAGCGTCTACATATATTTTACTTAAATTATCAAGATCAAGACTTACAGTTTCAGCAGGACTCAACTGAAAACCATTAACAGAAGAAACTGACGAAGAGCCAACATATATCAATCCAGTGTTGGAAACTTTTGCACGAATAGTTACCGTTTTTATTGATGTTGAAGATGCAAGTTGCACAGAAGTACCAGCAGTGGTAACTGTTTGTGCGCCATTTCCTATCACCGAATACGGGTTAATATTAACCCCTGTCAAAATCGGTGACAGGTTTACATTTCCACCTTGCTCTATCGAGGCCATTTTAACCTATTGCTTCTTTTAATTTTGCGACCTTTGCTTCATGTGCCATTTCTTTTTCAAGGAGCACACGAGAGCGATTCGCAATATCGTTTTCACGTCGAGTCAAAGATATATCACGTTCATCCATTGATGCTTTTTCAGCAACCACAGATGCACGTTTTGACTCAATATCTTTTTCAATATCTTCTAAAAGAGCTTTTGCTGTTTTTATTGCACCATCTACAGATGAAGCAATAACTTTTTGATCAGCAACTTGGCGAATTACAGAATCCAATTCTTTTGAAAGTTTTTCAAGAGATCGTTCGTGAGATACTTTCTCTTCATTTATTTTATTGAGTTCAGCTTGTTGAGCACTTATCAACTTTTGCAAACGTGTAGATTCTGATTCAAGTAATGTAACGGTATTCTGTCCGTTTTCAATACGTGCTTGTAGATCCTCTGGTAATGGTATTTCTTTTCCTGATTGTCCCAAGTTATTCATACTCATAATCGTGTGTTTTATAGCTCCAAAACTGCGTACGACGGACTGGTGCCAGCAACAGTAACAATACCTCGGTATACGTTACCGTCCATCATTGCAAAAGACCCTCCTGTACCATCAGCAGCGCCAGTGCTTGCTTTTAATACGAAACTGTAGCTGTTAGAAGCAGCCGACGAACCAAATTTTACATATAAAACGTTTGTACCAAGATTTTGAATTTGGAATCCACTACGTGCAGAGTTTGCTGCGAGTGCTGTAGTAGAAGTTTGTTCTCCATACTTATTCCCTGAACCAAGACTATCTCGAAATTGTAATGAATTATTAGCCATTATTTTTTATTGAAATCTTAATCATGTTTGCTTGACCCTCAAGAGCTTTTTCTTTTATTTCAATACGTTGCTCCCTCATTGAAAGCTCGTATTCTTTATCAGAAACTTCATCAAGGCGCTTATGTAACACATCAAGCAAGGCATCGGCTTCATCCCTTTTTTCCTCTGCTTGTTTGAGTATAGTATGTGCTTCTTCTCTCTTTTGGTCTATTGGGATTAATAATCTGGCTTTCTCTTCACTAAAATTTTTTATCTCTCTTTTTAATGCCTCTATACGTTCCACTGCATCCTTTTCTTCATTTGCCCACCGTAACTTTTGGTTTGCTAATGCAACCTCAAAACGAGCATCCGTGTTGTTATACTCTTTTTCCGCTTCTTTTATAGCATCACGGAGTGCTCTTAAACGGAGGATGCCTTTTGTGATCGCCTCCTCCCTATTATCTTTTACTTCTTTAGGAGTGAGGAACTTCATCTACTTTTTTGATTTTATTTCAGCAAATTCTTCTTTAGAAACCGACATTCTTTGAACTTTTGGAGAATTTTCTTGTTTTAGATCTCGCTCAAGTTCCTCTCTGATTTGTGCTCGCATAACTTGAATTTGTGGCGATTCTTCGTCTGGTTTTAACTCACGAAGAATTTTCTGCTCATAAGGCTTTCGTGCTTCTGGTACACCAACAGAAATACCCTTTGGAGAACGCCAGTAGGGGTCTTTATTTTTTTTTCGTGTTTCCTCTTCATCCTTTCGTGCCTCATCAAGCATAATTTTGTCTACAAGATTAGTAGTAGCAAGAACTGCAAGATGATGTGGTAACTCAATGGTTTCTTGGGGTTTTACACTGATAGGTTGGCCACCCCACTTAAATGTAAATACTTCATCAGTGATATTGGTGAAAGCAAAACGTTTTAATGGATCATAAATTCCCTCTTTTACTGTTAAATATGATGACATAAATTTCAGTTACTTTTAATAACAAAAGTATACCACAACAAAAAACCACCCGTAAGGTGGCTCTTTGCTCTACCTGTCTACTAATACTAGAGGTTGATATTTACTGCACCGTATTCTGTTGTTGAGATATCAGTAACAGCAATACCTACAGGTGCTTGTACACCAGTAAGTGCCTCAACTGCACCAGCAGTAGCATTTGAAGCTACTAGTGCAGTTCCAACGGTTACTGCACCATCAGCAAGAACGTTTGTAACACCCTTTACTTGTACCCAGCCGTAGTATGTTGCTGGTGTAGCATTGATTGCTACTCCAATAGGGAAACTAGAAGCTGTTGCAGGATTTACAATTACTCCACTGTAAGGATTTGCAATAAGATCAACCTTTGTTGAAGCAGCTACGATACTTGTAAGCAACGCATCGCCCAAAGTAAGGGTAAGAGTTGCCGCAGAATCAGCCGCAGGATGACCAGAAATCTGGTATTGATATCCTGCTCCCGTAGAAGTAGTAATCAATGCCCATCCACCAGAGTAGTAATTTGCTGTTGCAGCAGTTGCACCAAGAGTAACCGTAATAGAAGTCGCACCTGATGAAGCATTAGCTGTAGGTGCAAGATTCTGGTGATTAGCAATTTGTGCAGACGCTTGCTGTAGTTTACCAGGAACAAGTGCTACCGCACCTGCACTGACAAATCGAAACTCACGTCCGTCTCCCGTTACTGCACGCACCCCCAATTCAGGAATTTGTGTAGTGTACGGCACTGTTCCAGCAGTAGGTGAAATTGATGTGAACAAGTCACATGGATTCACCATTATGTCGCTTTTAAGAGAAGAAGCCATTTTTATTTTATTTAATTAATAATTTTAACTTGCAATGTAATTTACCTTTATAACTTGAGAAGAAGATGTTGTCGCATTTGAAAAGAAATTCAAATATGAACCCGCTTTCCAAATACGATTAGCATTTGTTCCAGTTAGTCCAGGAGTCGTTGATGCAACATACAACACAGGTGTTGAAGTTGCAACAGTTGTACTCAATACATAATTTGTATTACTTCCAAGTGTTGTGGCACTAGAGCTTGTCGCTGCTTGCAGTGTCATTGCAGCAGTAGACGTGCTCACAGTTGCAAGAGCGTCATAAAAATATGATACGCTTTCAACAATTCGATCCTGACTATCAGCGTTATAAAGACTTGCTACTTGATACTTATTTTCAGAAGAAACATAGGATGTACTATCATTCGCATTTGCCACAATTTGTGACATACGAGGTGTACTACCTGTTGTTCCCTCCGCACTTGTACCTACTGCAACTGGTAGAACTTGTACAGACGGCCAGAAACTATGACCACCTACTACTCCAATTGCCAAGCTCACAACCATGAGCAATCCAACAATATATTTATTCATACTAGATGATGATATAGCTTACTGGTAATGTAGCACTTTCTCCATCTGATGAGGTAATTACTACCTGACCATTAGTTACAGCATATGACCATCGACCAGCCGCAGGTGTTGCGCCTGTCACATATGCAAGAACGAACGAATTTGTAGCAATCTTTGCATCGGTAATAGTACATGTATTTGGTGTACTACCCCACAAAACTGTTGCGGGTGTCTTGTATCGTGACCATCCGTCGTAGTTTTGAAATGAATGATTGCCTGGTGTTGGTGTTTGTGCCATTGTTTTTGTCTTTTAACCCTCTTGGATCGAGTCCAGTAAAGGGGAAACTTATTAAATTCCAGTTACACCTGTAAGTTTACCGTGTCGGCGTGGGTTATCTGTACAAAGATTACCTCCGAGAATGATAAAGCTGTTAAATGCAAACTGATTGTTTACCTTAATAAATCCTGTCCAGTAGAATCCAAGATTTGATACCTCATTGTATGAGTTACCAGTAAACAATTTTCCAGCAACGTCTACTTTCTTTGCACCCTCAAAAGCATCGAGTTCTACATCAAGACCATAGAAGTCAAGATAATTCTCATTGAGGAATACAAGGCTTCCTGTTGTAGCCTTTCGATCTGGTACGATCTCAAGACCAGCAAACATCAAACCTTGGAAGCCCTCATAACCTTTGTAGTTAGGAACAATATTTACTTCCTTAAAGATTTTCTCTTGAGGTTGTAGCAACTGTTCATAGAGTGCCCATGTTGGATAATCTGTATATGCACGTGTAGGAACAACAGAGGCATCTGCAATGTTGTTAAACAATGTACGCATAGCAGCAAGACTAAGTGTAGCAGATGCTGTCACTGTAGATTGTAGTGTTGGGTATGTAGATCGTGAAAGACCTCCAATTGTTGCAACACTTGAACCATCATCTACGATAGCACCTAGACCCAAAAAGTCTTTGTTGTTATTTCCTGTACCTGTTGACCACAACATTGTACCAACTGCATCTGCAAGGTCTTGAGCACGTGATTGCATTTCAACCTTTGTAAGGTCGAGCACTTTCTGAACAGTGTTGTTTGCAACAAGATCAGTACCAGCAAGAGCCACGTTTGCAGTAGAAAATCGTGGATTGTACTTCATCAATACGCGAGTATCTGTGAAGTCTGTCGGCAATGTATCAAATCCGATAAATGAACGAATCGCTGTACCAACTTGAAACTTGATAGGAAAGTCTTGAGTAGCTGCATCAAATCGCTTTGTTTTAGAAAGCATTTTTGTTGCAAATGTGTTCGCTCGGAGCACAGTATCAACTACACGAGGTACAATTTCCTCAAGCGTAAGGGTATCAACGACATTATTAAATGCCATAGTTATTTGTAATATTAATTGCTAATTCGTTTTCTGTAAGAGTTCCAGTCTCTAGGATCCCAATCTTTCTGATCTTTCTCCCGTCCAACTGATTCACCCTCTGATTGCACTGCTGTAACAGCAGTTGCAGCAGAGCGAGCTTGTTTCATAGAAGCGGCCTGTCGCCCCGTGCGAAGTTCGTATATCTCCCATGCTTTTTCAAAAGGTATGGTATCACCAGCATAGTTTCCGAACTCATCTTTTGGAGTATATTCGTCAACAATGTCAAGCAATGCCCCCTCCTCTTGTGCCGTAAGATCACGCCCTAACGCAAGTGACAAATCCTCAATGCGAGACTCAATAATATTCTCATTCATTGAGATAGCTTGCTGCTCATATGATGTTTTTTCTTCTACAGCTTTCAACGCTCGCTCCGCAGCACGCTGTTCAGCACGCTCCTCAATCTCTCTTTGACGCTGTAGTTCATATCCATATGCCTCCCTAGAAGCATCAGAATCACCGAAAAGTTTTACCCAATATCCAGGGAGAGAACCTTTATATACTTCACCAGTAGATTCTTCACGCGAAAAATTATTTTCTTGTGATCTACTGCGCTCTAGTTCACGCTCTCGCTCTAATTGTTCAAGGCGAAACTGTGCCTCCATAGCAACACGTTCAGCCTCTTTCGTTCGTGCAAGAACTGTACTAAAACGTGAATAGGGTACCGTTTGCTCCTCATTTTCATTTGAAGCTACGATGGTGTCGCCGCCCAAAGTCGGTGTACCTGTATTCTGATTTCCACTTTCAGTTTGCGAGACTTCGGCTGTGGTGTTCTCCGAGCTGTCGTTATTGACAGCAAACGCTGGTGCGTTCAAATCTATTTTTTTTTCCATACTACGGGAGGTTTTTGCCTTACGGCGGGTTACATCCTAGAAAACCCTAAGAGCTTTATGCTAAAAAGTGGCTCTTAACACTCACCGTTTTGGGTGTAATTTCGTGAAAAGGACTTCTTCGTGTTTGTCTGTTCATATTTCATTCCGCCAGCTTTTTCAGTCCCCTTACCCGTCTCTGGGTATGCCATTCCACTACCTTTGCCACTGTTCTTACCAGTGCCGTGGTACTTCATTCCACCTCCATAACCAGTCCCTTTACCATTCATCGTCATTCCCTGCACCATTTTTTTGGCGAGCATCTTCTTTTTTGTATTTGCTTGTGTGTATCCGCTTTGATTCATGTTTTTAATGTTATTTATACGTATCACCCATTCGTGATGGCATTTTTCTCATTTTACGTGCCATATCTCGACGGCTAGTTTTATTAAAAAAAGTATCCTTGATCGTTTTACCAACACCTTTAAGGTTATAAACAGCATTTCTTACGGACGGAGTTGTTGTCGTCGCAGGAATACCAGACATAGGTACAGTAAATGTCTGATTAAAGCTGTTTTCTAAACTTTTGTTGTAAGGTCTTCGTGTTCTCATTATTTTTTATATAAATCCTTGTACATTTCGTTCCTCAACTTGTAGCTATCAACTCTATTTTGACGTTCTGACTCGCTCATTTTTGGTTTTTTGATAACGTTTTTCATCTTTTGTGCGATATCTCGTGCAGTACGAACTGGATGAGCCACATTATCTAAAGCATTTCTTACTGATGGATACGATGTCCGCTTTGGAATACCCCGCATTGGGAGAGTGAAAACATTGTTAAATGTGTTCATCATGTCTCCAGCCATTTGCCTACTCCGCCCACGTTGGATATTGTCATTTTCCATGTTATTTTTTCGGTTTTGCGCCAGTATTTCCACCCATTTGATTCATACTTTCTGTCCCCTTAAATCCTTTGTTTGGACCAAGAGTTCTTTCTGCTTTCCTTTGCTGTGAACCAAATCTATCAACGCCATGATATTTTTCATTCAAACGTTTTGATTCCTCAAAAATTTTATCCATGCGAGCATTGTATCTCTGTGAACCTGTCATTTTTCTATATCCAGGATACTTTGGTGTGCTCTTCATCTTTTGAGCCATTTCACTTTTTTTCTCGTGTGGTAAATGATGTGTCATCTTAGTTTATATTTTAAACATTAATTACTATGTGTATATTGGGATTAACTAGACTTTTTTATTTTAGATGGAGTTATTGGTGTAGCTTTCATGTGCATAATGTCATAGTCCTTTTTATCCTTTAAAGTTCTATAGAACAACATTCTATCGTCACTATGTTTAACTCCCATCTTTTTAGCAATAGATTTCTTTTTTGCCATTTCTCTCTTTATGGTCGGAGTGTGATATTTAAGTGGTCTACCTGCATTTAAATCTTCCTGATCCATATGTTGATATTTAAATGGACTTGAATCTTTTGTAACACGCGAAACAGCATTTGCTGTCTTTTTACCAAATACTTGTGATACATCTTTTTTGTCTTCGTTTGAGAGTGCCATAATTACAAAATTTATTTATTAATCACCACCATATTTTTTATCCTGTTCACCACGCTTACGAATATCATCCCAATATCGGTGAGTACGGCTTCCAACACGCATCATTCCGCCAGTTGGTTTTTTAACCATCATCTTCCTAGCAACAGGCTTCATTTTTGAAGCAATATCTTTTTTCTTATCACGCGTGTAATCCTTAAACGGATGAGCATTGGTGAAATAATCTGATTCATTTTTGAAACCACCTGCCTTAATTTGCGCTCTACGATTACGCACAATTTCTCTTTCCCCACGATCGACTGCGTGTTCAAACTGCTTTACTCTGTCATTAGTTACACGAGAAACTTTTTTCGCCATTGGTGCACCCATTCCTTTCTTTATGTCTTTAAAATCTTCATTTGATAATGCCATGTTATTTTTTCATTTTATAAGCCATCGCTTGTTTTTTATTAAGCACACGTTCTCCCTTGTGAAGACGATACACACCCGTCTTACGAATTGGGCCACCCCTCTTTAAACTGTCCAACACATCACGTGTTTGTTTCGCATGATTGGCCAAACCAACATGGGGAGAAAGAGAGTCTTGCATATCAGTGACACGTTGTTGCGGACTACGCGAAAAAAAATTTTTAAACCAGTTCATATTTATACAGGTATTTGATTCATAAGTTGCCTACTTTCAGCAGATACCGCCTCATTACTTGTCGGAGGGAATTGTGCCATAGAAGCAGAAGCATCGAGAGGATTCACTGCTGGTCCACCGACCCCTGGAGGTGGCATCATTTGGCCACCCATTCCTTGCATATCCTGCATCATCATCTGGGGAGATGCCGTTGGAAAATCTGGTATGTACATTTGGGGAGGTAACACACCTTTTTGCACAAGTTGCCACATAAGCAATTTCTTTGTTGCATCATGCGGATCGGCAAACTCCAAACGAGTAAATAATGATTCAGGATCAATGGCACCAGCAGACCACAAATCTATTGCCTCATTACGTTGTGTTAGAGGATCTTTTGGTATCAAAGAACCCTCTTTAACAGTAATATTAAGCGTTTTAACAAGTGTAAAAGCAGAATTTTTAAGGGAAATAATTTCTTGACCAGCTTGAATACCAGCACTCACTATATAGTGCTCGTCTGTGTAATGAACAAACATCATTTGTACCCACCAGTTGTATGTTGTGTCGGCAACCTGCTCTAGGTATTCTGTTACACCACCACCAATACGAGAACTGTCAAGTTGATTAACAAGAATCTTACCTCGAACAGTGTCTTGATTATTCACACCCTCTGGGGAAGAACCTGCTGTGCCGAAAATGTTACGTAACTCATTTCTACCATCCACCATTTGTTGAAACACGTCTGCTGGTAGGGGTGGCGCAGGAAAACGTTGCACGTGATCCCCCACACCTCCAGTGTTTCCAGGTACACGAATGGCAGTACCTCGACGCAATGCGGAAGCAGCTTGAGATGCTTGTGCATCTGTAAACGTAGAATCAACAACAATACCGTTATTCATACTGTCAACGTTCTTGTCAATTTGTTGCATCCGACGATTAATCATGTCCTGCAAACCAACGTTCTGTAATATCAAAGATGTTTCGTCGTGAGGTTGTAAACCTGTAGAGAAAATAGAAAGACCTATATACGGATACTGTGGCTCCTTAAAATGATTCACTCCAGGTTGACTTGGTTGTGGTGGCTGTTCTACTGTTTCTTCTTCTGGTGGCTCGCCAGATACGGGACCACCTGCATCTGTTGCTGGAACATCATAATTCCAATGAGGATTTTTAAACTTACCAAGCACTATATTGTTCATAGTAAAGAACACATCGCGCTTGCGATACCACCATTCAAAATATTCTATTTTAGTACCATATTTTCCACCCGCTTCCTGTAAAATCTCTTGTTTCTTTTTTGGAAACAATTTAATGAGTGTACTTGCTGTAGCCTTTTTCTTCTCACCAATATATTCACCAGTAAAAAATCCTGATTCGTCCCACGTACCATCCTTATCAAACACCATTCTTTTCGGAATAATGACATTCGTTTCAATCTGATCAAGCACTATATTGTAACTTACCTTGAGAATACCAATACGATAAATCAACCAATGTCGCAATAAACGTTTAAGAATCTTGCGTAGTTTTTGCCTGTCTGCCTCTGATACAAGTGCCTGTTTCAGATCGCGTGCAAGGCGTTGTCCCATAAGAGACGGATCAGCTTGTACCAAAGGATCGGGGTTAGCACGTGTAGCAATAGGGATAAATGTTTCAACTGCTTCAAAGATTTTATTATCAATGAGCATCTGCGAAACACCAGTATCGTTAGCATCCGCAGTACCCTGTTTTCCTATCCAATATGAAAATGCGATATTTTGACTTGGCTCAACTTCGGAATAATACGAATTGTATTGTTGCTTCCACTGCCCAACAAGAGATACAACCTCTTCTTCTGTGTATGAAGATTCATACTGATCAATTGGTGTTGGATTCTGATTTTCCGTTACACCTTTTGCCTTGTTGATATCTTGAAAAAGTTTAAGAGCACCTTGCACAGCACCCCACACGCCCGATGATGTTGCTTCCGATTGTTTTAGGCTCATTAGATTATCTTGTTATATGAATCAATCATACTGCCCATGTTTAAATAATCTATTGGGATTGTTGAAATAAACCTCGCATTTTTGGGAAAAACGTTACCTCATCATTTAAATCTGGCTCTAAACCGTTTTGTCCTACTTTCATTGTTGGATCAAAGAATGAAACAGCTTCATCCATAAACCTATCAATACCGACACGCCAATACACCGTTGCCAAAGCTCTGTGATCACGTCCACTACGTACCCATTTGTATGTTTTGAATTGTCCCGTTACAGGATCAACTATCTTGGTACGTGATAAATTGTTCCAATCAAGCCAATACTCGTACCAATCTGTCTCTGTACCTTGTAGAGGAATGAGTCTATTACGAAACTCATCAACAACAAGCTGGATATACTTATTCCTATCAACATTCACAATAAACTCCTCATAATTCCAAGACGGCTTATCGCTTGTAAGTTTTGAATTTCCAAAGTAACACAGATACACACGTCCTTTCCATTTGTTTTGAAACTGTCGGCTACCTATCAAATCACCTCCAGCATCAACAATTGCAATAGCTTTTGGCCACCGTTGCATTATTCTATCCAATTCAGCGTAACCCTCTGCATCACCATGAAAAAACAATCCGTGTTTCCCCCCCACCACGTAATCGAGGCGTAAACCAGTATCAACACCCAACACCACAACATCATCTACACTAGGAATAGTGCTCTCTGGTGTGATGTTTTGCATCAAATGACCGTGGGTGAGCTTGTTGCCACCACCAATGTATTCAAGGCCAAGAATTTTATTATAAAAAAACTCTTCTGTTATCTCTGGATCACGATACTTTGAAATGATCTCTTTCGCCGTTATCCAAGGGGCCATGAGAAGAGAGATGTGATAGCCGCTATATTTTCGTGGCATAACATTGCCATCTTTATCACGAAACACACGTGGTATCCACTGTCCAATTGCCCTATCTTTATCACTCAATTCACCACCACATTTTTTACACACAAATATCTGTCTGTCTATATCAACAGACATGTTTTCTTTTTTTGACAAATCCCATGAAAGATATTGATGTACGTGACAATGGGGACATTCAATAAACCACTCTTTCTGATCGCTGTCTTGCCATTCAACGTCTACACCAGAATTGGGAGTGCTGGGATGAGAAAACACATGTTTCTGCTTGTATTTAGAATGTTGCGTACGTGCTTCGTAGTCTTTTACAACACTTTGTTTTGAGGAATCTTTTTCATCGTGAACAAGCCTGTCAGCAGTAACCATGATTGCTGCTTTTTCTGTGAATGTTCCACGAAAATAAATCATTGAATCACCTATTTGTTTCTGCTCAACACTATCCTTGTCTTTGGTGTATTCAAGAAGAATTGGATTTTGGGCAATGATACGATTAACCTTACCCCCGACAAACACATTCACATCTGCATCTGTTGGCAGTGTGTAAATGATATCCATCTTGTATTGTTTGGCATCGTAGAAGTTTTTTAATATCTCAAGAGTAGACAAACCAACCTGTGCAGGTTTCTTAACACACAAATATTGCGATTGATCCAAATAAATATCCCACAAAAAAAGATGGCTCGTAAATTCTATCGGCTCACCTTTTTCATTTTTAATTTCATATTTAAGTATCCAATCAATTATTGAAATGTCTTCCATTTCCATACTGGTAAGTATACGGCAAAACTAAATTCTAAATTTCCACCAAACATGTGAAAGAATACGCCGTGTCTTTTCCATTTAGTGTTTGTTGAGCTACTATGCAAATGAATAGCCGATTTAATTATCGGTAGGTTTATTTTCATTTTTAATTTTGTCTATTACTTTCTCTTTTACCTTGTCATTAAACTGCTTGCGTATTTCTTCCAGTTCAGGATTGTTTGTTTTTGCACTAACGTTTACATTAACGTTTGCAGTTTTCACTGGTGCATATTTACCCTTGAGTTGATAAAACATGTCTACAGCCTTAGATTTTGTCTTTAAATCAGCAGATTGATTTAAAAGAAAAAGATGTTGTTTCTCAACATTATCGTCATTAAAACCATACTCTTCCAACTTAGAATTGATGTAGGCAATGAGATTTGGCTTTCTTAGGTTTTCATGGGCTAATGATGCAGCTACCATAGAGTTTTTTGGATTGTACCCCGCTTCGTAAACAGCATCAACTCCATCACCCTTAAAATCAAGAAAGGCCTCACAAAATAACCTTTCCTTTAACGTCATCGTATATGTCTTGCCATCCGCAGGGGAAACATAGCTAAAATCATCATTCACCACAACGTCTTCGGCACTATACTTTCTGTTCTTTATATTTTTTGCCACGGTAGGGAGAGTTTTATGTTCTTACCAAAAACGTATAACTTGGCAATACACACATAAGGGTAGATTGGGTGGTGCAAATACCAGCTAAACAACACAGAATTGCCGCCACGAGGTGTTTTGAGCCTCACATGCCATACAGAGCCGTCTCTCACAAATGTAATCAAGTTCTTAACCATTGTGGGTAAACCTTGTAGAAGAGATTAGTGTTCCCTTGGAGTGTATCTCTCTTAAAAATCTTCGCATAGCTCCTCTTTTCAGGCGCTCCTGTGTTAGGGTCTTTACGAAGAATATACTGGGATTTGCACTGCTTGCAGAAAACCCGTAACGCATTACCATCCTCGGAAATTGTGATCGGATCGTGTACATTTGAGACGTTGTTACATTCCATTACTTTGCTATGGCACAAATGCCTTTAGTGTCCTCTGAAATAAAGTAATATTTCTTACCCTCGTAATTGATTATATCTATAGCCCACGCCTTAAAAAACACCTTATCACCCACCTTTATTTCCTGTGAAACGTCTGGTCCAAGAGCCAACACCGTACCAAATTCAATAGCGGTAGGTGTAGAGGATAAATCAAGTCCACCCGCAGTCGGCTCCTCAATATCCAAATATATACGGTTTCCTACTGGTATGATTTTCATAATTATGCAGTTGCTTCTGTAGCAGTTTCATGTGAAACCTCATCAGCACGTACCTCTTCTGCTGTAGCTGGCTCACCCTCTGGTACTTCTGGTATAGCACTTTCTTCTGTAACTTCTGCTTTAATGGTTTCTTCTACTGCATCTACTTTGTTTTCTTCCATGTTATTTAAAATTAATTATTATACTTTTAATATCTTGAACGGGTATCCACTCACTATCCTCAAGTCTACACACAATGAGCACCCCCCTCTCACCATCAGGAAACTCAAAAGGGAAATTAATTACACGCGCATTTGATTTTTTGTCTTGTGTCACCTTGAGCCTCGGACCCAATACAATCTCGTACTCCTTATTTTTTTGATTCTGGGGAGACATAATCGGTTATCGAAGCAAGTGTGGTGATAAACATGCCAGCCGATGATGTGGCGTTTTCAATGGCGCATCGTTCCACTTTTGCTGGATCTATTATACCACTTTTTAACATGTCAACATACTCATCGTTCTTAGCATCATATCCACACCCATCAGGAATTTTCTTTACCACCTCCGTATAGTCTCGACCTGCATTTTCAACAATTTTTCGCAGTGGTGCAGTCATAGCATTTTTAAGAATATGCTCTCCCACTGTTTTTGGTTTCATATCTTCTGCAATACGGTACAAAGCCATACCACCACCCTCAACAATGCCCTCTTCAAGAGCTGCTTTTACAGCTTTTATTGCATCTTCTGCTTTAAACTTCAAATATTCTCTTTCAAAATCCGTTGATCCTCCAACACGCAAAACAGCTATTCCACCGCGTAGTTGAGCCACTCTTTTCTGTAGCCTTTCCTTGTAATACATATTCTGTTCATTGTTTGCCATACTCTGTAGGTGATTCGCATGTCTTTCAGCAAATGTGGTTTCTATAGGAATAAATAGGGTTTTTTCCGCTTCACATACCACCCTCTTTACCTTTCCAACATATTCACCTTTGAAAGTAGCGAACGTAACGCCGTTTTTATCTGAAATACGTGTAGCACCAACTACCGCTTCAATATCCTCAAGAAGTGGTCCTGTCGCCCGTATAACCAACGCATTAAAATTACCCACCGCTTTATTCGTTGCCAATACTCCCAAAATAGGATTTTCAATATCTTCACATACAATCACTGCCGAGCTAATGTTTTTCTCTTGAAAATATTTAAAAATTGGTTGGATATCCTGAATAGAAGATATTTTTTTCTCTGATACCACCACTGGAACATCATCCATAACAGCACGTGCTCGCTTCTGATCATTAATGAAATGAGGCGAAATGAAACCAACGTGAGCTTGATACCCGTCTACGATCTCATACTCTGTTTCAAATGTACGTGAATCCTCAACGGTAATTACTGCTTCCTTACCAATCTTTTCAAAAATTTCAGTAATTTTATTGGCAAGCATTTCATTTTCAGCAGAAATAGAAGCAACTCTCCTGATATCAGACTCTTCAATCTTTACTGTTTTCTTTTTTATTGCAGCAATTACCTTTTTAGCAGCTTCATCCAAACTCTCTTTTATCCTCATTGGATTTTCAGGGCGTTTCAAACACTCATGCACAATTGCTTGGAGTAATACAGTTGTCGTGGTAGTACCGTCACCTGCATCATCATTCGTTTGGCCCGACGTGTTTCGTACAAGATACGCACCAAGATCTTCAATTTTATCCGATAAAACAATATTTTTAGCGATAGTTGCACCGTCATTGGTAATGTTTGGTGCCAACTGATCAGCTATAAACACATTTCGTCCACACGGACCAAGAGTTCCAACTACCGCATTTGCGGCTACATCTAGCCCTTTTAACATTTTTTCAATTGGTGAAAATGTGACTTCTTTCATTACAAATTATTTAAGTTGATTTATAAAATCTTCTATCGTTTCCGAGCTATCATATGCTTCAATTGGTGTGATTGGCTCAAGAAAAGAAACATCTTCACTTGTTACGTCATATGTTTTTACTGGCTTTTTATCTGGATCAATAAACTTTGATTTCTTTCCAAAGAAACCAAAAAATTTATGTATATATTCTATCATAAGAATTTAAAATGATGTCCTGAAACCCTGTCGCAAGAAGTCAAAAAAACTTGCGACATGGGGGAGAGGTTTCCCCGCCATCACGACGGGGTTTCAATACACCAAATTCCACAGCATATTCTTTTTTCCAACGGTTTTTAAAATTAGCACGACACCACCTGTATGGTCTTTTCGTCCAACCACCAAAACGTACTTTTTTTTCTTCTTTATGATTCATTTCACTATGGGCGGATCGCTCCTTACCCGTTCTACGTGAGAACACTACAGCTAGTGAGGCGTGTAGATTATTTAAATTATATCACAAAAAAACACCCACGCGTCACCTAGGTGTTTTTCATTTAAAATATTTAAAACCGCCGAGGTTTCACCCTTTCCATAATTACGACAGTCACATATATGACGCTATGTCAATGGTAACATTACAAAATCAATCAACATCCGCAACGTACATATCTGTGTGTGGGACTTTCACGTAGCGAATTTCGCTCAATGTTTTTGCTGTTTGATCGTTTAATTGAGAATAAAAACAAATTGGCTCTACCTGTGGAAAAGATATTGTATCACTTTTTTGCATTTCTTCTGGTACTATCATTTCACCAATTTTTAACAAAAAACCTGTTTTTCTTTGTTTTTGGTATAAGTGGATTATCATTACTACTGTATTTTATCTTATCGGGTACGTAGATTGCTACTAGCCAATCGCAAAAAGCGTTTTTTGGTTTTCGTTCCTGAATGGGTTTTTCGGTTTTCTCTCCGCCCATCCTATGCTCCACTCTCCCTCTCCTCTGCAAGACTTGAGGGGTAATTCTTGTTGCGCCAAAGCACCTGGAACCAACGCAACAAACAATATGGCAATAATTCGCACCTCATCGGTATACGCGTCATGCCACCGCAATAATTTAATTGGCATCCAGAGGGGGCTTATTGCTTCGCCAACCCACATCCTCCAGTTTAGGACTTACGCCCTAAAATATGGCTTAACAAAGCCATATTTTAAGAAACAAGTTCTTTAATATAAATAACAGATCTTTTTTTGCCTGTTTTAAACTCCCACCCCAGCTTCACAAGGTTGGTTATGTTGTCATCAGTAAAATATGATTTTAAAGCGTCACAGATAAATTTTGGAGTGTAATTATCTAAATCAACAGTTTTACGGGGGTGATAGTATGTAATAAATATTTCAACGGGTTTCTTTATAAAAGGTAGTTTTTCTTTTTTAGCTATTATGTTCACCATATGTTCCCACTCTTTTTTTAATTGGTATCGTTTCATGTGGTGCATTTTTGTCCACACATTTAACGATGGATGCACATCAGGTATTTCTAATACGTATATTTGATTATCTTGACTTTTTGTCATTTTAATTATATATTTAAAAATGTCTTGACTTTTATACGCTTAATTTCTATACTCTTTTCAGACGCAGATTCTCTATCTATCCATATTATCCCGCATCTTGTTTTCTGATACAATATGGATAGGTGTGAATAGCGTACCTATGACACACTAAAATTTTTTTGGCTAGGGTATTCCTAGAGAAATCCGAAGATATATTTTGAGTTATCGAGATATTAAGTAGGACGAAGAGGGTACATCTGGTCACGCCCGAAAGGGCGTTATACTACATAATTACTATGGAGAGTGAAGATACATTATTAGATTTATGGAAAGAACTTGATGGTTGGCTCTTTGAAGCATCACGTCAAAGAAAAGACGTTATGTACGATGAAGAAACTGGAGAGTTTTTTATTCTTGGAGGGCAAAATGAGGATGGTAAATATTACAAAATAGTAGTACCAGAACGTTTTAAACCAGTATTACAATGAGAAATATATATACAATAGCATGTGTTGTTTTTATAGTGATACTGTTTGTGGGATGGTATACAGCTCTCACTAGACTTAAAATAACCACAGAAATGTGTCAAAAATATATAAAAGAGGAATATTTTTTACAATAAAAAAATATGAAAAAAGTCAAAAAAACAGCCATAAATAAGGCTAAAATTGAAGTACCCGATGGTTTACGCCAACAGTTTATTGATTCAAATGGTGCAACCGTTGAATTACATACTTTTTTGAAAGAGGGAGATTGGTGGGAAAAGAAAAGCAAAACACGTCGCGTGGTTATTCTTACTCACGATGCAGTAAAGAAGATATCAAAACGTGCTGGTGTTTTTATTACAAGCTACACAGTACTTACCCAACCAGATTGTTACAATAACTATCAATACACCATTCAAGCCACAGTGGTTGATCCAAGCGGTGTACCACATATAGAGATTGGTGAGTCAAATAGAAACAATCTAGGCGGGAAAGGTCGAAATAATCCAGCAAATATGGCACAGAAGCGTGCGTTTGATCGTGCCGTATTAAGTGCTGTTGGATTGGTCGGTGTACTTAGTGAAGATGAATTAGCCGAAGAAGACGAAGAACACATGGAAACACTTACACATGAGGAGAAAAAGCACATCGCTCCACTTATAAATAACATTTTGCTTGCGAAAAATAAGAAAGATCTCGATGCGTTTAACATGTCAATGCGTAAGGTATCAATAAATTATAATTCACAGCAACTTGATTATTTACGTGGATTGTTTAAGAAAAGATTAGCAGAGTTTACTAAATCATTCTAAATATGGATATAGAAGAAAATGTAAGGAAAATAAAACAAGAAGCAGTGGTAATACGAACAATACTTTTATTTTTAATTGGATTAATAGTTGGTTTTATGTTTACAAGTAACTAGGTTGTAAATGAAAAAAGACACTAAAAAAACAAATATTGAAGAAGATCAAAAAACAGAAGAACTTTTGGTTACTCTTTTGGACAGTATGTTAAGAAAAGAAACTATTGATGAAATAAGAAAAAACATACAGGATAAGCTAAAATCTGAAGAATTACCTTATGAAAAAAAATCATTACAATTAATGATTTTGGGTTACAGTCTTGCATTACATTCAATAGAAGATCAAAGAGGAGGTATTGTAGGGGGGATATTATTAAAATTAAAAAATGAATTTTAAAAAATATGAATTTAAAAATAAGTCAAATTGTACCAGATGAGAATCAGCCACGACGTTACTTTGATCCAGAAAAACTAGCCACATTACAGAAAAGTATCAAACGTTTTGGTATACGTGTGCCATTAGTTGTGGAACAGATTGGTGGTAATAAATTTCGTATTGTTGACGGTGAACGTCGTTTTAGAATGGCAAAAGAACTTGGGATACAAGAGGTGCCTGTAACCATTTCATATACTGCCTCTGACACAGAAAGATTACTAGAGCAGTTTCATATTCAAAATCAAAGAGCAGATTGGACTGCGGCAGAGAAAGCATCTGTTGTATCACAAGTTGCAGAATTGGGTGGTACTATGGAAGAAATTGCGGAACAGATGGGTATTACACCATCAGCACTACGTATTTATAAACAATATTATGAAATCCTTGATAAGAAAACTTGGGAAAAAAATAATATTGATATAAAATGGGCAACAAATATTGCTTCTATTCGTAGAATTGCTCGTGATCAATTTGCAAAGAATGGTGAAACCCTTGATAGAGATAAAGAAAAAGCATTGGAAGCAGCAATTGTGCGAAGAATTATATCTGGTGAGATACAAACAAAACATGATATAGGTAAATTGTTTGATGTGTTTAAAAAAGATATCACCCAATTTGATACTTTTGTAAAAAACGACAAAACAACAATTGTTTCTTTGTATAAAAAGGTCGCAGCCGAAGATGCGTATTCATACAGACAACTGTATAACAGTTTCAGTTACTTGCCACTACATATGAAAAAAGTTCTTGAAAGTAAAGACCTTGAGATAGAAAACAAATTCAAAAATCAAATCAAGCATTTTAAAAAGATTTTTGATGAATTGTACAGTAAAATTCAAGATTAGTAATATGAACGAAATTTACAAAGCGGGAGACGTTATTCTTGCTACAAAATCCTGTAGCGGAGCAATCGCAGGTAATGAATATGTAGTAGATTCACATGGTTTTTTATCGGGAACAAGTTGTAATTGTGGAAATGGATGGCAAAAGAAAGGCTCTAATATACTTTCAGTTAACATGGAATCTTTTGATTATCCTATTAATAAAATTGAGGAAAAAAATAAAAAAACAATTATGAAAAAAATAAATACATTCGTAAAAAAGTTGATAGATTCAGATACACAAAAACTTATTGAGGCACGTTTCATTTCAGAGGATCTTTCGCTCACAAGTTGTGGTATAGCTGCACTACAAGAAATTCTATTTTTTGAAAATAAAGCAAAAATGGTAGAAAAAGCCAAAGAAATAATCGCAGAAGAAGAGAAAGAAACAAAATAAAAAAAATGCTGACCAAAGAACAAATTGGATTGGATCGTATCACTCCGTCAATGATAAACACATACGATGATTGTCCTCTTTTGTTTTATTACCAATACTGGCTTGGTTTGCAACTTCCTCAAGACAAAAGACATCTACAGTTTGGTACGGCCTTTCACGAAGCATTGGGAGAAATATATCGTCAATATGATACCAATTTCGGTGGTGGATGGGAGTTTGCAAATGTAGATATTGCAAAAATAATTTTTCTTAAAAACTGGAAATTATCTCATATCAGTGATGAGGAATTTGCCCGTGTTTTAAAGTTGAAAAGCAATTCTTTTGCGACCAAAGAAGAACTGTATGAGAGTATGAAACAAGACGGGTTAGACATGATAGATAATTACTGGAATCATAAGGAACTTTTATTGGTTACTCATGGTATTGATGTAGTACACACAGAAATTGCATATAAATTACCGCTAGTAAACCCAGCAAACACAGAAGAAAAACTACCAATACCCCTATCGTTACGAATAGACGGTATCACAAGAAATGGGGACGTTATAGAATTTAAAACTTCTGCAAGTGAATACGATCCAATTGAAACTCGAAACAGTGCACAAGCTCTTGCTTATCCCTACGCACGATGGAGAGAAACTGGTAAAATACCAAAGGTGATATATGTAGTAAATATTAAGGGTAGAAAAAGCCAAACTGCTCCGCAAGTAATAGAACTTACGTTCAACGAAAGCGACATGCAAGCGTTTTACCACCGTGTTGAAGCTGTATTACAACGTATAGCAAATCGTGAATTTGATCGTGGAAAAGCATCAGGATTCACCAAGTACGAGTTAGAGAAATACGAAAAAGCATTATCAATAATTTAAAAGTTTATGAAATACTCAAAAAGTTCTGGTATTCAAGGAACATGGTTAAAATCAAGCGAAATAGCAACAGGAACACTTGTAAAAATTGTTTCTGAAACAACCCCAAATGAGGGTGAGTACGGTATTCAAGATGTGTGTAAGGTAAAAATTAAGGGTGAAAATGAAGTAAAAAATGCCCGTCTCAATAAGGTTACTGTAAATGGTCTTATTGATGCTTTTGGAGAAGATTCAAAAGATTGGATGGACAAAGTACTCACAATACAAACAGAGAAAGTAATTGTGGGTGGAAAACGTGTAACAGCCATGTATTTTATACCAGAGGGATTTGAGTTAAGAGAAAACAATGATGGTTTTATGGAAATAAAACGCATTGGAACAGATACAAAAGCTCCAGTAATAAGTGAAGAGGAAGCAGAATCTAATTACAATGATATAGGTTGGTAATATGAAATTACACGAGATACCAAAAGGATCGAAAATAAAAGTTCGATTAACCAGTGGTAGGGAAGTGTTTATAATATTTCACCACCTAGATGGTATGTACTCTTACTGCACTCTTGATGATGGTGATTCGGATAACACGGTACATTTAAGCAGGTTTACACCCCTTAAAAAAGTAGATGATTACTACGAAATAGATGAGTGAAAAATTTATACAATTTCCAGGGCAATACAATGGTTTCAGAGTAACCACTATTGGAGATAGGGTAATTTCTTTACGGGTAGATCAGGCGTATGCAGAAACAATAAAAGATATTATTACCAAAAATATTGGTACTGAATTTATCGTGACTCTGGTTGATGTAACATCAGAAACAAACTTTGATGAGGAGCGAAGAAATGACGTTATTCGTGAACGGTTTTACAAAAAAATGCACGCACTCATAAACGAGCTTGCAGACATACGAGGTAAAACACAAGAGGAAACAAAAGATCATCTCAAACATTGGTTGATAGAAAAAAAACTAATAGAAAACAGCACAAAAGAGCTTTCTATTAAAGGAATTGCAATTGCCAATAACTACCTAGATAGACTAATATCAAAGTATGGAACTGATAGGGAATAATCCTTTTAAGGGGTATATAGAGAAACTAGAAAAAAAAGTAGGAAAAAAGGTAAACCCTGTGCACGAGATAGTAAATGTGTATTTAATGTTACGAGGACTGGATAAATTACCCAAAAAAGAATATGAAAAGAAAAAAATCTCGTATCCCCGTCTTGCGCGCGAGGCAAAGACACTTCTCGTATCATGTGAGAACAGAGTGGAAGATGCACTCTGGTGTTTGGACTCGTACAATTACATCGCTACCAAAGGAGGATTTAATTGGACTATTGGCACAATCTGTAAAGAAAGAGGAAAAATAAAACTTTATGATAGAAGAATTTAACAAAAATTATAAGGACAGTGGCGGTTTAATGAAGTTAATTGAGATGCGTGCTCTCTTATACTCTCAAGAGTACATAGCAACACACTTTGGAGTTACCAAAGAGCGTGTACGTCAATGGATGTGGCTTTTTTTTGGTGAAAAATATGATCCACGTGTACAGAGAAAAAATATTGTTATTAAAGCAATGGTTGATTTTGCACGTACACATCCAATAAAGGATTTTTATGCTGCATTTAGAGGTAAGGAAAGAAGTTACTACCAAGCAGCACTACAAGAGTGCTACAAGAAAAAGATTTATAGAAAGAAATAGTTGTCACCCATGTCTGCAAACGACCAAACACTCATACAACAACATCACGACGGACTGTATTACATTTTTTCAAATGTTAATGCCGAAAGTTGGGACGAAGTAAACACTCTTAAAATTACCGATGCTGTTGGTTGTGGTTACAGAACAAAATGGGGTGCTTATAAATTTGCTGAACAAATTGAAGATGAAGATCCTACAGAATATGGAATAAGAAACGGAGAACTGGCAAAAGATGGTGCAAAAATAGTATTAATACCGTAGCTATTCTTAATAGTGGAAATAAACAACATGTCGCTGTCATACAAAATTGTAGAAGAGAAGCAGGAAACTCTACCAGATCCAATAGAGGCAATAAAATTTCGTATGGAACAGTATGAACACAACCTTACAAAAGCATCTAACATTACAGGCATATCAAAATCACATTTATCAGAAGTTTTAAATAGAAAAAGAAAATTAAACCTTAATCAAATAAGAAAACTATCATTATACGGTGTACCATTAAAAGTTTTGATACAAGAATATCAATTGTAAAACATGAATTACGAAGAAATAAAAGATATAATAGAAATAGTGAAAAACAACAAAGAAGTCAACATTGAGCAACTTCTCAAGGACTCACACAAACGCGGTTTTTTAAGTGGAATGAGATACGAAAATAAAAGAATTTTGGAACTTATAAATCCCATAGCAGAAAGCAATGTCAAAAAATGAAATAGAAAAAGAGTGTTTATATCTAGTAAGATATATCAACCAAGAAACAGGTAAAGATACTATTGAGTATTTTTTAGCACACGGCCTGTCTCATCTTGAAGATGAAATAGCAGATATTATCCAAATACAGCCATTAACGGATTTTACAAATTTAACAAGTAGCACATAGGATGAAACCTTTTAAAATTCTATCACTATTTGATGGTATATCGTGTGCCAGAGTCGCCCTAGAGCGTGCTGGTATACCAGTGGAATTATACTGGGCTGTAGAGATAGACAAATACGCAACACAGATAAGCCAGAAAAATTATCCTGATATTGTAAGAACATCTGATGTGCGAAACTTTGTTGGTGAACCGAACTCTTTTGATTTAGTAATTGGCGGAAGCCCCTGCCAAGACCTCTCCATAGCAAAGAAAGACCGCAAGGGGCTTGATGGTGAACGCTCTGGTCTATTCTGGGAATATGTCCGCATACTTGAAGAAGTAAAACCAAAGTATTTTATATTAGAAAATGTGGCAAGTATGCCAAAGGAAGCGAAGCAGATCATCACAGAAACGCTTGGTGTAGAGCCTATAATGATAAACGCCGCACTGGTTTCTGCACAAAACCGAAAGAGGTTATTTTGGGTCGGAGAAAAAATAGAGCATATTTTTAAAGAGAATAATCGTTATAATTATTCTGAATATGTAAAGGTAGATATTACACAACCAGAGGATAGGGGTATTCTTTTAAAAGATATTCTTGAAAATGGAGAGTCTGATAGACTGAAAAGTTACTGTATAGACGCAAATTACTACAAGGGTGCAAACTGGAAACAATATACAGAAAAAGGTAGGAGACAACTTGTACGTGTCGCTTCTCTAAATTCTGGTGGGCAAGGTGACAGAGTTTACTCTGTCACTGGAAAAAGTGTAAGTCTTTCGGCTAATGGTGGGGGACGCGGTGCTAAAACAGGACTTTATCACATACCCCACGGTTATAAAAAAGAAAAAATAACACAAGAAGATAAATACCCGACACTTCACGCCCAAAATCCAGCAGCAAATCATTTAATTATTCAAGACAATATTCGCAAACTTACCCCAATAGAATGTGAACGCTTACAGGGACTACCAGATAACTATACAGAGGGCATATCAAATACACAGCGTTATAAATGTCTCGGTAACGCATTTAATGTAGATGTAGTAGCACATATACTAAAACACATCATATGAAAAAATATAAAATAATTTATGCAGATCCACCGTGGACTTATAGTGATAAAAACTGTAATGGAGCAACGGGAAATCACTATCCAACAATGAGGTTGGATCAAATTAAAAATCTTCATGTAAAAGATATCTCTGAAAAAGACTGTGTTCTCTTTTTGTGGGCAACATATCCCATGCTAAAAGAAGCATTAGCTGTTGGTGAAGCATGGGGTTTTACATACAAGACAATAGCTTTCCAGTGGCTAAAATTAAACAAGAGAAATGGAAAACCTTTTTATGGATTAGGAAGATGGACGAGAGGTAATACAGAGTGCTGTTTGCTTTTTGTGAAAGGGAAACCAAAGAGGGTATCAAATGGGGTTTTCCAATTAATTCAACAACCAATTGCTCGTCACAGTGAAAAACCAAATGAGGCACGTGAAAAAATAGTACAACTCATGGGGGGGGTAAAACGTATTGAGTTGTTTGCTAGAAAAAAAACTGATGGGTGGGATGTGTGGGGCAATGAAGTTGAAAGTGATATAGAATTGTTATAATATTTTTATATGATACCTCATACAATTTTACGTGATAAAGAAAACATGTTTGTTATCACGGATAAAGATAAAATTGTTACAGAAATACCATCAAATTATGACTTTGTACAGGAGTACAAATGTGACAGTTTTATTGTGTGGAGAAGAAGAAAAGGAGTAATGAGATGTTATATGCTCAATACACAAATGCCACTAAAATACGTTGAAAAATAAGGGTTTTTTGGCAAAATACCGTTTTTATACACTAAAACACTTGACTTTTATACAGCTAGGGTGTATACTCTTTTTTAGATACATGCTGGGAGGGGATATTGAGTACAGGGGTGTAAAGCCCGTATTTAATATCCTCTCTCAACGTGGGAGGGGTACTTTTACTCTAGTGCCATAGGAGGCACCCATGCGTTACTACAAGGACGATCAGGACAGCGACGTTGACGTGACCGACGACTACAGCGAAGATTCGTTCCCGTAAGTGTCATCGACGGCACGTCCACACCGACCCCATATGTGCACAACACAGTGGGGTCTTTCTTAAATTTTAAATATATGAAACTTAGAATTAAATATAACGAATATCTTTCAGAGGTATTTTCGTTTTATGCTTTTAATCACCCAAAAACAAAAGATAAAATTGGGGATTTTAAACCTGCCACACCAGAAGAAATGACAAAAAAAGCGGCAGAATTTCAAAATGCGTGGGAAGCTATTGCTGAATCAGTTATAAATGCTATTGAAAAATGTACAGGAAGAAAAAATACATATTCTAAACTCGACATTTCTGTTGTACCCATTCTTCATCGTTCTTATAGTACACCTGTAATTATACCTGCATATTTTTCAATTGATCAGTTTTTAAAGACAATAATTCACGAAATAATCCATAAAATTGGATACACTCTTTCCGATACCTTTTTAGAAAAATATAAAAATGAAACAAAAACTGTACGAGATCATATCGGTGTACATGCTATTTTAACGTATATTTATATTGATGTATTAAACCGACCAGATCTATTAGAGTTAAACAAAGAATCATCAAAAAAACATAGCACGAATGAATATTTACGTGCATGGGAAATAGTAGAAACAGAAAACTACGAACGAATACTTGTAGACCATATAATTCGTTGAAAGTAAGAAAGGGCACGGCGCACGACGTGTCTTTTCTTGCTTTCAATGGTTGGAAGCACGTTCTTTAGCAACGAGGTCCAAAATGCGTAATCGCACCGAAGAAAGTACCAAGAACAAAGAAATGTCGAAGAACGGGGAAAAGTGTGTTGAGCCTGGTGATAACCCGTTTGAGTCCATGTGGGAAACCTGCTTCGGCTTTTTCTCGGATGAGGGGGGTAGCGGGGAGGGCGTGTGGTGTGACGAGCACTGACTACTTCTGATCTCTTTCTCCTTTGGTTGGGGAGTGGTACACTATATGTGTTCCACTCCCTTTTTTATGAAAAAAAGTAGCAGAAAGTTAAACGAATTTTCACCAAAAACAAGAGAGCTTTTTAAGTATATTTTTCAATGTTCATTTTGTGGAAAAAATACAAATGATTGTTTACATCATATTGTTGGTAGAGGGAAAACTGACAGTGCACTTGAAAATAGTCCCCTTAATGCAGCTCCAATATGCAATCAATCTTGCCATCTTAAACATCATGGTCTACTTAGTACAATGAAATATCAAAAAAAACTACTGAATAGAACATATGATTTTTTGTGTGCTTCTGGGTATACATTCACTAATAAAGATATACGGTTTATTAAAAAATATTCCGAGTTGTATATGTAAAAAAGGACCCGTCTAGGAGGAGATAGACGAGTCCGTACACAAGGAGGCGGCCGTTTGGATCACATCCACCGCATAGGTATTACCCCGCTTGGAGATATCGTGATACACGCCTCGTAAGTGTCAAAAAAGAACACGCTCTGTTGAGACAACCTCAATGTGAGATTGTCTCTGCATAGCATACTCTATTTTATCAACAAAGCATATACTGTGGAAGATGCCATAAGGACACCTACTACAGTAGACCACCACGGAGTATCTTTCAGAAATACGTACACAGAACCAACAACCAGAGAAAGAATAACAACCAATATTTTTGCCGCAACCGCTTGTACACCAAATTTCTCACTTATCCACTCCATTATTACTGACAGAAGACCACCAACAACTGCAATTCCCAAAAAATCTTCAATCATATATGTATATATTATACGTTATGTTTTTCGACCTTTAGATCGCAATATGTCTACAATACTTTCTATTGCTCTAGCCAGTTGTTCTACCAATCCTTTTACAACTGTAATATTTGGAGCAAAAATCTCACTAAATAGGGGTAACGGGTCTACTGGTATCCAACCATCAGGTGTCCATTTTCTCAATTCAAAATGAAGATGATTTCCACTTGAATAGCCTGTATTATCTGCCCATCCAATACAATCACCCACTTTTACAACATCACCAACTTTTACATTGTGCCCAAGTAAATGCTCATATATGTGCATATGCGGTACACCATCAATATCAGAAACAATACGTACGTCTAAACCTGAACGAGGCTGTGTATCAATATATTCAACTTTTCCACCCCTAGCTGCGTATACCTGTTGCCCGTGTGATGCTTTTAGATCAATTCCTTTGTGACCTGTTGGGCCATATATAGACTGGTAGCCCTCTGGTGGATTATTACCATCACAATAGACAACAGTATTCTTGCCATCAAGACTGACACATGCTTTATTTTCTCCAAATTTCTGAACAATAATAAACGGATGTATCGGTTTACAGAGTGATTTCATATCATTTAAAAAATATCTCTCTTATCATAAGATAAAAAGCACCAAGAGTTCCTAAAATACCGAGTATCCAAAACAGTATTTTTTTACTACTTGTTACATCACCAAAAAATTCAACCATTGGTTTTGTAAGTTTTATATAATCATCAAGTTTCTTTTCAATAGCTTCTCTTTTCTCTGATTCTTCATTCATCCACATTTTTAAATCTAGGCCTATTTGATCAATTTTATCGTCAATTGCTGTGTGCACCTTTTCCACAACACTATCATTGTGTGCGTCAAGTGACTTCTTGATATCCTCTAGTAAAACTTCTAATTGTTTTTTATCCTCAACCGTCATATTATTCTGCTATACCACCGTGTTCTACTTGAGAAACTGGTTTTAATTCTGATAATAACCTACAGAAAGCATTAGCTTCTCGTGCAGGAAGTGTTGAATTTGCAAGATATTTGATCAATTTATCACGTAATTCTTGAGAAATGATGTATTCCATAAATTTAAAAGAAAGCCGCTGCTGCTTGTTGCACCTTTGATTTTGCATCAATGTACAGAGGCCCATATACATTAATAATGGCATTTATCTGTTCTTGTGTCGGCATACTAAAGAATGGATCACTTTGGTTAAACTTTATTTTTAATTGGGTTGCCAAATTATCCATCTTTGATGCTGCTGCATACATTGTATCAGATAAATTTTTGAGAGTATTCACTGTTGTAATAAATTCTTGTGGTGTCATAATATTTTATTAATCTATATAAATTGTAACGTTAATAGAGACGTTTGTTGGATTTGTTGCCCATGTGGGTGTAACCCACTTTATCTCAAAAAAGTCTCCTTGTGCTACCGATACGGCCATCGCTGTATTTGAAAACGACTGTGCAACAGCATTTGTCGTTACGGATGACGATATTGTTGTATCGGTAGTATCATTAAGCCGAAAACTCATTGTGGATGTTTCATTACTGCCTAATGTTCCCGCATTATTAATAAAAATATATGCAGCTCGTACAACTCCAGCACGAGGAAAGTAAAGGCGGGCATTTCCAGCAGTTGTGGTTGGAGCAGCGGCATATGATCCAGCAAAGAAATATGTTGTTGTATCAACAGGAGAAAGACGCGCACCACTTGCAATCATCGAATATCCAACATTAAGTTTTTGTCTATTACCACCATTGGTTGCTGTAAACGTCAAATTAGTACCGTCAAACTCGACAGTGCCCGCTTCTGTAGTAGTAAGATTTGTGCCCGAAGTGAATTTAAGAGGTCCAGTACCAACGGATGCCGTACCAGCACCGAGATGCAAATATGCTGTAGGTGCAGACTGATTAATACCCACAGCATTAGCACTTGCATCAACGAATATCATGTGTGTTTGCCCATCAGATTCCACACGAAAATCCGTATTAGCGCTTGTGTCATTTACTACCACTTCTGTAGCACTCACCATAAAATACTCTGTAGTGCCTGTGCCTAGCACCAGTTCTCCATT